>Ga0156282_1044_pt1 | contig 42221 bp, 30 predicted proteins | sample RifCSPlowO2_12_FD_107931 | JGI IMG/M metagenome (GOLD analysis project Ga0156282, IMG submission 107931) | Betaproteobacteria bacterium RIFCSPLOWO2_12_FULL_62_13b
GCAATTGCCAGAGTGAAAGCAAACAGTCGATTCATTGCTGTCCTTTGAATTCCGTTGACGGAAGCTTATCTCATTCCCACTCGATCGTCAACGGTATTTGTAAGCCATTGTCCCATCTAGAGCTTCGTTCTGCGAGTCGCATTTTTACCGTCAGATTTACCGTCAATCTCATCAGATCCCCCGGAATAGCTTCCAGCATCTATCGGCATCTATCGAGGAGATCGGCGCCACGACACAGGTCAGCTTTCGAGATGTATCGACATCTATCGGTTCTCGCGACCGTTGTTGGCAGCGTCAACGACGCCATTCTCCTGTTCGAAATGGCGCCAGAAAAGTACCGGCATCAAATAAGTTAAGTTTTTATATCGTCAAATCTTTTCGTCAATTTTTTTACCGTCACGACGTAGCCCCAGAAGCCAAAACGACACAAAAAACGACAAAAATCACCGCCATTAAATCACCTAAGGTATTGTCACAAAAAGAATTTTCTATAATTTTTTTACCGTCAAGCCAATCGCTGCACCTTTGTCTTTGGATTCCAGCCTCGTAGAATCAGCTTCGATGTGAGTCTCAGTTTTCCTAGTCGGACATTCATGTAGGCCTATCTGCCAATCGGCCAAAAAAGTGCCGCTTCTTTAACGACCCTTGATTCGACCTGTAAATCCACGCTCTCGATCAGTTCGTCGAGCGTGGACAGCGCCAGTTCGCGCCAGTTCGCGAGTGTATCGGTTGCAATTGACAAATCGAAAGGATCAGCTTTGACGCTGAAGCGGTTCAAGAGACGCAGAACCTCCCAGTCGCGCAGGAGTTTGAAGGCAGCGCTTCCCCCTGTGACACCGACAATCGCCCGTCGAGACTGTCGATCCACATCAGTAACCCTGCTGGATACATCAACGACCATGACTGGGTCGTCTAGACCTTCGAGTACACATAGTGTTCCGGGTAGGCGTGCAGCCTGATGCAAGGCCTTCTCCAGTAGAGGATGACCTACCCCCATCAGGTCCCCGCTGGTGGAGGCTTTCCTGTCGAACACCAGGTTGTCGTAAGACTTGCGGATGGCATGGGTGGTCAGCCAATCTTCCGGCGTCTTGAATGACATCGTCCCCGCCTCGAGTCTGGGACGCCTTCGGTTGAGCGTGAGTGCGTTCTGGAAGAAGGGAATGAGGTCTGGCAAGTCAACCGGTGGAACATCCTTCAAGTCAGATAGATCGAAGCTCTCCGCATGCCCGACAAGTTCGCGCACAGTTTGGATGGCTGACTCGCCGCCAAGAGTACCGGTCGCATTATCGAACCACGCGTCGAGTTTCTCCCGCTTCAAACCGGTGGCCCCGGCGAACAATTCGTCGAACAGGCTTTCGCCGCTCATACCGAGCACAAGTTGCATGAGGTCTTCAGGCTCGTCCATCGCTGAACCAAGTGCTCGCATGATGCTGTTGAGCTTCTGCTCGAGCTTCCCCCAGATCATCGCTTCGACCGTGTCCGGATTTCTCAAGGACACGACCTCCACGCTGCGCTGTTGACCGTACCGGTTGAGGCGCCCAACCCGCTGATGAAGCCTCATGGGGTTCCAGGGAAGATCGACATGGATCAACGCACTACAGCGTTCCTGCAGGTCGATGCCCTCCCCGCCCGCTTCAGTCGAGACGAGAAACCTGATTCGACCAGCGTTGAACGCGTCACAGGTGTCTTCACGACGACCCGCGAGCTGAGCCAATCGCCCGTCGGGCAGCGTGACATCTTCGAGGCGGTCATCGCCGTTCATGAAACCCACGCTTTGCTGACCAAATTCGGTCATCAACGCACTGATGACCAGGGCCTGGGTCCGCTTGTACTCGGTGAAGAGAAGAACAGGTTCGTTCGTGAACCGATCCTTGGTGATCTCGACGATTCGACTGACCCGTGTCTCGGAAGTCACTTCGCTCGCGGCTTCGATCAAGTCGGTCAGATACCGGCCTTCGTCTTCCATCAGGCGAAGGCGGGCCTGCTTTTCATCGCGAATCCACCTATTGAGAGCCTGCTGCGACTCGTCTGCGTCGCCGTCATCAATCGACGCAAGTTCAGACTTGGACTTCGCCGCCTCCGCCCCAAGCCTCCTGATTCTGGTCTGCAAAGCAGCGACGACCGCTGCAATCGAGCTCGAAGCGAGCTTCTGCAGCGCGATCAGTACGAGCATGACCTGCCCGCCCTCCGTCTTGCTTAATGAGGTGGCGTAGGCCTTGCCGGCCAGGATGAATTCAGACATCAGCCTGTAGAAGTTCTCTTCGGCCGCCGAGTAGGTAAAGGTCTCAGGATGCTGGATCACGGGCTTGAAGAGGCGCTGGCCTTTCATATCAGTCGCCTTTTGCTTTGCGTTCCGAATGAGGTACCTCGAAAGCGCATTTAGCATTGCCGCTTCGTTCTTCTTCGGGCCAAAGACTTCATGGTTGAGCAAACTCATCAGTGACCAGAAGCCGAAGTTCTTCCCTCTGTGCGGAGTCCCTGTGAAAAGGACGCAAGACGTTACCTTGCCCGCCTTGTTCAACTTCTCCATCAACTCGAAGCCAAGGGTCTTGCCTGTCTGGTCATCGACGTTTAGGTGATGCGCTTCATCGACGATGACCACATCCCATAACGGCGCATCAAGCATGCGATCGTGGCGGCCGTTCTTATCCGCGCGAAGGGTCGGAAGCGATGCGATCACGATCTGGTGGATACCCCAGAAGTCGGTGCGATTGGTATCAAGGTCCGTATGGTAGGTCGCAGCACGAATGTCGAACATCCGCTTCAGGCGAATCTGCCACTGTCCCACCAGTTTCGCCGGACAGAAGATCAGCACACGCTGAACCTTCCGGCTCGCCAGCAAGGGCCACAGCAGCAGGCCCGCCTCGATGGTCTTACCCATTCCCACATCGTCCGCGATCAATAGCCGAATCGGCCACGACGTCAACGCTCGATGGCAAACCCACAACTGATGGGGCAGCAGGGAGATTCGCGAGCGGGTGAATACGCCCCAGTTCGAGTTCACGGACGTGATGACCTCCGCTTGGATGCGCATGACCACGCCCAGTGACGGAGCAACGCTTCCGGCCTTCACTGCCTCCGAAACCGAGACTAACGGCGCCAACTCACTGGTGAACACCTGTTCGATGCCATGTGCGAACCGGACGACGGTCGTATCGTGTTCCGTGAGCAGCACGGTGCCCTGGCCGTGCCGGGGATGTAACACCGACGCGTTAGCCTGGTAAGTCGCGTTTCCTGTCGTCACGGTGTCACCTCATCGTCAAATACGTCGAATTCGCCAGACGCCGCGCGCTCAGCCCAGCGCTCTGCTTCGTGACGCGCTATGTCGTTCGTAGCCACGAGCTGCAGCGGAATATCGTAGGCGCCGGAAAAGCAGGCCGCGTCTTCCCCAAGCTCCGAAACCAGTACTCCGAAGATATCGCTGCTGGTGCGCACCTCGGGATGCCCGAGCCGCGCCATGAGTTCGAGGACAGCACTCCTCGGTGCATACGCCAATTCACGGGCGACCTTTGAGGAGAGAACTTCGATGCGTAACAATTCCCGCACGATGAGATGCTGGCCTAGCCGAAGCATGCGAATCAGGGTTGGCGCCTCGATTCCCGATCCACTCAGGCTCGGATCTGACGCCGGCGACAGCAGGAAGGTGGCTAGTTTGGAATCGCGATGATCGATAGTCAAGAACAGGTGGACGTAGGTATCAAACCATCGGGCGATCCGATAAAGGCGTGGGAAGCTATCCATCCATAGCTCGAACAGAGTGTCTGTCTGCTGATCTTCGCCATAGGCCCGAAGGATGCCCATCCAAGCCTCGGCTCCGGCGTCGGGATGAACTTCGCAGATGGTCTGCCACCAACCCTTACCGGCAAGGAAATCCAGGAAACCACGGTGCTGTTGGTCCGTGACACGGCCATAGCGACGGAAGAGCCCCATGCTGAACAACGTCATCCACGCAGTTCTGTCGTATGGCGCGTCATTCTTCAGGGCACCTTTGTCGATGCCAGTTGGCCAGAACTTCTGGTCGAATTCCGCCAGCCATTTCGAGCCATTCTCTAACCACCACCCATGGATAGCTGCGAGGTCAAGGTTGGGAGAAAGACCGGGCAAGGTCTCGTCTTCAGTTTGGGTCAGACCAAGCGTCACCAAAAGCAGACGCTTTTCCTCTGGTGAGAGCCCAGCCAATACCCGAGAGTCCTCAGTCAGCGAAAAAAGCCATCCGCCCAAATGTCGGCTGGCGCGAACTTCATCGATGACCGGGCTATAGATATTGCGAGCGAGCCAGGCAACCGCCGCAATCTGAGGGTCCTCCCCGTTGGCCTCCAAGCACCATCCTGCCAGGGTCGATGGGTCGCCATGCCAAGCCGGCAGATATTGGTCGACCAGCCGGAAGGATGCAGATCCAGCGGCGTAGTCAGGATGTAGCACGGCCGTGTCCGGTGCGAACCGACTCAGAAGATGGACATCCGGCTCATGCCCCCGGATCAGGGCCTTTGCAACCACCCAACTGCCTGCGCGGGACTGCAAATAGAGTGCCGTCATGCCGGCACGCCATCGGTGGGGTTCCCCCAGATTGCTGGGCCAAGCGCGAATAACCGCGGCCAGATTCTCTACTTCCTTATCCGGCAAATGTCCGAAGTCGAGGGAACCCAGTACATGATCGAGCCCGAAAGAGGGGATAGCCCCCTCCTCCACCAATTCGGCACGCCTCAACCAATCACTAACCTGCTCGGTGCACCAACCGTCAACGGGAAATTTCCCGACGAATGCGGCCCACTTTCTGATAGCGGGGATCACGTTAACCAAGTAGTGGAGGTTGACCGAAAGGCAAAGCCTATTGACAGAAGCCAGCGCGGCGTCCTCGCCGTGCAGCCCGTTGGGAACTTTGCCGATCCGATCCACGACGTTGCGGAATACGCCGCAGGAAAAGCGGTCCAATAGACGCACATCGATCGCCGAGTCCTGCTCTGGAGCTTCACCAAGGAGCTTCTCCCACAAGCCATACCAAAATCCGGCCCTTGAGGTTCCTAGGGCACATCCCATTTCGGTCGCCACGACCGCCCAAGTGGTCTCCGACTCGGCGTGCAGACCAATCAGTACCGGTGCCACTTCGTTCGCTAGCGTCTCCACCAGGGCCGTATTGATCTGGGTCGCCGACTTGCCCAGCGCCAGCGTCGCGCGGCCAGTGTCTATCTGGAAAGGCGCATTCAGTAAAACGCCCCGGGCTGGTGTTCCACGCGTTGGCGCGGTTACCCAGATCCCAGGAACGGCCGGTTGCGCTTCCCGGTCGAAATTCTCGACGCCTGAAGATCCCATCCGGATAAGGACGCTTCCCGATGCTGCTCTGAGCACCAGGATTCGCGAATGGACCCTTCCGTCCTTTACCGGAAGCGAAACCGAACCCGTCTCGATCCGACCGCCATTTCCGAGGTGAATGATCCGGGGTTGCCAAGTATGCGTCTCCTCGGCGGCGACGACGCTTCGGATCCGCTTCGCGAAGACTGGCAGGACGCCCGCCAGACCCGCAAATCGATCTGCGATCTCCGAGGCCCCGCTATGCGAATCGAGCGGCAGTTCGATCAGTGTTCCCCTCAGCGTACGCTGGCCCGGTGTCTGGATGGACCTTTGGAACTGCTTGGTGGCCTCACTCGGCATCCATTTGCGGGGAAGGCAACCTGCCACGACGTCGAAGCACAGGTCACCGCTCAAGACTCTTGGCGTATCCGATGCCAACAGAACGCTCTTGAATCCCAGTCCGAACTTGCCAGTGACGCCTTCCTCTTCGTCCTTGGCGGATGCTCCGAGCATCAACATGCGTTCGATATCGTTGGCGAACTCTGCCTTGTAGTTGGCCAACCGGCCCGCATAGTTGATCGGGCGCCCCCAATGAGCAAAGCGAATAAAGCGCTCCGACGACTCCATGACAAAGCGCCCAATCGCCTCTGCATCGAACTCAGCGCGCCCATCGGCACGCTGCAGCTGCTGCATCTCAGTGACGGCATCATCGGCGTTCTGGAAGACTTCAAAGGGAATACTGGCCACCTCATACTGGTTGTGCGTCACGCGTACCTTGATGCCAGCCAATATGGTGGCCTGTACTTCACTCTCGGACTCGACCAAGCTGGCGAGATCCGAGAGTGCCTTTTCGAGTGCTACCGCCGCCCCGGCACTGCTCCTGTTAGCCCGTTTGGCACTGGCTGCGCCACGCCTTGCCTCATCCAACTTCGCGAGAGCCTCGGCAAGCTTTTTGTTCTTACCGATGCCTGGCAGTGAGCGCAAGGACTGGGGAAGGCCCTCAAGGATGAGTCCCCGCGCGACATCCAGCGTGACCTGATCGGCCTCATCGGCCAGGGCAAAGAGCTCCGACAGATTCGCGTGCTGCTGGTTGTACAGGTCCTTGAGTAGCGACTCACCGGTTCGCATCAGGATCTCGCGCTGGTGCTGCGGCTCCATGTCCAGGAGAATTGAGGCTGGGTGCAGGTGAACCCGACAGCTATAGCCTTGCCAGCGGTCGGTCATGATAAATAGCGTCTCTAGTTCACCGGCCGGAGCCGTCGGTACCTCTATGTAGGCGCCGGTCAGTGATACCGCGCAAACGTGACTATCGGTCTGAACCGCAATACGGATACTTAGCGTCCTCAGCGCCTGGGACAGGGTCTTCCCTCCCATCCACTTCACGCGACGGTCGAATCCGTCCTCACGTCCTGGATCCCGCCAACCCAGCTTCTCGAGGTAATCCTCGTACGCGATTGGGTCGAGCCAGCTCTTGGCGAGGGCGGCGACGCTCTCACCGAAGAGCCCGATCAAGGCGCCTACCGCAGGCTTGACGCTACTGGATACTAAGGGCTCGAAGAACACTTCCAATGATGTTTGCAACTCTTCCGGCGTGGAGCCACCTTCTTTAGGTTGCCCTTCAGTCAGCTCGAATCCTGGCGTCGAACGATTGTCGGCCGCGATGCCGATCAACGTAGGATGGAGTGATGCGCTCAAAACGCGCTCGGGGATCACGCCCGATAATCCGGTCACGAGTTCCGGGGCAGGCACCCAGGTTCCAGCTGCGCTCAACAGCCTGACTTCGGATAGGACTTTGCCGAGTTCGGACTCGGCGGCACTTGATCGCCACTCCCGCAGGTAAAGGGCGAACACCTCCCGAACGGATGTATCGAAGCCCATGTCGGGAAGCTCGATCAGCACTTTCCGGCAGAGGTCCAACGGAAGTTGCTTAGACACTTCAGGAACCAAGTGCGACTCGACGGCATCGAGCGATGTTGCGACCGTAGCCCTCTGGAGCAATCCCCACGCTGGCACTGATTCGAGGGAGACCAACGTGGCCAAATTCCGCTGTACTTCACGGTAGACTGGACGCACCGACTGGCCAATAGAGAGGCCCGCCTCAGACATCATCTGGCCCAGAACTGGCAGTGCCTCCTTTCCACTGCTGATTTGTGCGAACAGCAATGGGAATGCGGGATGGTCGCGAAGATCGCCGGACAGGTCGTCCGGACCGGCAAATGCGTACTTGCATCGTCGCGCGAGATCGCGAATATCTGAGTCGAGATTGTCCAGATGGATGAGGCTATTGAGCGCAATGGCCCCATCGTTTTCGAGCGGCAACCACGCGGCATCGAACCAGGCGCGTGGCGGATCCGAAGACAGTGACGGACCAGCACCTAGCAAGTCCATGAGGTGCCGCCACTGCTGATCAGGGTGCTCACCACGCAGCAGCACTGCTGCTGCACTTGTCGCATTCCAGATCGAAAGAAAACGGACCTGCTGTCGTGAATGGTCAGGATCGACCGACGGCTCGATAAACCGGATACCATGAGACAACTCCAAGGGTATCTCCGGAACACAGCCCAAATAGCAGTCGCCGTCCGCCGCGGCGAACCCTCCGTCGAAGTCGCGATGCAAGGTCAACCGCTTCCAAGGCTGCTCCTCTGAAACACGGCCGAGAATCAGATCGATCTCATCTATTGTGAATTTGGTCGGATCGACACGGCTGAAGTCCGCACAGACCCGGAGCCGATTGATCACAGAAGTCTCGTCGACGGCCTTGATGTTCAGGGGCTGGGCGCATTTGTCCGGAATGGAACTGCACAGGCTGTCGGATAGCACGCGCCACGGTGCTTCGTCTACCATCCGCCAGAGTCTGACCCAAGGTGACTTCTGCCCGACCGGGTCCTTCCAGAGCACGTCGTTACCCTGGTAGTGCTCCGCAGAACCGTGAAGGAGATATCGAACACCGCGCACGACGACCGAATCCTCCAGTTTAGCGGTGGCGACCAGCGCAAGCAGTTCTCCGCGATGAGCTTGCTCACCAAGAACAGGGGCCGTCGGTTGTGCACCGGCTGACCGAAGTAGCGCTTCGGCATCCTCAGAACTAGGAACCCGTCCAACCCCCTCCCCTCTGACCCCGTCCACGTAGGAGGCAACGGCGGCACGAACCACGAATGGCTGAGTCTGAGGAAGCGCCCGTGCAAGTTTTGGGACGAATCCCAACGGTCGATTGGGATCGGAAACTTTGAAGAGCCATCCCCGGACATGGGACTCCGTCAGTTCGGTCAGCGAGATGCCTTCGACCTCGCCGTCTTTGCCCTTGAAAGCACGCAGTACCTTGAGTCGGCTGTGCTGGCGCAAAAGGGATATCTGCCGGGACTCGTCGCCAGCAGCGCGGATTACCCGTTCACACGCGTCGAGCACTTGTGCCTTGGTCACGCCGCCGGACCCTGGGCCACTCAAGTCGTGTTGCGTAATGGCGTTCAGCCAAGCGCCAAGGTCTGTATCGGCAATGACCGCTGCTGCGCCGTCCGGCGCGAGGTCACCCGGAAGTGGCAGCGCTTGGGTCGGAGCGATCAGCAAAGTCCGAAAGAGCGCTTCTGGCAGCGCCCCTTTGGCAGTCGGGTCCTGCGGACCAAATGCGAAGACCCGGCCAGGTGTCAACAGTTGAACGATCCGCTTGAATGTCTTTCGATGCTGCCTGATATCGGGCAAGCGGACGCTCTGTAGGCAATTCCGCAGCTGCACGACCAGCGCATCCTGAACCTCATCCGTACGAACGTAGCGAAGGGCCTCCATCTCAAGAAAACCAGCGAGATAGTCCAGATCCGTTTCGCTCCGTAGGATGCGCGGATCGATGCTTTGCAGTGCCTGCAGGAGAAGTTTTGGTTCCCAGGTCCCGTGCCCGAGGGAAAGACATGGAGCAGCAGCATCGGCAAAGACATATGCACTTAGGAAAGACAGGCCTGGAAGAACTCGCCAAGGCCTCTCATGGTCACGCGAGGGTGGTGCCGGAAGGGCAAGCACTGACTGGACCGATGGTTCGACAAGCACCCAGCGCGCGCCAGTTTCTTCCAGGCGCCGTATCCAAGCAAAGCGCCCGCAGATGAATCGCCGAAAGGTCGAGAAGAATGCGACACGCGATCCCGCATCGCCAGTCGCCGCACACTGGCCGATGGCTTGTGTCAGCGCAGCGACATCGTCATCCTTCAGCCCAGCGGAAATGACGTACTCGGAAAGGGCTGGCAGGAACTCGGACAGGACGGCCCGCTGGGCTAGTGCCTGATTCCATAGCCTGAGCACCAGGTTCTGCGAGGGATTGACTGGAAGGTCCTCGCAGGTCCGTTCCAAAGCCTCCATATAGGCGATTCCGCGACGGCCTGCATCGACGAAGAATTGTCCATGAAGAACGATTCGGTACTCCCGTGCAGAGTCGGGTATCCAGGATTCGTAGCTGAATCGCTGCTCTTCAGCGGGTAGAAACACGGCCCACTGCAGATCGAGTCTGCCGGCGCGCTTATCCGCGTGCGCGAACATAACGGCCGCTTCGGCCACCGCCTTGTCGGGTCTCGGCTCACGAGTTCCAGACTCCGTGATTACCATCGAAGTGGGCCAACTCTTGGCAGCACGCAGAGCGCTGAAGGGTATGACCGAGCCCGGCACGCGCTGCCGAACCAGAAAATGCATGTGTTCCGAACGAGAGCGGTCGTCCTTGACGGTACCGGAGATCTGGACGTTATCGGTCTCATGATCCAGGCGCTGGTTTGAAGGTACCGACTCCAATACCACCGTGAAAGGCTCACGCATCTGCGCCCCGGCGAACCTGACCCGCAGCAGGTTGCGGAGTAATGGAAGAAGCGCCCCGATGCGCTGGTCCGTTGTGGGATCCGAGAAGAAGTCGAGATCCTCGGTCGGGTTTTCACCAGGGTAACGCTCGATGATTGCAGCCATCGGACGATCCCCAGTTCGGGGAACGTGCGACTGCTGTCGTAGCGGCACCCAGAGAAGAAACCAATCACCGTCCGCTGCCGCCTCAGGCTGAGCTCTGGCTACAGCCGTAAGGCAGCCCACATCCCGGTCGGTGACCATTTCCCACTGCTGGTGCATCTCCGCGCAGTCATAGTCCTCAGCACGCCAGGGGTTCAGGAAATCCCGGCTCAACGTACCCCCGCAACTCGCCAAGTAAAAGAAGCTCTCGCAGAGGTGGAAGACGCTTTTCATGCCGAGGCCGAACTTCCCTATGACCCCGGAGTCGCCGGCCTTCGCGTTCAGTCCGAAGGAGCGAATGGCCCGTTGGTCGCTTGGCTTGAACTTGCCATCGTTAAGTACCCATAGGGCAGGCCCCTTGAGTAGCATGTGGTCCGCCGCATCACCGTGACCGGTGTGATATCCGAAGGCCAGCGATTTCGCTCCAGCGTCGTCGGCATTTTGCACGAGCTCCTTCAGGATCGGGAACCCGCTCTTGTAGCGATCGCGCAGGTTTAGTGCGATCTGGTTGACGTAGTCTGTGGTGAATCCGGTCATCTGAGATCCCGGACTAATCCGACAGGAAACCACCCCAGATGCATCGAGCCTGACGCCAGCGAGACACAGCTAGATAAGGGAGCCAAATCACGAACCGCGGCGGCCGTGCTAACTACTTGCACCTCGCTTCTCGTGTGGGTCATGGCATGCCCGCCGTTATCTGAATCGCTCCGGCAGCCACCGGCAAGATGATCCACGACTCAATGACGGAACGGTCGGTAGCGCGAGCCAAAGCATCGGCATAGATGAACAACTGCCCACCATGCTCGACGGCAACCTGCCCCCACCTGTCCTTCGGGGCCGGGTTCGCCTTGTGGTCGAGAAGCACCCAACCGTCCTTCGTCTCTAGCAGCAAGTCGATGCGTCCGTGCATGACTTGCCCGTTGGGGAGAATCGACTCGATGGGGATTTCGACATGGCGTCGACAATTCGGCCAGCGGGAGGAAATCCACTGTTCCAATGCACCGATCTGCCGCACCAGCCCGGCAGGATCAATCGCGCCCTTCAGCCCAAAACCTTCGAGGATGCATGCTACGCGAGCCTCGTCCAGCGGCGCACCCGGGTCGGTAAACGCGGTCGCGATACAGGCGTGGATGGCGTTGCCGAGTGCGGTCATGTCTGTTCCCGCTTTCAGGGCGATTCGATCGCCGAGCGACCTGGTATCCGTGACCTTACACGGTCGGCCGAAGGCGGCCGACGCGACCAAGGTTGCCGGCAGCCGTTACGTACGCGAGTCTGGAACGGGGAACCAACGAAGCGACGAATCTGGCTCGGCCGGCGCCGGCAGCGCCGCTGGTGCCTGGTGGCTCTGGAAGTCGCACGAAACTTTCGAACCATCCGGTAGGGAAATAGAGTCGCCCGCAACGTCCACCTCGAGCCAAGGGGCATTCAGAGACCCCAGCCATTCGCAGACGCCCTTCTTCGCGGGAAACGCCAATACGAGAAAGTCGCGCGCCCGAGTCATACTCACGTACAGGAGGCGCTTGGCCTCGTCGACCGCCTCAGCGCGCAATCGAACGCCTTCCGGCGACTGTGCGATAACGTCGGCGATGTCGAGTTTCTTCTGGGCGCCGAACGGCCAAGGCCAATAGCGGACCCATCGATCCTTGAGCGGCGCGGCGACGTCGAGATTCGCATCGGATCGGGCGCCGACCGACCAGACCCTGTCTTGAATGTCCTTTTCCAGATCCAGCAGAATTACGATGGGCCATTCGAGTCCCTTGGCGGCATGGTGCGTCATTGCCTTGACCGCATCGACGGGCGGCTCGGCGAGCATATCGAGTTCCCCCGCCGCCTGCTCCCCAAGCCAGAGAATGAGCCCTGAAACTGTCGCCGGCTCGCGCCGCGAGAGACATGCCTCCTCGTACGTTCTTGCTAGGCCCAGCACGGCTTGCAAGTTTGCAAGCCGCACGCGGGCGACCAGTTCGTTCCGCCGCCAGCGCAGCACGCGTCCGGCGAGATCGCAATGGGCGATGACAAGTTCCATCGCCCCGTACGGCGAAAGAAGCGGCGCCTGCTCGCGTAGCATCGCGATCCGCGAAAGCAGCGGGTGACCGTCGTTGGCGCCGTCGCGCCACTGGGCGCTTTCGCCCCCGCCTTCGAGGTAGCGCAGGCGATCCGCCAGCCAGGACTCGGGCTCCTCACAGTCGGCGAGAGAAACGATCTCCGCGCTCGCCAACGTATCGCGAGGGTCGTTCAGTCGTCGCAGGCACGCAACCGCCAGCACCGCCTCTGGAGTGGAGAGCAACCCGGACTGTTGCGTGGCCCAGGGCACGGAGCCGAAGCGAAGGGCCTCTGCGACCGTCTGTACGCCTGCATTGGTCTTGGAAAGAACCGCGATGTCGCCAAAGTGTGCAGGCCGGGGGGTTCCCGTTAAGGGATCGACGACGCGGTACCCGGAGCCAATCAAGGCCTTGATGCCTTCGGCGAGTGCCGCGGCTCTCTCCTGGACGTTCTTGCCGTTAAGGACCCAGTTGGCGAAGCCCGCATCCGGGACGAGCTCCTTGCGAACGGGCACGAGTTCCACCTCCGTGCGCGACAACCCGGGCGCAAAGACATCGGCGAAGGCGCCATTGACCAGACGAACCAGGTTCGGCCTAGAGCGGCGCGAATGGCCGAGGACCTCCTTGGATCCGCCCAGATTCGGAAGTTCTCCGAGCACAGCCTTCATCAATTCTGCGTCGCTGCCCCGGAAACCGTAGATGGCCTGTTTCACGTCGCCGACCCAGACTGTCTCGCGGGCAATGCGCGACAGGCGCACGAAGAGTTCGAGCTGGATGGGGCTGGTGTCCTGAAACTCGTCCACCAGAAGTAGATCGAGCTCCTCCGACAACGCCTCGAGGACTGCGGGCTTATCCAGCAGACCGAGGAAGAGGTGCTCCTGGTCAACGAAGTCGATGACGCCAAGCTCGCGTTTTCTCTGTGCATAGGCATCGAGCGCCTTCGCACCGAGCATGAAAACCGCATTCAGATACCGCTCGATGTCTTGCCGCAGCCGCGGGTGCGCGGCGAAACGGCTCGCGGTGTCGGTCACTGGCTGCGCGACGGCCTTTAGCCCCGCCTCCGGTGCGCCCTTGGAGAGCTTGACCCAGTCGGCCCACGCCGCGGTGCCACCGCGAACCAGGCGCAATGTCTCGCGCGCCAGCCCGATGTAATCGGCCGTGTTCTTCTTGCCGGTCGCGCGCTTTTCGAGCTCCGGCACGGCGGCTTCGATCGCGCTTGCGAGTGACGCGTCGAGATCATCAGCGCTCGGCGCGGGAAAGTGCGCGAGCAAGTCATTGGCGTTGCGCTCGGCGAACGTGGCAAGGCGCGCGGGCGGGATGTCGTTCGCCCGCGCTTGGTCTATGAGCGACTTGAGCGCGTCTTCCCAACTCTCGATGCCCAATCGCCGAGCCAGTTCGACAATGTCCTGGACCGCGGCACTATCGGAGACGGCATCGATCGCCTCTCGCACGAGCGCACCCGACTGCGCGTCCTCCAGTACGCGTTGCTCGGGGGCAAGCCCCGCCTCGAACGCGAAACGCTCGAGAAATTCCCCGCAGACGCCGTTCACCGTGCCTATGCGCGCCTGCCCCATCGAATTGGCCAGCGCAAACTCGCCTTTCTCGAGGAGCGCCGTCCGGACCCGCTCGCGAAGTTCCGTGGCCGCCTTTCGGGTGAAAGTCGTCGCGATCACCCCTCCGGGTGTTGTCTGCCCCGAGCTGAGTTTCTCGTGGAGGATCTGCGTAAGACGGTAGGTCTTCCCACTTCCCGCACCCGCGCTGACGAACCTGAGTGTGCCGGCCATCGGTCAGTCCTCCCAGCCGGCAAGCCAGCGGTAGTCGTTGTATGGCTCCGGCAACGATTCCGTTTCGAGCGCATCGGGTGGTCCGACCGACTCCGGCGTGGGGTCGATGTCGTCGGCGGCAACCTCGATCATTCCCGCGTCGATCTGGGACCGGCGCCATTTCCAAGCGGCGAGGAACTGTTCCCAAAGCGCCGAGGTGGATCCCGTACCACGAGACTGAACCTGTCGCGCCTCCGGAAAGAACGCGGTGTCCGGCGCGAGGAGACGAGACGCTTCGAGGATGAAGTAGGAAATCTGCGGCCACGCTCCCGTTTCCTGCCGAAGCATCTCCGCATAAATGGCCAGTTGCAGGTGGTGATTTTTCGCGAGTCGGTCCTGGTAATAGGTTGCACCTGACCATTTCATGTCGACGATCGCCCGCTGGCCGGATTTGTTCCGAACTACGAGATCCGCAACCCCGTCGAGATCGCCGCCTGGGAACTTGCCGGCAAGATCGTGCTCCGCCTCGACGGCGTCAATGCCAGCCGCGCCGAACTGCCGCTGAATCTCTCCGATCGCACGCTCCAACGCTGAGCGCAGCCGCTCGTAATCAGAGCGCCGCCCTGGCATCAACAAAACCGCTCCCTCCTCCGCCACGACGACTGTGAATTCACGCGAGAACCAGGCCTTCAATGCATTACCACGAAGGGCCGGCGCACCGTCGGTGCGAAAGAAGCGATCGATCAGCCGATGGGCGAGATTTCCGTAGAGAAGGTTCTCGTCGGCTACCGCCAGAAGGTTGGAGGGTTTGATCCGGGCCGGGTACCTCAGGACCCACTGATAGGGAGCATTCAAGAATAAGTTGAGGCTCGAGTAGGATTCGTGGGAGCGAAGCGGAATCTTCGCCGCGGGCGGCAGATTCCACCACCGCCTGCGTCTCGGCAGAGGCGCATGGGCAATGGCCGGGAGGTCATCGCCGGCGCGGCCAGTCAGCAGATCCTCCAGATGCTCCGGCTGCATGCCATCTACAAACCACTGGATTTCCTGCCACAGCGGGTGCATCTCCTCGCCCGGCGGGGGAAGGACGAGCACGAGTTGCTTGCGCGCATTCAGGATCGGCCTAAGCCAATCCTCGCCTCGCCGCGTCAGAACCTCGCCGAGCGGCGGAAGTTCTGCACCAGCCAGTGCGAGCGATGCCATCTCGCTCCTGCTCCACGAGTAATGACCGGGAAGCGATGGCGCTCCCATCTGCCACCAAATTACCCGATCGAAGGGTTCGACCAACGCGCCGGGGTCACACGCCGAAGGTACGCATCCTACTTGGGCATGCATCGCGAAGTTGGCCGCACCTTGAGCTGTACACTGGGCAACCAGCGCATCGAGCTCCGCCGGAGTGATCGAGGATTCCCCCTGCGCAGCCAAGGCTTCGAGAGTCACCGCCACCGCGCCGACCTGTGCCAAGCCAGTCGCGGCGGATGCGCTGCGAATGGTGTCCTGATCTGAAAGTCTGGCGCCGAAGTAATCGCGAACCCTGCAGGTTTTTTCGAGTAACGCTGCAACCGGTGCCCCCTGCGCGGGGCTGTACCGCGAATGCTCGACCCAGATCGCCAGCGCTTGGCGAAGATCCGCGGCCCGCTCGGGGTAGCGAGCCACAATGTCTTCGATCGCTTCGCGCCAGCGCGGGCCGCCGACCCCCGGATGCTGCGCGATCACCTCGGCCAGGCGCCTCCGGGCATAGCCGGGCACCGGCCCGATCGGATGAGAAAGAAATTGAAGGAGCGCGTAAATATCGAGCGGCTCCCAGACCATGGCGAGTGCAAGTGGCAGGACCTGAAGCGCAGGCACCAAAGGGGTCGCATCCTGAAATCCTTGCCGAGCGATATCGACGGCATCGAGTGTCGCGTCGAGCAGCGAGCGGCTCTGCTCGGCGACGATCGCAACCCCCTCCTGCGGCGATGTAAAACCGTGCGCGACCCAGCGTGCGGCGACCAGGCTTGTCTCCGCGCGTACGATGCGGACGCTACCGTCGTTGGACCAGGCGATCTTTGCGTCGGGCTTCTTGCCATCATGCGCGGACTTGAGCGCGACCTGGAGCTTCCCCAAAAGGGTATTCGCATCTGCCGAGGGTGCGTACCCCCTGACCGATCGTAACGGTAGCTTGGCGAGCACTTCCCGCCAACGCTTCGGAAATGCCTCGATCGCGTCCGCCAGTTCGACGCCCTCGATCTTGGATTGTTGTCTGGAGAGGGACTCGGCAACGTGCGCCAGCCGCTCGCCGACTGAGGGGACAAGAAGATTTCTAGCGAAGGTTTCCACCGCAACCATGTCGGAGATCCGGTTCCCTGCCCCGGGTGGCAACTGGCCGTTCCAGCCGTGCAGATACCAGGTGTCGCGCCAAGACAGGAGCGACGCGGCTGTTCCGATCGGATCGATGCTGAAAGAGGCGTGGTAGAAGCGATCCGGCGCGTCGCAGTGCTTGAGACATTCACGGTACTGCGTTACTCGCTGCGCATGCGCGCAATCCGCACGCAGCAAGCCGAGCCGTGTCTCCAGCAGGTTCAGCAATCCGAGTGGGCCAAGCACCGGCATTCCCAGCCGATTCGCTGGACGCCATCCGTGTTCGCCATCCAACCGAATTCCTAGAGTGATCTGCATCTGCCGGCCTCAGCCGCGAAACGCCCAATGGCCACGGATCTGACGGAGTCGATTGCGAGTCGGCACTATAGCAAGTCCTGCATCGTTTCCAGAGCCGCAACGGTTCCGGCGAGTCCGAGCGAGAGAAAGGTATCGAGGAGTTCCCTGACCGTGCGTGTCGGCCGTGACAAGGCAAGTCTCTGATCCCTGACCGCTGCGCAGACGGCGGCTGGCGATAAGTCGAAGCAATGCGCCACGAATTCGTCGGGGTGCTGGGCGGAAATACCGTAAGGATCGAGTGCAGCCTTGGGAAAGTCTGCGAGGTTGTAGGTCACGATGACCCCGGCCTGGCAGCGGATCGCTGCAGCGAGCACGTGTCGATCGTTTGGGTCTGGCAGCGTCAAGGAATCCACGAGCCCCTCGTGCCCGGTCACGAGGCAATCGGGGACGGACAGGTCCATCAGCTCTCGTGTGCGACGCAATTGTTCGTGGTTCAGGTCCGGACGCCGGTCGAGAACGGACCTCACCCACTCGGCGTGAATTTCCTCGGTCCAGCGAGCGCGGAAAAGATTTGTCAGCGCAACGCGCAGCAGCAGGTCTCTGAGGGGCGCCGGATGGAGTACGCAGGCATCGTAGACTGCAGTGAAGCTCGCCACGCTCTAATATCCCAACCCCAGTTCTTCGGCCTGTGCAGCTAGCTCGTCGAGCGCTTTCCTGCGCTCGACGCGCGAGTTCTGCTGGTACTCGACCAAGTCCTTGAAGAGAATCCTGCGGTGGGAGCCCACCTTGCGATAGCCCAACGCGTTGTGCTCAAGCAGGCCGACCAAATGCGGCCGGGATACATTGAGAAAATCGGCCGCCTGCTGAGTCGTTAGCTCGGCGTGGTACGGCACGATGGTCACGGCGTTGCCCTCCGCCATCTGGGCGAGGATATCGACCAGCATCCGCAGGGCGGACACTGGCACCGCGATCTCCTGATTTCCGTCGATCACTTTCAGTCGCGCCGAGTCGCCGCGGCCAATGCATGCGGCGAGCAGGCGGCTGCTTTCACGGGCGAGATTCGCGTCCTGCTCCGTTGGCAGCGTCGGCTGGGACGAGCGTAGCGATGCAGTGGTCATGGGGGCAAGCTCCTTTGGCGCATTGTAGTGATAGCCAAATAAGTATAGCATCAATCGAAATAACCGTAACAAACGCAATATTTATAAATTCCCAGACCAATACGCTCGCCGCTCTTGAAGCCCGTGCTAGCCCTCTGATCTTTCTTGGAAAGAGATCTGTACATTTGCGACGCGAGGGGGCAGGAATCTCGTATGTCGGGTCTCAAAGTGAACTGGATTCTGCATGCAGACTACTTCCCGTCTTCTGGACGCGGCTCGAACTGGGCTTTCCCCTGCGAGCGCTTGCGCCTGAGAAAACTGGGGGAGGAGGACTCGTCGATCAGGCTGGCTAGCATTTCCTCCTTCGCCGAGAGGCGCGAGTGCATCTTGCGGCTCGAATAGAGCGCTTCCTTGCTGAAGCGCATGCTGTCCATTTCCTTCGCCAACTCGGCCATGCTCTCCAGCACCTCCATCACCCAAGGATGATCCGCGAAGCGACGGCGCGCTTCCTCGATCATCTTCTGGATGGCGTCCCAGTCGCCGTGTTCGGCGGCTGCGCGGGCATGTTCGAGAAAGCGTGCGGCAGCCAGTTCGGTCTGGCGGGCGACTACCAGCGGATCGGGTAACAAGGCGTCCCACGCCTGCGCAGACACGGCCTTGAGCGCCAGCGTCGCATCCGGAAATGCAATCGGCGCGCCGTCCGGGGTAGTGGCAGTCACGCCTGCCTGCAGGACCGGGTTGCCGGACTCGAGGGCCAACCCTGCCTGAATCTCCAGCTCGATCAGAACCCAGGCTTCTGCACCCAGCGGGATGTCCGGCAGCCGGATCAAAGGAAAGCCTTCGCGCTCCTCGACCGGGTAGTCGTTCATGAGCACAATCCTGACGCCCTGTGTGGCAGACAGGGACAGCCTGACATCGCGGGCATACAGGCTGGAGATGAAGTCGAACTCTTCCGCGAACGGTTCGAACAGGTCGGCAGCGGTGTCCCCGTAATAGTGGTTCCCTCCGCCCCGCTTCCCCATCTCGACCATCAGCTCTTCGTTGAAGTGCCGCCCCAGCCCATAGGTGGAAGTGGTGACTCCATTTTCGGCAACATCGGCGCACGAAGCGGCGATCTTGCTCGTTTCGGTCGTTTCCCCGACATTGGCGTTGCCATCCGACAAGAGGATCACCCTTGCCATCGCGGCTTCCCCCGCGCCGGGCAAGAGCGACTGCGCCCCCTCTTTCCAGCCGCCATGGAGGTTGGTCGAGCCGCCGGAGTGGACGTGGGCAAGCGCTGCGTAGAGCTTCTTGCGGTCACCCACGGGTTCCGCCGGGGCGAGCACCCTGACGTGATCGTCGAAGGTCACCAGCGAGGCGAGGTCGGTCGGGGCCAGGCGGTCGACCATGTGCCTTGCGCAGCGCACCGCTTCCATCAGGGGCTTGCCGGACATGGAGCCGGAGCGGTCGATGACCAACGACAGGTGATAGGGCTTGCGCACCTTCTGCTGGGTTGGCTCCGGATCCGGCGCCTGGACTCGGACCAGCACCGGCAGCTTCTGGGACATTCCCAGTATCAGTGCAGGCTTCAGAGGGGTGATCAGGACTTGCGGGTCGTTGGCATTGGGCATCTCATCTCCTGTTCGCCCGGCGTCATTGCCGGAGCATGGGAAACAAGATACAGGGTCAGAGGCTCACAGGCTGCGCCCGTTTCAATTGACGAGCCAGGCGCCCCTTCATGGCCGATTCGATCGAAGCCATTCCACCAGAATTTCATGCTCGCGTTTCAAGATCCCGTTGCGCCCATCACACAGGATGAGTTCGGGACAATGGTCAGGAAACTCGAATTTCGCGTCGTCCAGGGCTCTCCATTCCACCCGCCGCGGCAGCTTGTCCAGAAACGCATTGATCTCGCGGTAGCGCGCATGGCGCCCCGCAATGGCTGGCCCGGTAGCCCCGATCAGGCGCGCCTGCAGCTGTTCAGGGAAGAAGTTCTTGAGCCCTTCGTATTCGTGATGAAATCGCCAGCTCGAGGAAATCACCACCTTCAAATCGGGCGGGGCGGCGGTGATCGAATCCAGTATTGTCGGAATCAGACAGAAAAAGTCTTCTGGATCACAGAAATTGGGATGCAGAACGCCGTCGAAATCGAGAAAGAGTAGCCGGTCGCGCATCTAGACGTTCCAACAAACGGAATATGGCGCCACAAGATCGGCAGACTCGTCAAGCCGAACTGCTGATCTCAGTCACGGTTGATGCGGCGGGTCCGGTGACCAACGGTCACAATTGCGCCATCAGAACCAATTACAGCATAGGCGCCCAGATGCGCTTCGATGCGTTTGAATGAGTCTGGACCAATTTCGCGCTTAAGTTGCTTACGCGCGTGGTGATCGAAGAAGAGCACCTGGGCGCCGCGATGGTCATGAGCTTCACGACCAAAATCTAGTAGGCTTTCGATGGCAAAGTGCGGGATACCGCGCTGCTGCGTCCGTGCCTGCGCATGATGAGTCATAGGAAGCATGCTCCAATCTCCTCAGTGTTATCAGCCAGACTCGATTCTAGAATCCCTGGGGCTCATGGAATGCGCCCGGATAAACATAAGCTGGCTTCGGGCATTGACTGAATTGACTGACTTGGCCGGCGCCCCAGCCGAACCATCTCCCACCCTTCACCATACCCCGGTCATTTCCTGTATTGCTTCACGCCACGTTCAAACTCCTCTGCCACACGCTCAATCAACGCTTTGGGGCTCACGACGGTGCAATCACCCCCATACTTCATGATGTCCATGACCAGTTCGCGATCGTCGGTATAGGGAACCTTCAACTCGTAGCCGCCATTCTTGAGTATCCGTCCCTCCTGGCTAGGGTGCCAGCGTTCGGCGGCGACCCAACGGGAACGGTCAGGTGTAAATCGGAGTGTCGCCCAAGTCACATCATCGCCGGCAAAGATACCGTAACCTGACCCGAGGACTTCATCGAGGCGTTTGTCAGATACATCCTTGGCCCGAGTGTCGAGGATTTCAGAATGTTCTATGGCGTCGACCGAGAATGCCCTTAGGTCGTTGCGCAGATGGCACCAGGCATCCAGGTACCAGTTGTCGCGATAATGCACCAACCGCTGTGGCGATACCTCACGCTCGGTGACCTCGTTCGTACCGCGGGCGTGGTAGCGCAATAGCAACCGCTTGCGACGCAGCAGGGCCGACCCCACGGCCTGAAAATGATCAAGATGGTAGCGGCGTGCGCCTACCGTTTCGATCTTGATGCGACGCTGCACTTCCTCCGCCGGATTCTCCGCTGCGCTAAGCAACCCGCTAAGGCGCGCGAGCAGCGGCTTGATCTGCGGGCCGAGCAGGCCTCCGGGGTCGAGGTTGGCGATCAGGTGCTGCATCGTCAACAAAGCGTGGATCTCCTCGGCGCTGAACCACAGCCCGGGTAGCTCGTACTGTGGCCCGATCTGCGGTCTATCCTTCTCGAAGCGGTAGCCGCCCAAGTCCTTGTCAAAGATGATGGGCGCGTGCAGGCGATCCTTCATGTAGACGAAATCGCGCTTCAAGGTCGCCCAGGACACGCCCAGGCGGTCCAGCAGCTGTTCACGCGTCACAAATGTCCGGCTCGCCAGCAACTGGTCGATCTGGTAGATGCGTTCCATGCCGCTCATCTCGCCCCTCCTTATCACCACCAGAAAACCCGGGCTCGCTGTCCGAGCCTCGGCAGGCGCATCATGGCATGAACGGAGTGGAAGCATCAACACGCGGCGAAGGCCAGCGGCGACTTGTCGGCGATCCGGGCGAGCAATTAATGCGGGCATGGCAGCGTACCAAGGGCAGAAATGTCCGCATGCTCCGATAGGGGAGGCTCAGGGGCTGCGCCTGAGGTAATATCCTTCTGAAAACCAATGGGTGCCCATTTGCCCTTATCCGCGGGCTGAAGCACATTCGTGTGGAGAAGCCCCGTCCCTCGTCGCCTTCTTGTACCAGTAGTCTGCGCGCGCCTCGCTCTTCCACACTTTCACGCCATATTCGTAGAAATAGGCCAGCGCACACTGGGCGTCCGTGCTACCGGCTTCGGCGCGCAGCGTAAACCACTTGACGGCCTCATCAATGTTTTCAGCGACTCCAATCCCATCCCAATACATCCAGGCGAGATTGTCCTGCGCGCGCTTGCTCCCACCACGAGCCGCCTTGTACTCCCAATGAAAGGCCGTGGCCAAGTCCTTCTCTACGCCGATGCCGTTTTCGTAGTGCTTCGCCAGGGCATGCTGCGCCTTTGCAGAACCGTTCGAAGCCGCAATTCTGTACCAGCGCAGTGCTTCCTCCACGTCCTTCCCGCATCCGTCAGTCTCATGCAAAGTGCCAAACAGATAATAGAATCTCTTGTCGCCCTTTGGCTCAATTTCCTTATACCAGCGCAGCGCTTCGACGCAGTTTTGCTCAACGCCTCGTCCGTGTTGGTAGAGCCACGCCACTGTAAATTGAGCATCTATATTGCCATTTTCTGCCAAGGGGAAGAACAGCCGGAAGGCTCTACCCATTTCTCCGCTATCAAATGCTGCCTTTGCCTCCTCGAGTCGATCTCCATCCTCTGTGGAGAAGCACTCGGTAAAGACAGGAAACAGTATGAAAGCAAGTAGTGGGACGATTCTTCTCAGCTTTGCCCGCATGATGAAACCTCTAGATCTCTTAGGTAAGGGTAGGTCATTGACCGGAAACTAACGACAGAACCGCCTTCGGCGACCTTTCCCAAAACAGGTCAATTCGGCGGATAACGCCGGTAATGGACTCGCGCTGCCGGCGAAACCTTCTCGTCCGTCGGTCCAGACAGATTCCAATCGACACAATCAAACAGATCGTCGGCGATGCGCGCCACCACTTTCTTTAGTTCGAGTTCGCGCATCCAGCGGCGCGGTATAGCGCCGACGCCGTTGAGCGCACCCAGAAGGTTTCCAGCGATGGAAGCAGTCGAGTCCGAATCTCCGTCGATGTTGGCAGCCAGGATCAAGCCTTCCTCGGAACTGGATGCTGCCAAGGCGCAATAGAGACCAATGGCAAGCGCCTCTTCACCGACCCAGCCTTCGCCTAGTTCGGCAGGGACGCTGGCTATCGGGGATGGATCGCGGCCCAGTCTGAGCGCACGTCGCATGGCGGTGTCAGTTTCCTCATGGCCCTCATGAGCGACCAGTGATTCAAGCGCAAGCTCGGCTGCTTGCGCCACGCCACAGCCTGTAAGCAAGAGCTGAACCATCACCGCGAGCGCGCCCGCCGGAAGATAGCCACTCGGATGACCGTGCGTCAGCCGCCCCAGGGAAGTGCCCAGCTCAAACGTATACCTGGTATCCCAGCCGAATCGCCAGCCGGCGAGACCAACCGGCGCCATCCGCATTACCGCACCACAGCCCTTGCTATCGTTAGCCGCATATTCTTCACTGTGTTGCTTTTCCTGCAGGGACGATAGGCAGGTGTTTCCTGGGGCGCGGCGCCTGTGAAGTTCTCTTACCCCATACAGCCAACCCGGGTACCGCTCGACGTCGAAAGGCATCGCGTGCGGCACCACGCCCTGAGTTAGCAGCCAGCGAGCATAAGCGTGTGCGGTCACGGCGATTGGGGAGCACAGGCCGCGGTCAGCGGCTCGCGCATGTGACCGGATCATGCCTTCGGCTGTAAACAGCGTCATCTGCGTGTCGTCGGTGATTGCGCCCAGACGGCCGTAGGCCGGCGCGAAGTCGCGCAGCCCTGCGACGCCGAACTGGCGGCGTATCTCAGCTAGTGACAGGAATTCGAGTGGCGCGCCAAGCGCGTCTCCCACTGCCCCGCCAAGCAAGCAGCCGCGGAAGCGGCTGCGCATGTCAGGCGGTTTCACCGCGTTTGCTCTGTTCATACTCTGCTCCCCGTATCAGGCGGGCACGTGACACGAAATGTCAAAGTCACAGCTCTCGCCCCGACCGAAAATCATAGCTAGCAAGGCCAGGGCAACCACAGCAATGCGGGCGAGATCCTTGGCTCTGGGCACCTCAAGCCAGCGTTTGAAGTTTGACCGCCCATGCGGCCAGGTGAAGCCGGCTTTTTCGATCAGATCCACCGTTGCGGCCGTCAGAAGATCATTCACTTCGGGGAGATACTTGTGCGAGCTGAGTTCGATCAGGTACTCCCGACCGTCTTCGCTCGACATCAGCTGGACGTAGCCGCCGTCAGGGTTGTCGAGAATGACGTAGGCGCCGTTGCTCCAGGAGACGGTCTTGGCGCGTATGTGCCGCAGCGCGGCCTCGACCTGGGCCAGGGCGCCGGCACCGAACAGCTCCGTTCCAGCGCGATTCAGGACCTCCAGTTCTCGCTTGGAGGCCTGCCGAACGGGTTCTTGCTGCTCCGCCGCGTTGAGGGCCTCGGCCAGCCGACGCAGTTCTGGGAATATCTTTTCCTCAAGCTGCTGATCCACGGGGCCATTGCCGTAGCCCAGCCATTTCCCCGCCGACCAGCGGCCGCCGTCGTACACGATTTCGGCGTTGAGCAGCCCCCCGTCGCGCGCTTTGAAATAATAATTGCGGCGCCGTTGGACGCGATCGGACAGTTCGCCCATGCAGTTGCGCATGCGGCGGCCTTCGCCCGTCATCTCCTCGGGGTACCTCAGGGGCACTAGCAGTGGCGAGCCTTCAAGAGCGGCGGGAATGGCGAAGGGAAGACGGCTCTTACCTTCGCACAGGAAATACAAATCCCAAAGGTCACCTGCCGTCTTTACTGCGGCAGCTTCCTCGCGGAACCGGAACAGCCAGTTGGAATCAGCCTGCTCACAGAAACGACGCCAGCGCTGCCAGCGCGCTGCCGGCACGGCATGATCGTTGAGGACTTCCAGCAAGCCGTGCTGGCGCAAAGGCTCGGGCACCCGAGCGAACTGGCGCACCAAGCAGGGCGTGATACGCGTAAGGCAACTCAAGACCCGGGAATCACTATCCAGGGCTGCGGCAAAGAAGAGGGGCCAGTCGTTGCGGGTCATCCGCTCCCAGTGGAGCTTTCCCAGAAGGTTTACGACCGCCTGGGGAACAGGCTTACCGGCAAGCCCAGCCAAGACCTGCCGGCGCTTTCCGGTGCAAAGCTGCTGGTACAAGGTTCGTCGCCCCGCTGCGGAGAGCGTTCGGGCCTGCGCAAGGTCCAAGGCTGCCACGGCCAGAGGCCGGAAGCTGCTATCGGTCGCGTCCTGCCAGCGGTCGGCAAACAAAGGTTCGCGCATCGCATCGACGATCAGGGCAGACAAAGAGGAGGTGTTCACAAGGAGGCCCTATTTCCCAAGGAAAGAACGATCCCGTCGATCAGGAGTCCCAGTTCGGCCTGCGGTGTCACGCCGTAGAGATCCTCGAGGATCGCCGCACCCAAGGCGGCCAGATCGCCGTCTTCGACCCGAAGAAAGCCAACGCTATTCATCTCTCTTTGCTGCACGCGATAGCCAAGGCCGCGCGCGAAATGGGCCAGATCCGATGCGTCGGCCACGTTCCTGGGCCCAAGCAGCACCCAGTCCAGGCCGACAACGCCATCGATCACAGAATATTGCAGGGCCAGGCTCTGGTCATCGGTCATCGCAGACCGCTTGGCGGTCCCGAACAGGAATGCGATCCAGCAGCCTTCCCGGCCGTTGCTGCCCAATTGCGACACCGCCCCGGCGATGTCGTGGGGCCGAACGGTGAAACGAAATGATGCTGGGGCAAACGTCCCTGCCATCAACTTTTCTTCGGCGCGCGGTTGCACGGCGTTCTGGCTGATCCTGAAATTCGGCTTCATTATCGACATCCCTGCGACATGAAGCCAGTATGGCAGCCACCGGGCTCATACCGTGCGCCTGCCTCCTGACACTATTCCCGCCATGAACACGAATTTTGCCGTACCCGCACGACAATCATGCCGGTGGCGTTCGCCATTGAGATGTGTGATGCTTGTAACTGTCCTCAACGAAATGCTTAGGCACTCGTGGATTGAGCCACACCTCAATTTAGGTACCTAGACTGACAGTTGCAGTGTAAGCGTCCGGCCAGCACCGTCTTGACGGGCGTCAGAGCTTGATGCTGTTCAGTGCGAGGTTTACGGCGCTAGTGTCGAAGTAGGTCGGGTCGAATGTGCGGCCGTACCACTCCATCATGTCGTGGTGTTCGGGGTGATCGGGGTTGGCCATCGCAGCGACGAAGTCTTCATAGCCCGGGACACTGCCAACATCCTCCGGTGGGCAGGCGTTGGCGCCGTCCACGCAGAAGGCCGACTTTGCCAAGAGGGGATCGTAGGGAAGGCGCTTTTCCACCTTGATCCTGTGTTCCCAGTTGTCGCCGAAGTCGTAGGTGTAGACGAAGGACTTGGCCAACCCCAAGGCGGTCGCCAGGCGTACCCGGCTCTCGGACCGAAGTGATGATCCCCAGTCGAAGTCAGGATCGGGTATGCCGTAGCGTTCTCCGGCAAACTCGAACTCGTGAAGGTGGCAATCGTACCAACCCATCGTCAATTGGATTACCAAGTGCAGCTTGGGCAGGGTAATCGACCCAGGCACGACGATCCGGCGCCAGATGGTGGGCTTGATCCAGGCCAGTGTGATCTTGAGTTGCAGCAGGTCCGTCTGGGTACCTGGCTTCTTCAGCGGAACGACGCGTCCCATGGTCAGGCAGCCTCGCGCACGGGCTCAGTATTGGTCGCAAGGCGCCACGGCAGCAATTCATCTACGCGGTTCACTGGCCAATCGGCGATCAGGCCGAGCACGCGGCTCAGGTAGGCCTCCGGATCCAGGCCATTGAGCTTTGCCGAACCGATCAGGCTGTACATGACTGCTGCGCGCTCGCCGCCGCTGTCGGCACCCGAGAAGAGGTAATTCTTTCGCCCCAGCGCCACGGCGCGCAACGCACGCTCGGCGGCATTGTTGTCAATTTCGATGGCGCCATCGCCAGCATACCGTTCGAGTGCCTGCCAGTGATTCAGGGCATAGCCGATGGCCTCTGCCAGGCCCGACTTGCGCGACACCCGCCGGCTGGTTGATTCCAGCCAGGCACGCAAGTCGATGAGCCGCGGCTGTGCTTCGGCCTGGCGGACCCGCTGGCGTTCCCTGGCAGGCTCACCGCGAATCCGTGCCTCGATCGCATACAGTTCGCCAATCCGGCGCAATGCTTCCCCTGCCAGCGGCGACGCCTGGGCCTGCTGCAATTCGTAGAACTTTCGCCGCACGTGCGCCCAGCACCCGGCTTCCCTGATTCGGCCATCAGAATAGAGCACATCGAACCCGGCATAGGCGTCAGCCTGCAGGGTGCCTGCAAAGCCACGCAAGTGCCGTTGCGGATGCTCGCCTTTCCGGTTGGGTGAATAGGCAAACCACACTGCCGGCGGATCGCTGCTTCCCGCAGGCCGGTCATCCCGGACATAGGTCCACAACCGCCCCGTCCGAGTCCTGCCTTCACCCGGGGCCAGAACCGGCATCGGCGTATCGTCGGCGTGCACCTTGGTCGCCGATAGCACGTAGGTGCGCAGTGCATCGATCAAGGGCGAGAGCAAATGCCCCGCTTGACCCACCCAGTCAGCCAGCGTCGACCGGTCCAGATCGACTCCGGAGCGGGCGTAGATGGCGCTTTGCCGGTACAGCGGCAGATGGTCGCAGAACTTGCCGACCAGCACGTGGGCCAGAAGCTGCGGGCCAGCTATACCCCGCGCGATCGGCCGTGTCGGTGCCTCCGCCTGCACGATGCGATCGCACCGGGTGCAGGCAATTTTGGGTCTTACGTGGCGCAGTACCTTGAAGTGCGCCGGCACGTACTCGAGCATCTCAGAGACGGCTTCGCCCAATCGCTTGAGTTCGCCGCCGCAATCGGGGCAGCGACACTCTGCCGGCTTATGCTCGATCGTCTCGCGCGGCAAGTGTTCCGGCAGTGGCCGTCGCCTGGAGACCTTTGCCAGCAAGGGGGCCTCTTCCACCGGGGAATCGGCGCCTTCAGTACCGAGGAAATTGACCTCGCCCTCCAGCGGCAGTGCCGTCTGCTCACCCGGTCCCTGCTCGGAGCGGCGTCCGAATTGCATCCGCCGCAGCTTGGCAATGATGAATTTCAGTCGCTCAATCTCGGCCACCTGATCCACGACCATGGCCTTCAGCAAGGCCGGATCATCAGGCAGCTTCGATGTCGAAATCATGGTCCGAGTATAGGGGATCACGGCCTCCGTGAACAGCCCCTTCGGCAAGATTCTTATGCAGCCCGCTCCGGCACCCAGCTTCGCTGCAGATGGCGCCAATCAATGCCTTCCAGCAGCATCGACAACTGCGCTGCCGTCAGATGCACGGCGCCATTCTCGGCCTTCGGCCAAACAAAGCGGCCGCGCTCCAACCGCTTGGCGAACAGGCACAATCCGTCACCATCCCACCACAGCATCTTGACTAGGTCGCCGCGGCGTCCACGGAAGATGAACACGTGACCACTGAACGGGTTGGCCCCTAGCGTTTCCTGCACTAGGCCAGCCAGCCCGTCGAAGCCGCGGCGCATGTCGGTGATGCCGGCCGCAAGCCAGATCCTCGTCCCCGAGGGGATCATGTCCGTCGCAATTCCGCGAGCACAATCCGCAACGCTTCACTGTCGGGCCGTCCCTCGACCCGAACCAGGAGCCGCCCAGCCTCAATGATGATCGCCCCGCCCGCCACGGATTCGACGACCGGTCCCGCGCCTTGCTCGACCGTCACCGGCAGAAGCGTCGGACCATCATCCCCCAACGCGCCTTCCCGGAAAAGCTTGCGCCACGCGAACACCTGATTGGCATTGACGCCGTGGGCCCGTGCAATCCGCGCTACCGAGGCACCTGGCCTCAGCGTTTCTTCGACTACCGCCCGCTTGAAGCTGACTGGATGATGCTTGTACTTCCCCCGCCCTTGAACGGATTCATCCATTCTCAAATTTGTGCCCATGATCTCCTTCGTGGGCACAATTCCAGGATGCCCGGCGTCGGGCGATCTTCACACGACTGCCTGCCTTTGCCCAGACGGCACTGACCGGACGCTTACGTTGCAGTTGCAATTTCTCGACAAGCGCCACTGGGATGGGCACTTCATTGGCCAGACGTTCCAACTCCCAGGCGCTAAATTTCAGCACCCGAGCCATCGACTCTTCTGCCCCCATCACCACCCCAAACCAGCGTTCTCGGTCCATCACCACCCGAAATAGCTTCTCGTCCTGGCATCCCTCAAGATAGGGCAAATAGACCCGAATCGGATGTCCACTGCGTTCCGCCTTTGCCCCAAGACGATCGATTCGGCCAGTGCGCTGTTCCAGCGAACTTGGATTCCAATCAAGGTCATGATGAATGACGTGGCGACAATTGAGATGGAGATCAACCCCCTCCGCCATGACGCTGCTGGCGATCAGAATTTCAGGGTAGAAGGGCGTATTGAAGGTCAGCATGATCCGGTCACGCGTTTCCTGCAAAGTTCTCCCATAGACTCGCCGCACATTGGCCACCAGTCGTGCCCGTTCGCCCTCCGTAGCTTCATCTTCAGCGAACGACTGTTCAACCTCTGGGCCAGCATGCGTTCCAGTTTGCAGCCGCTTTAGTGCTTCGAGATAGTGCTTTCTATCATCATCACTTGCTCGCTTAGACAAGAAATCCAGAAACTGCCAAACGACGTCACCCAGACTCAAACCGGATGCGTCTTTCCGCTGGAACATATTCGTGACCCACTCGTCGGGTCGCAGCGAGCCCGACAAGTCGGCAAACCGAACCAGGAATGTGGGAGTACGTAGAAAACGCAACATGACTTCCTGCAGCGAATCCCGGACCTCTTCGCCCTTGAGCGAATCGTACTGATCCAGCACGGCATCGAGAATTTCCAGTACCTTGCGTGCCGCCGGACGATCGCGATCAAGACCATCAGCAATGCGTTTGAGTTCCACCGCGACATCCTCTGGGGAGCAGCCTATCTGCTTGCTGGCACGCAACTCGATTTCGGAGAGCATCGCTTCCGACAGATACCGATGCAGGGCACTGCCCGTTTGTCGATAGTGGCAGAAGATGAGTACCTTTTCTCCACGCTGCCAAAGGGACATGGCTAGATCCACGGTTGCTTTGATCTTGGGATGCATGTCATGCCCCATTATCCCCATGGCACGCGCAGCCGAGCGAAGACGTTCTGCATACCAAAGTCCGCGCGCAGTCGCCGTCGCATTCGCGTTTTCGGCTTGAGCCCGTTCAATTGTCTCCTCACGATGGGTGTCCAGTAGGGCTTCGTAGCTGGAAGCGATACCTTCACCAAAGACCCGGGGACACTCGGGCAAAGTCGTGATGCGTGCCGCCAGCAAGAAGGGCAAAGCATTTTCTGGCGAAATACGCAGTCCGCCGCCACTCTTCTCATCAGCTTTTCCGTTGTTCAGGACGCTGGCTCCCTCCAATCGTTCTCGCCGTGGAACGGTCTGATAGGGCTCGGGAAGAAAACGGGACCTCGCATTACGTAGCACCCATGGCTTCAGGCATTCCTGTGCCGTCTGAATCGCTATGAGAGAGCCGCTGAATGCCAGCATCACCGAACGAATGCGTTCGTTGTCCACGCCAAGGCAGTCCCCGTCGTCGCCTTGCGCCACCTTGTCCCACCATCGTTCTCCGTGGTCATCGGCCGCATCCTTAAGGTCAGAGGGAACCAGCCGTTTCCAAGCCCGTTCGAGGCGATCAGTCGTGAGTTGCATGGTGTCAAGACGAGCATGCAACGCATCGAGGGCCACCTTGAATTCGCCGCGAGCCATACGCGGGGCACGCGAACCGTTCCAGGCGATCGCATCGAAGCGCGCTAGTACATTTCGCAATTCAGCATGCCCAAGCTGGAATGGTGTTGCGGTAAGGAAGAGCATTCTGTCAAAGCGCCCAGAGAGCTGACCCGCAGTGTCCAGATCCTCACGAGTTTCGGCCAACAGTTGCGCCAACTGGGTGCCCGCATTGCGAACTCGGTGCGCCTCATCGAGCACCAGCAAGGGAAGCGAAAGATTCATTCGCTTGAGTGTCGTATTCCAAATGGCCGGCAAAACGCCACCATCGGAGCTATCTAGCGCATTGCGGGCTTCGCGGATGCGATCCTTGATGTTGGCAGATGACCGTTCAGGAATCACATTCACGACCCGCTCAAGCACTTCGGTCAGATCGACATGTTCTAGAGCATTCAGGAAATGCTCTGGAACTGGATCGTCATCGGGTTCCTCAAGACGTTGAGCTTTAACGAGGATCCGCTTCCATTGATTTGCGGGCGTTTCAAGCAAGTTGAGAAAGAGATCATAGTTCTCATCGACCACTTTGGCCCGCTCAAGCACCATAGGAGCAAACCGTGCCAGGCGAACGCGCAATGCATCTGCGCCATGTCGGCCCCTGATAGCCGCCTGTAGTACAGCGAGCTTGACCCATTGATCTGCAAGCCGACGATTCAGTGCCCCATGCGCCAGAATAATCACGGTAGCCCGTGTTTCCTCTGGGTCATCGAGGAGCTTGAGAAAATTCACGCCCGTCTCGGCGGTCTTAACGCGGAATTGCTTACGATCTGCCTCACTGCGAAGGCAGGCCGCTCGAAATGTCTCGCTATCCCGCCCCCACTTCACCACAACCCCTCGGGGGACCATGATGACCACAGGACGCGACGGATCATGTACGACGCTAGCAGACGCCACGGCAAGGGCCACAAAGGTTTTCCCCATGCCAACCTCGTCGCCCAGAATGATTCCAGGTTGATGTTCGAAGCGAGAAAGAATGGCTTGGGCTGACCGCTTCTGGCGTGCCGCATCGAACGCGGAGAGATGCCCCTCAACGTGAAGGTTCAATGACTCAGGAAGCCGCATTATTTTCCTCGCTCATGGCGTCCACCACATAGGTTCGCATCGCGTCCGTGCATTGCGGCAGGGCATTCATCAGTCGCTCGTGCAGGTCTCCGATCAGACCTTCCATCATCTGCAAGCTCTCCGGTTCGGGTTCGCGCCCTCCCCCACCTTTAACAGACACAGCGGCAAGCTCACGCCAGAGTTCACAAAGCAGAAACGCCCATTCATCGGGAAGCTTGGGATCACACTGTCGTTGCATTGCCTCCAGCATGGCGTAGGCCCCAACGGGCCCTCTAATTCGCCATGCCATCGCCGACGACGACAAGACGGGTTGTTCGAGTCGCGCACGCAGAGACTGCATAGCCCAACAAGCCCGTTGAACCCGCTTCACCATGAACCCACTGTTATCCACCTTGGCGTGAGGATCGATCAGTTCAATGGCCAATTCGACATTGCTGTCGTCATCATCGGGTAGTCGCCGCAGCCAGGCGCGTAACGCTTCATGAAGCGGCCGAGCTGAGCTCAAGAGCTCAAGGAGTGCCGCGAGCGAAAGTCCTTTGAGTTCATCCGGGGCGGGAAGTGCGTCAGCCGTACTGACATTGACTGGCCAATCAACCACATGGGCGCCATTTGCCCACTCCACCGTCAAAACCGATGGGGGAGGCCCTATACGAGGCAAGCTCAGATGGATCGAGGTGGGTTGCGACTGTGACCTCCAACTTGAACTCGTCAGAATGACAGACTGGTCGAGGCGAATCGCCCATTCACCTTCCGGTGATGGCAGCACAAAGGTAAGGGTCAATTCGTAATGTGTGTCACCCGAAGAATCGAGGGCAGCTTCCCCAAAAAAGGCCGGCAAGGGCGGCGGCGCCTCGCCTTCCGGACTGTCCGGGTCAAACGCCGGAGCAAAGATAGTCGCAGGAGTCCGAACTACGGCAGGTCCGCCTTGAAGGGCTCGTGTCTCCAACGCCTTGCGCAGGCTGTCACTTGCCGGCGTTCGAAGAAAGTATACGACGTTCGCTTCATAGTTCCGGGCGTGGGCATTGAGTCCCATCCCGGCGGATGTAAAGTTGCTCGATCCGATAACCAATGCACTCCATTTCTCGTGCGAAAGCATCAGCGTCTTGGCATGTAGCGGCCGTCTCTCCAGCCCTGTATCTGTGGGAACCCCGGCAACCAAGATTGGATGCAACCGGGTAGCCACGTCACCCCGTCCCTTGGGGGTTGCATTCAATACATGCTCAGGAACTTCTAGCCGCCATCCATTGGTTTCTGGTGATGACTCGCCTGCGACATGGAGATGGACTTCGGCGGTCCCACGCCTTTTCATCAGCCCCCAGAGTGAGTTTTCCGGCCCGTTCTCTCGTAGATCTGGATCAAAGAATGGTGACACCACGTGAGCTTGTTCCGGTGGCTCCCCCGGAAGTATCTCGGCAAGCTGCTCAAAGAAGTTCTTGCGGTTAGGACCGAGGAGGATCACTCGGCGTTGAAGACCTCTAGCTGGAGCAACATGATCCCTGGAGAAGCGGCCATCGACCCAAGTCAGAAGACCGTCAGCGCGTGCTCGAGCTGGACCGGTGGTGATAGCAAGCAGATCCCGAAAATAGGCGAGCAGCGGGTCCAACAGCGCTCGATCAGAAAACCCGTCGTCAAAGTCGATTGCCGCAACGCATTCCTGATTCCGACGATAACCGTCGTTCGTCAGGTTTGCTGATGCCACAATGATCCGGACATGCTCACTCCAAGCGACCAGGCTAAGCTTTGCATGCATTACGCCGGAACTGGGGCGTGCGGCCAGGAGATCCCAGCGTAAGCTACGACGGCCAACGCAATGATGAATGTCCGCAATGACGGCAGCACATTTGAGGGAGGCTAGCTTCTCTTCACGCTCGATTCGATAAAGCGCCCCATCGCGCAATGGGTCACTTTGAACGTCGGCAAAGCGCGCCAGGCACTCCTCTTCGAAAAGGGCGGTATCCAGGGTAAAGCTGGTTGCAAGCACGCCCACTGGGTCGCCTGCCTTCGGAGGAGGTTGCCAAAGTGAAAGCAGTTGGCACTGAGCCGGATCGCCTTTCTTGACGCGCGCCATCAGCTGCTTCCCTCCCCAAGAGAAACCCGTCCAAGTTGTCTGGCAAAACTTGTCAGGGGCTGACACCGGTATGTGTGTACGTAAGCTTCAGGGGCGGGAGCAAATCCGCTGACTGTGTAGGCAGGCCGGATGGCGACTCGTTCATCGCCAAACAGGTCGAACCAGGCCCTCTTGCCATTAGGCGGCTTTGCCTTCTGGATGCTGGCGTGGTGGTCGAGGAGTCTCGCCGCAAATGAGGTCGGCGAATTCGCTTCGCCGAGACGCACGAATGAACGTTCAGCGCGCATGCGCAGACCTGGATCAATTTCGCCCAACTGAATCACCGCTTCGCCATACGCAGTCAAGAATTCCTTGCTAGCATGATTAACGGCTAGGCCTAGCCCCAGTTTTGCAACGCTGACCGGTTGTCGCTCTTCCGTCATGGTCCAGCGAATCTCATCGAATGCATCCGTCAGAAGCCTGGCCAAACGCTCGTAAGAACGAATTGTCGTGAGCAATTGCGTCATGCCCGGGCTCACATGCTCGATCAGCCACGCGTGGTAGTCGGCCTCACTCCCTGACGCCTGATGCCACGCTTTCTGGCCATCCATGGAGATCAGCTTGAGAGCGTATTCCCCCCTCATCACATCGTTGTGCGTGAGAGCCGCCCATAAGGCGTCGCTTTCCTTAGGCCCTGGCGCCCTTGGTTGAAGGTGCTCGGCAATTATCCGACGAGCTTCAGAGCCAAGATCGGCGCCATGCCCTACCTCGAGTCCCTTACGAATAGCCTTCTCGAATGAACGGCGCAGATCCCGACCAGGACCGTTACCATCGAGAAAGCCCGCCAATCCCTGTTCGGCTTGCCAAGCAGACAAGATTCGATAACCAAAATCAAGGGGATGACCTTCTGCATCGAAGAGTCCGGCCTTCACACCCAGTACCCGGTAGATACCATGGAATCCGAACACGGACGGCGTCTTTAGATAATTCCGAGCACAGACGACGTCATTTGCATCAATTGTTGCCAGAACCTTCTCTCGGCCAGGAACGCCTTGTAGCTCCGGGGTACCTCGCAGTTGCCGAACGAGCGCTTCAACTATCAACCATTCATAAACCAACCAGGATGGGATTCCCTCGCTATCTGAGGCATACGATTCGCCACATGCGACCATACCAACCAGAGCCAAGGTCAGGAATCTGGGTGTGGTCTGACGTTCCCGAATTCCAGGTGCCAGCCGGACACCCAGCGCATCGGCAATCGAGTAAAGGCCCAAGGGATCCAGGCTTCCTTCGGATTGCTGTGGCGGATCGAAACTACTAAGAAATGGAAGAACTGACTCGTCACTCATTGGTCGATATCGGATATCAAGGAGGTCGGGTTGGTGATCAATGGCTCATACATTTTGAATTCATCTTAATTAGAGAGGACTGTGCAGATAGCCCTGCAGCCACAGCTGCCCCTCGATATTCTTCCCCACTTGCGGTGGATCGGCGGCAGACCAGGCGCGTCGGGTGATCATGATGTCGAGGTCGGCGTCTTCATCACCGAAACGCATGACCGTCGCCCGCACTCGCCATCCGCTTTGCCCCAGCCAATCATCAAAGGCCTCCACCGACGTTACCGGTCCGCGAAAGCTGTAGTCGTCGACGTCCCACTCGCCGATTGGCAGAAACATGGCGGTGCCATCGAGGACCAACGTGCAATCCGTTGAATGCGGCTCCTCACCCTCCTTCAATCGCTGGTTCATCCAGGCTACCTCGTCCGGATTACGCTTTACCTGCAATTCCTTCTTCGCGGCCGGACCGGCGCTGTAAGCCACGCCGGCACACTGGAAGTCATACTCCCTGCCGGCCTCGTAGCAACCGCGGTTGACCGGATAACGGGTGTCAAAGAATGACACCTCCGCTTCGCGCCAACTGGCCGTGATCTGCGCTTCCAGGCCACTATCCCAGACGCGGACCGCGCGCAGGGTCATGGGGTGACAATTTCCCACCGATGTAACGGGGAACAGGCTGACCAACATATTTGCATCCTTCTCGGCACGGAGGATGATGGCCAGCCCGTACTCAGGTTGCGGCCAAACCAGTTCAAATCCCTTTGGCCAGTCAGCGGGCACCTCCCTCGTCGGTTTGTTGTCGTACCCATACCCCGTTTGCGCCCCAGCATTCGGAAGGATCTCCGGCAGGCGCACCATCAGATCCTTGGCGTCCTCAAAGAACGGATCCCAATGCGACCCGCAGTAGTGCGCGGCCTTGTCGTCCTCGAATACGAAGGTCGATGCCGGCCAAGGCAGCATAGCGCGCAGGGAACCTTCGTCATCATCGGCAGCCGGCGCTTCCTTTTCCAGGACGTCGCGGCGGATCAGTGCCTCGCCCCCGCCATCCAACGCAATGCCGAGATAGTCCTTGCCAACAAAACTGACTGTACCCGACCCATGCAGTGCATGTCTTACGCGGCTGCCAACCGCCAAATTCCGAGTATCCAAGTTTCGCTCCCTATTACCGACGAGTGGAAAGCCTACCAGCCGTGTGGCTCAGAGGGTGAGCCCAGCCTGCTCGGCCACAAACTCACTGGAATGCGTATCTCCGACGGCAAGACCGGCCGCTGTGCTGCTGACTTTTCCTATGTTAAGCGAATACCAATCACGAAAATCGCAAAACATTCGCGCCAGAGCGCAAAAACCCGCACTAATAGCCTTGCTCGATTGCCTAGGCTGGCTCATCTAACGAGCCTTTCCTGAATCACAATGGCCGCTCGCTCCCCTGATGTGGAATATCGCCATGACTCCAATGCTCGAATACTCGATTCCCATCGCGCATATTGCCGACGTAGTCCAGCAGTTGCGTGCAAAAGGTAAGAACGCTGCCTTTGCGGTGCTTATGTTCGACCCGCCAAGTTCTCTGCCAGGGTCCATAGGCTCAACCAATCTGCAATATTCAGTTGAGAACGACTCAATCGGCCTGGACTGGATATTGATTGGCCCAAGAAACATTGCCGACAAGCAAGCTCTCGCCGAATTCATGATGGATCAAGGGTACGAAGTTGTCGAAAGGGAAATGAATGGGGTGAACTATCTCCGTGTAGAAGGTCATGGCATCGCTGACCTTGGCACCCTCATAGTCACGAATTTTTACCAACTCCAACCCCAGATGGAAGTCGGGCTACTGACGGCCGATTTCGACTATGAGCCAATTCACGACTGCACAAGAGGGTTGGAATTAGTCCGTCAGGCTGGGGCGCAACCAAGATTCGCGGCAGAGGTAGAGCGGGTAGCTGCCGTCTTACGTTTGATGGCTGGGAAGACGACCAGCAACTACGGAGAGGGTACCGTGGCTTGGGTCGAACTTCGAACAGAAGCGGGGTTTATCGGATTCACCGATGTGGTAGATGACAACGACAGTCATCGACTATTTTCAGAGGTTTCATCTGGGCAGCTGATCCGAGAGATCGAGAAAGGACTGACCGAGAACTTCGGTATGGATCTGATCCCCGCTTGCGGTTTTGGTCGTCCCTACCAGAACGGGAGCAACGCAAGGTGGTTTGTCACAGATTACAGCGATGAATGGTTCAACGGTCTGGCCGAGTTTTCCGTCGGGATAATGTTCTTGCTCTTTGGTCAGCGCTTGGAGGATCCTGTGCAAGTCGACTTCTTTGTTCCCGGGCCCGACTTGGACAAGCTGCCGAATTGGGATGAACTACCTGAAGCATTTCAAGTTCCATATTGCGATTTCAACTCTCGTATTTACGCTGCCATCGCCAAGTACCACAAGCTGATGGCCTCGGATGATGGCGAACCATTCGACCCGAAAATTGGTAACCCAAACGACGTCTGCGACGAGATGCAAACCGTTCTCAAAGATTATCCAGCCTTTGTGGGTAAGCTCGGAGAGCTAGGCGCCCCATACGCCTACTTTCTTTCCTACGCCCTCGATAATCAGACCGAGTTATCGGAAAGCCTGAACACCTTGCGTCGCCGCTACCGCGCGCAGATGTTCAACTGATTGGCATTGGCACGAGCAGTCGAACTAGGGCTACTAGCCCTGGATACTGTAGTTCTGGCAATTCCTGATAGAGGTGCGATGAATGAACGAAGAAGAAAGGTGCAGCCGCAGGCGCGCCCGGAAGGCACCAAAGCGACGACTTAGTTCGGTCTTCGTGGTGAAGCTTAGAGATGCTTCTTGTAGTACGTCCATTGCAACCGGGCGAGGATTCCCAAGATAGCCGTCAATGGCAGGCCTATCCAACGGACATCAACGGATGCCGGCCCGAGCAGGCCGATCAAGAGGCCGATTACCATCAGCGTGACCTGAAGGTATTTCGCGCGGTGGTAAAGGCTAGACGGATTGCAGCAGGCCGTAATTGCGACAACCGACCAGACAGTTGCGCTGATCGCAAAGGAGCAATTCCATGACTCGGGCTGCGGCGCCATTGATATGGCATTACTCGCCTCCGTTCTGCTCAGTCCGGACGCCTTACTCTGGCCGCTAGACAAGAAACTCGGCGCCTTGGCGGCGCGCTTGGGCGTGTCCTTTGTCGCTCGCAGCCACTAGCGGTCGGCGTCGTCATGAAAAGCAACTGCCCGCCGATTTGACGTGCGCCTCCAAGCGGAGGCGATAGTCCGCGATAGATCTCGAAAGACCCCTACTCCCACTCAATCATCAACGGCGCTTGCAAACCGTTGTCGCGTATAAAACTTTTTTCGGCGAGTAGCATTTTTACCGTCAGATTTACCGTCAACTTTATCTGATGCCCAAAAATAGCTTTCAGCATCTATCGAGATGTATTGAGGACAATCGACGCCTTGGTACGTGCACCCTTCGGGATCGTTCGGTATCTATCGGGATCAATCGCTAGCAGTACTTTTCTCGCCATGTTTGCTTTCAGTATCAATCGAGGACTATCGGCAGCGCAAATCCAGCGGCAGAAAAGCACCCTACGCGACCACTTCGAGACCACGCTTCTGCACGAGATTTAGCAGCTTCAGCGCGGTTCCAGTGGGGCGCTTCTGACCGATCTCCCATTTCTGTACGGTCGAGACGCTGGTATTCAGCAGCGCCGCGAATACCGCCTGGCTGACACGAGACTGTTCCCGGATATTCTTGATCTTGCTGGGTGACAGCGGTTCGACCGGTAGCAGACACAGACGGTCGAATTCTCGCAGCGTGACCTGATTCATCACTCCCGCAGCATGAAGCCCCTTGGCCGTTTCGTGCACGGCCTCAAGAATTGCCGACTTAGCTTTGCGCATCGTAATTTACCTCCATCAATTCGCCTGCACGTTGTGCGGTACTCAGACCCGGCGGCGACAGCGACAACAGGTGCGAGGCCATTTTCTTCAGGGCTTCTTCCCCGTTCTTGTCGATATTGCTCCGGACATCCTTTGGAAAGCCAAATATGAAAAACCACTTGCTGCCTTTGTTCGTCGCCACCAGCGTACGAAAACCGCCGCTCTTGCCCTGTCCGGAAAGGGCAATGCGCTTCATCAGCAACCCGCCGCGGAGGTCGGCCTCATAGGGGCCAGCCTGCATTTCGCGCACGGCTTGGCACAGAGCAAGCGTGCTCAGATCGTGCTTCCTGGTCCACCGGTCGAACTATCTAGTCTTGTAGACCGCCATCCGCTCCTCCGTAGCTACTTATAGCACTGCGTGCTATACTTTGCAAGCTCCTTAAGTCCAATGAAGGCTACTCCGCGGCCGCGCGCCGACAGGACTTCTGGACACGTCGCCACCACCTCGCCATCGCAGCGGCGCGAACCTCCCGGAAGATCGACGGAGCCTATCAGGATGTCCTGACGTAGGCGCGCCAAATCGGGGACGCAGCCACTTTCATGGCACGGATCAATCGACCCGGTTCGGCGAACGACGACATGCGCTTGGTTCGTACGCACCTTCGCGTCTCGGTTGGCCGAAGCAGGTGGGCTTCCCTTCCGGAACTACGCTGCCAAACCAGAATTGCCCGTAACCCCTTTCAAGCGAGGCATGTAGGCCTGTTGTGCGGCCACGCTCTTCATGGATCGGAGGTATTCGGCCATGAGGTCCCAGATCGGGCGGGTGCCCGCCGGATGCTCCTGCACGCTTGCCCAGCCAGCGACCTTGTACTTCTTGTATGGATCAAGCGGCTTGCCGCGTACCCGGAGATCGTCGATGCGCTTGCCAATGGAAGCGTTGACGTCCATCGAATACGTCAGGCCCCCAACACGTACCATATCTCCGCCCTGCTGGTAGTAAGGATCCGGGTTGTAGAGATTGTCCGCGATATCTTCAAGGATCGCCTTGATCTGCGCACCGTCGATGTAGTTGAGCGTGACGGTTGGGTAGGTAATTGCGGTCTGGGTCATTAGGTCTTCCATCGTGATCAGGTCGCCGGGGAGCAGCGTGGTGCCCCAGCGAAACCCCGGGGAAAGAGCGATCTCCGCGTCCTGCAGTGCGAGTAGGCCGTCGACAATCAACTGATCAAAGGTGCCCCCGAAATTACCGCGACGGAAAAGAAGGGACTCCGTGATGGCCAACTTCTCCTCGAGCCGCGCCCGGTACGGCTCCCGCGCCTTCTCGATGTAAGTTGCCATTTCTCTGTCCGGATCGATGAGATTGCTAAACACGGGGAGCAGATTGAATCGGAAATCGGCAACCCTACCTCCCTTCACATCGAGATCAAGAACTGCGAGAAATTTGGTATAGCAGCCGGAGTTGATCACCAATGTCTTGCCCGATTCGTTGGCAATGATTGACGGCGCCGGCATTCCGTCGTGAGTGTGTCCTCCAAGAATTGCGTCGATGCCGGTAACGCGTGAGGCCATCTTTAGATCCACATCCATGCCGTTGTGCGACAGTACTACCACGACCTGCGCACCTTTTCCGCGGACCTCATCCACCAACTTCTGCATCGCGTCGTCGTTTATGCCGAAGCTCCAGTCGGGAATCAGGTGGTGAGGATGGGCGATGGGGGTGTACGGAAACGCCTGACCAATCACGGCGACCGGAATTCCGTTGACCTCGCGCATTGCATAAGGCTTGAAAATACGGTCGCCCCAAGTCGCGTCAGTCACATTCTGGGCGAGGAACTCGATGTGCCCGCTAAGCTCTGTCCCCACGATTTCCTTCACACGCTCGGCGCCGAGCGTAAATTCCCAATGCCCGGTCGTCATATCGACGCCGAGGAGCTTTTGCGCGTCCACCATGTCTTGCCCTCTGGTCCAAAGCGATGTAGCTGAGCCCTGCCAAGAATCGCCGCCATCGAGCAATAGGCTTCGGTTTGGCCGCTCTGCGCGGAAGCGCTTCACCAAAGCAGCCAAATGCGCGAAACCGCCAATCTTGCCATAGCGATGTGCGGCTTCCTCGAAGTCCAGACAGGTAAGCGCGTACGCCTCGGCGCTCCCGGCTGGAATACCAAACTTTCTCAAAAAAGCTTCGCCGACAAGGTGCGGGGCTTGCCCTGCAGCCGATCCCACCCCGATGTTGGCGCTCGGCTCACGGAAATACGTGGGCAGGAGTTGAGCATGGGTATCTGTGAAGTGCAGAATTGTGAAATTTCCGAATGCCGGAATTGCGTAAGGGTCGGCCACGCGACGGGACGCCGCGCTGCTGCCCAGCGGTGCTCCTAGGCTTGCCGCACCGATCGCGAGCATATGTATAAATTCACGCCGGGAAAAGCTCATGCTCGGGCTCCATAAGGACAATAGGCTCTCAGTTCTGTTCATGAGTAGCCGCTCCATGAATCGCGCTACGCTATCGAAGTACGTTAATCAACTGCATCATTGTTATCGATCGAGCGATAAGAAGGGCTTCTACGGCGTGTCCCCTTCCCCACACGCGGCCCGGTGCAATCCGCTTGCTTGCCAGCAGAGTATTCGCGAAGCGCGAGCTGGGTCGCACTACCTCCAAAGGTCAACTGGTACTCCGCCTTGCCGCAAGCGATCGGCGCGGGAGCGGATGAAGCGTTGGAAACTTGGCTGGCGCTGGTAGGCGCCAGATGCAACGTAGTCCATGACCGACTGGACATGAAAGCTTTTCAGCATCGCCTCGATGCGTATCACTTCCTTGCCCCTATCGAAAAAGACGGCGGTTGGGACATATGAAACATTCAGCTGGTCCGCCCAGGCTCGCGCCGTCACGCGCGCACCGTTCGGCGTCACCACTGGCGTGTTGCTCCAGCGGTCAATCTGTACAACCCGCAGGCGCTTTAGTTGTTCTAAGGTCGCAGGCTGTCTAAACACGATCCGGTGGAGATCCTCACAACCCGCGCAGTCCGCCTGCTCAAAGAACACCGCGAGCGGCTTTGCGGGTACTGACATACGTAGGTCGAAGGGCGCCTTCTCATAGAAATTCTCCGTATACAGGCCGCCGGTCGCCGGCTGTGACGCGACCCGAGCTAGATAATTTTGGAATGGCTCCGATTTCTCGCGCCGCTCAGCTACGTATCGCAAAGCCGCGAAGAACTGCCGCGGCGCATAATAGCCATTGATCCTCAGCAATAGCCTGCCGTCTCCATTGAAAAATAGAATCGTAGGGGTAAACCAAACCTTGAGTTTCGTTCCGAACGCCTTCTCGCTCAGCGTCTCGCCGGAGAAGTCCTTCACCGAACGGTCACCCCAGAGGTTGA
>Ga0156282_1216_pt1 | contig 38884 bp, 36 predicted proteins | sample RifCSPlowO2_12_FD_107931 | JGI IMG/M metagenome (GOLD analysis project Ga0156282, IMG submission 107931) | Betaproteobacteria bacterium RIFCSPLOWO2_12_FULL_62_13b
CGCTCTACCTCTTCGATGATAGCGAAACTTAGCCACGGAAATGTTTCCGCAATATGACTGTCGTATAACAACCGACGCAGGGTTCATTGCGGCGGCCCATTACGGGTGTTAAGGTACAAAAGTGAAGCATGAAACGCTCGCCGCTGTTGATCTCGGTTCCAACAGCTTTCATCTGCAGATCGGCCGGGTCGTCGACGAGCAGATTTACCTGCTCGACAGCTTGCGCGAGCCGGTCCGCCTGGCCGCGGGCCTCACGCGGGAGCGGCGGCTGGACCGCGCCACCCAGTTGCGCGCGCTCGATGCGCTGGGGCGCTTCGGCGAGCGGTTGCGCCGGTTTCCCAAAGGCGCCGTACGGGCGGTCGGCACCAACGCGCTGCGCGTCGCCAGGAACGCCGATGCTTTCCTTGAGGAAGCCGAATCGGTGCTCGGATTTCCCGTAGAGGTCGTGTTCGGACGGGAAGAGGCGCGCCTCATCTATCTGGGCGTTGCGCATACGCTGCCGCTGCAGGCCGAGCGGCGGCTCGTGGTCGACGTCGGCGGCGGTTCCACGGAGTTCATCATCGGAACAGGCCTCGACCCGCAGTTGACGGAATCGGTCCCGATAGGCTGCGTCAGCTACAGCATGAAATTTTTTGCGGACGGCCGCCTGGAGAAAGCCTGCTTCAAACGCGCGGAGCTCGCGGCAGGCAACGAAATCGAACGCCTGCAAAAAGCTTACCGGCGCGCCGGCTGGAGCCACGCAGTGGCCTCGTCGGGGACCGCGCGCGCAGTGGCGGCTATCCTTGCGGCGTGCGGCTGGGCCGATCACGGGATCACTGCCGAGGGCTTGGACCGGCTGCGATCGCACATGGTGAAGGCCCGTGAAGTCGAGAGGCTCCGGCTGCCCGCTCTGCGCGAAGATCGCAGCGCCATCCTGCCGGGCGGTGTGGCCATCTTGAGCGCGGTCTTCGAGAGCCTCGGCATCGACGCCGTGGACGTATCGGACGCCGCGTTACGGCAGGGTGTTCTATATGACTTACTGGGCCGCGTCCGGCACAGCGACGCGCGCCAGGCGACGGTGAGCCATTTCCAGCGCCGCTATCACGCCGATATCGCCCAGGCAGAACGTGTGTGGAATCTGGCTCGCCAGATTTACCTGGATTTGCGGTCGCAGCCGGCCGAGGCCGACATGGCGATGCTCGGCTGGGCGGCTGCGCTGCATGAGATCGGCATTTCCATCGCGCACGCCGGCTATCACAAGCATTCCGCCTACATCCTGGCGCAGGCCGACATGCCGGGTTTTTCCCAAAAGGAACAGGCGCGCCTCGCTCTGATCGTATTGGGACACCGGGGCCGACTGAGCAAGGCAGAGCTGGAAAGCCTGCCGGCCAACAGCGCCGACCGGGCGCTCGTGTTCGCGCTGCGCCTGGCGTCGCTTTTCTATCGCAGCCGCGCCGATGCACCGTTGCCGCCGCTCACCTGCCGGGCCACGGACTTCGGATTCGAAGTGGCAATAGCCCAGGCCTGGCTCGAGGAGCATCCGCTCACTCACAGTGCGCTCGAACAGGAAGCCGAAGAGTGGGACGCGCTTGGGGGACTGCTCGAAATGCGCGCGGTGGCAGACGAGAGACGGCGCGCTGCGGGATAGCGCGCTACACCATGTCCGGAGGGATCGCGGCGAGCAATCTGACACCCTCGGAATTGCGCGAAAGCCACCAGATGGCGCCCTTCTTGATGATCCAGCCGTCTGCTGCGCCGGTCATGAGCAGCGCCGCGACGCGACCCAGCGTGGGCTGATGGCCTACGACCACCACGGTGCCTTCAGCGTCGTCCCATCCCGCCGCCGCCAGCACGCCGGCCGGCTCGGCATTGACCCCCACCCGCGCCACTGTTTCGAAATCGTTGCTCAATGCCCGGGCGGTCTGCTGCGCCCGTGTGGCGGGACTGACGATCATGCGGTAATCCTTGGGCAGCCGTTTCGAGAGCCAGCGTGCCATCGAGTCCGCCTGGCGACGTCCCCGCGCCGTCAGCGCGCGCGCCGTGTCGGGATGCCCGTCCTCGGCGTCGGCATGGCGCCACAGGATCAGTTCCAGAGAGCCGCGTTCCTTAGCCATTCACTCTAATGATCAAGCCAATGATCGAGCGCATGCCGTGCGAGTGCGCCGGCCGGGAGATCAGGGGCGCGAAGCCTTGTGGGGACAGTCCGGCTTGGTGCAATCGGCGTAGAGATAGAGGGAGTGCTCGCGGACCGAGAACCCGCGTTCCCGTGCCACCCTCGCCTGGCGCTTCTCGATTTCCGAATCGTAAAATTCTTCCACCCGCCCGCATTGCATGCACACCAGATGGTCGTGGTGGTGCCCCTCGTTCATTTCGAAAACCGCCTTGCCGGTTTCGAAATGGTGCCGCTCCAGGATGCCCGCCTGTTCGAACTGGGTGAGAACCCGGTATACGGTCGCCAGGCCCACATCCACGCCCTCCGCCATGAGCATGCGGTAGACGTCTTCAGCGGAGAGGTGCCGCACCTTGCTGGTCTCGAACAGGCGCAGGATGCTGAGTCGAGGTCCGGTCGCCTTGAGACCATGGGTTTTCAGATCGGACGCGTTGCTCACTGTGAGCTTTCAGTGAAGGCGCTGAGAAAGGGCAGGCGTTCCATTATGATATAGCGTTTGACCCACGCCACAAAGCCGATGAAACCCCTTCTGCCTGGTCTTGCTGCCGTGCTGCTCCTTTCGGGTTGCAGCGGCGTGCCTATCCTTCCCGGCTTGCTGCCCTACAAGATGGAGATCCAACAAGGCAACTTCGTCACCCAGGACATGGTATCCCGGTTGAAGCCGGGCATGACCAAGGATCAGGTGCGCTTCATCCTGGGAACGCCTCTGGTGGCGGACATATTCCACGCCGAGCGCTGGGATTACGTCTACACCCGGGTTCCTGAGCGAGGGGGGCCAATGGAGCAGCGGCGTCTCGCCGTTTTCTTTGACGGCGGAAAACTGGCGCGCCTGGACGGCGATGTGATTCCTCAAGCGGCCTCCGCGAGCGCGTCGGGCAGCACGCCGTGACGCCTGGGGCTGCCGTATGAAGATCGTTGTCGCGGGGAGCGCCGGCCGCATGGGCAGGACGCTGCTCGAAGCGGTGCTCGCTGAGCGTGATGTCTCGCTCGTGGGCGCGCTGGAAATTCCGGGCAGTCCGGTCGTGGGCAAGGACGCCGGCGAATTGGTCGGCACTCCGTGCGCAGTGCGCGTCTCCAGCGAGTTCGCAGCGGTCATTCCCCAGGGCGACTGCCTCATCGATTTCACCCGACCGGAAGGAACGCTCGCGCACCTGCAGGTGTGCGAACGCGCCGGCATAGCCGCGGTGATCGGCACCACCGGCTTCAGCGCCGAGCAAAAGACGCGGATCGAGCAGGCGGCGCAGCGTATCCCCATCGTGCTCGCACCCAACATGGCCGTAGGAGTGAACGCGATATTCAAGCTGGCCGAAATCGCCGCCCGGATACTGGGCGGCGACTACGACATCGAGATCATCGAGGCCCACCACCGGCACAAGATCGACGCGCCCTCGGGCACCGCGTTGAAGCTGGGTGAGCTGGTGGCAGGCGCACTCGGCAGGAAGCTCGAGCCCGTTCACGGGCGCCAGGGACTCACCGGCCAACGGGCCGAGGGGGCCATCGGGTTCCACGCGGTCCGGGGCGGAGACATCGTCGGCGAGCACACGGTGCTCTTTGCCGGCATCGGTGAACGCGTGGAATTGACGGTGCGCTCCAGCAGCCGGATGACCTACGCACTGGGAGCGCTGCGGGCGGCGAAGCACTTGATGGCCAGCAAGCCGGGCCTGTACGACATGTACGACGTACTGGGCCTGCGATAAGCGGCTTTTGCCGCCTGTTGGTGATACGGTTTGAGGGGAGGTGCCCGCTACGCTATAATGCCATCGTTTAGCTGACGGGACAGGCGCCGCCTGTCCCGTTGCTGTATCTAGCCCCGCCGGAGCCTCGATTTGTCCTTGCCGCCTGCCATCCTCGCGCTCGCCGATGGCACGCTATTTCGAGGCTTTTCCATCGGCGCTGAAGGACTTTTCTCCGGTGAGGTCGTTTTCAATACGTCCATCACCGGCTACCAGGAAATACTGACCGATCCGTCTTATTGCCGCCAGATCGTCACGCTGACCTATCCCCACGTCGGCAACACCGGGGTGAACCAGGAAGACGAAGAGTCGGCAAAGATCGAGGTGGCCGGGTTGGTGATACGCGATCTTCCGCCCGCCATGTCCAGCTGGCGGGCGCAACGCAGTTTGTCCGAATACCTCAAGGCAAACGGCGTGGTGGCCATTGCCGGCATAGATACCCGCAAGCTCACCCGCATCCTGCGCGAAAAAGGAGCGCAGAACGGCGCGCTGATGGCTGGCGCCGTGGATCCCGAGCGGGCGATGCTCGAGGCGCGCGCCTTTCCCGGCCTGGCCGGCATGGATCTGGCGAAAGTCGTCACCACGGCGCAGCCGTACGAATGGACGCAGGGCGGCTGGCACCTGGGGTCCGGCTACGCCAGGGCGCCCGAAGCGCGCCTGCATGTGGTCGCCTACGACTATGGCGTGAAAAGGAACATCCTGCGGCTGCTGGCTGACCGCGGTTGCCGCATTACCGTCGTGCCGGCGCAGATGCCGGCGAGCGAAGTGCTCGCAATGAAACCGGACGGCGTGCTGCTCTCCAACGGGCCGGGCGATCCGGAGCCTTGCGATTACGCCATCCGGGCCATTGGCGAAATTCTGGACGGGACCCGCGTACCCGTATTCGGGATCTGCCTCGGCCATCAGCTGATGGGCCTCGCTTCCGGAGCGAAAACCAGGAAAATGAAGTTCGGCCACCACGGGGCCAATCATCCGGTGAAGGATCTGGACACGGGGCGCGTGGCCATCACCAGCCAGAACCACGGCTTCGCCGTCGATCAGGCGAGCCTGCCTGCCTGCCTTCGGCCGACGCACGTGTCGCTGTTCGACGGCTCGCTGCAGGGCCTGGCGCGCACCGACCGTCCGGCGTTCTGCTTTCAGGGCCATCCCGAAGCCAGTCCGGGCCCGCACGACATCAGTTATCTGTTCGACCGGTTCGTGCAGATGATGGACGAGAACAACACGAAGCGCGGGTAGATGCCGAAGCGAACAGACATTCGTTCCATCCTGATCATCGGCGCAGGCCCCATCGTGATCGGACAGGCCTGCGAGTTCGACTATTCCGGCGCCCAGGCGTGCAAGGCGTTGCGCGAAGAAGGCTACAAGGTCATCCTGGTCAACTCCAACCCGGCCACCATCATGACGGACCCGGAGATGGCCGATGTGACCTACATCGAGCCCATCCAGTGGCAGATGGTCGAGGCCATCATCGCCAAGGAACGTCCCGACGCGCTGCTGCCCACCATGGGGGGGCAGACCGCGCTCAACTGCGCACTGGATCTCGCTCGGCACGGTGTGCTGGAGAAGTACGGGGTGCAGATGATAGGCGCCTCCCGCGAGGCCATCGACAAGGCCGAAGACAGGGAAAAATTCAAGAAGGCAATGGCGAGAATCGGCCTCGCGTGTCCGCGTTCCGCGCTCGCCCATTCACTGGAAGAGGCGCTGCAGGTACAGGCAGGCATCGGTTTCCCCGTGGTGATCCGGCCCTCGTTCACCCTCGGCGGTTCGGGAGGCGGCATCGCCTACAACCGGGAGGAATTCGTGGCTATCTGCGAGCGCGGGCTGGATGCTTCGCCGACTCGCGAGCTGCTGATCGAGGAGTCGGTGGTCGGCTGGAAGGAATTCGAGATGGAGGTGGTCCGCGACCATGCGGACAACTGCATCATCGTGTGCTCGATCGAAAACCTGGACCCGATGGGCGTACACACCGGGGACTCCATCACCGTGGCGCCGGCGCAGACGCTCACCAACAAGGAATACCAGATAATGCGCGACGCGTCGTTGGCGGTGCTGCGCGAGATCGGCGTGGATACGGGCGGCTCCAACGTCCAGTTCGCCATCAATCCGCTGGACGGTCGCATGGTGATCATTGAAATGAACCCGCGCGTCAGCCGCTCCTCCGCGCTTGCCTCCAAGGCGACCGGCTTCCCCATCGCGAAGATCGCGGCCAAGCTGGCGGTCGGCTACACGCTGGACCAGCTCGCCAACGACATCACCGGCGGAGCGACGCCGGCCTCGTTCGAGCCCACCATCGACTACGTGGTCACCAAGATTCCACGCTTTGCCTTCGAAAAGTTCCCGCACGCCAACGACCGCCTTACCACGCAGATGAAGTCGGTGGGGGAGGTCATGGCCATGGGCCGCACCTTCCAGGAATCCTTCCAGAAGGCGCTGCGCGGCCTGGAGGTCGGCGTGGACGGCCTGAACCAGAAGACCACCGATCGCGAAGTGCTGGAAAAGGAGCTGGGACAGCCGGGCCCGGAGCGCATCTGGTACGTGGGCGACGCCTTCGAGAACGGCTTTACCCTGCAGGAAGTCCACTCGCTCACCCGCATCGATCCCTGGTTCCTGGTCCAGATCCAGGAAATCGTCCAGCTCGAAATGGAGCTGGACGACCGCGAGCTCGGGGAGCTCGACGCCGAGCGCCTGCGCGACATCAAGCGCAAGGGCTTTTCCGACCGGCGGCTTGCGAAGCTGCTCAAGTGCACCGAGGAGCAGGTGAGGAAGCGCCGGCACGAGCTCGGGGTGCGCCCCGTCTACAAGCGGGTCGACACCTGCGCAGCCGAGTTCGCCACCCGGACCGCGTACATGTACTCCACCTACGAGGAGGAATGCGAGGCCCGGCCCACCGACCGCAAGAAGATCATGGTGCTGGGCGGCGGACCGAACCGCATCGGCCAGGGCATCGAGTTCGATTACTGCTGCGTCCACGCGGTCCTCGCCCTGCGCGAGGCGGGTTACGAGACCATCATGGTCAACTGCAACCCCGAGACGGTATCGACCGACTACGACACCAGCGACCGTCTTTATTTCGAGCCGCTGACCCTCGAGGACGTGCTGGAGATCGTCGACAAGGAAAAGCCCGACGGCCTGATTGTCCAGTTCGGGGGCCAGACGCCGCTGAAGCTCGCGCGCGATCTGGAGCGCGCCGGCGTTCCCATCATCGGCACCAGCCCGGACATGATCGACGCGGCCGAGGACCGGGAACGATTCCAGAAGCTCATCAACGACCTGGGCCTGAAGCAGCCGCCCAACCGCACCGCCAGAGACGAGGCCGAAGCGCTCGAGCTTGCCCAGGAGATCGGCTACCCGCTGGTGGTGCGCCCCTCCTACGTGCTCGGCGGGCGCGCCATGGAGATCGTCCATGAGCAAAGCGAGCTGGAACGCTACATGCGCGAAGCGGTGAAGGTCTCCAATGATTCGCCGGTGCTGCTCGACCGCTTTCTGAACGACGCGACCGAGGTGGACGTCGACGCCGTAAGCGACGGCACGCGGGTGATCGTCGGCGGGATCATGGAACACATCGAACAGGCCGGCGTGCATTCCGGTGATTCCGCCTGCTCGCTGCCGCCGTACTCGCTCGGCCCTGAACTGGAGCGGGAGCTGCGCGAACAGACTGTTGCACTCGCACGGGCGCTGCACGTGGTGGGATTGATGAACGTGCAATACGCCATTCAGAACGACACCGTGTATGTCCTGGAAGTGAACCCCAGGGCCTCGCGCACCGTGCCGTTCGTCGGCAAGGCGACCGGGCTGCCGCTCGCGAAGATTGCGGCGCTGTGCATGGTGGGCCAGCCCCTGGACGAACAGCGCTTCAAGGGGAAGGCTCTGGCCGAAGTGGTGCCGCCCTACTTTTCGGTGAAGGAAGCGGTATTCCCCTTCAACAAGTTCCCGGGCGTGGACACCATTCTCGGTCCCGAAATGAAATCGACCGGCGAGGTGATGGGTGTCGGCCGCAGCTTCGGCGAAGCCTTCGTGAAGTCGCAGCTGGCGGCCGGCACGCGGCTGCCCACCTCGGGCAAGGCATTCATCAGCGTGCGCGACTCGGACAAGATCGCCGCCGTCGATGTGGCGCGCAAGCTCCTCGAGCTTGGATTTTCGCTCATCGCGACGCGCGGAACGGCCGCGGTGCTCGCCTCGCATGGCTTGCCGGTGGCCGTCATCAACAAGGTCGCCGAGGGGCGGCCGCACGTGGTCGACATGATCAAGAACCGCGAAGTCAGCCTCATTGTCAATACCGTGGAGGACCGCCGCAACGCGGTGCGCGACTCGCGCTCCATCCGTACCAGTGCGGTGCAGCACCGGGTCACGTACTTCACCACCATGGCCGGAGCTCGAGCGGCTTGCGAAGGCATTCCGCACGTGAAAGCGCTGCAGCCTTACGCGCTGCAAAGCCTGCATGGGGCGTTCCATTGAAGTTCCACGATGCGGGCTGTGGCGCGCGGCGGGTTTCCTGGCATGCCGGCACGGCGGGCTTTGTGATAAGGTGCACGCGGGAACGCGCCTCCTGACGGTTCCTTACTGACCCCTGTTTACAAAAGATTCTGGCGGCCGCTCGAGCCGCCGCGAGTGCTTATTGTCGAGAACATCATGGCAAAAACTCCCGTCACTGTCCGCGGAGCGGAACAGCTCAAGCAGGAGCTGCATCGGCTGAAAACGGTGGACCGTCCGAATGCCATCGCGGCCATCGCCGAGGCACGCTCGCACGGGGATCTCTCCGAAAATGCCGAGTACGACGCGGCAAAGGATCGCCAGAGCTTCATCGAGGGGCGGATCTCGGAGGTCGAGTCGAAACTGGCCAACGCCCAGGTGATCGATCCCAAGCTGATCGACGCCGACGGCCGCTGCGTGTTCGGCGCGACCGTCGATCTGCAGGATGCCGCGACCGGGGAGGGGGTAACCTACCAGATCGTCGGCGACGACGAAGCAAACATCAAACAAGGCAAGATTTCCATCGGCTCGCCTGTGGCCCGCGCGCTGATCGGCCGGTACCCCGGGGATGTCGCCGTGGTGGAGGCGCCCGGCGGCTCCCGCGAATTCGAAATCGTCGACGTTCGCTACGAATAATTCCACCTGACGGTTCGCCAGTGTTTGTAACCGCCGCCCGGTTCTGTTAGCGTCCCGCGCGATTCGATCGCACGGGGGGGTCATGAGGTGCACAGTTCTGCGCGGCGCCGCCGCGCTACTGCTTTCCGCCACCACGTTTCCGGGGCCCGCTTCAGGCGCCGGCTTCGCGCTCATGGAGCAGAGCGCGAGTGGACTGGGAAACGCGTTCGCGGGGGCGAGCGCGGCCGCCGAGGACGCGAGCACCCTTTTCTGGAATCCGGCCGGCATGGCAAAGCTTCGGCCGGGCAGGCATTTTGCAGTGGCGGGCCACGCCATCCTGCCGACGACCCGGTTCCACGACGGGGGCAGCGTGGCGGGTCTCAACCGCACCGATTCCGGCACCGAGGGAGGCAACGCCGGCAACCCCGCTTTGCTGCCCAACTTCTACCTCGCCACGGACCTCGGCCCGCGATTCAGTTTCGGGGTCGGCGTCAACGTGCCGTTCGGCCTCGCCACCGAGTACGAACCAAGCTGGATCGGGCGATTCCAGGGCATCCGGTCGGAAATCGAAACGCTGAACATCAACCCGTCGATCTCGTGGAAGGCAAGCGACCGGCTGGCGCTCGGTTTTGGCATCAGCTGGCAGCGCGGCGAGATCGGCCTGCTGAGTGCGGTGAACTACAAGGGACTGGTGGCGGGGACGGCCCTCAACCCGCTCGTGCCTGCCAACGCCGAAGGGCAGAACCGGGTGGATCTCGAAGGTGATGCCTGGGGCTACAACCTGGGTTTGCAGTTCGACCTGTCGCCGGCGACCCGCCTCGGCATGGCCTACCGTTCGTCCGTCGAATACACGCTCAGAGGCACCACCCGGTTCAGCGGCGTGCCGGCCGCTTTCGCATTCAGTCCCGTCCTGACCGCCGCAACGGCAAACGGCAACGTCCGGCTGGATGTCGACACGCCGGACATGGCTTCGCTGGCCGTCATGCATCGACTGACGCCAAGATGGGATGTGCTGGCCGATGTCACCTGGACAGGCTGGAGCACTATCAAGGCGCTGCCGGTGGTGCGCGACACCGGGACGACGCTCGACACGCTGCGATTCAATTTCAGGGACACGCTGCGTTACGGGCTCGGCGCCCGTTACGCGATGAGCGAGCGCTGGACGCTGAAAATGGGACTGGCGTTTGATCAATCGCCGGTGCCGGGCGCAGCGGACCGCGGCGTTCGGCTGCCGGACAACGATCGAACCTGGCTCGCTTTGGGCGCCAGGTACCGGCTTTCAAACTCAGGCGCTATCGACGCGGGTTACAGCTTCGTCAAGCTGAAGGACGCACCGATCAGCAACAACCAGAATGTGGGCAACGTGCGGGGGTTCGTGAACGGCACCTACAGGGCATACGTCAACATTCTGGGGGTTCAATACTCTGGCACTTTCTGAAGCTGCGCCGGACGCTCGGGCCCGGGCCGGTAGATCACCAGGATCTTTCCGATATGCTGCACAGCTGACGCGCCCGTTTGCTCGCACAGCGTCTCGAGCACAGTTTCCCGATCGTGCCGACCGGCGCCTGCCACCCGGATCTTGATAAGCTGGTGCGTGACGAGCGCCCGCTCGGTTTCGGCCAGCACGCCCGGGGTGAGACCGTCCTCACCGACCATAACCACCGGGTCGAGGGCATGGGCGCGGGCGCGCAACGAGCGGCGTTCGGCAGCAGTCAACATGGCGGTATTGTATTGAAGCGCGGCAAATCCAACCGGGCGTGGATCGCAGCCCACCTGAGCGATCCCTATGTGCGCCGGGCCCAGGCGCAAGGGTATCGCTCGCGCGCCGCCTTCAAACTGCTGGAGATCGCGCAGCAGGACCGGCTGCTTGCCCCGGGGATGCTGGTCGTCGATCTGGGCGCAGCGCCGGGAAGCTGGTCGCAGGTGGTCGCCGAGCGCGTCGGCCCGAAAGGCTCCGTGGTGGCTGTAGACCCGCTCGACATGGAACCCCTGGCGGGCGTGGAGCTCATCCGGGGCGATTTGCGCGAGCCGGAAGTCTTCGCCCGGGTGAGCGAAGCGCTCCGGGGACGGAAAGCGGACCTTGTGCTTTCGGATATGGCCCCCAACCTCTCCGGTATTGCCAGCACCGATCAGGCCCGGAGCCGGGAATTGTGCGAGCGTGCCCTGGAATTTGCCGCCCGCGCGCTGAAACCCGGCGGTGCATTCCTGGTCAAGACCTTTCAGGGGGCGGGGTACCCCGAATTCCTCCAGGCGATGCGGCGCACGTTCACCGCGGTGCTGTCCCGCAAGCCGGGCGCTTCCCGCGGCCGCTCGGCTGAAATGTACCTTCTGGGTAAAGGCCTTAAGGTGTAAACGTCAAACGATATCTGATAGGCTTAATCGGGTGGTCGCGCCTGACAGTTGTGTCTACAATGGTTGGCTGGCCCACGAAGCCCCTTGGCGGGGCATGCGACAGGAGATATCCCGTCGCCTTGCAACTCCGCAAGTCTTTGAATTGCGGAGGCATTTTGGAGCTATTCATTGAATAATCTGTTCAAAAATCTGGTGATCTGGCTGGTCATAGGCCTGGTGCTGATGACTGTGTTCAACCAGTTCAATACCCGCCAGTCCGCGCAGGCGCCGATGGAGTATTCGCAATTCATAGAAGAAGTGAAAGCGGGTCGCATCGAAAAGGTCCTGATCGAGGGCCGCGTGATCAAGGCTTCCACGACGGACAAGAAGCGGGTCACGGTGTATTCGCCGGGTGACATCTGGCTGGTGTCCGACCTGCTGAAATACGGCGTGAAGATCGAGGCGAAGCCCGAGGAAGAGCCGTCGCTCCTCATGAACATTTTCGTTTCCTGGTTCCCGATGCTGCTGTTGATCGGCGTATGGATTTTCTTCATGCGCCAGATGCAGGGCGGGGGACGCGGCGGGGCGTTCTCGTTCGGGAAGTCGCGCGCCCGCATGATCGACGAGTCCAACAACACCGTCACTTTTGCCGACGTCGCGGGCTGCGAAGAGGCCAAGGAGGACGTGGCCGAGCTCGTGGACTTCCTGCGCGATCCGTCCAAGTTCCAGAAACTCGGTGGCCGCATTCCCAAGGGCGTGCTCATGGTGGGCAACCCGGGCACCGGCAAGACGCTCCTGGCACGCGCCATTGCGGGCGAGGCCAAAGTGCCGTTTTTCTCCATTTCCGGCTCGGACTTCGTCGAAATGTTCGTGGGCGTGGGCGCTGCCCGCGTCCGCGACATGTTCGACCAGGCCAAAAAACACGCGCCCTGCATCGTGTTCATCGACGAAATTGACGCGGTCGGCCGCCAGCGAGGCGCAGGTCTGGGCGGCGGTAACGACGAGCGCGAACAGACGCTCAACCAACTGCTGGTGGAAATGGACGGTTTCGAGGGCACGACCGGCGTGATCGTCATCGCTGCCACCAACCGGCCGGACGTGCTCGACCCGGCGCTGCTCCGGCCGGGGCGCTTCGACCGGCAGGTGGTGGTGCCGCTGCCCGACATTCGCGGTCGCGAGGAAATCCTCAAGGTGCACATGCGCAAGGTGCCGATGGCGCCCGACGTCAAGGCGGACATCATCGCGCGCGGCACGCCGGGGTTTTCCGGCGCCGATCTCGCCAACCTGGTGAACGAGGCGGCGCTGTTCGCGGCGCGCAAGAACAAGCGCCTGGTCGACATGGACGATTTCGAGCGCGCCAAGGACAAGATCATCATGGGCGCCGAGCGGCGTTCCATGGTCATGCCCGAGGAGGAACGGCGGAACACCGCCTACCACGAGTCCGGCCACGCCGTGGTCGCGAAGCTGCTGCCGAAGACCGACCCCGTTCACAAGGTCACGATCATTCCGCGCGGCCGCGCCCTCGGGGTCACCATGCAGCTGCCCGAGCAGGACCGCTACAGCCAGGACCGCGACCGGCTGCTGAACACGATCGCGGTGCTGTTCGGCGGGCGGATCGCCGAAGAGATTTTCATGCACCAGATGACCACCGGTGCTTCGAACGACTTCGAGCGCGCCACCGAGATCGCACGGCGCATGGTGACCCAGTGGGGCATGTCGGACGCGCTCGGCACCATGGTATACGGCGAGAACGAAGGCGAGGTGTTCCTCGGGCGCTCCATCACCACGCACAAGAACGTCTCGGAAAGCACGCTGCAGAAGGTGGATTCGGAGATCCGCCGCATCATCGACGAACAGTATTCGCTGGCGCGCGGGCTGATCGAGGAGAACCGCGACAAGATAGAGGCGATGGCGAAGGCGTTGCTCGAGTGGGAGACGCTGGACGCCGACCAGCTCAACGACATCATGGCGGGGTTGCCGCCCCGGCCGCCCAAGCCTGCGCATTCCAGCCACCAGCCGCCGGCCTCCGCCGGTGGCGGCGGGGTGGCGGAGCAGCCGGCGCCGGCCGCCTGACGCGGGGAACCCACCGGTATTCGAGGCCGCCTCAGGGCGGCCTTTTTTGTATGAAAGACTCTCCGGCTTCCGCGGAACAACCTGCAGTCCTGCGCTGCGGCCGTTTCTCCATCGACCTGTCGGGGCCGAGAGTGATGGGCATCGTGAATGTCACGCCGGACTCTTTTTCCGACGGCGGGAAGTTTTTCGATCCGGGCCTCGCCTGCGCGCACGCAAGGCGTCTGATCGATGAGGGCGCCGACTTGATCGACCTCGGCGGCGAATCCACCCGGCCCGGTGCGCGGCCGGTGGGCGAGGAAGAAGAACTGGCGCGCGTGTTGCCCGTGCTGCGCGAGCTTCGCGATGCCCCCGTCCCGGTCAGCATCGACACGATGAAGCCGGGTGTCATGCGCGCTGTTCTGGCCGAAGGGGCGTCCCTCATCAATGACGTAAATGCGCTGCGTGCCACGGGCGCGCTGGCAGCCGTGGCGGCGAGCGAAGCGGGCGTATGCCTCATGCACATGAAAGGCGAGCCGCGCACCATGCAGCTGGAGCCGCACTACGAGGATGTGGTCGCCGAAGTCGCCGTTTTTCTTTCCGAGCGCGCCGCCGCGTGCGAGCAGGCGGGCATTTCGCGCCATCGAATCGTCATCGACCCGGGTTTCGGTTTCGGCAAGACGGTGGCGCACAACATGAAGCTGCTGCGGGAGCTGCAATCCATGCGCCGTCTGGGCTATCCGGTGCTGTTCGGCGCTTCGCGAAAATCCTCGCTCGCGCGGATCATCGGCTGCCCCGAGGGCGATCGGTTGCACGCCAGCGTGGCTGCTGCGCTGCTCGCGGTGGAGCGAGGCGCGTCGATCGTGCGGGTGCACGACGTCGCAGCGACGCGCGACGCTCTGGCGGTCTGGCTTGCCATGCGGGATGCGCAATGATTTGCACCGACTGCCTGAACTACAATGGCGGCCTGCAATCGGCGCGCAGGAAAAAATGACTCGAAAGTATTTCGGAACCGACGGCGTACGAGGAAAAGTGGGCGAATCGCCCATAACACCCGATTTCGTCATGCGGCTCGGTTACGCGGCCGGAGAGGTGCTGGTCAAACGCGCGGGGCTGCGCGCCGGTGAGCACCCGGCCGTCCTCATAGGCAAGGACACGCGCATTTCCGGCTACATGCTGGAGGCGTCCCTCGAGGCGGGCTTCTCTGCGGCGGGCGTCGACGTGATGCTGACCGGACCGCTCCCGACCCCCGCCATCGCCTACCTCACCCGCGCGCTGCGCCTGCAGGCCGGCATCGTCATCAGCGCTTCGCACAATCCCTACGAGGACAACGGCATCAAGTTCTTCTCCGCCGAGGGGGACAAGCTGCCCGACGAGGTCGAGCTCGAGATCGAGCGCGGCCTGGAGCGCGGCATGCTATGCAGGGATTCGGCCGGCCTGGGCCGGGCGCGACGGGTGGACGACGCCGCCGGGCGCTACATCGAATTCTGCAAGAGCACGTTCCCGAACCGGCTCGACCTGCGTGGCATGAGCATCGTCGTCGATTGCGCCCACGGTGCGGCCTATGACGTTGCGCCGCACGTGTTCCACGAGCTCGGCGCAGACGTTTCCAGCCTCGGTGCCTCGCCCGATGGTTTCAATATCAACAGCGGGGTCGGGGCCACTCACCCGCAGGCACTGCAGCAGGCGGTGAAAGATCGTCGAGCCGACCTGGGCATAGCGCTGGATGGAGACGGCGACCGGCTGATCATGGTGGACGCGGACGGGCGCATCTATGACGGCGACGAGCTGCTCTATGTCATCGCCATGGAGCATGCGCGGGGTGGAAAGCTCGCGGGCGTGGCGGGAACCCTGATGAGCAACCTCGCACTGGAGCTCGCCCTGGACAAGGCGGGTGTCCCCTTCGGCCGCGCCAAAGTGGGCGATCGCTACGTGCTCGAGATGTTGAAGGACAGAGGCTGGCCGATCGGCGGTGAGAATTCCGGCCACATCATCTGCCTGGACAAGCATACGACAGGCGATGGCATCGTATCGGCGCTGCAGGTGCTCGCCGCGGTCCGCCGCAGCCAGGCGACGCTGTCGCAACTGTGCGACGGCCTGCAGCTTTACCCCCAGGTGCTCAAGAACGTCAAAGTGCCGCGAGGCTTCGATTGGGAGGGCACGGAATGCATCCTCACCGCGAAGACGGAAGTCGAGACATTGCTGGGTAGGGCCGGCCGCGTGCTGTTGCGTCCCTCGGGCACCGAGCCGGTGCTGCGCGTCATGGTCGAGGGCGCCGACGGCGAGCTGGTGCGTCGCTGCGTGACCCTGCTGGCCGACGCGGTCGCCTCCGCGGCTGGAGCCGGGTCGCTGTCCTGAACGCGCAAGCTGTAACAGGACTGAAATACCGCCGCCGTAGACTCCGCCGCTGGACATACGTTCGTTTGTCTTCCAGAAAGGAGTCGAACCATATGACGAAGCATCTGCGTGCTGCCGCTGCGCTGTGCATTGGCGCAGCGTGCATATTTCCCGCCGCCGCCCAGGTGGTCAAGATCGACGGCTCGAGCACCGTGTTTCCGGTGACCGAAGCGGTGGCCGAGGACTTCCAGAAAAGTAAGCGCGGTGCGGTGAAAGTGACGGTCGGCATTTCCGGGACGGGGGGCGGTTTCAAGAAGTTCTGCCGTGGCGAGACCGACATCTCCGACGCCTCGCGGCCTATCCTGAAGTCGGAGATGGAGGACTGCAGGAAGGCGGGCATCGAGTACGTCGAGCTTCCCGTGGCGTTCGACGCGCTCACTGTGGTGGTCAACCCGAAAAACAGCTTCATCAAGGCGCTCACCGTGGCCGAGCTGAAGAAAATGTGGGAGCCCGCCGCGCAGGGCAAGATCACGCGATGGAACCAGGTGAATCCGGCCTGGCCCAACGCGCCCATGAAGCTGTTCGGTCCGGGCGCCGATTCGGGCACGTTCGACTACTTCACCGAGGCGATCGTCGGCAAGGCGAAGTCCAGCCGCGGCGACTTCACCGCCTCCGAGGACGACAACGTCCTGGTGCAGGGCGTGGCACGGGACGTAAACGCGCTGGGCTACTTCGGGTTCGCCTACTACGTCGAGAACCGCGACAAGCTCAAGGCCGTGCCGATCATCGAGAAGGAGGGCAAACCCGCGGTCGCACCCTCGATGGAAAGTGTTCTGAAGGGGACGTACCAACCGCTCGCGCGGCCGATTTTCATATACGTCAGCACCAAGTCGCTCGCCAAGCCGGAAGTGAAGGAGTTCGTCGAGTACTACATGAAAAACGGCGAGAAGCTTTCGAAGGAGGTGAAATACATCCCGCTGCCGGCTTCGGCCTATCGCCTGGCGTGGGGGCACGTGCAAAAGGGCAAGAAGGGCACGGCGTTCGGTGGCGTCGCTGAAGTCGGTGTGACCATCGAGGAACTGCTCAAGCGCGAAGGCAAGCTCTGAGCGACGACCTCTATCCACCCGCGCTCCCGCGCGGGTGGATCTTTTGTTTCTGTCATAATCCATTTTTTTGTCCATGTCCACGCTCGTGCATTCGGCTGCTTCCGTAGCGATGTCTCAAAGCGAGGCAACGAGCGCCCGGCTGGCAAGAAGGCGCACGCGCGTCCTGCGCGAGCGCTCCATTGAGTTCGTCCTGTTTGCGGCGGCCCTGGTGTCCGTCCTGACCACGCTCGGTATCGTCTATATCCTCGTCAAGGAATCGGTGGTCTTCTTTCAGCAGGTGTCGATCGTCGACTTTCTGACCGACACCCAGTGGACGCCGCTGTTCGATGACGCGCATTTCGGCATCATGGTGCTGCTGTCCGGCACCCTGACGAGTTCCCTGGTCGCGCTGGCGATCGCCATCCCGCTCGGCACCATCATCGCCATATATCTCTCGGAATTTGCCCCCTTCAAGCTGAGGGAGGTAGCCAAGCCGTTTCTGGAGCTCCTGGGCGGCGTGCCCACCATCGTCTATGGCTATTTCGCCCTGTTGTTCGTTACCCCGCTGCTGCAGCACGTCTACCCGGAGTTGCCCGGCTTCAACCTGCTGGCGGCGGGCCTGGTCATGGGCATCATGATCATCCCTTACGTGAGCTCCATCAGCGAGGACGCGATGCACGCTGTTCCCATGAGCCTGCGCGAGGGCTCCTACGCAATGGGGGCAACCCGCTACCAGACGGCCGTCAAGGTGGTCGTTCCCGCCGCGTTCTCCGGCATCGCGTCCGCTTACATCCTGGGCATCTCGAGGGCGGTGGGAGAGACGATGATTCTCGCCGTGGCCGCGGGCATGCAACCGAATCTTACGTTGAACCCGCTCGAGCCGGCCGCGACCATTACCGCCTACATCGTGCAGGTGGCCCTGGGCGATCTGCCGCACGGTTCCATCGGCTATCAGACCATCTTTGCCGCGGGACTCACGCTGATGTTGTTTACGCTCGCCTGCAATCTCGTGGGGCATGCGCTGCGCAAGAGGTTCCGCGAGGCTTACTAGACCAGGCGTCCGTACGCGATATGAGCGACCCCGAAAGAATCCGCCGCATCCGCGAGCTGATCGCCCGGCACAAGCGCTGGGACATGATTTTCGCGCTGGTGGGCGTGCTGGCGCTGATGATCGGCGTCCTTACCTTCGTCGCTCTGTTCGCGGAAATGGCTTGGACGGGCCTGGCGCGGCTCGACTGGCAGTTCTTCACCTCGTTTCCGTCCAGGCGGGCGTCGCAGGCCGGCATCCTGTCCGCCTGGGTGGGAACGTCCCTTGTAATGCTGGTGACGGCTTTCGTGGCGGTGCCTCTCGGGGTCGCCTCCGGGGTGTACCTTGAAGAGTACGCGCGCAAGAACTGGATCACCGACTTGATCGAGATCAACATCACCAACCTCGCAGGCGTGCCTTCCATCATTTACGGCCTGCTGGCCCTGGGATTATTCGTCTACGAGTTCGGGCTCGGTCAAAGCATCCTTGCGGCCGGCCTGACGCTGGCGCTGCTCATTCTGCCCGTGGTGATCGTGGCGACCCGGGAGGCGATTCGCTCCATCCCCCAGACCATCCGGGAAGGCGCCTATGCGCTGGGCGCCACCCAGTGGCAGACGGTGAAGGACCACATCCTTCCGTACTCTACCCCGGGCATACTCACCGGGGTGATCATAGGCATGGCGCGCGCCATCGGGGAAACCGCGCCCATCATCACCATCGGGGCCCTGACCTTCATTGCTTTCCTGCCGCGCAGCCCGGTGGAGGCCGAGCCGCCGTTCCTCAATTTCGAATGGCTTATGTCCCCCTTCACCGTGATGCCTATCCAGATGTTCAACTGGACGTCCCGGCCCGAGGCCGCTTTTCAAGTCAACGCCGCGGCGGCCGGCTTCGTGCTCGTGCTGATGACGCTGGGGATGAACGGCCTCGCGATCTATATCCGTTATCGTTTGCGCAAGAACCTCAAATGGTGAACATGGCTCCTCAAGAGACCCGACCGGAACACGCGAAGCCGCCGGTCAAGGCCGAAGTGCAGGGGCTCAGCTTCTATTACGGAGATTTCCAGGCATTGAAGGGCATTCAGATGCCCGTTCACGAAAAGCTCGTGACGGCGCTGATCGGCCCGTCAGGATGCGGCAAGTCGACCTTCCTGCGCTGCTTCAACCGCATGCACGACCTGTACCCGGGCAACCGGTACGAAGGTGCGATCAAGCTGATGCCCGACGATACCAACCTGCTGAGCCGCGAAGTGGATCCGATCGAGGTTCGCATGCGCATAAGCATGGTGTTCCAGAAGCCCAACCCGTTTCCCAAGTCCATCCTGGAAAACGTCGCCTACGGTCTGAGGGTGCGCGGCGAGCGCAGCCGGCGCCGCATCGAGGAGAAGGTGGAGCAGGCGCTGCGCAGTGCAGCCCTCTGGGAAGAAGTGAAGGACCGGCTGGGCGATCTCGCCTTCAACCTGTCCGGCGGCCAGCAGCAGCGCCTGTGCATAGCCCGGGCGCTCGCCACCGATCCCGAAATCCTGCTTTTCGACGAGCCCACCTCTGCGCTCGATCCCATCGCCACGGCGAGCATCGAGGAGTTGATACACGAGCTGAAGAGCAGCGTGACCATAGTGATCGTCACGCACAACATGCAGCAGGCCGCACGCGTCTCCGACTACACCGCCTACATGTACCTGGGCGAGCTGATCGAGTTCGACCTCACCGACACCATCTTCATCAAGCCGAAGAAGAAGCAGACGGAAGACTACATCACCGGCCGCTTCGGCTGACGAACCTCTGATTTACCGAAGACCGCCGAAGCCCGTCGTGAATGCATATTCCACAAGTGCTTGTTTCGGCTTTCCCTCGCGCGGACGAGCTACGCTCCCGCGCGACACAACTCTCGGTTTTTCAGAGTTTCCCTAACCCTTCAGCCCACACGCGACAGCACCCGCGGCTTCTGCAATAATCGCGGTCGCGCCGATTGGGTGCGTGCACTCACCAAGCAGAGGAAAACCCGTGTTTAGCCGCTTGATGCCGCGCGAGGCCCGTTTTTTCAATTTTTTCAGGGATCATGCAGAACAGATCGTCCTGGCCGCGCGGGAATTGCGCAATCTGATGGACTTCAAGGACCTGGAGCATCGCGTCTACAACATCGAATCGATAGAAAAGCGCGCCGACAAGATCACCCGCGCGGCGATCGACCTGCTTCACAAGACCTTCATCACCCCGCTCGATCGGGAGGACATCCACCGCCTCATCACCTGCATGGACGACGTGATCGACCTGATCGAGGACGCCGCCCAGTCCTTCCTGATGTACGACATCCGTTCGGTGACGCCGGAAGCGGTGCGGCTGGCCGAGATCTGCGTGGGCTGCGGCGAAAAGGTGCGGGGCGCGGTGGATCTGCTGCAGACCTCGCGCAACCTTCCCCAGGTGATGGCGCTGTGCCAGGACATCGACCGGCTGGAGTCCGAAGCCGACCACGTCATGCGCGACGCCATGGCGAAACTCTTCCGCGACCAGCCCGACGTGCGCGAGCTCATCAAGTTCCGTGCCATCTACGAGCTCATGGAGGCCGTCACCGACCGCTGCGAGGACGTGGCCAACATCATCGAAGGCATAGCCATCGAAAACTCGTAAGGGACAACGAACGGCTCCGTTGCGAGTACGGCCCCGGAGCATCGGCTTTCATGACTTTCGAAATCCTCGTGTTTCTCATCGTCGTCGCGCTCGTGTTCGACTTCCTGAACGGGTTTCACGACGCCGCGAACTCCATTGCGACGGTGGTTTCCACCGGCGTGCTGCGCCCGCTTTGGGCGGTCGGCTGGGCCGCGTTCTTCAATTTCGTCGCCTTTTTCCTGTTCCAGACCAAGGTCGCCAATACCATAGGCCGGGGGATCATCGATACCGCCATCGTGGACCATTACGTGGTGTTCGGCGCGCTCGCCGGCGCCATCGCCTGGAATGTCATCACCTGGCTCTACGGCATCCCGTCCAGTTCCTCGCATGCCCTGATAGGCGGACTGGTCGGCGCCGCGGTGGCCAAGACCGGAACGGAATCGCTGGTCACCTCCGGACTGTTCAAGACCATAGCATTCATCGTGGTGGCGCCCGTGCTGGGGCTGGTGTTGGGCGCCGCGCTCATGATCCTCGTTTCATGGCTGTTCGCGCGCAGCACGCCGCGCCGGGTCGACACGTGGTTCCGCCGCCTGCAGCTGGTGTCCGCGGCGCTCTACAGCCTGGGCCACGGCGGCAACGACGCGCAGAAAACGGCCGGCATCATATGGATGCTGCTTATCGTGGCGGGCTATTCCACGGTGCAGTCCCAGGTGCCGGCGTGGGTGGTGATCTCCTGCTACATCACCATCGGGCTCGGCACGCTCTTCGGCGGCTGGCGCATCGTGCGAACCATGGGCCAGAAAATCACCAAGCTCAGGCCGGTAGGCGGTTTTTGCGCCGAGACCGGCGGCGCCTTGACGCTTTTCATGGCGACGCATTTCGGCATTCCGGTCTCGACCACGCACACCATCACCGGCGCCATTGTGGGTGTGGGGTCCGCGCGCCAGGCGAACGCCGTGCGGTGGGGCGTCGCGGGGAACATCGTCTGGGCCTGGATTCTCACCATACCGTGCTCGGCTTTCATCGCCGCGATCGCGTGGTGGATCGGACAGAGCTACCTGTGATCGCGCTGCTGCAGCGGGTCGACCGGGCGAGCGTCACCGTGGTGGCCGAAACCGTGGGCGAAATCGGCAGGGGGCTATGCGTGCTGGTCTGCGCCGAACCGGGCGACAGCGAACGCACCGCCGAGCGGTTGCTGGAGCGCGTCCTGGGTTACCGGGCCTTCTCCGACCCGATGGGGAAGATGAATCTTTCCCTGCGCGAGCTCGGGGGCGGATTGCTGCTCGTACCGCAGTTCACCCTCGCAGCCGACACTACGAAGGGAAACCGTCCCAGCTTTTCCTCCGCCGCCTCTCCGGAGCTCGCCCGGGCTCTGTTCGAATACCTCTGTGCCGCCGGCCGCGAGCTGCATGCGCCCCTCGCAGCGGGGCGTTTCGGGGCGCACATGAAAGTGAGCCTGGTGAACGACGGCCCGGTGACGTTCTGGCTCCGCGTGCCGCCTGCGTGAACCCATGCGCCGGGTGCGGGTAAAGTTGAGCAGAGTCAATAAACACTGAGTTTTCCGTCGCTTTGTTTGCCCCGCCCCGTGCGGCACGTTAGAATCGCCCGTTTGCCATACAAGAGGTTTTCGCCGGTCACTGGATGCGTGGCCCGCCTGCTGCAATGCGCCGCAAACTCGTCGTGGGCAACTGGAAGATGCACGGCAACCTGGCCTCCAACGCCCGGCTGCTCGATGCCTTGAAGGCTGCGTTGGCAGCCGCCCCCGAGGCGGCATACGCGGTCTGCGTGCCTTACCCCTATCTGCCACAGGCCGCGGAGCGGCTGCACGGCTCGGCCATTGCGTGGGGCGCCCAGGACGTGAGCGAACACGACGCAGGCGCTTATACCGGGGAGGTTTCGGCGCCGATGTTGAAGGACTTCGGTTGCCTGTATGCCATTGTCGGGCACTCGGAGCGCAGGGCGCTTTTCGGGGACACCGATCGGGCAGTGGCCGCGAAGTTCGCGGCGGCGTTGCGAAACGACCTTACTCCGATCGTATGCGTGGGCGAGACGCTCGAGCAGCGTGAGCAGGGCGAAATGGAAGCGGTCCTCGCGCGGCAGGTCGGTGCGGTGCTCGACGCCGAAGGAGCCGACGCGATGGCAAGAGGTGTGATCGCGTACGAACCCGTGTGGGCGATCGGGACGGGACGCACGGCCACGCCGGCGCAGGCGCAGTCGGCGCATGAATTCGTGCGGGGACTGGTGTCCGCGCGCAATGACGCGGTCGCCGCGCGGCTTTGCATTCTGTACGGCGGCAGCATGAAGCCGACGAATGCCGAGGAGCTGTTTGCCATGCCGGATGTCGACGGCGGGCTCATCGGCGGCGCGTCTCTCGTGGCGGACGATTTTCTGACGATCTGCCGGGCGGCAGGCAAGGCTTGATGGATATCAAATGAATATCTGGCTGACTTTGATACTAATTGTGCACGTGATTACTGCGCTGGGCATCATCGGGCTGGTGTTGCTACAGCACGGCAAAGGCGCAGACATGGGAGCGGCATTCGGGGGCGGCGCATCGGGGTCGCTCTTCGGGGCCACGGGATCGGCGAATTTCCTGTCCCGTGCGACGGCGATACTGGCAGCGGTCTTCTTCCTGACGAGCCTCGGGTTGGCTTACCTGGCAACGCACCGTGCTCCGGCGGAAGGCGGCGTGATGGACACGCTGCAGGAAACCTCGCCGCTGCCGACACCGTCGGCGCCGGTTGCGCCGAAGGAACCCGCAAGGGACGACGCCATACCCGTACCGCAGGGGACGAGCGATAAACCAAGGTCGGGCGAGCCGCCGAAATAGTAAAATGTGAGGTTGCACACAGCCATGCAAAATCCTGCAGCGCGCCGACGTGGTGAAATTGGTAGACACGCCGTCTTGAGGGGGCGGTGGCGAAAGCCGTGAGAGTTCGAGTCTCTCCGTCGGCACCAGACACAAGGCCCATCGGGGCCTCGAATGGAATGGATGCCACGGAGAGGTTATTGGCGGCCAACGAGGGTGGTTTCACCTCGGGATCGGCAAGGCTCTAAATGCTCGAAAATTATTTTCCCGTCCTGTTGTTCATCCTGGTAGGTCTCGGGGTGGGAGTCGCACCGGTGTTCATGGGTTGGGCGATGAGCCATATGCTGGGCACGCATCGGCCGGATGCCGAAAAGCTCTCGCCCTACGAGTGCGGGTTCGAGGCTTTCGAGGATGCGCGCATGAAGTTCGACGTGCGCTACTACCTGATCGCGATCCTGTTCATCCTCTTCGATCTCGAGATCGCGTTTCTCTTTCCGTGGGCCGTGACGCTGAACGAGATCGGCCTCTTCGGCTTCCTTTCGATGATGCTGTTTCTCCTCATCCTGGTCGTGGGCTTCGTCTACGAATGGATGAAGGGCGCGCTTGAATGGGAATAGGTCGACCGCGGCCCGTGCCGCTTGCGCGCTGCGAGACGGTTGAACGACGTTTTATTGAAGGAATCGGACATGGCTGCCCATGAGCAGCGCCTGATGCAGAGGGGCTTCGTCACCCAGTCCATCGACACCGTCGACAACTCACGATCGCGCGCTGATGGCTGCACGAATTGAACAACTGAAGGCCGCTCTCATCGAGGCGCTCGGCGAGCGCATCGTAAGCCTCGATGAGGCGCTGGGTGAACTGACCCTCGTGGTGGCCGCCCGCGATTACGCCGGCGTGGCAACCGTTCTGAGGGACCGGCCGGAGCTCAAGTTCGAGCAGCTGAGCGACCTGTGCGGCGTGGATTACTCGGCGTACGGCGACGGCGCATGGACCGGCACCCGCTTCGCCGTCGTGGTCCATCTGCTTTCCGTGACCCGCAACTGGCGCCTTCGACTGCGCAGCTTCTGCGAAGACGACGATTTTCCCGTCATCGATTCGGTGACGGGAATATGGCCGGCGGCCAACTGGTTCGAACGCGAGGCGTTCGACCTGTTCGGCATCGTTTTCACCGGGCACACGGACTTGCGGCGCATCCTCACCGACTACGGCTTCGTCGGTCATCCGTTCCGCAAGGATTTCCCGGTCATGGGAAACGTCGAAATGCGCTACGACCCCGACCAGCGGCGCGTCGTGTATCAGCCGGTCACCATCGAGCCGCGGGAAATCGTCCCGCGCATCATCCGGGAAGACAAATTCGGCGATCTCCCCGCGCGGAAGTAGCCAGGGCAGGAATCCGCAACACCACCCCCAACTTCGGACCGCAGCACCCGCCATGTTGAACCAGGAGTCGCTGAACAAGATCGACCGGGCCATCGAGAAATATCCGCCCGAGCGGAGGCAATCGGCCGTGATGACGGCGCTTGCGATCGCACAGGACGAGAAAGGCTGGCTTTCCACCGAAATCATGGATTTCGTGGCGAGCTACCTCAAGATGCCGCCGGTGGCGGTCTACGAGGTCGCCAGCTTCTACTCGATGTACAACCTCGCTCCGGGCGGCAAGTACAAGCTGTGCCTGTGCACCAATCTCCCGTGCGCGCTGTCCGGCGCGACCGGGGCGGCGCAGCATCTGAGGAAGCGGCTGGGCGTGGGCTTCAACGAGACCACGCCGGACGGGCTGATCACGCTGAAGGAAGGCGAGTGCTTCGGCGCCTGCGGAGACGCGCCGGTGATGCTCGTGAACAACAAGAGAATGGTGAGCTTCATGACGCCCGAAGCCATCGACAAGCTGCTCGCGGAGCTCAAGTGAACACGGCGCACCCCCCTTTCGACCCCGCGGTGTTCGGCCCGGATGCCATCATCATGAAAGGCATCACCGGGGAGAACTGGCGGCTGAAGGACTACGAGGCTCTCGGCGGCTACCAGGCGCTCAGAAAGATCGTCTCGGAGAAGATACCGCCCGAGACGGTGGTCGCTGAGGTGAAGAAGTCCGCCCTTCGGGGCCGCGGCGGGGCGGGTTTTCCGACCGGCCTGAAGTGGAGCTTCATGCCCAAGCAGTACCCGGGGCAGAAATACCTGGTATGCAACTCCGACGAGGGCGAGCCGGGGACGTTCAAGGACCGGGACATCCTGCGCTACAACCCGCATGTGCTGATCGAGGGCATGATCATCGCCGGGTACGCCATGGGCGCCACGGTCGGCTACAACTACATACACGGCGAAATCTGGGAGATTTACGAGCGTTTCGAGGAGGCGATAGCCGAGGCGAAGGCGGCCGGCTATCTCGGCAGCGACATTCTGGGCGGCGGTTTCTCCTTCGATCTGATCGCCCATCACGGCTACGGCGCCTACATCTGCGGCGAGGAGACCGCGCTGCTCGAGTCGATGGAGGGCAAGAAGGGCCAGCCGCGCTTCAAGCCGCCCTTCCCGGCGAGCTTCGGCCTGTACGGGCAGCCCACGACCATAAACAACACCGAAACGCTGGCCGCCGTGCCGTGGATCATCAGCAACGGCGGCGACACCTATCTGGCGCTGGGGCGGCCGAACAACGGCGGCACCAAGATCATGTCGATGTCGGGAGACGTCGCGCGGCCCGGCAACTACGAGGTGCGGCTCGGGACGCCGTTTGCGAAGCTGCTGGAAATGGCGGGCGGCATGCGCGGCGGACGCAAGATCAAGGCGGTCATCCCCGGTGGGTCATCCATGCCCGTCGTTCCGGGCGATGTCATGATGAAGACCGACATGGATTACGACTCGGTCGCCAAGGCCGGTTCGATGCTGGGTTCGGGTGCGGTCATCGTGATGGACGAGACGCGCTGCATGGTGCGATGCCTGGAGCGTCTGTCCTACTTCTATTACGAGGAGTCCTGCGGTCAGTGCACGCCGTGCCGCGAAGGTACCGGGTGGCTCTACCGCATGGTGCACCGCATCGAGACCGGACGCGGCCGGATGGAAGACCTGGATACCCTCGCGGCCGTCTCGGACAACATTGCCGGTCGCACGATCTGTGCGCTGGGCGACGCGGCTGCCATGCCGGTGAAGAGCTTCATCACCCACTTCCGGGACGAATTCATATACCACATCGAGCATAAGCGCTGTCTGGTCGGGGCTCCGGCTGCGCATCGCGAGGAAGTGCCTGCATGAGCGCGAGCGTCAAACTCGAGATCGACGGCCTGCCGGTGGAGGTTCCGCGGGGAACGATGGTGATGCAGGCGGCCAACCGCCTGGGCATCTATGTCCCGCACTTCTGCTATCACAAGAAGCTGTCAATCGCGGCCAACTGCCGCATGTGCCTGGTGCAGGTGGAAAAGGCACCCAAGCCGATGCCGGCCTGCGCCACGCCGGTGGCCGACGGCATGAAAGTGTGGACCCATTCGGAGCAGGCGAAGCAGGCGCAGAAGGGCGTGATGGAATTCCTGCTCATCAATCACCCCCTGGATTGCCCCATCTGCGACCAGGGCGGCGAATGCCAGCTGCAGGATCTGGCGGTGGGCTATGGCAAGAGCGATTCCCGCTACAAGGAACCGAAGCGCGTGGTGCTGCGCAAGGAAACGGGTCCGCTCGTAGCCGCCGAGGAGATGAGCCGCTGCATCCAGTGCACCCGGTGCGTGCGGTTCGGCCAGGAAGTGGCCGGCATGATGGAGCTGGGCATGATCGGCCGCGGCGAGCATGCGGAAATCGTCACGTTCGTCGGCCGCACCATGCATTCCGAGCTTTCGGGCAACATGATCGATCTCTGCCCGGTCGGGGCCCTCACATCCAGGCCTTTCCGCTATACCGCGCGAGCCTGGGAGCTGGGCCGGCGCAAGTCCGTCTCGCCGCACGACGGGCTCGGCTCGAATCTCATCGTCAATACCTCGGTCAGCAAGGTCATGAGGGTGCTGCCCCTGGAGAACGAGGAGCTGAACGAATGCTGGCTCTCGGACAAGGACCGCTTTTCCTATGAGGCGCTCAATTCCGAGGAGCGACTGACCCGGCCAATGGTGCGCCAGGGCGGCGTGCTGCGCGAAAGCGACTGGCAGTCGGCGCTCGAGCACGCGGCACGACTGCTTCGCGAGGCGCGGCAGCAGGGCGGCGGCGAGGCGATCGGCGTTCTCGCCAGCCCGCACGCGACTTTCGAGGAGCTGCACCTCGCCCAGAAGCTGGCACGGGGCCTGGGCAGCGACAATGTCGATTTCCGCCTGCGCCAGGGCGATTTCTCTGCCGACGCAAAGCTCTCCGGAGCTCCGTGGCTGGGCATGAAGGTGGCCGAGCTCGGAACGCTCGACCGCGTGCTGATCGTCGGCTCCTTCCTGAGGAAGGACCACCCGCTGCTCGCCAACCGTTTCCGCCAGGCGGCCAAGCGCGGCCAGCAGGTGAACCTGCTTCATGTCGCGAACGACGACCCCTGGATGACGGTGAAGAACACCTGGGTGGTCCGTCCCAGCGAGCTCGTCGCGGCGCTCGGCGAAATCGTGAAGGCGGCGCTCGAGGGCAAGCAGCCGCCCCCGCAGGCGCTCGCTTCGCTGCAGAGTTCTGACATGGCCAAGGCCATGGCGGCGAGCCTTGCTTCCGGCCAGAACGCGGGTATTTTCCTCGGCAACACGGCCCAGCAGCATCCGCAGGGGGCACAACTGCATGCACTCGTGCAGGAACTGGCCCGGATCACTGGCGCGCGCTTCGGCTTCCTCGGCGAGGCCGCCAACAGCGTGGGCGGCTACATCGCGCGCTGCGTTCCGCAAAAAGGTGGCCTGAATGCGCGCGCGATGCTGGAATCGCCCCGCAAGGCGTATCTGCTGGTCAGCGTCGAGCCGGAGCTCGACTGCCATGACCCGCTGACTGCGATGCGCGCCATCGCGGCGGCCGAGTCGGTCGTCGCCCTCACCACATACCGCACCAGCGCGACTGAATTCGCCGACGTGCTGCTGCCGATAGCGCCGTTTTCCGAGACATCGGGCTCCTTCGTCAATACCGAGGGGCGCATGCAGAGCTTCAACCGGGTGACGCGCGAGCTGGGCGAAACGAGGCCGGGCTGGAAGGTTCTGCGCGTGCTCGGGAATTTCCTGGAGCTCCAGGGCTTCGAGTACACCAAGAGCGAGGCGGTGCGCGACGAAGCCTGTCCGGCAGGCGAAGTGGCTGCCCGGCTGAACAACGCCGTGTCCGGCGTGGAGATCCGGCCGACCAAGGGGACGAATGCGCTCGAACGCATCGCCGATGTGCCCATCTACTTTGCCGACCCGATCGTGCGGCGCGCGCCGTCGCTGCAGCAGACAGTCGATGCCGCGCCGCCGGTGGCCCGGCTGCATCCGGCCGTGTTGCAGGCGCTGGGCATCCGGCCGGGCGCGAAAGTGTCCGTACGCCAGGGGACGGGCGAGGCGACAGTGGAGGCGGTGGCCGACGAGCGTGTTCCGCAAGGCTGCCTGCGGCTCGCGGCGGCGCATTCCCTGACCGCCCGGCTCGGTCCGATGTTCGGTGATGTCATAGTCGAGGCAGTGCCCTGATGGAATTCATCAACTCTCTGCCGCAGTGGGCGCTGGAGCTCTCCCGGGGCTGGTTCGGCCCGGCCTGGGGCGGGTACCTTTTCACGACATTCAAGACGCTGCTGCTCATCGTTTCCGTCGTGGCCCCCCTCTTGATAGGGGTGGCCTACCTGACGCTCTGGGAGCGCAAGCTCATCGGCTGGATGCAGATCCGCATCGGTCCGAACCGCGTGGGCCCTCTCGGCCTGCTGCAACCAATTGCCGACGGGCTGAAGCTGTTCGTCAAGGAAATCATCGTTCCCACCGGCGCCAACCGGGTGTTGTTCATCATTGCCCCGATCACCGCCCTCGCGCCCGCACTGGCCGCCTGGGCCGTCATTCCCTTCGCCCCCGAAGTGGTGCTGGCGGACATCAACGCGGGGCTGCTCTACCTGCTCGCGATGACTTCGCTCGGCATCTATGGCGTCATCGTCGCCGGCTGGGCATCCAACTCCAAGTACGCCTTCCTCGGGGCCATGCGTTCTGCCGCGCAGATCGTGGCGTACGAAATCGCGATGGGCTTCGCGCTCGTGGTGGTGCTGATGGTCTCGGGAAGCCTGAACCTGTCGGACATCGTGAACGCGCAGAACCGGGGCGTGTTCGCCGGCACGGGGCTGAACTTCCTTTCCTGGAACTGGCTGCCGCTGTTCCCCATGCTGCTCGTCTACTTCATCTCGGGCGTCGCCGAGACCAACCGCTCGCCCTTCGACGTGGTGGAGGGCGAATCGGAGATCATCGCTGGCCACATGATCGAGTACTCGGGCATGGCCTTCGCCCTGTTCTTCATGGCGGAATACGCCAACATGATCCTCATCGCCACGCTGACGACCATCCTGTTCTTCGGCGGCTGGGCGTCACCCTTCGATTTTGCACCCTTCACCTGGATTCCGCCGATCGGCTGGCTGCTCATCAAGATGTTTTTTGTCGTCTCCATGTTCCTGTGGTTCCGCGCGACCTTCCCGCGCTACCGCTATGACCAGATCATGCGGCTGGGGTGGAAGGTGTTCATCCCGCTGACGCTGGTCTGGATCGCGTTCATCGGTATCTGGATGCAGACGCCCTTCAACGTCTTTCTGGGGGCGCAATGATGGAACGGGTGAGGCAGTTTTTCCGGACGTTCCTGCTGCTGGAGCTGGTGAAAGGCATGGGGGTTACCGGCCGGCACCTGTTCGCGCGCAAGATCACCGTCCAGTATCCCGAGGAAAAAACGCCGCTGAGCCCGCGCTTCCGCGGGCTGCATGCGCTGCGCCGCTATCCGAACGGCGAGGAGCGCTGCATCGGCTGCAAGCTCTGCGAGGCCGTCTGCCCGGCGCTGGCGATCACCATACAGACGGCAGAGCGCGACGACGGCACGCGGCGCACCACGCGCTATGACATCGACCTGACAAAGTGCATTTTCTGCGGCTTCTGCGAAGAATCATGCCCGGTCGATTCGATCGTGGAGACGAACATCCTCGAGTACCACGGCGAGAAGCGGGGGGACCTGTACTACACGAAGGAGATGCTCCTCGCGGTGGGCGAGCGCTACGAGGAGAGTATCGCGCGCGATCGCGCCCAGGATGCGGCCTACCGGTAGAAAGAGAACATGAGCTTCGAAGTCGCAGTCTTCTATTTCTTCGCCATCGTCCTGGTCGTCTCGGCGCTGTGCGTCATCACGGCGCGCAATCCGGTGCACGCGGTGCTGTGCATGGTGCTGTGCTTCTTCACTGCCGCGGCCATCTGGATGCTGCTGCGCGCTGAATTCCTCGCCATCGTGCTGGTGCTCGTATACGTGGGTGCCGTCATGGTGCTGTTCCTGTTCGTGGTCATGATGCTCGACATCAACCTGGACCGGCTGCGCGAGGGCTTCTGGAGCTACCTGCCGCTCGGAGCCACCGTGGGCATCCTCATGGTGATCGAAATGGCGCTCATCCTGAGTCGCAGCTACTTCGGCCTGGGGGCGATGCCGGCTCCACCCGATCCCGGCGCGGGCTACAGCAACACCAAGGAGCTGGGCCGGGTGCTGTACACGGACTACGTCTACCCGTTCGAGATCGCGGCTGTGGTGCTGCTGGTGGCCATCGTCGCGGCCATCGCGCTCACCATGCGCAAGCGCAAGGACACGAAGTACCAGAAGCCCGTGGAACAGATTGGCGTGAAGCGCAAGGACCGCGTGCGGCTGGTCACCATGCCGGCCGAAAAAAGAGACTGATAGCGGGCCGGCGCACGCCCGGCTCAACAAGAATAGGGAGAGCCTTTGCTTTCACTGTCGCATTACCTGGTGCTTGGAGCGATCCTGTTCGCCATCAGCGTGGTCGGGATATTTCTCAACCGCAAGAACGTGATCATCCTGCTGATGGCCATCGAGCTCATGCTGCTCGCGGTCAACCTCAACTTCCTCGCGTTCTCGCACTACCTCGAGGACATCAGCGGCCAGGTGTTCGTCTTCTTCATCCTGACCGTTGCCGCGGCCGAGTCGGCCATAGGGCTCGCCATCCTGGTGGTGCTGTTCCGCAATCTCAACACCATCAACGTGGACGACCTCGACACCCTCAAGGGATGAACAAGAGAATGAACACAGGCGCATTGCAAGGGCGCGGCGGTCGATGAAAACGCTCTATCTCATCATCCCCCTGGCGCCCCTGGCGGGAGCCATCCTGGCGGGGCTGTTCGGCAGGGCGATCGGGCGGGCCGGCGCTCACTGGGTGACCATACTGGGCGTGGCGGTGTCCTTCGTCGCCTCCTGCTTCGTGCTCGCCGACGTGCTCGAAGGCAACACCTTCAACGGCGCCGTCTATACCTGGCTGACGTCGGGGGGAACGAGCTTCCAGGTCGGGTTCCTCATCGACCGGCTGTCCGCCCTCATGATGGTGGTGGTCAGCTTCGTGTCGCTGATGGTGCATATCTACACCATCGGCTACATGGCCGAGGACCCGGGGTACCAGCGGTTTTTCTCCTACATCGCGCTGTTCACCTTCTCGATGCTGATGCTCGTGATGGCGAACAACTTCCTGCAGCTGTTCTTCGGCTGGGAGGCCGTGGGGCTGGTGTCGTACCTCCTGATCGGCTTCTGGTATACCCGGCCCAGCGCCATCTATGCCAACCTGAAGGCGTTCCTGGTGAACCGGGTGGGCGATTTCGGGTTCCTGCTCGGCATCGCGCTCGTGCTGGCGTACTTCGGCACCCTCGATTACCAGACGGTGTTCGGGCAGGCGAAGGGGCTCGCTGCGAGCACCGTCGAAATACTGCCGGGCGCGCCGTGGCTGCTGATCACGGTGATCTGCCTGTGCCTTTTCGTGGGTGCCATGGGCAAATCGGCCCAGTTCCCGCTGCACGTCTGGCTGCCCGACTCGATGGAGGGCCCCACGCCGATCTCGGCGCTGATCCACGCCGCCACCATGGTGACCGCGGGCATCTTCATGGTGGCCCGCATGTCGCCGCTGTTCGAGCTGTCCGATACGGCGCTCTCGTTCGTCCTGGTGATCGGCGCTATCACGGCGTTCTTCATGGCGCTCATCGCGGTGGTGCAGTACGACATCAAGCGCGTGGTGGCCTATTCGACCCTTTCCCAGCTGGGCTACATGACGGTGGCCTTGGGCGCGTCGGCCTACTCCGCGGCGATCTTCCACCTGATGACCCACGCGTTCTTCAAGGCGCTGCTGTTCCTGGGGGCGGGCTCGGTCATCATCGCGCTGCATCACGAGCAGGACATGAGAAAGATGGGCGGCCTCAGGCGCTACATGCCCGTCACCTACGCGACCATGCTCATCGGCGCCATCGCGAGCGCCGGCGTACCCGGCTTTGCGGGCTTTTTCTCCAAGGACGCGATCATCGAGGCGGTCCACCTGTCTGACACGCCGGGAGCCGGTTTTGCCTGGCTCATGGTGCTGCTCACCGTCTTCGTCACGGCCTTCTACACGTTCCGCCTCGTTTTCTACGCCTTCCACGGCGAGGAGCGCTTCGGCGCCGGCCACGGCGCGCAGGAGGCGCACGGTCACGGTGCACATGGGCACGGGCATGCCCCCCACGAGTCGCCCGCGGTGGTCACCGTCCCGCTCATACTGCTCGCCATCCCGTCGATCGCGGCGGGCTGGGTGATCGGGCCGGTGCTGTTCGGCGATTTCTTCGGCCAGTCCATCTACATCGACCCCCGGCACCCCGCCATGAGCGAGATGGCACGCGAGTTCCTCGGCGTCTGGGGCATGATGGTCCACGCGCTCGGCACCCTGCCGTTCTGGCTGGCCATGGCCGGCATCGCCGCCGCCTGGTACCTGTACATCGTCCGGCCCGATCTCCCCGGCGTTTTCCGCAGGAAGGCGGGATTCCTCGTGACCATCCTCGAGGAGAAATACGGCTTCGACCGGTTCTATGACTGGGCCTTCGCGGGCGGGGCGAGGCTGATCGGTACGGTGTTCTGGCGCGTCGGGGACGTGACCATGATCGACGGGTTGATGGTGAACGGCTCGGCGCGGCTCGTCGGCTGGGTCGCCGGCGTGGTGCGCTGGCTGCAGTCCGGCCTCATCTACCACTATGCCTTCGGCATGATCATCGGGGTGTTCGTGATTCTGAGCCTCTGGTTGTACCGGATATCGCCATAGAAACAACAATGCAGAACACAACATACTGGCTGACGCTGTCCATCTGGGTTCCGATCCTGGCCGGCATCCTCGTCCTGGCCACCGGGAGCGATCGCAATGCCGGGAGCGCGCGGTTCATCTCCCTGGCGGGCGCCATCGCGGGTTTGCTGGTCACGCTGCCGCTGGTGGCGGGTTTCGACACCAGCACGAGCGCCATGCAGTTCGTGGAGCTCAGGCCCTGGATCGAACGCTTCGGGACCAATTACCACCTCGGCGTGGACGGCATCTCGGTACTGTTCATCCTGCTGAACAGTTTCGTCACCGTGCTGGTGGTTATCGCCGGCTGGGAAGTCATACGCACCCGGGTGGCACAGTACATGGCGGCCTTTCTGATCATGTCCGGGCTGCTGAACGGCACGTTTGCCGCGCTGGATGCGGTGCTGTTCTACGTGTTCTTCGAGGGCACGCTGATCCCCATGTACCTGGTGATCGGCGTGTGGGGCGGGCCCAACCGGGTTTACGCGGCGTTCAAGTTCTTCCTCTACACGCTGCTCGGGTCGCTGCTGATGCTGGTCGGATTCCTGTACCTGTACGTGAAGTCGGGAAGCTTCGCCATCCTGGACTGGCACACGCTGCCGCTGCCGCTCTCGGTGCAGGTGCCTCTGTTCATCGCTTTCTTCGCCTCGTTCGCGGTGAAGGTCCCGATGTGGCCGGTGCACACGTGGCTCCCGGACGCCCACGTGGAGGCGCCTACCGGAGGCTCGGCGGTGCTGGCGGCGATCCTCCTGAAGCTCGGCGCGTACGGCTTCATCCGGTTCTCCCTGCCGATCCTGCCCGACGCGAGCCAGTACCTGTCCGGGTTCATGATCGCTCTGTCGCTCATCGCCGTGATCTACATCGGCCTGGTGGCTCTGGTGCAGGCGGACATGAAGAAGCTGATCGCCTACTCGTCCATCTCGCACATGGGCTTCGTCACGCTCGGGTTCTTCATCTTCAACGCCTACGGGGTGGAAGGCGCGCTCATCCAGATGATTTCCCACGGCTTCGTTTCCGCCGCGCTGTTCCTTTGCGTGGGCGTGATGTATGACCGCATGCATTCCCGGAACATCGCCGACTACGGCGGAGTGGTGAACACCATGCCGCGCTTCGCCTCCTTCATGATGCTGTTCGCGCTGGCGAACTCGGGCCTGCCGGCGACCAGCGGCTTCGTGGGCGAGTTCATGGTCATCATGGGCGCCATGAAGTACAACTTCTGGGTCGCCTTCCTCGCGGGCACCACGCTGGTGTTCGGGGCCGCCTACACGCTCTGGATGTACAAGCGGGTGATCTACGGAGCCGTGGCGAACGAGCGGGTCGCCAAGCTCACCGACATCAATTCGCGCGAGTTTGTCGTGCTCGGACTGCTCGCGCTGTCCGTGTTGTGGCTCGGCCTGCACCCGGCCCCGTTCACCGAGATCATGCATGCCTCGGTGGAGCAACTCCTCAAGCACGTCGCGGCGGGCAAACTATGATGACGAGCCTCCCTGTGATGCTGCCGGCCTACGCCGAGATCTTCCTGCTCGGCATGGCCTGCCTCATCCTGGTCGTCGACCTCTATCTTCCCGAGCGCATGCGCGACGTGACGTACGTGCTCTCGCTGCTCGCGTTGCTGGGCTGCGCGGTGTTCACCATCCTGGTCGGTTCAGCGACCGGTGGGCAGGTGGCCTACACGTTCAACGGCATGTTCGTCTCCGACGTGATGGCGAACGTGCTGAAGATCTTCATCTACATCGCGGTGGCGCTGTGCATGGTCTATTCGCGCAGCTACCTGGCCGACCGCGGCCTGTATCGCGGCGAGTTCTTCATCCTGTCGCTGTTCGCGACCCTGGGCATGATGGTGATGGTCTCGGCCAACCACTTTCTGACCCTGTACCTCGGCCTGGAGCTGATGTCCCTGTGCCTGTACTCCCTGGTGGCCCTCAACCGCGATTCGGCGGTCGCCACCGAGGCCGCCATGAAGTATTTCGTGCTGGGCGCGCTGTCCTCGGGACTGCTGCTCTACGGCATGTCCATGCTCTACGGCGCAACCGGGTCGCTCGAGATCACCCGGGTCGCCGAGGCGCTGCAGGCCGGCGGGGCGAACCGCACCATCCTGGTCTTCGGCCTGGTGTTCCTGGTGGCCGGGATCGCGTTCAAGCTGGGCCTGGTGCCGTTCCACATGTGGATACCGGACGTGTACCACGGGGCACCGACCGCCATGACGCTGCTCATCGGTTCGGCGCCGAAGGTGGCGGCGTTCGCAATGGCCGTACGCCTGCTGGTGGGCGGCCTGGGGACGCCGGCGCTCGCCGTGGACTGGCAGCAGATGCTGGTGATTCTTTCGGTGCTGTCGATGGCCCTGGGCAACCTGGCCGCCATCGCGCAGACCAACATCAAACGCATGCTTGCCTATTCGACCATCGGGCAGATGGGATTCATGCTGCTGGGCCTGCTGTCCGGCATCGTGGGCGGCAACAACCTGTCGGCGGCCAGCGCTTACAGCGCAGCGATGTTCTACACTTTGACCTACCTTTTCATGAGCCTGGCCGCTTTCGGCATGGTGCTGCTTCTTTCCAGGAAGGGCTTCGAGGCCGAGGAGCTGTCGGACTACAAGGGACTGAACCAGAAGAGCCCCTGGTACGCCTTCATGATGCTGATCACCATGTTCTCCCTGGCCGGCGTTCCGCCGGCGGTGGGCTTCTATGCGAAGCTGGCGGTGTTCAGCGCCGTGCTGGAAGCGGGACAGGTCTGGCTCGCCGTGGTCGCGGTGATCTTTTCGCTCTTCGGCGCCTACTACTACCTTAGGGTGGTGAAGCTCATGTACTTCGACGAGCCGCAGGATCCCATTCCCGTGCGGCCCCGGATGGACATGGGCCTGCTGCTGTCCGCCAACGGTCTTGCGATACTGCTGTTTGGCATCTTCCCCGGCCCTCTCATGGATCTGTGCTACTACGCCATCAAGGGGCTCGGCAGCGCGGGTTGACCGATGGATGGATCAGCCGCGCGGGCGGCGTAACCCGTCATTGCCTCGAAGCCTGGAAATGAAAGACCGGCCCGCCTTCAAAAAGGGCGATTTCACCGAGAGCGCGCTCGCCAGCGAGTCCGTCTTTCACGGACGGCTGCTGCACGTCAAGCGCGACCGCGTGCGCCTTCCCGACGGCAAGGACTCGGTGCGGGAGTATGTGCTGCATCCGGGCGCCGTTCTCATCATCGCCGTGACGCCGGCCGGCGAGCTGGTGCTGGAGCGGCAATTCCGGTACCCGCTCGGTCGCCACTTCATCGAGCTGCCGGCCGGCAAGATCGACCCCGGCGAGGATCCGGCCGATACGGCGAAGCGCGAGCTTGCCGAGGAGACCGGCTACGTGGCCGCCCGCTGGCGGCACATCGGCGTCGTCCACCCCTGCATCGGCTACTCCAACGAGCGCATCGAGATCTTTCTCGCCGAGGATCTGGCGCAGAACCACTCCCGGCTCGATCACGAGGAATTCCTCGAAGTCTTCACCCTGCCGCTGGAGACGGCGCTGGAATGGGTGCGCACCGGCGAGATCAGCGACTCCAAGACCGTCGCGGGCCTGTTCTGGGCGGAAAAGGTTCTGAGAGGCACCTGGCAGCCGCCTATCTCGCCGAGTCTGTGAAATCCTTCCGCGCATAAAGCAGTCGCGAGGAACCCCAGCCTGCAACGCCGTTGTCTATGGTGCGTGATGGGCGGCGAGCGCGCCGCCTATTCGCATTTGGCCCCCGTGGTTCTGTAGCACAGCCGCTACAGCGCCTTGAATGGCCAACCACATCAAAATCGACGGCGCGCGATACCGACTCGGAAAAGTGCGAACTAATATGGCGCGGACACTGATCCCATCGCGCTGTCTCCACCAGGCGACAGTGCGCAGTGTCCCGGCGGGAATGCAGAGCGCGGCTGCCGATGCCGTCATCCCGATGACCGGTGGGCGAAACGAGAAACGAGGTGAAAAAATGAGTGGCGCAATTCTAGTGGTGGAAGATGAAGCCGCTGTCCAGGAGCTGATCTCGGTCAATCTGCAGCATGCGGGGTACCGGGTCCTGCGTGCCGGCAATGTTTCCGAGGCGGAAACGCTGGTGAACGAGGAACGCCCGGACCTGGTGCTCCTGGACTGGGTCCTGCCCAAGATTCCCGGCGCCACCTTCGCGAGGCAGCTGCGCGGCGATCACCGCACCAAGGATATTCCGATCATCCTGATCAGCGGACGCGCGAGCGAGCAGGACAAGGTCGCTGCACTGGAAGGTGGAGCTGACGACTACGTGACCAAGCCATTTTCTCCCCGGGAGCTCCTGGCGCGGGTGAAAGCGGTCATGCGCCGCTGCTCGCCGCAACTGACCGATGACGTGGTGAGCGTGGCCGGGCTGCGCCTCGACCCGGCCGCGCATCGCGTGACCGTGGGCGGGAACGAAATCGACCTGTGGGCGCTCGAGTTCCGGATGCTGCACTTCTTCATGACCCACCCCGATCGCGTTTTCAGCCGCGCGAAACTGCTGGACGAAATCTGGGGCGACCACGTCTTCGTCGAGGAACGCACAGTGGACGTGCATATTCGCCGGCTGCGCGAGGCACTTGCGCCGTCCGGCCATTCCGCCCTCATAGAGACTGTCCGCGGCACAGGGTACCGTTTCCGCCGCGGGCTGCCGTAAAAGGAGCAACATCATGCAGGGCGCTCTTGCCGCGAGACTCCAGCCGCATTCGCGATCGGAGGGCGATCACTGGGCGCGAGTCTGGATCATCGCCGGCGCTCTTCTGGCGGTTGCGCTGGTGATGAATATGTTCTTCATGGCGGTCTGGGGCTGGGGCATGCTCGCCATCGCGCCCCTGTACCTTTTCGTGCATCGCGGCGAGCTGGGGCCGCGCGCAGGGGGCGATTCCCGGTGGGCCGGGTTGAGGCTTCCGTGGAAAACCGGCGCCGCTGCGGCGGCCGCCGCCGCAGCCCCTGCCCTGCGCTCTACCGAATCCGGGCTGGCCATACTGGATCGCGAGCTGCGGGTGGTGTGGTGCAACGAAGCGGGCAGCGTGCAACTGGGGCTGCATGCGGGCTGCCTCGCCCGGACCGCGCTGAATAGTATCGCACCGGACTGCACGGCGATTCCCCCGCTGTCCGGGGAGGGGCGCGTGCTGATCAGGACCGTGGACGGCCGTTCGCTCGCGCTCCAGTGGCTGCCTTTCGTGGACAGCGACTGGCTGCTGGTGACGCGCGAGGTGACCGGCAAGGAAGACGCCGGTGCGAACCACCGCAATTTCATCGCCGATGCCTCCCACGAATTGCGCACACCGCTCACCGTGATAATGGGGTTGCTGGAAACGGTGACCGAGCTCGATCTCGACCGGGAGCGCTCCACCTATTACTTCGACCTGATGGAGCAGCAAGGCAGGCGCATGCAGGCCATCGTGGACGGCCTGCTGAAACTTTCAAAGCTCGAATCGCTTCCCGCCCCGGATTGCCCGGACCGGGTGGAAATAGGCCGTCTGCTGTCGCGCATCCGCGC
>Ga0156282_1165_pt1 | contig 34452 bp, 43 predicted proteins | sample RifCSPlowO2_12_FD_107931 | JGI IMG/M metagenome (GOLD analysis project Ga0156282, IMG submission 107931) | Betaproteobacteria bacterium RIFCSPLOWO2_12_FULL_62_13b
GATCACGGTGAGCCTGATTGCCCCGATCGCCATGGAAGAGGGCTTGCGCTTTGCCATCCGCGAGGGCGGCAAGACCGTGGGCGCCGGCGTCGTCGCCAAAATCATCGAGTAACGGCATATCCAAGCGCGGACAGCCAGACATTTCGGCCGGACCGAAGGGGTCCGGCGGGCAACAGGCCAATAGCTCAACTGGCAGAGCGTCGGTCTCCAAAACCGAAGGTTGGGGGTTCGATTCCCTCTTGGCCTGCCAAGAACATACGAGGATGAAGCGGCAGCGCGCCGCGTTGACATAATTACATGGCGGACAAAGTCAAGTTAACCGTGGCGGCGCTGCTGCTGGTGGCCGGTCTGGCCGGGTTCTACCTGCTGTCGAACAGCGCCATGGTGTTGCGCGTCGCCTCGGTGCTCGGCGGCATTCTGGCCGGTGCCGTAGTGGCCTGGTTTTCCGCGCCCGGCCAGCAATTTTTCGGCTTCGCCAAGGAGGCGACCACCGAGACCAAGAAGGTGGTGTGGCCCACGCGCAAGGAGTCGTTGCAGACGACCGGCGCGGTGTTCGCCTTCGTGATCGTGATGGCCGTGTTCCTGTGGATTAGCGACAAGACACTGGAGTACCTGTTGTACGACCTGATTCTGGGATGGAGATAGCGATGGCCATGCGGTGGTACGTCGTGCATGCCTACTCCGGCTTCGAAAAGTCGGTTCAGCGCACGCTGTTGGACCGCATCGCGCGCGCCGGGATGCAGGACAAGTTCGGCAAGATTCTGGTGCCGACCGAGGAAGTGGTGGAAATGAAAGGCGGCCAGAAAAACATTTCCGAGCGCAAGTTCTTCCCCGGCTACGTTCTGGTCGAGATGGACATGGACGATGAAGCCTGGCACCTGGTGAAGAACACCCCGAAGGTCACCGGTTTCGTAGGCGGCGCGCACGGGCGCAAGCCCCCGCCCATCAGCGAGAAGGAAGTGCAGGAAATCCTGCACCAGATGCAGGAAGGCGTGGAGAAACCCAAGCCGAAGGTGTTGTTCGAAATCGGCGAGGCCGTGCGGGTGAAGGAAGGCCCCTTCACCGATTTTCACGGGCACGTGGAAGACGTGAATTACGACAAGTCGAAGCTGCGGGTGTCGGTCACGATCTTCGGGCGGGCAACGCCGGTTGAGCTGGAGTTCGGGCAGGTCGAGAAGGCATAGGCAAATCCTCCACAAGGGTGGGGGTCGCGGCGCCAAGCTGCGTTTAACCGGGGAGAGCGCGAAGGCGCTCGACTGCACCCGCAAGGAGAGCCGAATGGCAAAGAAAATCGTCGGTTTCATCAAGCTGCAGGTGCCTGCAGGCAAGGCCAATCCCAGCCCGCCCATCGGGCCCGCGCTCGGTCAGCGCGGATTGAACATCATGGAGTTCTGCAAGGCGTTCAACGCCCAGACCCAGAAGGTGGAGCCGGGCCTGGCTCTGCCCGTGGTCATCACCGCGTATGCCGACAAGAGCTTCACGTTCATCATCAAGACGCCGCCCGCGACGGTGCTGATCAAGAAGGCGGCCGGTATCGAGAAAGGCAGCCAGCGTCCGCATACCGACAAGGTGGGTAAGATCACCCGCGCCCAGGCCGAGGAGATCGCCAAGACGAAAATGCCCGACCTCACCGCCGCCGACATAGACGCCGCGGTGCGTACCATTGCGGGCAGCGCCCGTTCCATGGGCATCACGGTGGAGGGCGTGAAATGAGCCGCGCTACCAAACGAACGAAGTCCTGGGACGCGCTTGTGAAGCGCAGCAAGTACTACCCCCTGGTCGATGCGCTCAACCTGGTCAAGCAGGCGGCGAGCGCCAAGTTCGATGAATCCATCGACGTCGCCGTCAATCTGGGCGTCGACCCGAAGAAATCGGACCAGACGGTGCGTGGCTCGGTCGTGCTCCCTGCCGGCACCGGCAAGAAAGTACGCGTCGCGGTGTTCGCTCAGGGCGAAAAGGCGCAGCAGGCCCAGGCGGCGGGCGCCGACGTGGTCGGCCTGGAGGACCTCGCCGAGCAGGTGAAGGGCGGGAACATCGAATTCGACATTGCCATCGCCACCCCCGACTCCATGCGCGTGGTGGGCGCCCTGGGTCAGATTCTCGGACCGCGCGGGCTGATGCCCAATCCGAGAGTCGGCACGGTGACCCAGGACGTCGCGACGGCGGTGAAGAACGCCAAGGCGGGGCAGGTGCAGTACCGCGCCGACAAGGCCGGCATCGTCCAGTGCTCCATCGGCCGTGCCTCGTTCACGCCCGATCAGCTGCATGAAAACGTGTTCGCACTGGTGGGTGCGCTCAACAAATCGAAGCCGGCCACGGTGAAAGGCATTTACCTGAAGAGGCTGTCGGTCTCCAGCACCATGGGACCGGGCGTGAGAGTGGACATTGGTTCGCTCAGCTCAGCCGGCCAGCAACCATAGCAGGGAATGAATCCCCGCCGGCATTGCGGGGAAAGAACTTTGGGCCGCCGGCCCTGCCGGACCATCGGCAGGGCGGGCGGGTTATCAAAGACCGTAGGAACCTGAAGAGCTCCGAAGGTGTTGGAGTCTTGCCGGGTTTAATCGATCGCCACAGGCGCCGCGGCATTGAAGCAAAGTCTTTATCGCCCGGCACCAAAGCGCGTCCTACGCAGATGGCGCACCCGAATTGAAGGATTTCTTCCTGAAATCAAGGTCGCCGTGTTGGAGGGAGGGCGGTTGAGGAGCATGGATGCAGCGATCAGCGGTGCAAGCCGCGGGTCGCGGGCGCCCGGCTTCCCGGCCGCAGTCCTTTACTTAATGGAGGTATAGGCCTTGGGTCTCAATCTGGAGCAAAAAAAGGCGGTTGTTGCCGAAATCTCCGCGCACGTCGCGAAGGCGCAGGCAATCGTCGTCGCTGAGTACCGTGGTCTGGAAGTGGGAAACATGACCGATCTGCGCCGCCAGGCGCGGAAGTCGGGCGTATATCTGCGCGTGCTCAAGAACACCCTGGCGCGCCGCGCGGTGTCCGGAACGCCGTTCGAGAAGCTGGCCGAGCAAATGACCGGTCCGCTGATCTACGGCATCTCCGCCGATCCCGTGGCTACCGCCAAGGTGCTCGATACGTTCGCCAGAACGAACGACAAGCTGGTCATACGCGGCGGGGCGATGCCCAACGCCGTGATCTCCGCCAGGGAGGTCAAGGCGCTCGCGTCCATGCCTTCGCGTGAGGAACTGATTGCGAAGCTGCTCGGCACCATGCAGGCGCCGATCGCCCAGTTCGCCCGCACGTTGAACGAAGTGCCCGCGCGCTTCGCCCGGACGCTCGCCGCGATCCGGGACGCGCAGGGGCAATCGGCAGGCGCCTGAATACCAGGCCCCACTTACGACCGAATCAAAAACGAACCGATTTCAGGAGAAATGTCATGGCAGTAGCTAAAGCAGAAATCATGGACGCCATCGCCAACATGAGCGTCCTCGAGCTGTCCCAGCTCATCAAGGATCTCGAAGAGAAATTTGGCGTTTCCGCCGCCGCTGCTACGGTAGCCGTCGCGGGTCCTGCCGGCGCCGGTGCCGCGCCCGCTGCAGAGGAACAGACAGAGTTCACCGTGGTGCTCTCCGCTTTCGGCGAGAACAAGGTGAACGTCATCAAGGCAGTGCGCGAGCTCACCGGCCTGGGCCTCAAGGAAGCGAAAGACCTGGTGGACGGGGCGCCCAAGCCGGTCAAGGAAGGCGTTTCCAAAACCGACGCCGAAGCGGTGGCGAAGAAGCTCACCGACGCCGGCGCCAAAGTGGAAATCAAGTAACGGTATCTGACGAGAGCTCACTGCGGGCCCGGCTGGACTGCCGGGCCCGCTTTGACCCCACCCTATTTGGACCGCAGAACACAGACGACAGCCGCCGGAACCATTTGCTCCGGCGGCTGTCCCCTGTCCTCTTGGTTCTGACACGGAGCCTACATGACCGCAGTCAACGCCGTCAGCTACTCCTCCACCGAGAAAAAGCGCATCCGCAAGAGCTTCGCAAAGCGGGTCGCCGTGCTCAATGTGCCGTTTCTTCTGGCCACGCAGCTCGATTCTTACGCCGGCTTTCTGCAGGCGCACATCCCACCCGAGCGCCGCGCCAACGAAGGCCTCCAGGCCGCCTTCAGTTCCATATTTCCGATCGTGTCCCATTCGGGAAACGCGCGGCTGGACTTCGTCTCCTACACGCTCGGCGAGCCGCCTTTCGACGTGAAGGAATGCCAGCAGCGCGGCCTCACCTACGCGAGCCCGCTGCGCGCCAAGGTGCGCCTCACCATCATGGACAAGGAGGCCTCCAAGCCGACGGTGAAGGAAGTGAAGGAGCAGGAGGTCTACATGGGCGAGATCCCGCTCATGACCACCACCGGCTCTTTCGTGATCAACGGCACCGAGCGGGTGATCGTGTCCCAGCTGCACCGCTCGCCGGGCGTGTTCTTCGAACACGACCGCGGCAAGACGCACAGCTCCGGGAAGCTCCTGTTCTCGGCCCGCATCATCCCGTACCGCGGCTCGTGGCTCGATTTCGAGTTCGATCCCAAGGACTACCTGTACTTTCGCGTAGACCGCCGGCGCAAGATGCCGGTCACCATCCTGCTGAAGGCGATCGGCATGGCGCCCGAGCAGATCCTGGGCGCGTTCTACGATTTCGACACCTTCCATTTGACGACCGTGGGAGCGCAGTTCGAGCTGGTTCCCGAGCGGCTGCGCGGGGAAGTGGCGAGGCTCGACTTCATCGACAAGTCCGGCAAGGCGATCGTCCCGAAAGACAAGCGCATCACCGTCAAGCACATACGCGACATGGAAGCGGCCGGCTTGAAGCGCATCGATGTGCCGGACGACTTCCTGCTCGGGCGCACCCTCGGGCACAACGTCATCGACACGTCGACCGGCGAAATCCTTGCGAACGCGAACGAGGAAATCACCGAAACGCTGCTGGGAAAGCTCCGCGAGGCGAAAATCGCGCAGTTCAAGGCGCTGTACACCAACGACCTGGACCAGGGCCCGTACATTTCGCAGACGCTGCGCATCGACGAAACGGCCGACCAGTCGGCCGCCCGGGTCGCGATCTACCGCATGATGCGCCCCGGCGAACCACCCACCGAAGATGCGGTGGAAACGCTCTTCAACGGGCTGTTCTACTCGGAGGAGCGTTACGACCTGTCGGCAGTGGGGCGGATGAAATTCAATCGCCGTGCCTATCCGGAGAGACTGGACGACAAGTCGCCGCAATGGCTGCGGGAGTTTTATAAGCGCATCGGGCTCCGCGACGCGAAGGGCCCGGGGACGCTGTCCAACGACGACATCCTCGCGGTCGTGGGGATACTCGTGGAACTGCGCAATGGCCGGGGCGAAATCGACGACATCGACCATCTGGGCAACCGCCGGGTGCGCTCGGTCGGGGAGCTCGCAGAAAACCAGTTCCGCGCCGGACTGGTGCGCGTTGAACGCGCGGTGAAGGAGCGCCTTTCGCAGGCCGAGTCCGAGAACCTGATGCCGCACGACCTGATCAACGCGAAACCGATTTCGGCCGCGATCAAGGAGTTTTTCGGCTCCAGCCAGCTGTCGCAGTTCATGGACCAGACCAATCCGCTGTCCGAGATCACGCACAAGCGCCGCGTCTCGGCCCTGGGACCGGGCGGCCTGACGCGCGAACGGGCGGGCTTCGAAGTGCGCGACGTGCATCCGACCCACTACGGCCGGGTGTGCCCGATCGAGACGCCGGAAGGCCCGAACATCGGGCTGATCAACTCGCTCGCCCTCTTTGCCCGCACCAACCGTTACGGCTTCCTCGAGACGCCTTATCGCAAGGTGGTGGACGGCAAGGTGACGAGCAGCATCGATTTCCTGTCGGCCATCGAGGAAGCGAACTTCGTCATCGCCCAGGCGAACGCGCAACTGGACAGGAACGGCAGGCTCCTGGACGGCCTGGTGTCCTGCCGTAACCGCAACGAGTTCATGCTCGCCACGACGGAGCGCGTGCAGTACATGGACGTTGCACCGGCTCAGATCGTATCGGTCGCCGCGTCGCTCATTCCGTTCCTCGAGCACGACGACGCGAACCGGGCGCTCATGGGGTCCAACATGCAGCGCCAGGCGGTTCCGTGCCTGCGCCCGGAAAAGGCGCTGGTCGGCACCGGCATCGAACGAACGGTGGCGGTGGATTCCGGCACGGCCGTGCAGGCGCTTCGCGGCGGGGTGGTGGACTACGTGGACGCGAGCCGCATCGTGGTGCGGGTGAACGACGAGGAAACCGTACCGGGCGAAGTCGGTGTCGACATCTACAACCTGGTGAAATACACCCGCTCGAACCAGAACACGAACATCAACCAGCGCCCCCTGGTGAAGGTCGGCGACCGCATTGCCAAGGGCGACGTCGTGGCCGACGGGGCGTCGACCGACATGGGCGAGCTCGCGCTCGGGCAGAACATGCTGGTCGCCTTCATGCCCTGGAACGGCTACAACTTCGAGGACTCGATCCTCATCTCCGAGCGGGTGGTGGCCGAGGACCGCTACACCTCGATCCACATCGAGGAGCTGACGGTGGTCGCGCGCGACACCAAGCTCGGACCCGAGGAGATCACCCGCGACATTTCCAACCTTTCCGAAGCGCAGCTCGCGCGGCTGGATGAATCGGGCATCGTCTACATCGGCGCAGAAGTCGAGGCCGGCGACGTCCTCGTGGGCAAAGTGACGCCGAAGGGTGAAACCCAGCTCACGCCGGAAGAGAAGCTGTTGCGCGCGATCTTCGGCGAAAAAGCCTCGGACGTGAAGGACACGTCGTTGCGGGTGCCGTCCGGCATTTCGGGCACGGTGATCGACGTCCAGGTGTTCACCCGCGAGGGCATCGAGCGCGACAAGCGCGCCCAGCAGATCATCGACGAGGAGCTCAAGCGCTACAAGAAGGACCTGGCCGACCAGATGCGGATCGTCGAAAACGATACCTACGACCGCATCGAGAAGCTGCTCGTCAACAAGATCGCCAACGGCGGGCCCAAAAAGCTCGCCAAGGGCACGAAAATCGCCAAGAGCTATCTCGATACGCTCGAACGCTATCACTGGTTCGACATTCGCCTCGCCTCCGACGAAGCGGCCGCGCAGCTCGAGAACCTGAAAGACAGCCTCTCAAAAATGCGCGAGGAGTTCGAGCGCGCCTACGACGCGAAGCGCAAGAAGCTCACCCAGGGTGACGAGCTGCCGCCGGGCGTGCAGAAGATGGTGAAGGTGTACGTGGCCGTGAAGCGCCGCCTGCAGCCGGGCGACAAGATGGCCGGCCGTCACGGCAACAAGGGCGTGATCTCCAAGATCGTGCCGATCGAGGACATGCCGTGCATGGCGGACGGCACGCCGGTCGACCTGGTGCTGAACCCGCTGGGCGTGCCTTCGCGGATGAACGTCGGGCAGATATTGGAGACGCATCTCGGCTGGGCGGCCAAGGGGCTCGGCGTGAAGATCGGCGAGATGCTGAAGCGCGAGCAGAAAACCGCCGAAATCAAGGATTTCCTGAACCGTATCTACAACGCGAGCGGCAAGCCCGAGGAAATCGAAGGGCTGAGCGCCGAGGAGGTCCGGCAGCTTGCCACCAATCTGCAGGACGGCGTGCCGTTCGCGACGCCCGTGTTCGACGGCGCATCGGAAGATGAGATCAAGGCCATGCTGGATCTGGCAGGATTGCCGCGCTCCGGGCAGGTGAACCTCTTTGACGGGCGCACGGGCGACCCGTTCGACCGACAGGTGACGGTAGGCTACATGCACATGCTGAAGCTCCACCACCTGGTTGACGACAAGATGCACGCGCGCTCCACGGGGCCGTACAGCCTGGTCACGCAGCAGCCTCTTGGCGGCAAGGCGCAGTTCGGCGGGCAGCGATTCGGCGAGATGGAGGTGTGGGCGCTGGAAGCCTACGGCGCCTCCTACACTCTGCAGGAGATGCTCACGGTCAAGTCCGACGATATCGCCGGGCGCACCAAGGTGTACGAGAACATCGTAAAGGGCGACCACAAGATCGACGCCGGCATGCCGGAATCCTTCAATGTTCTGGTGAAGGAAATACGGTCCCTCGGCATCGACATCGACCTGGAACGGTTCTAAAGACGCCCACGGAGCAATTTAATGGCAGCAACTCACGTCCACTGGAGTGACAGATGAAAGCACTGCTCGATTTGTTCAAACAAGTCACGCAGGAAGAAGAGTTCGACGCGATCAAGATCGGCATTGCCTCGCCCGACAAGATCCGCTCGTGGTCCTACGGCGAAGTGAAGAAGCCCGAGACCATCAATTACCGGACGTTCAAGCCGGAAAGGGATGGGCTGTTCTGCGCCAAGATCTTCGGCCCGATCAAGGACTACGAGTGCCTTTGCGGCAAGTACAAGCGCCTCAAGCACCGCGGCGTGATCTGCGAGAAGTGCGGGGTTGAAGTCACGCTTGCCAAGGTGCGCCGCGAACGGATGGGCCATATCGAGCTCGCGAGCCCGGTGGCGCACATCTGGTTTCTGAAGTCGCTGCCCTCCCGCCTGGGCCTGGTGCTCGACATGACGCTCCGGGATATCGAGCGCGCGCTGTATTTCGAGGCGTACGTCGTGGTCGACCCGGGGATGACGCCTCTGAAGCGAGCCCAGCTGCTGTCCGAGGACGACTACCTGTCCAAGGTCGAGGAATTCGGCGACGACTTTCAGGCGCTCATGGGTGCGGAGGGTATCCGGGAGCTGCTGCGCAGTCTGGACATCAACCACGAGATCGATACGCTCCGCAAGGACCTGGAAACGACCGGCTCCGACACCAAGATCAAGAAGATCGCCAAGCGCCTGAAGGTGCTCGAAGGTTTCCAGAAGTCGGGCATCAAGCCCGACTGGATGGTCATGGAAGTGCTGCCGGTGCTGCCGCCCGAGTTGCGGCCTCTGGTGCCCCTGGACGGCGGACGCTTCGCCACGTCCGACCTGAATGACCTCTACCGCCGGGTCATCAACCGCAACAACCGGCTGAAACGGCTGCTCGAGCTGAAGGCTCCGGAAATCATCGTCCGGAACGAGAAGCGGATGCTCCAGGAGGCGGTCGATTCGCTGCTGGACAACGGCCGGCGCGGCAAGGCGATGACGGGCGCGAACAAGCGTCCGCTGAAGTCGCTGGCAGACATGATCAAGGGCAAGGGCGGGCGCTTCCGGCAGAACCTGCTGGGCAAGCGGGTCGACTACTCGGGCCGTTCGGTGATCGTGGTGGGACCGCAGTTGAAACTGCACCAGTGCGGCCTGCCGAAGAAAATGGCCCTGGAGCTGTTCAAGCCTTTCATCTTCCACAAGCTGGAAATGCAGGGAATCGCCACCACCATCAAGGCTGCAAAGCGCGAGGTCGAGGCCGAGACGCCGGTCGTCTGGGACATCCTGGACGAGGTGATCCGCGAGCACCCGGTGATGCTGAACCGTGCGCCGACGCTGCACCGCCTGGGCATCCAGGCGTTCGAGCCCGTGCTGATCGAGGGCAAGGCGATCCAGCTCCATCCGCTGGTATGCGCGGCCTTCAATGCGGACTTCGACGGCGACCAGATGGCGGTGCACGTACCGCTGTCGCTCGAGGCGCAAATGGAGGCGAGAACCCTCATGCTCGCCTCGAACAACATCCTTTCGCCCGCCAACGGCGACCCGATCATCGTGCCCTCGCAGGACATCGTGCTGGGGCTGTACTACGCCACGCGGCAGCGGGTGAACGCGCACGGCGAGGGCATGGCCTTCACGGACCTGGCCGAGGTGTCCCGCGCTTACGACTCCGGGCAGGTCGCCCTGCACGCCGGCGTGACGGTTCGCATACGCGAAATCGAATTCGACGACGCCCCGGACGGCTCGACCCAGCGGCGCGAGAAATGGACGCGCTACCAGACCAGCGTCGGCCGGGCGCTGCTCTCGGAGATACTTCCGGCGGGGCTCCCCTTCGAGCTGATCAACAAGGCGCTCAAGAAGAAGGAAATCTCGCGCCTCATCAATGCGGCGTTCCGGCGCTGCGGGTTGCGCGAGACGGTGATCTTCGCCGACAAGCTGATGCAGGCCGGCTTCGCGATCGCCACGCGCGCGGGCATTTCCATCTGCGTGGACGACATGCTGATCCCGCAGCAGAAGCACGATCTCATCGCGGCGGCCGAAAGCGAGGTGAAGGAGATCGAGCAGCAGTACACCTCGGGCCTGGTCACGGTAGGCGAGCGCTACAACAAGGTCGTGGATATATGGGGCCGCGCCGGCGACCAGGTGGGCAAGGCCATGATGGACCAGCTGTCTTCGGAGGAAGTGGTCACGCGCAGCGGCACGAAGGCGAGGCAGGAGTCGTTCAATTCGATCTACATGATGGCAGACTCGGGAGCGCGCGGTTCGGCGGCGCAGATCCGGCAGCTCGCCGGCATGCGCGGCCTGATGGCCAAACCCGACGGCTCGATCATCGAGACGCCCATCACAGCCAATTTCCGCGAAGGCCTGAACGTGCTGCAGTACTTCATTTCCACGCACGGCGCGCGCAAAGGCCTGGCCGATACGGCTTTGAAGACGGCCAACTCGGGCTATCTGACGCGCCGACTGGTGGACGTCACGCAGGACCTGGTGGTCACCGAAGACGATTGCGGAACCTCGAACGGCGTTGTCATGAAAGCGCTGGTCGAGGGGGGCGAAGTCGTTGAACCGCTGCGCGAGCGCATTCTCGGCCGCGTCACGGCCTCCGAGGTGCTGCATCCCGAGACGCAGGACGCGCTGTTCGCGGCCTGCACCCTGCTGAACGAGGATGAGGTCGAACGAATCGAAGATCTGGGTATCGATGAAGTGCGCGTGCGCACGCCCCTTACCTGCGACACCCGCTGGGGGCTGTGCAGCAAGTGCTACGGCCGCGACCTGGCGCGCGGTTCGCTCGTGAACGTGGGCGAGGCGATCGGCGTGATTGCCGCGCAGTCGATCGGCGAACCGGGCACGCAGCTCACGATGCGGACGTTCCACATCGGGGGCGCGGCATCGCGAACCGCGGTGGCGAGCCAGGTCGAGGTGAAATCGAACGGCGTCGTGCGCTTCACGCCGCAAATGCGTTATGTCACGAATCCGAAGGGCGAGAAGGTCACGATTTCCCGCACCGGCGAAGTGCTGGTGACCGACGACAACGGCCGGGAGCGCGAGCGCCACAAGGTGCCTTACGGCGCAACCCTGGCCGTCGGCGACGGCATGACGGCGAGGGCCGGGCAGCTGCTCGCCAGCTGGGATCCGCACACCCGCCCGATCATCACCGAGTACGGCGGCACCATCAAGTTCGAGAACGTCGAAGAAGGCGCGACGGTGCAGCGGCAGATCGACGAAATCACCGGGCTTTCGACGCTCGTGGTGATCGATCCGAAGCGCCGCGGCACGACGGGCAAGGGCCTGCGCCCGCAGGTGAAGCTGTTGAACGGCGCGGGGCAGGAAATCAAGATCGCCGGAACGGACCATCCCGTGAACATCACCTTCCAGGTGGGCTCGCTCATCACGGTGAAGGACGGGCAGCACGTGTCCGTGGGCGAAGTGCTCGCGCGGATCCCGCAGGAGACCTCCAAGACGCGCGACATCACGGGCGGCCTGCCGCGCGTGGCGGAGCTGTTCGAAGCGCGTGCCCCCAAGGACGCCGGCATGCTCGCCGAAATCACCGGGACGGTGTCCTTCGGCAAGGACACCAAGGGCAAGCAGCGGCTCATCATCAGCGACGTCGAGAACGTGGCGCACGAGTTCCTGATACCGAAGGACAAGCACGTCATGGTCCACGACGGTCAGGTGGTGAACGCGGGCGAAGTGATTGTGGACGGACCGGCGGACCCGCACGACATCCTGCGTCTGCAGGGCGTGGAAGCCCTGGCGCGCTACATCATCGACGAAGTGCAGGATGTCTATCGACTGCAGGGCGTGCGCATCAACGACAAGCACATCGAGGTGATCGTGCGCCAGATGCTCAGGCGCGTGCAGATAGAGGATCCGGGCGAGACGCGGTTCATCCCGGGCGAGCAGGTGGAGCGGGCAGACGTGCTGGAGGAAAACGAAAAAGTCCAGGCCGAAGGCAAGAAGCCGGGCACCTACAGCTTCATGCTCCTGGGCATCACCAAGGCGTCGCTTTCCACCGACTCGTTCATCTCGGCCGCTTCCTTCCAGGAGACGACCCGGGTGCTCACCGAGGCAGCGATCATGGGCAAGAAGGACGAGCTGCGGGGCCTGAAGGAGAACGTGATCGTCGGCCGGCTGATCCCCGCCGGTACCGGGCTCGCCTATCACAACGCCCGCAAGACGACGCCGGCCCAGGCGCTATTCGAGGAACCGGCACCCGCCACCAGCGACACGGAAGCGCATGTGGAGAGCGCCTAGGGCGGCCCGGCGCGAAGCCGGGCTGCCGAGCGTCGAATGAGGCGGGAAATCGCCGAACGGTTTGACGCAACAAGGGAAATTAGTTAAACTCGACGGTCTTTCGACCTAGTGGGGCGGCATCCTGGCAAATGAGACGCCAGTTCAGCCGTCCCGGTTTTTTTGGAACTCAGAAAAATGCCGACAATCAGCCAGTTAATTCGCAAGGGGCGCGAGCGCGCAGAGGCGAAGAGCAAGGTGCCCGCCCTGGCCGGATCGCCGCAGAAGCGCGGCGTCTGCACGCGGGTCTACACCACCACCCCCAAGAAGCCGAATTCGGCGCTGCGGAAGGTGGCCAAGGTCCGGCTGACCAACGGCTTCGAGGTCATCAGCTATATCGGCGGCGAAGGCCACAACCTGCAGGAGCACTCGGTGGTGCTCATACGCGGGGGCCGGGTCAAGGATCTGCCGGGCGTTCGCTACCATATCGTGCGCGGCTCGCTTGACACCCAGGGCGTGAAAGACCGCAAGCAGGGTCGTTCCAAGTACGGCGCCAAGAGACCCAAGGCCGCCTGAAGCGGCCCGCACCCGGCCGCCTCGACACACATCAGGAATCCCAGGAACGTACGCCATGCCACGACGCAGAGAAGTCCCCAAGCGCGAAATCCTGCCCGACCCCAAGTTCGGCAATCAGGATGTCGCCAAGTTCGTCAATGTGCTGATGACCCGCGGCAAGAAGTCGGTGGCCGAAAGCATCCTCTACGGTGCATTCGACGTGATCAAGCAGAAATCGGGCAAGGACCCGCTGGAGGTGTTCAGCCACGCGGTTCAGAACGTGAAACCCATGGTGGAAGTGAAGAGCCGCCGTGTCGGCGGGGCGAATTACCAGGTGCCGGTGGAAGTGCGGCCCGTGCGGCGAGCGGCGCTCTCCATGCGCTGGCTGCGTGAAGCGGCGCAGCACCGCGGGGAAAAATCGATGGGCGCGCGCCTGGCCGGGGAACTGATGGACGCGGCAGAGGGCCGCGGCGGTGCCATGAAGAAGCGCGAAGAAGTGCACCGGATGGCCGAGGCCAACAAGGCCTTCGCCCATTACCGGTTCTAGACAAGGTATCAGGGTGGCTGACGTGGCACGCAAGACTCCGATCGAACGCTACCGGAACATCGGTATTTCGGCGCATATCGACGCCGGGAAAACAACGACCACGGAGCGCATCCTCTTCTATACCGGCGTATCGCACAAGATGGGCGAGGTTCACGACGGCGCGGCCATCATGGATTTCATGGAGCAGGAGCGCGAGCGCGGCATCACCATCACGTCCGCGGCGACGACGTGTTTCTGGAAAGGCATGGACGGCAACTATCCCGAGCACCGCATCAACATCATCGACACGCCGGGGCACGTGGACTTCACGATCGAGGTGGAACGCTCCATGCGGGTGCTGGACGGCGCCTGCATGGTGTACGACTCGGTGGGCGGCGTGCAGCCGCAATCCGAGACCGTGTGGCGGCAGGCCAACAAATACAAGGTGCCTCGCCTCGCGTTCGTGAACAAGATGGACCGCGTCGGCGCGGATTTCATCAAGGTGTACCGCCAGATGCGCGAACGCCTGCGCGCCAATCCGGTGCCCATCCAGATTCCGATCGGCGCCGAAGACAAGTTCGCGGGCGTGGTGGACCTGGTGCGCATGAAGGCGATTTTCTGGGATGACGCCACGCAAGGCACCAAGTACGACGTGCGCGACGTTCCTGCCGAGCTTTACGACCTGGCGCAGGAGTGGCGCGAAAAGATGGTCGAAGCGGCTGCCGAAGCCAACGAAGAGCTGATGCACAAGTACCTCGACTCCGGCGAGCTCTCGGTCGAGGAGATCAAGCAGGGTCTGCGCCAGCGCACCATTTCGCAGGAAATCACGCCCATGCTGTGCGGCTCGGCCTTCAAGAACAAGGGCGTGCAGGCGATGCTCGACGCGGTGATCGACTACCTGCCTTCGCCCGTGGACGTTCCTCCGGTGGTGGGCGAGTCGGACAACGGCAGGCCCGATTCGCGCAAGCCCGGCGACGACGAGCCGTTTTCGGCGCTCGCGTTCAAGATCATGACCGACCCGTTCGTGGGCCAGCTCACGTTTTTCCGGGTGTATTCCGGCGTGCTGAACTCCGGGGATACGGTGTACACGTCCGTGCGCGGCAAGAAAGAACGCATCGGCCGGCTGCTGCAGATGCACGCCAATCAGCGCGACGAGATCAAGGAAGTCCGCGCGGGCGACATCGCAGCGGCAGTGGGGCTGAGGGAAGTCACCACCGGCGAGACGCTGTGCGACCCGAACAAGGTGATCATCCTTGAAAAGATGGTATTCCCCGAGCCGGTGATCCACGTGGCCGTGGAGCCGAAGACCAAGAGCGACCAGGAGAAGATGGGCATCGCCCTGAACCGGCTGGCGCAGGAGGACCCGTCCTTCCGGGTGCGCACCGATGAAGAATCCGGCCAGACCATCATCTCGGGCATGGGCGAGCTGCACCTCGAAATCATCGTCGACCGCATGAAGCGCGAGTTCAACGTCGACGCGAACGTGGGTGCGCCCCAGGTGGCGTACCGCGAGACGATCAAAAGGGCCTCCGGCGACGTCGAGGGCAAATTCATCAAGCAGTCGGGCGGCCGCGGTCAGTACGGGCACGTGTGGCTGAGGCTCGAGCCGAATCCCGGCAAGGGGTACGAGTTCGTCGATTCGGTCAAGGGCGGCTCGGTGCCGCGCGAGTACATCCCGGCGGTGCAGAAGGGCATCACGGAAGCTTTGCAGGACGGCGTGCTGGCCGGCTTTCCCGTGGTGGATGTCAAGGCGACGCTGTTTGACGGCTCCTACCACGAAGTCGACTCGAACGAAAACGCGTTCAAGATGGCTTCGATCTTCGCGTTCAAGGACGGGGTACGCAAATCGACCCCCGTGCTGCTCGAGCCCGTCATGGCGGTGGAAGTGGAAACGCCCGAGGACTTCATGGGCAACTTGATGGGGGATCTCTCGTCGCGTCGCGGCGTGGTCCAGGGCATGGACGATCTGGCCGGGGGCAAGGTGATCCGTGCCGAGGTGCCGCTCGCGGAGATGTTCGGGTATTCGACGACGCTGCGCTCGCTCTCGCAGGGCCGGGCCACGTACACGATGGAGTTCAAGCACTACGCCGAAGCGCCGAAGCAGGTGGCCGAAGCGATCATCAACCGGTATACCGGCAAGGAAGACAAGAAGTAGTCAAGGTCAAGACGGGGAATCATCATGACGAAGGCCAAATTTGAGCGGACCAAGCCGCACGTGAACGTGGGCACGATCGGGCACGTGGACCATGGCAAGACGACGCTGACGGCGGCGATGACGATGATTTTGGCGAAGAAGTTTGGTGGGGACGTGCGCACCTACGACCAGATCGATGCGGCGCCGGAGGAGAAGGCGCGCGGCATCACGATCAACACCGCGCACGTGGAGTACCAGACCAAGAACCGGCACTACGCGCACGTGGACTGTCCGGGGCACGCCGACTACATCAAGAACATGATCACGGGGGCGGCGCAGATGGACGGGGCGATCCTGGTGGTGTCGGCCGCCGACGGGCCGATGCCGCAGACGCGCGAGCACATTCTGCTGGCGCGCCAGGTGGGGGTGCCCTACATCGTGGTGTACCTGAACAAGGCCGACATGGTCGATGACAAGGAGCTGCTGGAGCTGGTGGAGCTGGAGGTGCGGGAGCTTTTGTCCAAGTACGAGTTTCCCGGGGACAAGACCCCGATTGTGACCGGCTCGGCGCTGAAGGCGATGGAGGGGGACACCTCGGAGCTGGGCGAGGGCTCGATCATGAAGCTGGCCGAGGCGCTGGACAGCTACATTCCGACGCCCAAGCGGGCGATCGACGGGCCGTTCCTGATGCCGGTGGAGGACGTGTTTTCGATCTCCGGGCGCGGCACGGTGGTGACCGGGCGGGTGGAGCGCGGCATCATCAAGGTGAGCGAGGAAATCGAGATTGTGGGGCTGAAGGCGACCGTGAAGACGGTGTGCACCGGGGTGGAGATGTTCAGAAAGCTGCTGGACGAGGGGCAGGCGGGGGACAACATCGGGGTGCTGCTGCGCGGCACCAAGCGCGAGGACGTGGAGCGCGGCCAGGTGCTCGCCCGGCCCGGTTCGATCACCCCGCACACCAAGTTTGCCGCCGAGGTGTACGTGCTGTCGAAGGAAGAGGGCGGGCGGCACACGCCGTTTTTCAACGGGTATCGGCCGCAGTTTTACTTCCGCACCACCGACGTGACCGGGTCGGTGGATCTGGCGCAGGGCACCGAGATGGTGATGCCGGGGGACAACGTGTCGATCACGGTGAGCCTGATTGCCCCGATCGCCATGGAAGAGGGCTTGCGCTTTGCCATCCGCGAGGGCGGCAAGACCGTGGGCGCCGGCGTTGTGGCTAAAATCATCGAGTAGAACATGCAAGGACAAAAAATCCGCATCAGGCTGAAAGCGTTCGATTACCGGCTGATCGACCAGTCGGCGCTGGAAATCGTCGACACGGCCAAGCGCACCGGCGCGGTGGTCAAGGGCCCGGTGCCGCTGCCGACCCGTATCGAGCGCTTCGACGTGCTGCGTTCTCCGCACGTCAACAAGACTTCGCGCGACCAGTTCGAGATGCGCACGCATCTGCGCCTCATGGACATCATCGATCCCACGGACAAGACCGTGGACGCGCTGATGAAGCTCGATCTGCCGGCCGGCGTGGACGTGGAGATCAAACTGTAGTCTCTGATTGAATTCCCCGGGGACGGCCTCGACGCCGGCCCGGTTTAAACAGATGCCAGCCAATTGAAGCTGGCCCCGCTAAAGGGCAAGAACATGACATTAGGACTTGTCGGCCGCAAGGTCGGCATGACCCGCATTTTCACCGACGACGGCGATTCGCTGCCGGTGACGGTGCTGGACGTGTCCGACAATCGCGTGGCCCAGATCAAAACCGCGGACGGCGACGGCTACACCGCCGTCCAGGTCGCTTTCGGAAAACGTCGGCCTTCGCGCGTCAACAAGGCGCTCGCAGGACACCTTGGCAAGGCGGGCGTCGAGGCCGGCCACGTGCTGAAGGAATTCCGCGTCGGCGAAGCGGACCTCGCCAACTTCAAGGTCGGCGGGAAGATCGGAGTGGACGTCTTCCAGGTCGGTCAGCTGGTCGACGTGAGCGGCGTGTCGAAGGGCAAGGGCTTCGCCGGCGTCATCAAGCGCCACAACTTTTCGTCGAACCGCGCGAGCCACGGCAACTCGGTTTCGCACCGCAAGCCCGGCTCCACGGGCCAGGCGCAGGATCCGGGGCGCGTGTTTCCAGGCAAGCGCATGGCCGGCCATCTGGGCGACGAGGCAAGCACGGTGCAACGCCTTCAGATCGTACGCATCGACCCGGAGCGCCAGTTGATCCTGGTGAAAGGGGCCGTTCCCGGCAGCCGCGGGCGCGATATCGTGGTGCGTCCCACCGTCAAGCCTCGCCGCGTGAGCGCCGTGCCGGCGAAGCCGGCCGCCAAGGCGAAGAAGTGAGGCGAGCATGGAACTGAAAGTCATCAACGAACAGGGCCAGAACGCCTCCACGCTCGTCGCCTCGGATGGGCTGTTCGGGCGGGAATTCAACCAGGCGCTGGTGCACCAGATCGTGGTCGCCTACCAGGCCAACGCGCGGCAGGGCACGCGCGCTCAAAAGGGGCGCAGCGACGTCTCCAAGTCGGGCAAGAAGCCGTGGCGCCAGAAAGGCACGGGGCGCGCGCGTGCCGGCGCGGCGTCCAGCCCGTTGTGGCGCGGCGGTGGCAAGATCTTCCCCAACCTGCCGGAGGAGAATTTTTCCAGGAAGCTGAACCGCAAGATGTACCGCGCCGGCATCTCCTCGATCCTGTCCCAGCTTGCCCGCGAGGACCGGCTGGCGGTGGTGGAGAGCTTCTCCGTGGATGCGCCCAAGACCAGGCTCCTGGCGCAGAAGCTGCGCGCCATGGGGATGGATTCGGCGCTGGTCATCACCGACAACGTGGACGAGAACCTGTACCTGTCGTCGCGCAACCTCACGAACGTCATGGTGGTCGACGTGAATCACGCCGACCCGGTGTCGCTCATCCGGTTCGACCGCGTGCTGCTCACCAGGGGGGCCGTGGCCAAGCTCGAGGAGTCGATGAAATGAACAATGCGCGCCTGATGCAGGTGCTGCTCGCCCCGCAGGTCTCCGAGAAGAGCACGATGGTGGGCGAGCGCAACAATCAATACATCTTCCGCGTCGCGGCGGATGCCTCCAAGCCGGAGATCAAATCCGCCGTGGAGCTCATGTTCAAGAAGAAGGTGAAGTCGGTGCAGGTCCTCAACGTCAAAGGCAAGGAAAAGCGCTTTGGCCGCACGGTGGGGCGCCGCCGCAACTGGAAGAAGGCGTACGTCAGCCTGATGCCGGGTGAGGAAATCACGTTCCAGGGAGCGGAGTAAGCCATGGCGCTCGTCAAAGTCAAACCCACTTCCAGCGGCCGTCGCGCCATGGTGAAGCTCGTCAACCCGAACCTGCACAAGGGCAAGCCCTTCGCGCCGCTGCTGGAGAAGAAGATCCGCGGCTCGGGGCGCAACAACGCGGGTCGCATTACCATTCGCCACCAGGGCGGCGGCCACAAACAGCATTACCGGGTCATCGATCTTGTGCGAAACAAGGACGGCATCGCCGCCAAGGTCGAGCGCATCGAATACGACCCCAATCGCAGCGCCAATGTCGCGCTGCTGTGCTATTCGGACGGCGAGCGCCGTTACGTGATCGCGGCCAAGGGGCTCACCGTGGGAACGCAACTGCTGTCCGGGTCTGAGGCGCCCATCAAGCCGGGAAACACCCTGCCGCTGCGGAATATTCCGGTCGGATCGACCGTGCATTGCGTCGAAATGCAGCCCGGCAAAGGGGCGCAGATGGCACGGGCAGCCGGCACCTCGGTGCAGCTTCTGGCGCGCGAAGGCAGCTACGCCCAGCTGCGACTGCGCTCCGGCGAGATACGAAAAGTGCACGTCGATTGCCGGGCCACCATCGGTGAAGTCGGCAACGAAGAACATTCGCTTCGCTCCATCGGCAAAGCGGGTGCCATGCGCTGGCGGGGCGTGCGTCCGACCGTGCGCGGCGTAGCGATGAACCCCATCGACCACCCGCACGGCGGGGGCGAAGGACGCACCGCGGCAGCACAGGATCCGGTGAGTCCCTGGGGGGTTCTCAGCAAGGGCTACAAGACGCGCAAGAACAAGCGTACGCGCTCGATGATCGTGCAATTCCGGCAAAAGAAATAGAGGCGGAACATGGGACGTTCGGTTAAGAAAGGTCCATTCGTGGACCAGCATCTGGTCAAGAAGGTCGACTCGGCGCGCGCTTCGAACGACAAGCGTCCTATCAAGACCTGGTCGCGACGCTCGACCATACTTCCGGACTTCGTCGGGCTCACCATCGCCGTTCACAACGGCAAGCAGCACATCCCGGTCTACATCTCGGAAAACATGGTCGGGCACAAGCTGGGCGAGTTCGCGCTCACGCGTATTTTCAAGGGCCACTCAGCCGACAAGAAGGTCGCTGCGCCGGCTGAAAAGAAATGACGGGGCCGGCCATGGAAACCCAGGCGAAACTCTACGGCGTGCGGCTTTCCGCACAGAAAGGCCGGCTCGTGGCCGACCTGGTGCGGGGGCTCCCGGTCGAGCGCGCGCTCAGCATTCTCAGCTTCAGCCCGAAAAGGGGCGCCGGCATCATCAAGAAGGTGCTCGAGTCGGCCATAGCGAATGCCGAGCACAACGACGGCGCGGACGTCGACGAGCTCAAGGTGAAGCGGATCATGGTCGAGAAGGGAACGGTGCTCAAGCGCTTCCAGGCGCGGGCCAAGGGCCGGGGTAACCGCATCGTGAAGCCGACCTGCCACATATTCGTTACGGTTGGCGACGAAGAGAAGAAACCGGCAGCCGGGAAAGCGAGATAAGGACAGTCATGGGACAGAAAATTCATCCGATCGGGTTCCGGCTTTCGGTCAACAAGAGCTGGGGTTCGCGCTGGTTCGCAAACAGCAGGAACTTTGCGACCATGCTGAACGAGGACCTCAAGGTTCGCAGTTACCTGAAGAAGAAGCTCGGTCACGCCTCGGTGGGCCGCGTGGTGATCGAGCGCCCCGCCAAGGATGCGCGCATCACCATCCATAGCGCGCGCCCGGGCGTAGTCATCGGCAAGAAAGGCGAAGACATCGAGAATCTCAAGGCCGAGCTTCGCCTGCTGCTGGGCGTGCAGATGGTGCACGTCAACATCGAAGAGATCCGCAAGCCCGAGGTGGACGCGCAGCTGATCGCCGATTCGATCACGCAGCAGCTCGAAAAGCGCATCATGTTCCGCCGCGCCATGAAGCGCGCCATGCAGAATGCGATGCGCCTGGGCGCCCAGGGCATCAAGATCATGAGCGCGGGCCGTTTGAACGGCATCGAAATCGCCCGCACCGAGTGGTATCGCGAAGGCCGCGTTCCCCTTCACACGCTGCGCGCCGACATCGACTACGGATTTTCCGAGGCGAAGACCACCTACGGCGTCATAGGCGTCAAGGTGTGGGTCTACAAGGGCGAGGTCATGGCGAAGAGCGACCAGCCCGCTGCCCCGGCGGCGCCGGCCGTGGACGATATGCCGGCTGCGAAGAAAGTGAAGAAGGCGGCGCCCAGGGCCGAAAGAGCCGCCGACAGGCCGGCTGAGGACGCGGCGGCGGCAACGGCGGCCAAGCCTCAGGACGAGGCAGGCAAGCCGAAGGCGGCTCCCCGGCCAAGGACGCCGCGCAAGGCGGCCGGTGCCGAAGCCAAGAAACCGGCGGACGGGGAAGCGCAGCCCAAGACGGCCGTCAAGCGAGTGCGCAAGGCGAAGCCCGACGAGGGCGAGACCAAATAGCGCAGGCGCGGGGTCGTTGAGCCCCGGCCTGGTTGAAGCGAATCGGAGAAGCGGATGTTGCAACCGGCACGAACGAAGTATCGCAAGCAGCAAAAGGGACGAAATACCGGCGTCGCCACGCGCGGCAACAAGGTGTCGTTCGGCGAGTATGGCCTCAAGGCGCTCCAGCGGGGCCGCCTCACCGCGCGCCAGATCGAGGCTGCACGGCGGGCCATGACGCGCCATATCAAACGGGGCGGACGGGTGTTCATCCGCATCTTCCCGGACAAGCCCGTCTCGCAGAAGCCCGCCGAGGTGCGCATGGGCAACGGCAAGGGCAATCCCGAGTTCTTCGTGGCCGAGATCCAGCCGGGCCGGGTGCTGTACGAAATGGACGGGGTGGACGAGGCGATCGCCCGCGAGGCGTTCGCCCTGGCGGCGGCGAAGCTGCCGCTCAAGACCACGTTCGTGTTCCGCATGGTCGGCTAGGAGGTTTGCAATGAAAGCGAGCGAACTGCGCGCCAGGGACGAGGCGCAACTCAACAAGGAGCTCGAGGACCTTCTGCGCGCCCAGTTCAGCCTGCGCATGCAGAAGGCGACCCAGCAGCTGACCAATACCAGCCAGCTGAAAAAAGTGCGCCGCGATATCGCGCGCGTGCGCACGCTGATGCGTGAAAAGGCGCAGCCAAAATGACGCAAACCAAGCCCGAGCAGAAAGCCAAGAACCGCCGCACCCTGACGGGGCGCGTGGTAAGCGACCGCATGAACAAGACCCGGACCGTGCTGGTGGAGCGGCGCGTGACCCACCCGCTCTACGGCAAGATCATGATCCTTTCGCAGAAGTACCACGTCCACGACGAGGCCAATGAAACGCACGCCGGCGATCTGGTGCTCATCGAGGAATGCCGGCCGCTGTCCAAGACGAAGGCCTGGCGCCTGGCGAAGCTCATCGAGAAGTCAACGGCCGTATAAAGCCCGCGGCGCTGGCGTTCTGTTGAGACGAGATGCAATAGCAATATATAATACGAGGTTTCCCGGCCCAAGCACTGCCAAGCGCCATCGGCAGGGTCCGTCGAGGCCGGGCAGTCGAATCCCCGTACGGGGTCCAAGACTGTTCGCCTGAACCGGCAAGCCGGGGCGGACAAGTTGGAGAGAGCGAAATGATTCAAATGCAGACGGTGCTGGACGTCGCCGACAATACCGGCGCCCGTTCGGTGATGTGCATCAAGGTGCTGGGCGGCTCGAAACGGCGCTACGCGTCGATCGGCGACGTCATCAAGGTCAGCGTGAAGGACGCGGCGCCCCGGGGGCGCGTCAAGAAGGGCGAAATCTACCACGCCGTGGTGGTTCGCACCGCCAAGGGGGTGCGGCGCCCGGACGGCAGTCTGATTCGCTTCGATTCCAACGCCGCGGTCCTGCTGACCGCAAAAATGGAGCCGATCGGGACCCGCATTTTCGGCCCGGTCACGCGGGAGCTGCGCACCGAGCGATTCATGAAGATCGTCTCCCTCGCCCCCGAGGTGCTCTGACACACTGGTGGAGTGAATATGCAGAAGATCAGAAAAGGCGATGAAGTGGTCGTTCTCGCGGGCCGAGACAAGGGCAAGCGGGGGACGGTGCTCGCCCGCACGGACGACGAGCACGTCGTCGTCGAAGGCGTCAACCGCGTGAAAAAGCACCAGCGTCCCAACCCGATGAAGAACCAGGTGGGCGGCATCGTGGAAAAGAACATGCCCATCCACGTTTCCAACGTCGCGCTGTTCAACCCGCAGACCAAGAAGGCGGACCGGGTCGGGGTGAAGATGCTGGACGATGGCCGCAAGGTCCGCGTGTTCAAGTCGAACGGCGAAATGGTCGACGCGAGAGAGTAAGGAACCAGCATGGCGCGCCTGCAGGATTATTACCGCGAGACGGTGGTACCCGAGCTGATGAAGAAGTTCGGGTACAAGACTTCGATGCAAGTGCCCCGCATCGAGAAAATCACGCTCAACATGGGGGTCGGGGAAGCGACGGCCGACAAGAAAATTCTCGACAACGCCATCGGCGACCTCACCAAGATCGCCGGGCAGAAGCCCGTGGCGACGAAGTCGCGCAAGTCGATAGCGACCTTCAAGATCAGGAAGGGATACCCGATCGGCTGCATGGTGACCCTGCGGGGCAAGAGGATGTTCGAGTTCCTCGACCGGCTCGTGACCGTCGCAATGCCCCGCATCCGCGACTTCCGCGGCATTTCCACCCGCGCCTTCGACGGCCGCGGCAATTACAGCGTCGGGGTGCGCGAGCAGATCATTTTCCCCGAGATCGAGTACGACAAAATCGACGCCCTGCGCGGAATGAACGTCAGCATTACGACCACGGCGAAAACCGACGAGGAAGCGCGCGCGCTGCTCGCCGCATTCCGCTTTCCCTTCAAGAGCAACTAGGGATTTCCTATGGCAAAGCTTGCCGTCATCAACCGTGAACAGAAGCGCCGCAAGACGGTGGCGAAATTCTCCGCGAAGCGCGCTGCGCTGCTCGAGATCGTGAACGACGCGCGGCACAGCGACGACGAGCGCGCCGAGGCGCGGGCGAAACTGCAGCAGCTGCCGCGCAACGCGTCGCCGGTGCGGCTGCGCAACCGGTGCACGATCACCGGCCGGCCGCGCGGCGTGTTCCGCAAGTTCGGACTGGGCAGGAACAAGCTGCGCGAGGTCGCCATGCGGGGCGAAATTCCCGGCGTCATCAAGGCAAGCTGGTAACCGGAGGCGACTGAATGAGTATGAGCGACCCCATCTCCGACATGTTGACGCGGATCCGCAACGCGCAGATGGTCCGCAAGACCGTCGTGAGCCTTCCGTCCTCCAAGCTCAAGGCGGCCATCGCGCAGGTGCTCAAGGACGAGGGCTATATCGACGGCTTCTCCGTGCGCGAAAACAACGGCAAGCCCGAGCTCGACATCAGCCTCAAGTACTACGCCGGACAGCCCGTCATCGAGCGCATCGAGCGGATCTCCAGGCCGGGCCTGAGAATCTATCGCGGCCGGGACGAGCTTCCGAAGGTCATGAACGGGCTCGGCGTGGCCATCGTGTCGACCTCGCGGGGCGTCATGACCGACCGCAAGGCGCGAGCGACCGGCGTCGGCGGCGAAGTGCTTTGCATCGTGGCCTGAGGAACGAACATGTCACGCATTGGAAAAAGCCCCGTCGCCCTTCCCAAGGGCGTTGAAGTATCGGTGGACGCGGGTTCCGTTACGGTGAAGGGGCCGCTCGGGGCGCTCACCCAGCCGCTGGCAACCGGGGTGAAGGTCCTGAAGAACGGCGACACGCTGGAATTCGAGCCGGCCAACGAGCAGGCCGATGCCATGTCCGGCACGGTGCGCGCACTTCTCGCCAACATGGTGAACGGCGTCACCAAGGGGTTCGAGCGCCGGCTGTCGCTGGTCGGCGTGGGGTACCGCGCCCAGGCGCAGGGCGAGAAGCTCAACCTGTCGCTGGGGTTTTCGCATCCGGTGGTCCACCAGATGCCGAAAGGCATCAAGGTCGAGACGCCCACGCAGACCGAGATCGTCATCAGGGGCATGGACAGGCAACTGGTGGGCCAGGTCGCCTCCGAGGTGAGGGCTTATCGGCCCCCGGAACCGTACAAGGGCAAGGGGGTCCGCTACACCGGCGAGCAGGTCGTGCTCAAAGAGACGAAGAAGAAGTAGCGGGAGGGACAGTCATGATCCAGAAGAGAGCCGCGAGGCTGCGCCGCGCGGGACAGACCCGGCGCAGGGTGCATCAGCAGAAAGCGATGCGGCTCAGCGTGCACCGCACCAACAGCCACATTTACGCCCAGATATTTTCGGCCGAGGGCGACAAGGTGCTGGCGAGCGCTTCGACCGCGGAGAAGGATCTGCGCGGCAAGCTGCCCAGCGGCGGCAACAAGGCGGCGGCGAGCATCGTTGGCCAGCGCATCGCCGAAAAGGCGAAGGTGCTGGGCATCGGCCAGGTCGCTTTCGACCGTGCCGGCTACAAGTATCACGGCCGGATAAAGGCTCTGGCGGACGCAGCGCGGGAAGCCGGGCTCAAATTCTAGCGGGCATGAGCGGGCGGGCCCGGTTCGAGGGACCCTCCGCACCCAAAAGTCATACAGAGGTATCACGATGGCGAGACAGCAATCCAGGATGCAGGGCGGCGACCAGCGCAGTGACGGCCTGAAGGAAAAGATGGTGTCCGTGAACCGCGTCACCAAGGTGGTGAAGGGCGGTCGCATACTGGGCTTTGCCGCGCTCACCGTGGTGGGCGACGGCGACGGCGCGGTCGGCATGGGCAAGGGCAAGGCGCGCGAGGTTCCGGTGGCGGTGCAGAAATCCCTCGAGGAGGCCCGCCGCAGGATGTTCCGTGTGAAGCTGAAGAACGGCACGCTTCAGCATGCCGTGATCGGCAGGCACGGCGCCTCCAAGGTCATCATGCAGCCGGCCTCCGAAGGCACGGGAATCATCGCGGGCGGCCCCATGCGCGCCGTCTTCGAGGTGATGGGGGTGACCAACGTGCTCGCCAAGTGCATAGGGTCGACCAATCCCTACAACGTGGTGCGGGCGACGCTGGACGGGCTCAAGAAGATGAACACGCCGGCGGAAATCGCGGCGAAACGCGGCAAGTCGCTGGAAGCGATCACCGCGGCATAGCGTAGTGCAACGAGGAGCGATCGGATGGCGGACGCGACAATCAAGGTGAAGCTGGTGAAAAGCGTCATCGGCCGCAAGCCGGAACACCGCGCCACCGTGCGCGGCCTGGGACTGAAGCGCATCAATCAGGTGGTCGAGGTGCGTGACACCCCGGAAGCACGCGGGATGATTCACTGCGTGCGACACCTGGTGCGGGTGGAAGGCTGAAAGAGGACGTCATGGAACTCAACACGCTCAAGCCGGCTTCCGGCTCGAACAAGGCGCGCCGGCGGGTCGGCCGAGGCATCGGTTCGGGACTGGGCAAGACGGCCGGCCGCGGTCACAAGGGTCAGCACGCGCGCTCCGGCGGATTTCACAAGGTGGGTTTCGAGGGCGGCCAGATGCCGCTCCAGCGGCGGCTTCCCAAGCGCGGCTTCGTGTCGTTGAAGCGCAGCGAGGAAGTGCGGCTTTCGGAGCTCGCGCGCGTGGACGGCGAGCGGGTCGACCTCGCTGCGCTGAAGGCGGCAGGCATCATCAGCGTCCACGCCGAGCAGGCGAAAGTGATCCTTTCGGGCAAGCTCGAGCGCAAGGTGAATCTGGTCGGCCTGGGCGTCACCAAGGGTGCCCGGGCGGCGATTGAAGCCGCGGGGGGCAGCATCGAGACCGTGCCCGCCGCCGAGCCGACCGCGCATCGGAAGAAGATCGACGCCGAGAGGAAGGCCAGGGCCGAGAAGATCGCCGAGGCGGCGAAGGCACAGAGCGAGAAGAAGGCCGCGCCGGCGAAGAAGGCCGGGGCCGAGAAGAAGCCTGCAGGCGAGAAGAAGCCGGCGGGCGATAAGAAGAAGCCGGAGGCGAAGAAGAAGCCCGACGCAAAGGCCAAGGAATAGCACCAGGGAGCAGCGCCGCAGATCGGTAAATCATGGCAACGGCAACACAACAACTCGGCAAGACGGGCAAGTATGGCGACCTGAAGAGGCGCCTGTTGTTCATGCTCGGTGCGCTCGTGGTGTTCCGCATCGGAGCACACATTCCCGTGCCGGGCATCGACCCAATCAAGCTGGCGGAGCTTTTCCAGTCCCAGCAGGGCGGCATCCTGGGCCTGTTCAACATGTTCTCGGGCGGCGCGCTGTCCCGGTTCACGATTTTCGCGCTGGGCATCATGCCCTACATTTCCGCCTCCATCATCATGCAGCTGATGACGGCGGTCTCGCCGCACCTGGAGGCGCTGCGCAAGGAAGGCCAGTCAGGACAGCGCAAGATCACGCAGTACACCCGCTATGGCACGGTGTTCCTGGCGCTGTTCCAGGCGACCGGCATCTCCATTGCGCTGGAGTCCCAGCCCGGGCTGGTGATGGACCCGGGGCTGCTGTTCCGGTTCACCACGGTGACCACCCTCGTGACCGGCACGATTTTCCTCATGTGGCTGGGCGAGCAGGTGACCGAGCGCGGCCTGGGCAACGGCATTTCCATCATCATCTTCGCCGGCATCGCCGCCGGGCTGCCGTCCGCCATCGCGGGGCTGCTGGAGCTGGTGCGCACCGGAGCCATGCATCCGCTGACGGCCATCGCGATCTCGGCGGCGGTGGCGGTGGTCACCTGGTTCGTCTGCTTCGTCGAGCGCGGCCAGCGCAAGATCCTCGTGAACTATGCCAAGCGCCAGGTGGGCAACAAGATCTACGGCGGCCAGGCCTCGCACCTGCCCTTCAAGCTCAACATGGCGGGCGTCATTCCCCCGATTTTCGCCAGCTCGATCATCCTGTTCCCGGCGACGCTGGCAGGGTGGTTCGGCTCCGGAGAAAGCACCACCTGGCTTCGCGACATCGCTGCAACGCTCTCCCCCGGCCAGCCTATCTACGTGATGCTGTACGCCGCGGCGATCATTTTCTTCTGCTTCTTCTATACGGCGCTGCAGTACAACCCCAAGGAGACGGCGGACAATCTGAAGAAGTCGGGGGCCTTCGTACCGGGGATCCGTCCCGGGGAGCAGACGGCGAGATACCTCGAGCGCATTCTGCTCAGATTGACGCTGGCCGGCGCGATGTACCTAACGCTGGTGTCCCTGCTGCCGGAATTCCTCATCCTCAAGTGGAACGTGCCGTTCTACTTCGGCGGAACGTCGCTCCTGATTATCGTGGTCGTGACCATGGATTTCTTGGCGCAGGTGCAGGCGTACATCATGACCCATCAGTACGAGAGCCTGCTGAAGAAGGCGAATTTCAAGGGAGCGGGGTTCCCCAGCAGATAAGCCATGGCGAAAGAGGACGTGATCCAGATGCAGGGCGAGATCGTGGAAAACCTGCCCAACGCCACTTTCCGGGTGAGACTGGAAAACGGCCACGTCGTTCTGGGCCATATATCGGGGAAGATGCGCATGCACTACATCCGCATCCTTCCCGGCGACAAGGTGACAGTCGAGCTGACGCCGTACGACCTCACGCGGGGGCGGATCATTTTCCGCGCCAAATAGCAGCGCTTGGGAACACAACGAGGAAGCAGCCATGAAGGTACTCGCATCGGTGAAGAAGATGTGCCGCAACTGCAAGATCGTGCGGCGCAAGGGCGTCGTGCGCGTCATTTGCAAGGACCCGCGCCACAAACAGCGCCAAGGCTAGCCTTTGCAGGCATTTCACGGTACAATTCCCGGTTTGCCTTTACGGCTTCCGGGCTCCTTAGAGGAAAGAATGCATGGCCCGCATAGCAGGCGTAAACATCCCCAACCATCAGCACGCCGAGATCGCGCTGCAGGCGATCTTCGGCATAGGGCGCGCTCGCGCACAGGCGATCTGCGACTCCGCCGCAGTGAACAGGTCCTCGAAGATGAAGGACCTGTCCGAATCGGAAATGGAAAAGCTCCGCGTCGAAGTGTCGCGCTTCACCATTGAAGGCGATCTCCGGCGCGAGGTCTCGATGAGCGTCAAGCGGCTGATGGATCTGGGCTGCTATCGCGGGACGCGGCACCGCAAGGGATTGCCCGCTCGCGGCCAGCGCACCCGCACCAACGCGCGCACTCGCAAGGGGCCCCGCAAGGCGGCAGTGAAGATCAACGTCGCGGCCAGCAAGGCCTGACCGGGCGCCAGGACCAACAAGGAGCCTTAGATGGCAAGACCGGCAGCAGCACCCTCCGCCGCTCGAGTACGCAAGAAGGTGAAGAAGAACGTGGCGGAAGCCATCGTGCACGTTCACGCGTCGTTCAACAACACGATCATCACCATCACCGACCGCCAGGGCAATTCGCTCGCCTGGGCCACCGCCGGCGCTGCCGGCTTCAAGGGATCGCGCAAGTCCACGCCGTTTGCCGCGCAGGTCGCCGCGGAGGGCGCAGGGCGCCAGGCCCTGGAGTACGGCGTGAAGAATCTCGAGGTGCGCATCAAGGGGCCCGGCCCCGGCCGCGAGTCGGCCGTTCGTGCGCTGAACGCGCTCGGACTGAAGATCACCAGTATTTCCGACGTTACGCCGGTGCCGCACAACGGCTGCCGCGCGCCGAAGCGCCGCCGGATCTGACGAGGAACCCATGGCACGCAATCTGGACCCCAAATGCCGTCAATGCCGCCGCGAAGGGGAAAAACTCTTCCTGAAGGGCGAGAAGTGTTTCACCGACAAATGCGCGATCGAGCGGCGCAGCTATGCTCCCGGCCAGCACGGCCAGAAAAGCGGCGCAAGGCTCTCCGATTACGGCAAGCAGCTGCGTGAAAAGCAGAAGCTGCGCCGCACCTACGGCGTGCTGGAACGCCAGTTCCACAAGATCTATACGGAGGCGGCGCGCTCCAAGGGCGTCACCGGCGAGCGCCTGCTGCAGCTGCTCGAAACCCGGCTTGACACGCTCGCGTACCGCATGGGCTTCGGCGCGAGCCGCACGGAGGCGCGGCAGATCGTGCGCCACAACGGCATCCTCGTGAACGGCAAGCGCGTCAACATCCCGTCCTACCAGGTGCGGCCCGGGGATACGGTCGAGGTCGCCGGTCAGGCGAAGGAACAGCTGCGCATCAAGGGCGCGCTGGAAGCCGCCGAGTCGCGCGGGCTGCCCGACTGGGTAGAAGTCGATGCCAAGGCGATGAAGGGCAAACTGAAGGCGCTGCCGGCGCGCTCGGAGCTCCCGCCCACCATCAACGAAAGCATGGTGATCGAGCTTTATTCGAAGTAACGGCGCATCAAGCGAGCGACTATCGACCTGAGTCAACTCCCTGTGACCCGCGAAGCCGGGCCAGGAGTCATTCGAGGAAGTCTCATGCAAACCACTGGATTCCTGAAACCGCGCATCATCGACGTCCAGAGCGTCGCCCCGAATCACGCCAAGGTCGTGATGGAGCCGTTCGAGCGGGGCTACGGCCATACGCTCGGCAACGCTCTGAGGCGGGTGCTGCTTTCCTCGATGCCCGGCTTTGCTGCGACGGAAGTGCAGATCGGCGGGGTGCTGCACGAGTATTCCACCATAGAGGGCGTGCAGGAGGACGTTGTCGACATCCTGCTGAACCTGAAGGGCGTGGTCCTGAAGCTTCACAACCGCGAAGATGCGCTGCTCAACCTGAAGAAGGCGGGCGAAGGCCCGGTGACGGCCGGCGACATCGAGACGACCCATGACGTCGAAATCGTCAACCCCGATCACGTGATTGCGCACCTCTCTCCCGGCGGGAAGCTCGAGATGCAGATCAAGATCGAGAAAGGCCGCGGCTACGTCCCGGGAAACCTTCGCATCATCCCCGAGGAGTCCAAGGGCATCGGCAGGATTATCCTCGACGCCTCGTTTTCTCCGGTTCGCCGCGTCTCCTACGCCGTCGAATCGGCCCGGGTGGAGCAGCGAACGGACCTGGACAAGCTGATCATCGACATCGAGACCAACGGCGCGATCGAGCCGGAGGAGGCCATCCGGTACGCCGCGCGCATCCTGGTCGATCAGCTGTCCGTGTTCGCCGCGCTGGAAGGCATTGCGCCCGCCATCGAAGAGAAGAAGATTCCCCAGGTGGACCCCATCCTGCTCAGACCGGTCGACGACCTGGAACTGACGGTTCGCTCGGCAAACTGCCTGAAAGCCGAGAACATCTACTACATCGGCGACTTGATCCAGCGCACCGAGACCGAGCTCCTGAAGACGCCGAACCTGGGACGCAAGTCGCTGAACGAAATCAAGGAAGTGCTTGCATCGCGCGGACTGACTCTGGGAATGAAGCTCGAGAACTGGCCTCCGGCGGGACTGGAGACCGCGCGCACCTGACATCGGCTGAGCAGGGCGGCACACCCGCCCTGACGCTGAATACAGCGCCCAAGACAAAAGAGGCATAGAACATGCGCCACCGGCACGGGCTGAGAAAGCTCAATCGCACCAGCAGCCATCGACTCGCGATGCTGCGCAACATGACCAACTCGCTGCTCCGCCACGAGACGATCAAGACGACGCTGCCCAAGGCAAAGGAGCTGCGCCGGGTGGTCGAGCCGATGATCACGCTCGGGAAGACAGCGTCGCTCGCCAACCGGCGGCTGGCTTTCAACCGTCTTCGCGACCGCGACGTGGTGGTGAAGCTTTTCGACGAGCTGGGACCGCGCTACGCCAAGCGAAACGGCGGTTACCTGCGCATCCTGAAATTCGGCTTCAGGCCGGGAGACAATGCGCCCATGGCGCTGGTCGAGCTGCTCGATCAGCCCGAGGCGAAGCAGGAGACCAAGGAAGGGGCTGCGGGCTAAGCCCGAATCCTTTCCATGCTGCAAAAGGCCGGCTCGCCGGCCTTTTTTCTTTGGCAGCACGCGCCCTGCGCGCGTGCTAGCGTTCACACCATGGCGATCGCCCTGTTTACCGACTTCGGCGCGTCGGATCTCTATATCGGCCAGGTGAAAGCCGTGCTCGACCGGGAGGCGCCCGGCCTGGCAGTGATCGACCTGCTCAACGAGGCGCCTGCCTGCAATGTGCGCGCGTCCGCGCATCTGTTGGCTGCCCTGGTGCCGTGGCTGCCGCAGGGAACCGTTTTTTTCGCCGTCGTGGATCCCACAGTGGGCGGCGCGCGCGTGCCCCTGGTGCTCGAGGCCGACGGCTACCGTTTCGTCGGCCCGGATAACGGCCTGCTGTCGGTGTGGTGCGCCCGCGCCGCGCGCGTCGAGTTGTTCCGAATTGCGTGGACACCGGAGAGGTTGACGCCTTCGTTTCACGGCCGGGACCTGTTTGCGCCGATTGCCGCGCGGCTCGCTACCGACAGGCTGCGGGCCGATGATCTGGTGCGCGTGCAGTCTCTGGAGGTCGATTTTGGCGCGGACGATCTTTCCGAGATCATTTACGTGGACCATTACGGAAACGCCGTGACCGGCTTGCGCACCTGCGCCGTGTCGGAGCAATGCGCGATAGAGACAGGCAGCCGGAGATTGAGTTACGCGCGGGTATTTGGCGAAGTGGCGCAGGGCGAGGCGTTCTGGTATTTCAACAGCCAGGGGCTCGCGGAGATCGCAGTCAATAGAGGCAATGCCGCGGCGCAGCTGCGTCTCGCTATAGGCGATTCGGTCAGGGTTGTCCGTTAATGCGCGCTCAGCTTGGCCGGATCACGATGGCGCGGTAGTCGTTCACATTTGTGCGCGTGGGCCCGATGACCACCAGATCGGACAATTTTTCGAAGAACCCGTAGCTGTCGTTGTCGCGCAGCGCCGCCGCAGGCGCAATCCCCGCGGCGGCGGCGCGTGCGAGGCTGTCGGGCAGCAGGATGGCGCCGGCGTTGTCCTCGGTCCCGTCGATGCCGTCCGTATCGCAGGCTATGGCGCTCACCCCGGGCAGTGCATGCAGCTCGATTCCGAGGGCGAGCAGGAAGGCCGAGCAGCGTCCGCCCCTGCCCGGGCCGCGCACCGTCACCGTGCATTCGCCCCCGGAAAGAAGCGCCACGGGGGCCTTCCACGGTTCGCCGTGCAGGGCCACCTGCCGCGCGATCGCCGCATGGACTTTGGCAACTTCTGCAGCCTCTCCGGTCACGCTGTCGCTCAGTATGGCGGCCGGGATGCCGTTCGCCTCGAACAAAGCAACTGCCGCCTGCAGCGAGCGATGCGCAGTGGCGATCAGGCGGTTCTCCACGGCAGCCAGTGCAGCATCGCCGGGCTTGGGTGTTTCGGCGTATTCGCCGCGCAAGCCCCGTTCCAGATGGTCCCGAATAGCGCGCGGCGCCTCGATCCGGTGGCGCTCGAGGACATCGAGCGCATCACCGTAGGTGCTCGGGTCGGCGGTACACGGACCGGAAGCGATATGCGTGGCATCATCGCCCGCCACGTCCGAAATGATGAGCGCCACCACGGGCGCCCGCGAGCTCGCGGCCAGCCGTCCGCCCTGGATGGCAGACACATGCTTTCGAACGGTATTGATGTCCTGGATGGGTGCGCCTGATAGCAGCAGATCGCGCGTGACCGATTTCAGGTCCGCGGTGCTCAGTCCGTTCGCGGGAAGCGACAGGAGCGCCGAGCCGCCGCCGGAGATCAGCGCAAGGAGCAGATCTTCGGGCCCGAGCTCCTGCACGCGCCGCAGCATGTCCCGCGCGGCGGCTGCGCCGGCTTCATCGGGCAGGGGGTGACCTGCCTCCAGCACCTGGATGCGGCGTGTGACGAGCCCGTGCCCGTAGCGCGTGATCACGAGGCCGCTCAGAGGTGCGGAGGCTGGCCAGTGCTGCTCCACGGCGAGCGCCATCGCGGCGGCCGCCTTGCCGGCCCCGACCACCAGCGTGCGGCCGCGCGGCGGCGCTGGAAGACCTTCCGGAACGATCTTCAAGGGATCCGCCGCGGCCACGGCCGCCTGAAAGCTGCGAAGCAGCAGGTCTTTTTCGTCCATCAGGATGGCAACTGGAGCGCGCCCGCCCGAATGCCCATCATGGCCAGCGCGCCTCGGAAAAGCCGCGAGGCAGGCCGCGTCAATTCATCCAGAACGGTGAAATGATTGCAGCCTTCGCACAAGAGATCCTCGCGCAGAACGGAGCGCCATTTTTCGCGCATCAGCTCATGCTGACGATGGAACCCACCCGTTTCTTTTTCGCCCACGGCCATGCAAAACGGCGCGTCGGTGGCGGGCGGGAGGAACGCCGGACTGATTTCGAGAGCGCTTTCTTCGGTGAGCCGCACATCGTCGTTGATGGAAGGCGCTCTGGCGACTTCCCGCAGGTCGAAAAGGCCGCTGATGGACAAGCCCCCCTGCACCACTTTTCGAGGCAGATCGGGCGCGTAACGCGGCCACTCGCAGGCGAGCATCATCGCCGTCAAATGGCCGCCGGCGGAGTGACCGCAGACGTAAACACTGTGACGAGGCGCGCCGAAATTCTCGCCATTTCGATACAGCCATGCGCACGCCCGCACCATCTGCAGGACGATGTCCCGGACGCCGACCGCCGGGCACAACGCGTGATTGGGTATGGCAACCGTGACGCCCGCTCGCGTGAAAGAAGGCGCGACGAAGGAGAAATCCCTCTTGTCCAGGGCGCGCCAGTAGCCGCCATGGATGAAGACGAGGAGCGCGCGGCCGGACCCGTGCGCGGGAAAGATGTCCATCTTTTCGCCCTGCCCGGCTCCGTAGGGCACGTCGAAATAGCCGCGCTCGGCGGCACGGATTTCCTCGGAGTGCAGCGCCCAGCGCCGCACAATGTCCGGAAATTCCACGACGGACAGCCGCGGGTTGTACAGCAGATCCTGGGCAG
>Ga0156282_1247_pt1 | contig 33699 bp, 37 predicted proteins | sample RifCSPlowO2_12_FD_107931 | JGI IMG/M metagenome (GOLD analysis project Ga0156282, IMG submission 107931) | Betaproteobacteria bacterium RIFCSPLOWO2_12_FULL_62_13b
TGACCCTCTGACACGGATTCGGAAGTAAAAAGAAAGCTGCTCATCGGGTTATCTCTCCTCCAAGGAAAGTTGAAGTCAACTCAGGCCGTCAGCTCGAACTGCCGGCCGGACAGGCGGACCCGTCCGGCGCTCACGGCCCGCATCCACCGAGCGGTTTTCTCCACGCCGCCGAAAGAGAAAAAATGCAGCTTCAGCGGCAAGGGCAAGGCGCCGCGTTCCTGCGCCTCGGCCAGGTGCCACACGACGCTTTCCGGTCCCGATTGCGCCGCCAGGCGTGTCAGCGAAACGCCGTGACTGCGCAGCGCGCGCAACGACGCGCCGATGCCGCAGCGCATGCCGTAGTTGATGAGCGTGCGCATGCTCGCAGGCCCTGCGAGGCCGACGTGGACGGGCAGCGTCACGCCCGCGCCGTGCAGCCGCTGCAGCCAGCGCTCGATCGCCACCCCGTCGAAGCAGAACTGCGAAACGACATACAGCTCGAGCCCCGCCTGCGTTGCCCACTGCATTTTTTGATTCAGTACGCCGTCGAGCCGATCGTCCGGGATCCTGGGGTGCCCTTCGGGATAGCCCGCGACACCGATCCGGCGCATGCCGCGTTGCTGCAGCAGCCCGGCCTGCAGCAGCGCGGCTGCGCTGTCGAACGGGCCGGCCGGCCGATCCACATCACCGCCGATGACCAGCACCTGCGTGACACCCGCTTCGCCGCACAGCCGCGAGACCAGGTCGTCGGCGCTCGCCCGGTCAGGGAGACGGCGCGCCGCGATGTGCGGCACCGGCTCGAAGCCTGCCTGCCTCAGTCGGGCTGCCACGCTCACCAGGTGGGTGTACGGCAATCCCGGAAGCCAGGGCAGAAACACCGTGCTCGCGGGCGGCAGGAAAGCCGGGTAAGTGTCCACTTCCGCCAGGTTCTTCACCGAGGCTTCGATCGACGCGCCGCCCACCAGCCGCATGATCGACTCGCGAAGCAGGCCTTCGTTTTCCGGACGCAGCGGCATGACGGCCAGGGGCGCGGGGCTCATGGCTAATCCGACCGCCTGGAAATCACGTAGGACTCGTCCCAGAACCACAGGCCGTTGTGCTTGTGCAGCACGTCGCGCGTGACTTCGAGATAGCGCCGGTCGGTAATCACCTCCTCGAGCCGCGAATCCTCCACCTGCCCGACGTAGATGGCCGCATTCCAGGCAGCGAACACGGTTGAAGTGCCGATCGATTCGGACACTTCGCTCGGCAGCGCATGCATGCTGTAGCGGAACAGCGAGCGCGCGTCCGAATAGGTGTTGAAATTGAGGTGCCGGGCATGGCTGCCGAGCTCCGTCTTCACCCCTTTCAGGATCTGATGGCGGTCATGAATGAACGGGTTCTCTCCCGGCCAGATGCCCTGGAGGATTTCCACCCCGGGGTCGTTGCCGTGCGAATGGATGCCGATCAAGCGGCCTCCGGGTCCGAGGCTGCGCGCGAGCGGCGCCACCACGCGCTTCACCTTGAAATCGAGCGAGGCGCGCGCCCGGTAGGGCTGCGAGGCGATGACCATATCGTAGTCGGCACGCGTGCCGCCGCGCCGGGGAATCAGCGGGTCGAGCAGGAACCGATGGTCCTCGCGGTACAGCACCAGGACGGCGGGCCGGTCCGGCAGCGGATTGCCCGTGGTCCTGCTCGGCGTGGTTTTCCACGCTTCGGCGAGGAACGGCTGGAGCGCGGTGATCTGTTCCTCGAACTCGTGACCCGTGTTTCCCGTCAAGGCCACTTCGTGCCATATGAGGCTCGTGGCGGCGGTGAGCGACTGCGGCACCAGCCATGGCGCGTCCGAATAGTTCAGGTTCGTCAGCACCAGCACGGTCGCGGGGTGCTCGAAGAAGCGGTCGGGCATTTTCTCCAGCGCGAGCCGCACGTCCTCGAGGCTGATCTCCTTGCCCACCACGTAAAAGGGCATGGTGGTGAAGCGGTGATGCATGGCGCGCATGACCCGCGCGAGCACCGTCCCGTCGCCGATGCCGGCGTCGAATACCCGCACCGCGGGCGGGCGCGGCTTCAGGTTCGTGAGCTCCTGGCTCACGCGCTCGGCCACGTCCCATTTTTCCGAGCAGGTGTTGACGAACAGCAGGTATTTCTGGCGGTTGTCGAAGAACCGGAAATTCTTCTCCACCGGCGTCGCTGCGGGCGCCGGGGCAGCTGCCGGTAAAGGCGAAGTCGTCCTGCGGGTCGGCACCAGCAGCGAGCGGCTCGCCTGGTCAGCCTCCGGCGGATTGCAGGCGATGAAACCCTTGATGCGGTCCAGGGTGACCGTGGTGATGCGCCCGCCGTCGCGCAGCCGGTTCACGAATTTGCCGTCGTTTACGGCGAGCTTTCCGAACGTGGATTCGGCCAGGCCGACGCTGCGGCAGTAATGGGTGATCTCCTGCAGAAGAGCTGCGCAATCCATGTTCCTCTCTCCTCGAATACCGAAGGCGTTATTTCGCCTTTCCCACCCGGCGATGTCAACCAACTTATATCCCACTGGATGGGTGGGATATCAGGTAGGATACATCCCACCACGGCCCAAGCCGTCCGGGATGCAAAAGACCTTGATACGATAGGCATTAGTGCCGCTTGCCGCGGGCGCGGGCACGGGCCTAAACTCGGTTCACTTCCCAAAAGCCGCCGGGCGCAGCGCCCAATCACCCCTTCGTGAGCCGTCACACCATGCCCGGCGCATCAGAGCGTTTTGGCACCAGCGCCCTGGAACGATGCCTGCAGGGCGGGGATTTCGTCGTCACCACCGAGCTCACCCCGCCCGTGTCGACGGACCCGGCCCCGTTCGTTGCGCGCGCCCTGCCGCTGAAGGGGCTCGCCACCGCGGTGAATGTGACCGACGGCGCCGGCGCCAAGGCCCATCTGTGCTCCCTGGTGGCCTCGTACTACCTGTTGAAAAACGGGATCGAGCCCATCCTCCAGATGACGTGCCGGGACCGAAACCGAATCGCGCTCCAGAGCGACCTGCTGGGCGCCGCAGCCCTGGGCATCCGCAACGTGCTGGTGCTCAGCGGCGACGATCCCAAGGCGGGAGACCAGCCGGAGGCCAAGCCGGTGTTTGACCTGGACAGCACCGCGCTGCTTTCGATTGCGCATCGCATGCGCGCCCGGCGCGAGCTTCCACCGGGCACGGCGATCGCCGGGAAGGCAGGCTTCGTGCTGGGCGCGGCCGATGCGCCCATCGATCCGCCGCCCGGCTGGCATCCGAAAAGCCTGATCGCCAAAGCGGACGCCGGGGCCAATTTCGTCCAGACCCAGTTCTGTATGGATATGGATGTCGTGCGGCGCTATGCCACGCGGCTGCTCGAGCTGGGCATCGCGCAGCGCCTTCCCATCCTGATCGGGGTGTGCCCGATTCCCTCGGCTCGCTCCGCCCGATGGATGAAGGACAAGCTCTACGGCACCATCATTCCGGACGAGATGGTCGATCGCCTCGAAGGCGCGGCGGAGCCGAAAAAGGAGGGTCGCGAAATCTGCATCGAGGTCCTTCGCGAGCTGGCGAGCATACCGGGCATCGCGGGCGCGCATGTGATGGCCCCGCAGAACCCTTCGGCGATCCCCGACGTGATCGGCGAATCGGGCGTCACTGCCTTGAAACGTGCTCCGATGCCTTGAGCCGGTCCGTTTTTTCGTGGAATACGGGGGGCTTCAGATCTTCAGCTCGACATAGCTGTAAATGTAGTTGGACCCGCCGTTGGCATTCCCGAGCAGCTGCGAATTGCCGAAAATGCCCGAGCGATGCGAAACCCCGAAACCGAAGTAGGTTTCGCGCAGGGCGCGCACACCGAGCACATCGCCCAGGCTGATGTCCACGCTGGGGTCCAGATAATTGAGCAGCTTCGATGTATTGCGCTGCCGGCGCGCCTGGTCGCGCGCTTCGACGAAGGGGATGTGTTCGGCAAAGGAAATGCCCACGCCGAAGCCGATTCGTGTTCGGACGCGATCGCGCCAGGGAAAGCCGTAATAAAAGCCCTTCACGTAGGCATTGATCTGCCAGGCATCCGGCTGCAGGCCGCGCTCGTCGTGCCGCAACACTCCGACGTAGCCGTTGATGTCCAGGGGCCAGCCGTTCAATGCCTGGATGAAGGAGCGGCCAAGCTCCACCGAGGCGACTGCCGTGCGGTCCGCGGTATCGATGGAGCGGCAGCCGAGCCGCATGACGGGCACCAGGTTGCAATCGGTGGAACGGCCATAGAAGGCTTTCAGAAGCAAAGGCGAGCGTTCGTTCCACGCGCTTTTCTGCGGCGTGAAATCGTAGACCGCCCCCAGGAATCCCGAATACGAGGCGGTCTCGAGCGCCGTGATCGGACTATGGCGCACGCCCGAGCTCCAGCGCGTTATGGCGAACCCGGCCAGCAGCCGCCACTGATTGCTGAAATCATAGCGGGCGTTGATGCCCACCTGTCCGTTCAGACCGGCACCCGGCCGGTACTCTGGCCTTACGGGGGTCGCTTCGCTGCCGGCCACGCCGTAGTAGTAGTCGTTCAGCCGGGCATCACGAGAGAAGGCCGACACATGGGGACGCAGTTTTACCCGGCCCCGATCCAGGTCGAAACGATATCCGAGCCGCAGCTCGGTGCCGCGCGAGGCGCGCGCCATGTCGTGCAGCAGCTCGCCAAACGCCGTTCCGGGCCCGAGCCGATGCGCGTAGCCCAGGCCGAGATCGAAGCCCGGATCGCGCCCTTCCATGCCGGCGAGGCTCGCCGGTATGCGGTCATAGGGAAAACCCTCGAAGCGGTGGGACAGGAAAAGGTCCAGACGCCGGCCCGGACGGTCGTCGAACTTGAACCCCACCCGGTAGGCATGCAGGTAGAGGATGTCGCTTTCGTACAGATAAAGGGGCACCAGGTCGAAACGAGTGCCTGCGCCGCGGTAAGGCGACTGCTCCATCCTCCAGGCCATCCCGAGGCCGGCGCTGCCCTCCTCCTTCAGGACGTCGATGAGGGGATCGGCGGATGCGGCAGCAACGGCGCTCCATCCGCTGAAGAGGAGGGCCGTAGCGACGCGGCGCAGAAAACATGTTCCGGTTGGCATTGCAGCAATGCTATCTTTACCCGCTTGTCCGGTTCTGAAGCGGGGACTCGATTATGCAGGAAGCTTGCCATGAATGAGCGGTATGCGCCGCTCGCGCTCGCGCTGCTCGCCTGCGTCGCCCAGCCCGCCCAGGCGCAGGCTCCGGGGCAATACAGATGCTGGAGCTACAACGTCAGCGGCGGCGGCGGCAACTGCAGGCTGGCTCCCCCGCTGGTGCTCAACGCCGACGGCACCTACCAGGTCTCCTCTGAGAAGGGAAGGTACAAGGTCCAGGACGGCAAGCTCGTGCTTTCAGAATCGAAGTTGCGCGGACCGGGCAAGATGGAACAGGGCAACCGCATCGTCTTCGAGTACGACTACAACGGAATGCACCATACCGTGACGTACCTTTGCCAGAGCTGCAAGTAGCGCTCCTGCCAGACACCCATCACGCCTTTCCCGGAGCAAGCAGTTGCAGCTCCGGGAAATAATCAGCGTACCGCCGGGCGTCGCGCGTAAGCAAAGCGATGCCGAGCACCGCGGCGTGGGCGCCGATGAAAAAATCCGGGAGCACCCCGGTACGCGTGCCGCCGCGCGCTTTGTACCGCTGAAATGCCTTGCCGGCGAGAAACAACGCCTCGCGAGGTATGTCCTCGATCACGATCCGCGTCTTTGCCAGTACGGCCTCGAGCTCCTCGATGCGCCGGAAGCCGATGGAAAGCTCAGCGTACACGATTGCATTGATGATAAGGGTATCCGTGAGCGCCGTCGCTTCCAGCTGGTGCTGCGACCAGTCCGCCCACTGCGGATGGCTGGTTACCACGTCCAGAAGGACGTTGGTATCGACGAGGATCACGGCAGCCGGGGACGCGAGGGCGCGGTCGCGCCCCTTAGTCCTCGCCCCGGGTGAGCGCAAGGATCTCCTCGGTCCGCAGCTTCACGGTCGCAGTGCCGCGAACCGCGGCGAAGCGAGTGCGGGGGCGCGCACGTTTCGAGGCGCGACCGGCCTTGCGCAGCATGACTTCGCCTTTCGGGCCGACCTCGAATTCCACGCCGCTCCCCGGCTTGATGCCCAGATGATCCCGCACGCGCTTCGGGATGGTGACTTGACCCTTGACCGTGACCTGGTTCGCCATGACGCGCCTCCTTGGTATTACCGCTTTGCATTATGGTAATACTTGGAGCCGGGACGGGCAACTCGATACCAGGGGTTGCGTCATCGGCGCCTGCGGCCTGACCGATGAGAACAATGCGCTCTGTTGAGCGAAATCAAATTTTTTTCGTTCACGCCCCGCCTAGAATGCCCCCTGTCCAGGCCCGCCCCGTCACAAAGGCACCGTCATGGCCACTGCCTCCAGGCCCTTTCAGATCTTCGTGAAGCCCATCGGCGCGGTGTGCAACCTCGACTGCACGTACTGCTACTACCTGGAAAAGCGCGATCTGTATCCCGAGGCCCGGTCGTTTCGCATGGAAGAGGCGGTTCTCGAAAAATACGTCGCGCAGCACATCGAGGCCTCGCCCCTGCCCACGGTGCTCTTTTCATGGCATGGCGGCGAACCCGCCCTGCTGGGCCTGGATTACTTCCGGAAAATAATCGAGCTCCAGCGCAGGCACCGGTCGGCCGGGCGGGAGATCATCAACGGCATCCAGACCAATGGAACGCGGCTCGATGAGGAATGGTGCCGCTTCTTCGCCGAGGAGGGCTTCTACGTCGGACTGAGCATCGACGGTCCACGCGGGCTCCACGACAGTTATCGCGTCGACAGGGGCCAGAGGCCGACCCATGACCGGGTGATGAACGCCTATCAGCTGCTGCAGGCCTATAACGTTCATTGCGACGTGCTGTGCGTGCTCCACGACCGCAACGTCCGTCACCCGGCCGATGTGTATGGTTTTTTCAAGAGCATCGGGGTGAAGCACCTGGTCTTTCTGCCGCTGGTGATCCGCACCCGCGACGGCGACGTAGGGGACGGGTCGGTGCCGCCCGAGCCGTTCGGCGAATTCCTCTGCGCGACGTTCGACGAGTGGGTTCGCTACGACATGGAGCGCATGTACGTGCAGATGTTCGAGGAAGCCACGCGGCCCGCGCGCGGCATGGAGCACATGCTGTGCGTGCTGAGAAAGACCTGCGGCGAGCTGCCGATCCTGGAACACAACGGCGATTTCTATTCCTGCGACCATTTCGTCGATCGCGACCATTTCCTGGGCAACATCCGCGACACGTCGCTCCTCGAAGCCCTGGAAAGTCCGCTCCAGGAAAAATTCGGACGATCGAAATGGGAGACCCTGCCGCGCCGATGCCTGAGCTGCAACGTGCTCGCGTACTGCAATGGCGGCTGTCCCAAGGACCGCCTGCCCGTGAGCCGGGACGGCCAGCCGGCCGCCAATCATCTCTGCGCCGGGCTGCATCGCTTCTTCAGCCATGTCCACCCGTACATGCTCAGGCTGGCGAGCCATCTGCAGGCGGGCCGGTCCATCGCGCAATTCATGGCGTCGGTCCGTGCTCAAGACGCCGGGGCCGCGCTTGCCGTGGGGCGCAACGATCCGTGTCCGTGCGGCAGCGGCAGGAAATACAAGAGATGCTGCCTCGGCCGCGACGTCGCTCGCGGCGGCACCGGGGACCGGACCCCCTGACCGCGTCGGATTCGCACCTACTGCATCGATGCGATGTGGCAGCGCTGAGGTCGTTGTTTCGCGAGCTTCTGTAATGATCAGCGCAAGCCGGCCGCCTCGGCGTGGATGTCGAGCAGCTTCGGCAGCGTGGCCGGGTCCCGCCGTCCGAAGCCGCATTCCGTGCCGATCATGTAGTTCCCGGCGTACTTGTCGGCCGTCGCCATGCGCCGGCGGGTGCCTTCGATGCCGTCCGTGTAGTGCACCAGGCCGAGAGCGAGCTTCGTCTCGGGGCGCATCTTCAGATCCTTGAGCGGTTCGAAATAGGCCTCGTCGTGCCTTTCCCGCGGCACGGGCATGTGGATCATTTCTATGGTCCGGCCGATGCCCGCACTCAACCGGTTCGCGAAGTTGACCAGATGGACCATGCTCTGCGGTTCGATCGAGTGCTTGTGCCTGTTGTCGCCGTAGCACAAGTGATAGCACAGGTGCACATCCTTCGGCACGGCGTTGCCCAGGCGCACGTGCATGGGAACGAAGCTCTTCATCATCTCCTCGCGCGTGGCGCCATACTTGGTCGGCTTGCCGCTTTCCAGGTGAAAGAATATGGACGACGCCACGTCGTACTGGATGGCGAGCTGGCCGTGCGGAACGGCCGCGCAGATCCTGCCGGCCTCGCCCACCACCGCCTGCTCCAGCGCGGGGCTGAGCGCCTCGTGCAGCGCCTCCACGACGAAGGCCGCCATGAGCGACGGAATCGAGGCGATGTCGCACTGGTAGCGCACGTTCGCCGGAATGACGCCGGCCGTCTTCAGCCGCTTGAAGTCCTGCCACGATTCCAGCGCGAAGCGTGCGTGAGGGAGCTTCGTGAAACGAACCGACTTCGGATCGACACCGGGCTTGAGCGCGTAGCGCTTGAAACGTGTCGCGCCGGCGTGGACCATGAACACTTCTTGCGTGGGCTCGAAGTCGGGATGCCCGGAAAAGATCGGCTCGAGCCAGGGCAGCCAATTGAGCCGCGGCCCCGTTTCGCCGTCCGGCAGGGACTGCAGGCCGGGTCCCAGCTTCTTCGCCAGCGTCTCGAAGACCTCGGCCGCGTTGGCGAGCGGCACGCTGCCGACGATGTGTATTCCATGCTTTGCCATCGAGCTGAGCTCCTTCGGTTTTCGGCGCTGCTAGCGCAACCCGGCCGCTTCCGCGGTGTAAATCGCGCATCACCCTCGGATCATGCGGGTTGCCTCGCCCTATCTGGGCGCGCTGAGCTTTATCGTCTGGATCACTGTTTTCCACTGATTGCGGTGGGACTCGATCTCACGCGCGAACTCACTCGGGCCGAGGGCCATTGATTCGAAGTTGAGCTCCTTCATTTTCTGCGCATAAGCGGCGTCGCGGCGCAACTCCAGAAATTCGCGGGCTATGCGATTTACGAGATCCCGCGGCACGGCGGCCGGCGCGAACACGCCGAACCAGCCGTAGACCGTGATGTCTTTCAGCCCGTTTTCAAGCGTGCTCGGCACGTTCGGATAGTCCTCGAAGCGGGCCGGACCGATGGCCGCCAATGCGCGCAAGCGTCCGTCGGCAATGAAGGGTTTTACCGAGGCGATCGCGGCTACCACCATCTGAACACGTCCGGCGACTGTATCCTGAATGGCCGGCCCCATGCCCTTATAAGGAACGTGCGTCATTTCCGCGCCGGCCGACTTCAGCACCAGCTCGGCAGCGAGGTGAAACTCGTGCGCCTCCCCGGGCGAGCCGAAGAAATACTTGCCGCTATTGGCCCGGGTCTCCGCGGCCAGCTCTTTGAGCGTATTGGCCTTGATCGACGGATGAACCACGACCAGCGTCGGCGTGCGCGCAACCATGGCCACGGGAATCAGATCGCGCGCGGCATCGAAACTCGGCTTGGGCTCCAGGCTGCCGGCAATCGTGATGGGGCTTTGCGGCGTGAACAGCAGCGTGTAGCGACGCTGCCCGCGAGAGCAAGCGCGCCCAACATCGAAACGAACAACCCTCTGGCACCAGTGAACATGAGCCGCGCCGGCGTCTTCATCTCATCTCCTTGCTTCTGTTGATTCGCGCCCCGGTGTGCTCATGCCATGAACGTGGCACACCGGCTTCCGGAAATCCCGGTTCGACCTGCCTCCTTTTGAGACGGTACCCTAATCCGGGGCTGTTGGGCCAGAGGCGAGCACTTCGCCCAGCACCCCGACCGCGGCAACGTGATCGTCGATGATCTCGCGCATGATCTGGTCCGCGCCGGCGGGACCTTTATGGGACAGCAGGCCGCCCGGCCGCTCCGGCGCGCGGCCGAACCCGCACGGTGCCGCGATACCGAACTCGGGGAGGAATTGCCGGGCCGCTTCCAATTGAAGGCGCAGCCCGTCCGCGCCGTGCAGATGGTGGATCGCGCCGATGTATACGCGGGCGCCGCCGGTGTTCAACTGCGAAAGCGGAGCGAAGAAAGATTCCTCGGCCGAGCCCACGGTTGGAAAATGCAGGAAGTCGACGCGCCGGCCCGAAGCCGCGACCGCCGCGTTCAGCAACATTACCGTGCCGGCGAGGCTCGCGGGCTGGCGCGAAGGCCAGCCGTTCAGCGTGCCGAAACAGGAGTGGTAGCCCAACGCCGCTTCCTTAGGGATGTGCGGGCAGATCTCGTTTGCCGGCGCCAGCAGCCGCTCGGCTTCGCTTTGCGCGGCTGCAGATCCTTCACGGTCGAGCTTCGTTTCGAGGTAGCGGTTTTCCACGGCCAGGTCCCACTGGATGGCCAGGTCCGCCGGAGGAATTTTCTCCACCATCTTGAGGATCTCGGCGCGAAACGCTGCTGTGACCCCGGGCACGATCTTCGCGTGATCTTCCGGGTCGGGAAAGAACGAGGTCACCGCGCTGTACGAGAGCGGCAGACAGACCTGGAATTTGACATGTGCGGGGATGACGCTCTTTTCCCTGAGCGTGCGAAAGACGAAGTATGAGTTGACGGCATCGCGGGTGTAGCCGAGGCGCCATCCCGGGTCGCCGAACTTCACCTGCCTTACGCCGGGCCTCACGCGAAAGTTGAACTCGTCGTTCAACCCCCGCGGCCGCCAGCGCTCCACCCCGCCTTCGTCCGGTGCCGGACGCCTGATCGTCTCCAGATCCGGATGGCCGTTCAGCACGCGATAGGCGAAGCCGTCGACCCAGTACTGGCGCTCGCCGACTTCGCCGTCGGGCATGTACGGTAGCCACTTGCCCAGCGTTCCTCCGAGCGCGCGAAACACCTCCTCCGCCGTTTCCAGCGGCACGCTGCCTACCAGCAAAAGCTCATTGCTCATGTAGACCTCTCCATCGTGCGCTATTCAATTCCAGAGCGACTGGCTCGCAAGCCGGGCGCCTTCGGCGAGCGTGCGCAACTTGGCCCAGCCGATTGTTCGTGCCCCTCTGATCACGCCTCGAATGACCGGGCTCCCTTATTGCACCATGCGTTGCGGCCCATGTATACGGAAGTACGCGGCACAGAAGTCGCTTCGCTACATCGCATGAGACGGCAGGTACTAAAAGGCGGTATAATTGGTACGGTTATCAGTACTGAAGGCTTTAGGCCCATGAACTCACTGACCGCCGCCGAGCTCAAGCGCCGTGGCATGGCCGCCATAGAAGACCGCCTGCACCACGGGCCGATACATCTCATGAAGCACAACAAGCCTTCCGCCGTGGTTCTCTCGGAGGAGGACTATGCTCAACTCGCTCAGGGCAAATCCGGCAAGGCGGTGGGCATGACCGCCATACAGTGGTTGCTGAACCAGCCAGCCACCGGCACCAAGCGCAAGGCTCAACTCCTCAAGGCGCATCGCGAAGAACGTGAGAGCTGGGAGTGATCGCTTTTTTCGACGCCAGCGCTCTGATCTATCTGGTCGAGGGCGCTGAGCCGTTTGCGCGCAGTGTGCGAGCTGAGCTGGCGCGGACAGCGAAGAAATATCCCAAGCTCGGCGCCGCTCTGAGTCGGCTTTCATGGCTGGAATGCCGGGTGCGACCGGCCCGAAATAACGAACTTACCACCTTGGCGGCGTTCGATGCGTTCTTTGCTCGGCCCGATCTGATCTGGGTGGAATTGACCCAGGACGTCGTTGAACTGGCTACCGCGATCCGCGTGAAACACCGTTTGCGCACGCCTGATGCACTTCAGGCAGCAAGTTGCCTTCAGTTGGGGCGACAGCATCTGTTTTTGACCGGTGACGCAGGGTTCAAGCAGGTTACCGGCTTGAACGTAAAAGTGCTGGCCTGAAACCCATTCCGACCGTGAGCAGCAGCCCCGATGTTCAGGGCGCTTTTGCTCGCCCACAGGGCGCGGCCGCGGTCCTAAGCGTCGCCCCATAACTTTTGGGACGCTCTCACGAGATGCTCGAGCTTGCGCACCTCGTCCGCTTCCGAGAACCTTGTTTGCTCATAGCTCGATGCAAAGCCGCATTGCGGGCTGAGACAGAGCCGCTCGAGGTCGACAAACCTGGTTGCCTGGTCCACCCGGCGCCGCAGCTCGTCGACAGGTTCCAGCGACGATAGCTTGGTACTAATTATGCCGAGGACCGCAAAGCGATCCCTGGGTAGATGACGCAACGGCTCGAAGCCCCCGGCGCGCTCGGTGTCGTACTCGAGGAAATAGACGTTCGCATCCAGTTTCTGGAACAAGCGCTGGGCGATGCGTTCATAACCGCCGCTTGCCTGACCGTGGCCGCTGTTGCCCCGGCAGAGATGGACCCCGATGGTCATGTTCGCGGGACGCTCGCGCACCGCGTCGTTGAACAGTTCGTAATATTGGTCGACGAGCGCCTCGGGGTCTTCCCCGCGGTCGCCTACGACCTGTGCGTTCCGCGGGTCGCACACGACCGCGCTGGGGACGTCGTCGATCTGCAGGTAGGTGCAGCCTTGCGCGGCCAGGTCTGCTATCTCCTGCCGGTAGATCGCGGCAATGTCGCCGAAATACGCCCTGCGGTCTCCGCGTAAGGGCCTTTCTCCAGCATGCGGTCGCCGCGGAAAAAATGGTTCACCGACGGCGCCGGCAGCGTCGCCTTTACGGTTCTGGCGGTGAGCTTGCGCACGAACTCGAATCCCGGCGCCATCGGTTCGCGCCTCCTGAGCCGGCCGATTGCATCGGGCACCGAACCGCCTTTTCGGGTCTGGCCCGAGTAATCGGTGAACGTAAAGTCGCTCGGCGTCAGGTCGCGGCTGTAGCCCTCGGTCGCTTCGAACAGCAGGTCGCGCCATGAGCGCTTGCGAAATTCCCCGTCGGAGATCACCTGGAGACCCACGCGTTCCTGCAGCGCAACCACCTCCCGTATGGCGTCGTCTTCCATGCGTGTGAGCTCGTCCCGCGGGAGCTTGCCGTCGCGCCATGCCTGTCGCGCCTTGATGAGGCTGGCAGGTCTCAACAGGCTGCCGAGGTGCTCGGCGCGAAAGGGCGGCACTTTACGCTGCGACATGTCGGCCTCTCCTCGGGGATATGTCGATCGCACGCATTTTCCTCTCCTTTGTATCGGTCGCCGGAATGAAATTTCCGCCCGAGCGGTTCTCAATGATCACCGGCTGTCAACGCTATTCGGCTTCGATGCCGATGGTTTTCACGATCTTGCCCCAGAGCACGGTTTCGGAGCGGCGACAAGCGCCACCGAGCCCTAGACGTCGTAGTCCTGATACGACGCTCCCGTTCGAGCGCCTGCGCATCGACGTCACGGCGTGTGCAGGCGGGGAAAGACCCGATTGTCGGCAAGGAGCTGCGGGACCCACCCTCCTGGCGAGAATCCGTCTCGGGTCCGCCGAGTCACTTGCCAACCAAGTGCAGCAACGCGTACTCGGGGCCGGGATCGACGGCATCGCTGCCGGCGGCTGCGCGCACCAGCGCCTCAATGCGCCGACGCGAGGCGGCAAGCGCCTCGCGGTCTGTCGCTTGCGCGAGCACAACCTCGTCGAAGGCTGAGGGTGGCGCGCCGCCCGCATTCCACGCAATGCCCGGCACGCGCGCGTCCACCAGGCCCCAGTCGGCGGCGAGGACGCCTTCGAGCTCGATGATCGCGTCGAGCGCAGCCGCCCTCGTCGCCTTATCGGGCTTGCCTTTCGCAACGCGCAGTGCAAGCAGCCACGCGCCGACGCCGGCCCCGGCCGAGGCGACGCGCCGGCAGGCGCAGCGTGCCATGTTGCAGAAGTGCGGGCGCATTTTCTGCGACCAGGGCGTGGGGCGCTCGACGAGGGCCGTGTACGGCCTGCTCGAGAGCACCGCGGTCGAGTCGAGGTCATAGACGGAGAGGTAGCGCTGCGGGCCGTCGTCGGCGCGCGCATAGCGCCGCGCAGCGCGGATGCCCGGCACCGACACGCGCTCGGGCACGTGCTCGCGCGAGTGCCAGCGGTTGTATTCCACTTCGACCTCAGGGTCGATGTCGTTCCAGAGCAGGAGGATCCCGGTGGCTTCCATGGTGGCCGAGCTGGCCGGCACGCTGAACGCGATAGGGGTGCGACGTCTTTGTGCGGACCCGCAGGATACAAGATAATAGCCGGAGGTCCCGCCTGCAACCACGACGGGCGCCATGGAAACGACAAGCATGCAAGCGCTGCCGCGCCACCCGTGTGCTGTGGGACGGGGTGATGAAGCTGCTTGCCGAGGAAGGCGTGCGCATAGCGCCGATGATCACTCATCGCGTGCCGCTGGCGCGCGCGCTGGAGGGCTTCGAGCTCGCTCGCCGGCGCATCGCTTCCAAGGTGATGGTGTTTCCGAATTCAAATGCATGAGCGATGAGAAAGGAAATACTCATGAGAACCGTGCCGACCAAAACCCTCGCTCTTGCCGCCGCATTTGCGGCAGTGACCGCCTGCGCAAGCGCGCTGGCGCAGAACTTTCCCGCCAAGCCTATTCGCCTGGTGGTCTCGGGCGCGGCGGGCGGGTCGCTCGACATCCCCGCGCGCGCGGTCGCCAACCGGCTGCGGGACCGGCTGACGATGATCGTCGAGAACCGCCCTGCGGCGGGCGGTACCGTGGCGGTGAACGATGTGGCTAAGTCGGCGCCTGACGGCTACACGCTCGTCTTTGGATTCAACGGGCCGTTGGCGTACGCGCCGTTCCTGTTCTCCAAGCTGCCCTACGATCCGCTCAGGGACCTCACTCCGGTGATCTGGATGGGCGGACAGCCCTTCACCCTGGGCGTGTCGGCATCGCTGGGCGTGAACACCGTGAAGGAGCTCATCGAGCTGCTGCGCAAGAACCCGGGCAAATACAACTATGCGTCCCTTGGCAACGGCAGCGGCTCGCACCTGACGATGGAGCTGCTCAAGACCGGGAGCAGGACCTTCATCGTGCACATCCCCTACAACGGCGCGCCCGCGGCGGCTGCGGCGGTGGCCGCGGGCGACGCGCACGCGACCTTCCAGGCCTCCTCGGTGCTGCTGCCGCACGTGCAGTCCGGGCGCATAAAGATCCTGGCGGTTTCGACCAGGGAGCGCTTCCCGCTTACTCCGGAAGTGCCCACCATCGCCGAGTCGGGCGGGCTGAAGGACTTCGACTCCGACGGCTGGAACGGCATCCTCGCCCCGGCGGGCACGCCGCGCGAAATCGTGCTGCGCATCAACCGCGATATCAATGATGCGCTCGCCTCGAGCGAAGTGCGCGAGGTGCTCACGCGGGCGCAGATCCGTCCGCGCGGCGGCGCGCCCGAAGTATTCGGCGAGCTGATCCGCAACGAGTCCCGCAAGTGGGGCCCGGTGATCAAGTACACCGCCGCGAGGCTGGACTGAGCGGCGCATCGCGGCGCCGGTGGAACGTTGACCCGCGGGACAGCCAGGGGTAGATTGACTCGGTCATTGCCGCCGGGAGGAATCAATGAAGAGACTCTTGATCGCGTTCCATGCTCTTGGGATCCTCTGCATTGCCGCGCCCCATGCAGCCCTTTCCCAAGCCTATCCGGCGAGGCCGATCCGTGTGGTCGCTCCTTTCCCGCCCGGCGGAGGCGTTGATCTGACTGCCCGCGTGCTGCAGCAGCGGCTCTCTGCCGGGCTCGGGCAGCCGATAGTGATAGAAAACCGTGCAGGCGCCAGCGGCATGATCGGCGCCGAATATGTTTCGCGTTCAGCCCCCGACGGCTACACGTTGGCCTATACGGTTGGTTCCGACCTCGCCCTGAAGCGCTTCGTCAGCAGGGCGCCGACGCTCGATATGCTGAAGGATTTAACGCCCATCGCCAGTGCGCTCGAGTCCGTAAGCTGCATCGCCGTGGCCGGCTCGTCCACGGTGAATTCGATCACAGAGCTGATCGATCTGGCGAAGCGCAATCCGGGCAAGCTCAATTTCGGCTCCGCCGGGATGAATTCCTCCCAACATCTGACCGGCGAGCTTTTCAGGCAATACGGCGTCGACATGGTTCACGTGCCGTTCAACGGCCTCGCGCCCGGCGTCGTGGCCTTGATGGGCGGGCAGATCGAGGTGGCCATTACCAACTTTGCTTCCGTCAGTGCGCAACTGCGCGAAGGCAAGGTCAAAGTGCTGGCCGTCACCCGGCCGAAGCGTTATGAGGACGCGCCGCACATTCCGGCGGTGAACGAAGCGCTGCCCGGTTTCAACATGCCCGTCGCCTTCTTCGGTTTCTTCGGTCCGCCGGGATTGCCGCGGCCCATCGTGATGCGATTGAACGCCGAGGTCGGCAAGGCGCTGGAATCGCCGGAGGTGCGCGCCAAGGCCAAAGAGTTGTACATGTCGGTGATATTCACGTCGCCGGACCAGTTCGCAGGCATGATCCGCGAATCCATCGACGCCTACGGCCGGATCGCGCACGCGGCGCGAATCCAGCCTCAGTAACGACGACGGATGGAAAAATCCATATGCCATACGAAGAGCCGACCTTCAACCGCGCGGTCGATACCGTGCTGAAAGACGCGGAGTTCGAAAAACGGCTGCTTGCCATCGGCTGGGGCAATGCCCAAGGCGCCCGCACGCCCGCGAGGGTCGCCGAGCGCGCGCGCTGGCAAAATGGCGCGCCCACAGGCGATCAGGGCGTAAAAACTTCGTTTGCTGACGAATAGCTTCCACCCGGCGTCGGCCCGCCCGAGAGCACGTAAATCTGCTTTCCGAGCACCGCCGCGCCTAACCCGTGCCGAGCCGTCGGCATGCGCGCCCAGGACCGCCACACATTCTTCAGAGGCTCATACGATTCGGTCTCACCGAACGTGCCCGACGGGGACTCGCCGCCGAACACGAAAATGCTTCCATCGAGAGCGGCGGCGGCAATGCTAGAATCACCGCCATGGCCGACGTCACTGCGCAGATCCTGACGGAAATCCGCGACGAGGCGCGTGAAGCTCGCGCCGAGACGCGTGATAATTTCAAGACCGTCTTTCACCGGCTCACGCTGCTGGACACCAGCATGAACGACGTGAAGCAGCGCCTCACTTCCCTCGAGCGGCACATGGCGGCGCTGCTCGCCACCGTGCCGATAATGAACGAGCGCATCCAGTCCCGAATCGTCCGGGCGAGCCCTACAATCGTGCACGTCCACAAAGGTCGGAAATCAATCGCTGGCGCGAGAAGATCAAGGCCCTTGGCGTAAGACCCCCAATAGCCGGTACCCGGAGCGCAGGTATGAGCGGAACAGCCTCCGGTCGCTTGTTAATCCACGCGGCAGCCCGCTGGCTGAACGACCAGATTAGCGGAAGCAACCAGTTTTTCGAGCGGCTTCTGGGCGCAGTTTCGCCGGCTGGGCTATCGAGGCAGCTCGAGCCCGCGCAGCGCGATGATGTTGCGCTGGATCTCGCTGGTTCCGCCGCCGACCATGCCCATGATGGAATGGCGCAGCACCTGCTCCATCTCGCCTGCGACGGGCGCGCCGGGCGCGTCCTCCGACAGCAGCCCCCCGCTGCCGAGAATATCGAGGGCCGCCTGCCCGATCCGCTCCTGCAGCTCGCCGGAGAAAACCTTGCCCATGGCGGCCTCGTACAGGCCGGTGCGGCCTTCCTCCACCAGGCGCGAGTTGCGCAGCTGGAACTGCCGCGCGACCTCGAGCTCCGCGGCGAGCCCGCCCAGGCGGTCGCGCACGACCGGGTCGCTGCGCAGCACCTCCTGGCCGCGCACGTGGTCCACCAGGTGCTGGAACACCTTCTCAAGCAGCGCCATCAGCGAGGCGCCGATCATCACCCGCTCGGACGCGAGCGCACCGGTGATCACGTTCCAGCCGTCGTTGGCCGCGCCGACGCGGTTGCGGTCGGGCACCCGCACGTCGTCGTAGAAATGGGCGCTGAAGGTCTTGCCGTACATGGCCATGCTGGGCCGTATGGTGATGCCGGGCGAGCGCAGGTTCACCATGAAGACGCTGATGCCGGCGTGCTTCTTCGCCGCAGGATCGGTGCGCACCGCGAGCCACATGTACTCGGCCTTGTCGGCGCCGGTGGACCAGAGCTTCTGGCCGTTGATGACCCAATGCTCCCCGTCGCGCACGGCTCGAGTGCGCAGCGACGCCAGGTCCGATCCCGCCTCCGGCTCGCTGTAGCCGAGGCCGAAGGTCACCTCGCCGCGCAGGATTTTCGGCAGCCACTCGGCCTGCTGTTCCTTCGTGCCGTACTTGAAGAGCGCCGGTGCGACGATGTTCTCGGCGACGTTGTGCGCGTTGACCGGGGTGCCGGCGTTCGCCATTTCGGTGATGAACGCGATGTGCTCGCTGGGGCTGCGGCCCTGGCCGCCGAATTCCTTCGGCCAGCCGACGCCGATCCAGCCGTCGCGGCCCATGAGCTTCGAGAACTCGAGGTCCCAGCCCCGGTCCTTGAAGGGCTTCGCCCGGTACGCCGCGCGCTTGACTTCGTCCCAGTTCTTCGCGAGCCAGTCGCGTATCTCCGCGCGGAACGCCTTCGCGGCCTGGCCCATCTCGAGTGGAGGAAGCGCCCGCACGTTCGCATCGCCGCCCTCGGGTCCGAGGGAGCGAAGGACATAGTCCGCCCGTTCCGCGCGTGCGCGCAGCGAGCCGCCGAAGCGGCTGACATCGGCATGCACGCGGCGGAAGTGGCGCGGCGCCTCGTGCTCCTCGGCGTAGCCGATGGCGCCGAGCGCGCGCTGGTTCTGGACGGCCACTTCGCGCAGCGCCGGGCCCGCGAAAGCGAGCGCCGAGGCGCCGAACACGCGCCAGTCGGCCATGCCCCCGTCGTACGCGGCGGCGGCCTGCTCGAGCGTCAGCCGCGAACCTTCGAGATTGACGAGGCTGTTGGCGAGCTTGTGCTGGATGGCCTGGAACGAGCCGATGAGCTGGCCGAACTGCTTTCTCACCTTGGCGTGCTCCACCGCGAGTTCGAAGGCGCGCTGGGCGGCCCCCAGGGCGCGCGCGGCGCAGGCGAGGCGGGCGATCAACGCAACGCCTTGGAGCGTGGTCTTGTCGACCGCTACATTCGCAGCCGGCGCATTCACGAGCGAAAGCGTCGAAAGCGCCGGCACCGCAAGACCCGGCGTATCCGTCAGGCTCACCCCCGAAGCCCCTCTGACAACGATGCAGACGCCTGCCGGCGCATTGGTGAATACCAGGAAATGCGTTGCGCCCGCCGATCCTTCGACGAAGGCGATGTTTCCGGTCAGCGCGCCGCCTTTCTGTTCGGCCCGTCCCGCCGAATGGTCGCCGTCGAATGCGCCGAATGCGGCGGCCACGATCGCCCTGCCCGCATGCAGATCGGCAAGCAGCGACTTCGCGGCATCCGATGAATCCCGCGCCAGAGCGAGGTTCGCGCAGACCGCCCCGAGCATGGGCGCCGGGCAACTCGCCCGACCCAGTTCCTCGAATACCAAGAAGATCTCGCGCAGTCCCCCTTCGTGCGGATCGGTCCCCAGGGCGGTGAGGCTCTGCGTTGCCATTTCCCCCCAAAGGGTCGTTATGGCGGGTACGTTCGATGCACGCTCCACCGCCTTGTCGGCCGGCCAGCGGCTGGCAAGAAACTCGCGCACGGAGTCGCGCAGCAACTGCCGATCCGCATCGGAAAGACCCGCCTGCCCGGCGATGACCTCACGGCTTGCAATCGCGTTCGTGTTCATGTGTCACCCTTTTTCTCGGCGGAACAGCAGCGCGTTCGCCTTCACTATTGCACGCGTATCCCCGTCTGCTTGAGCAGCCTGTCATGCGAACGGGCTTCGCCGGGAACTCCAGCAGATCGCTTTCATATTAGCAAAGCCGACTTCGAGCGTCGTGCAGTCCTTCTAGGGCATCAGGCCGTTTTTCCTGGGCATCGCGGTCGGCGACATGTAGAACGCGGCCCGGTACGGACCGGATGAATGCCTCGATGCTTCATGCGCGCGAGTCTTGTGGGCGCACCGGCGACGTTCCAATACGAATTCCTTTGGCCGCCATCAATCGTTCTTATCGAAGTGGGACGTTGGGATACGAAGAGTTGACCTCGACGCGAGCGCGACGGATGATCATTCCGAAAGGAGGCTGCATGGGTAAGACCTACACCGTTCCGGACAGTGTCCATCTTGTCGGAAGCATCGGGCTGGACACCGTCGAAGAAACATTCAGGACCGTGGGGCATGGGCGGGCGCGTGCATCCCCAGATTGCCTGGGCCAAGCTCGCGTCGCTGGCGGAGGGCGCGAAGCTCGCGACCCGCGAGCTCTGGAAAAACTGACGTTCAGCGACTGTTGCTTGCTCTTCGGCATCAACCGCGGTACGATTTGTCTTACTGTACTACAGAAGCCTGTCATGCCCCTTTCAGTTCGACTCACCGCGGAGGAGGAAGCCCTGCTCGAAGCGGCGGCCCGCCAGACTGCGCGCAGCAAGAGCGAACTGGTGCGCCAGGGAGTAAGGGAACTGTGCCAGCGGCTGGCCCGTGCCGATCGAACGCCCTTTGATCTGGGCAGGAATCTTTTCGGTGCAGGCGCGCTCGCCAAAGCGCCCACGAATCCGCACAAGCGCGCGATCTGGGAAAAGCTCCGTGCGAAGCACCGCCGCATGGGTTGATATCGGTTTTCTCGTCGCGCTGTTCGCGCGCGATGACTCGCACCACAAATCGGCCGTCGAATTCCTCGCCGGCGCTCGCGACATCGAATTCCATTCCATCTGGCCCGTAGTGTCGGAGGCGAGCTTTTTTCTCGATCACGCCGGCAAGGTCGCGATGCTGGAATGGCTGGAACGCGGACCGATTCTCTTTCATGAGATCGGCATCGGCGATGTCCCCGCGATTCGTTCGACCCTGAAAAAGTACCGCGATCTTTCCCCTGACATCACGGACGCCGTGCTGGTGACATTTGCCGGCATCCACGCCATCTACCGGATTGTAACGGTCGACGTGCGGGATTTTTCGGTCTATCGAACCGGGGGCGGGAAGGCGATTGAAAGGCTTTGGCTGTGAGCCCTGCCGCGCCGGGGCAGACGTTGCGCGATGGCAACAGGCGTGGCACAGTGCGGATCGATCCATGACCCGCCAGGACCGGGAACTGGCGTTGACGGGAACGCTCCAAACCGCCGTCTGCTGAAAACGAGGGAACAAAACATGCCTAGCTTCATGTCTCGGTTGCTGCTTTCGCTTTCGGCTGCTCTCGTAGCCGTTGCCACGGCCGGAGCGGTTCAGGCACAGACCGCCTATCCGGCCAAACCCATCAGGCTCGTGGTCGGTTTCGCCGCGGGCGGACCGACCGATCTCCCGGCCCGGTCGGTCGCCGACAAGCTGGGAACAGCCTTGGGACAACGCGTCGTCGTCGAGAACAGGGTTGGCGCCGGCGGCCAGATCGCAACCCAGGACGTGCTCTCCAAGCCGCGGGACGGGTACACCCTGCTGCTCTGCACCCATTTCGAATCGATCAACACGGCGCTTTACAGGAAGGTCGCCTTCAAGCTGAGCGACATCGCGCCGATCAGCCAGATCTCGCGGTATTACTATGGGGTCGCAGTGACCAATGAGATACCCGCGCAGAACTGGGACGCCTTCATCGCCTATGCCAAAGCGAACCCGGGGAAGATCAATTACGCAACGGTCGGCGCGGGCTCAGCGCAGGAGATTCTTGCACGTCAGTTGGCCAAGCTGACCGGGATCGACATGACCAAGGTGCCATACAAGGGCGGTGCCGACATCATGACGGACCTCATGGCAGGACGCGTGCATTTCTACGTCTCGCCGACACTCGCGGTCCTGCCACAATACAAGGCCGGCAAACTGAGAATAATCGCCGTGACCAGTCCCGAGCGGCTCCCGGCCGCGCCTGAAATACAGACGCTGACCGAAAAATCCATTCCCTTCGTCAGGTTTGGCTGGCTTGGCATCTGTGCCGGGGCGGGGACACCGCAACCCATAATCGCGCTGCTCAATCGTCACATCACGACGATCGTGAAAACACCCGACTACCGCCAGCTGATCGAGAAAGCGGGCTCGATTCCCGTTTCGTCGACGCCGCAAGAGCTGGCGAGGGTCCTGATCGAAACTCATCAGGACACCGCCGCCACCATCCGCGAATTCGGCCTGCAACTGGAGTAATTCATTCTTGTCTGCCCAATAAGACATTCTTATCGCACCATACGCTGCCGGTCCCAAATTGTCTTCGTCCGCTTGAAAGGATCCAGCATGAAACGCAGCACCGGCAGAATTCTGACCACCCACGCGGGGAGCCTCCCGCGAACCGACGAGGTGCTCGCTATCCTGCGTGCGCGCGAAAACGGCCGCGACGAGCCTCAGTATTCCGCGCAGATAAAGAGCGCTGTGGCGGACGTGGTCAGAAAGCAGGCGGAGACCGGGCTGGACGTGGTGGACGACGGCGAGTTCAGCAAACCCGGCTTCATTCATTACGTGAACGAGCGCCTGAGCGGGTTCGAGCCGAGCAGGGAAAAGGCCCCGGGCAGCCCCTTCGCCGGGTCGCGCGAAGTCCGCAGCTTTCCAGAGTTCTACGACTGGATTGCGAAGACCGCACCGAATACATCCTCGCGAGCGGTGCACATGGACTGCGTGGGCCCCATTAAATACAAGGGGCACAAACAATTGCAGACCGATATCGAAAACCTCAAGGCAGCGCTGCAGAAGGTCAAGGTCGAAGAGGCGTTCATGCCGGCCGTTTCACCTTCCCAGGTGGAGGACTGGCAGAACAACAAGTACTACAAGACCGATGAAGAGTACCTGTTCGCCATCGCCGAGGCCATGGGCGAGGAGTACAAGGCCATCGTGGATGCGGGGTTCCTGGTGCAGATCGACGACCCGCGCCTGGTGACCTACTACAACATGAAACCGGGCCTGAGCCTGGAGGACTGCCGCAAGTGGGCCGAAGTGCATATCGAGGCGCTCAACCACGCGCTCCGCGGCGTGCCGCGGGACCGGGTGCGGTTCCACACCTGCTACAGCATCAACATGGGACCGCGAGTGCACGATATGCAACTGAAGGATGTGGTGGACCTCATCCTGAAAGTGCGTGCGGGCGCCTACTCCTTCGAAGCGGCCAATCCGCGGCACGAGCACGAGTGGCGCGTGTGGGAGAACGTAAAGCTGCCCGAGGGCGCGATCCTCATTCCCGGCGTCATCACGCAATCCTCGGTGCTCGTCGAACATCCGGAGCTCGTGGCCGAGCGTATCGCGAGGTTTGCAAAAACGGTGGGCCGCGAAAACGTCATCGCCGGCGCCGACTGCGGCTTCGGGACATTCGCCGGCTCGATGGAAATTCATCCCACGGTCGCCTGGGCGAAGCTCGCGGCCCTTGCCGAAGGCGCCCGGCTTGCATCGAAACAGCTCTGGAGCGGCGCCTAAACGCGCCCCAATTGCACCCTGAATCACGAACGAGGCGCCTTACTTCACCTGCAGCTCATTCCTGACCGACTTCACGCCGTCCACGGTGCGTGCGACGGCTTCGGCCTTGCGTTTCTCCTCGGCGCTGTCGACAGAGCCTCCCAGCACGACCGTTCCCTTATCTGCCTTGACCCAGATATCGCCCGATCCGAGCGAGCGTTCCCTAACGAGCGCCGTGCGAACCTTGGTGTTGAGCACGGTATCGTCGATGCGCTCGCCTATGGAAGGCGGCCTCGCCGACGGACTGCGTTCCTGCGTTTGCCCGTAACCGGCGCCTGAAAAAACGACAAGCCCAGCGGCCAGAAAGGCCAAGGTGCAGCGTTTCAATTCCATGGATCGCTCCTTGTGGTCAATGGTCCCGTCGGACGAGCGATAACTGTGCCAACCGGGAGATGCTTGCCGGTCAAGCACTTAAGGACGAAGCTCCGGCCATTTTCCCGCCGGTTCCGTGTAAGAACTGCCGGCCGGCGCGAACGGGTTTCCCACCCGCCCGGTCCAAAGGCCGTCCCCCGCGCAACAACGAGCAAGGATGCACCGACGCGAACTGCTGCGATTGAGCGCCGCCCTGGCCGCGGCGCGCCTGCCCTTGGCCACTCCGCTCGCCGCCTATGCCGCCGCTTCTTCCCCACGGTTGGAACGCCTGGGTCCGCCAACGCGCTTCGATTACGCCTGGCTGAAGGGCCATGCCCGCTGGCTCGCCGGCCAGCCTCACAAGGAGTTGTCGCAGCATGTGCCCCCGCAAGTGCGCGCGCTCGACTGGGACCGCTACCAGGCCATCCGCTATCGCGAGGAGCGCGGCCTGTGGGTGGCGCAGCGGCTGCCTTTTCAGGCGCGCTTCTTCCACCTGGGCCTCTATTACCCGACACCGGTGCAGATCCACGAAGTGGTCGACGGCCGCGCCCGGAAGATTGCATACAGCCCCGAGCTTTTCGCCTACGGAGAACGCAGCGGGCTGCAGGGCGTGAGCCTGCCCAAGGATCTCGGATTTGCGGGATTTCGCGTGCACCACCGCACCGATTTCCGGCGCGACGTCGCGGCGTTCCTCGGCGCCAGCTATTTCCGCGCGGTGGGGAGCGAAAAGCAGTACGGGCTGTCGGCGCGCGGCCTGGCCATCGACTGCGGCATGAACCGGACCGAAGAGTTTCCGTCGTTCACCGCGTTCTGGCTGCAGCGGCCGGCCCCCAATGCGCGCAGTGTGACGATCCACGCGTTGCTGGAGTCGCGCAGCACGACGGGCGCCTACCGCTTCGACATCCTGCCGGGCGTGACGCTGGTCATGGACGTCGACGCGGCGCTCTATCCGCGCAAGCCCATCGAGCGCATCGGCATCGCGCCGCTCACCAGCATGTACCAGACGGGGGAGAACGATCGGCGCAGGGCGCTCGACTGGCGTCCCGAGATTCACGACTCCGACGGCCTCGCGATGTGGACCGGCGCCGGCGAATGGATCTGGCGTGCGCTCGTGAATCCGCCCGCGCTTCGTTTCAACGCCTATGCCGACCACGACCCGCGCGGCTTCGGGCTGCTGCAGCGCGACCGCAATTTCGACCATTACCAGGACGACGGCGTGTTCTATGACCGGCGGCCGAGCCTGTGGGTCGAGCCAAGAACGCCTTGGGGCAAGGGTTCGGTGCAGCTCGTTGAAATTCCCACCGACGACGAAACGCTCGACAACATCGTCGCGTTCTGGAACCCGGCCGAGCCGGTCCGTCCAGGAGGGGAACTGCTCTTCAGCTACCGGCTGCACTGGGGCTCGAAGATGCCGTTCAACCCGACGCTGGCACACACGGTAGCCACGCGTACCGGCATCGGCGGCATCATCGGCAAGAGGCCGAACTACTTCTCGTGGCGTTTCACCGTGGATTTTGCCGGCGGCACCCGGCCGCTCCTGCCGAAAGACGCCGCAATAGAAGCCGTTGTGTCCGCATCGAGCGGTGAATTGGAGCGCGTCGTCGCCCGGGTGCTTGCCGAGCAGCGCGGCTACCGCGCGACCTTCGACATCAAGCCGGCCGCCAGCGACGAGCCGGTGAACCTGCGCATGTACTTGACGATGAACGCGCGCCCGCTCACCGAGACCTGGCTCTACCAGTGGAGCCCGCCGCCCCTGGCGGAGCGCAGGTTCTGAGCCGTTCTGCGAGGTGAGCTGGGCTGATCGGGGTGCAGCCGGAACGAAAACGCGCTGCGCGTGTCCCTCCTGCACCTCTTCACGGAATGACAGCCATGAATCCCGACGCCGGCAGGCGCGCCCTGGACGCCTCGGACGACCTGGTGGATTCACTGCGCCTCGCGCACAGCGCCGTGCAGCGCATCGAGAACGAGTTGTACGGTGCGGTGCTCAAGGACGCCGACAATGTGTCGCAGAGCCTCCACAGGGTGCGGCAGTCGGCCGAGCAACTGCGCGCCGAGGTGGAACAGTTCGTACGCGAAGCGCACAGCTCGACGTCGCGCCCGACAGATCTGCACGGTTCGGGCACTCGGCCCGCGCATTGAGAAGCGCATGGAATGACACGCATGGAATGCCGCGTTGATGTGCACGCGCGCCCGGCGTAGCATGGATGCACAACTCCAAGACGTACGAGGGAGGTCTTCCATTACGCAAAGGAGTGTCGCGATGTGCTACGAATACGAATGGTATGAGCTGGAGCGGGCGGCCGAGCGGCAACGCCGCAAGCAGCGGGGCGATGAGCTGACGAAGGAAAAACCCTCCAAGACGCCCGCCCAGCCGACCCCGCCCGAGCGTAAGCTCAAGGACAAGGAGCCTGTGCCGGCCTAATCCCGCATGCCCGCAGGAAACCCCGCGATGCGGGGTTTTTTCTTGGCTGGGCGCGCGCGATCAACTTCCCAGCATGTCGGGCAGCGCCGCCACCGCCTCGGGCACCGGCACCGCGCGGGCGTCCTCGGCCCGCAGCGCGGCGAGCGTTCGTTGCACCACCGCCTCCTGCAGCAGCGTGACGCCGAAGAAGACCGGCTGGCCGCGGCGAAAAACCGCGAGCGTCGGGAAGTTCTCGATGTCGAGGTCGCCGATGAGCGCGCTCTCGTCCTCGATGTCGAGCCACACGTATATGCCCGCAGGATCGGCGTCCGCGATGCGGCCGAAGGCGGTACGGAATTCCCGGCAGGTGTCGCACCATTCTGCGCAGAGGCAGACCACCAGCAGGCCTTGCGCCGAGCGCAGGTCGGCGGCGGTGCGTGGTTTCAAAGCGGCGGGTTTGAGGAGCGACATGATCCGGATGCCGCCGGCATTTTAAGCCGGGGTTGACGGGCAAAGGAAATGTGGACCTGACCCCATTTTTCCCTTGGGCTATGATTCGCCCGTTTCCCGGTCGCTCCATCACTCGTCGAGGTCCACACATGAATCGATCCTTTGCGCGCCACGCTGCCGTGGCGCTCGTGTTCGCCTTCTTCACCACGGGGTGCGCCGCCCAGGCACCGCGCCAGGACTACCAGCCGGAAGTCGGCCAGCCTGGCAAGGACGTCGTCTGGGTGCCCACGGCCCAGGTCATGGTGGACAGGATGCTCGACATGGCCAAAGTGACCTCCAGCGACTACGTCATCGATCTGGGCTCGGGCGATGGCCGGACGGTCATCCAGGCCGCCAAGCGCGGGGCACGCGCCCTGGGCATCGAGTACAACCCCGACATGGTCGAGCTTTCCAAGCGCAACGCGGCCAAGGAGGGCGTGAGCGACAGGGCGAGCTTCGTCAAGGCGGATATTTTCCAGAGCGATTTTTCTCAGGCTACGGTCATCACGCTGTTCCTGTTGCCGGACCTGAACCTGAAGCTGCGCCCTACGCTGCTCTCGCTCAAGCCGGGCACGCGCATCGTGTCCAACTCTTTCACCATGGGTGAATGGGAAGACGACGATACGCTCACCGCCGATGCCAAGGACGGCTGCACCTACTGGTGCATTGCGCACATGTGGGTAGTGCCGGCCAAGATCGAGGGCACCTGGCGCCTGCCGCAGGGCGAGCTGACGCTCGGCCAGAACTTTCAGAAGCTGTCCGGCACGCTGAAGTCGCCCAGCGGCACCACGCCCGTCTTGAACGGCCGGCTGCGCGGCGAGACCATCAGCTTCGTCGCAGGAGGCTCCGAGTACAGCGGACGCGTCAGCGGCAACACCATCCAGGGCAGCGTCAAGGCCGCAGGCAAGACGAGCAACTGGACCGCCACGAAGATCGGCGGTTGAGGCAACGTCTCAGGCGGACTTTTCCGAGCTTCCCGGTTCGGAGACGCTGCCGGGCGGGCGCCGCTGCCAGGCGGCGCGGCGAAAACGTTTGCGCCGTGAAGGCACCGCCCAGCGCTTTGCGGAGTACTCGAGAATCTTTTCGGTGACGATGTCCCGGATGTCCGGGGGGAGCGAGGCCGCAGTTTCCTCGAAACGCGCCCCGACGGGATCGGCGGACAGCGGATCGCCGGGTCGGAGCTTGGAGCCGATGAACTCCTCGAAGCCGGGCGTGCCGGGTTCCGCGCCATCGTGGAACAGGCCGCCGTGCTTGCTCCACACCAGAGCCCGCTCGCTCGAATCCATGCCATAACACAGCTGGAACAGGGTCACTTCGCCCTCGCGGGTCTGCCAGACGAAAAGGTCGAAGAATTCGTCGTGGAACCAGCGCCGCTGCGTCTGGGGCTCGTCTCCCACGCCCAGTATTTCTTTCATGATCGTGCTCGCTTCCCAGTGCGCGTCCCCCGCGGGGGCCAGCAGCTGTATGTACCCGGGGAGATGGTCTGTGCGGACTACATCCCGCCCACCGCGTTCCAAGCAAAATTAGACACCGGAGGCCTTGTCGTGGTTCACCGGCAGGCGGCCGCCCGCTTTCTACATGGCATGTGCCGCGAGGACGCTCACCATGAAAGAACTGCGCGCTCGGGCGCAGTTGAACGGCCGGCGCTCCCCCGGCCGTCATGCCCACCGTATCGGGCCGCAATCCGCTATCATGCGGAAAAGCGATGGCGAAACAGCCGGCCGTCGTTCGTACCCTTCCCACCCATTCGAGGAAATTCATGGACGCATCGCGCGTTTTACGCACCGCTTTGGCGGCATTGTGCATTTCGGTTTTCAGCGCCGTCTCGTTTGCCCAGGCGCAGAAGGACTTCAAGCCCCAGGTCGGTCAGCAGGGCAAGGACGTCGTCTGGGTGCCCACATCCCAGGCGCTGGTCGACAAGATGCTCGACATGGCGAAGGTCACGCCGAACGACTTCGTGATCGACCTCGGGTCGGGCGACGGGCGCACGGTCATCACCGCCGCCCAGCGCGGCGCACGCGCGCTGGGCATCGAATACAACCCCGATATGGTCGAGCTCTCCAAGCGCAATGCCTCCAAGGAGGGCGTGAGCAACCGGGCCTCCTTCATGAAGGCCGATCTGTTCGAGAGCGACTTCTCGCAGGCGAGCGTGATCACGATGTTCCTCTTGCCCAGCATCAATCTGAAGCTGCGGCCGAAAATCCTCGATCTGAAGCCCGGCACCCGCATCGTGTCCAATTCCTTCACCATGGGCGAATGGAAGGATGACGAGACCGCCACGCTGGGCGAAAAGGCAGGCTGCAACTCCTATTGCGTGGCGCATCTGTGGATCGTTCCGGCAAAAGTCGAGGGAACGTGGAAACTTGCCCAGGGCGATCTCGCGCTGAAACAGGAGTTCCAGATGGTGTCGGGCACGCTGCGCTCGGGAGCCAACTCCACGCCGGTGAGCGGCCGGCTGCGCGGCGATGAAATCACCTTCAACGCAGGTAGTGCGCAGTACACCGGCCGGGTGAGCGGCGACACCATGGAAGGCAACCTCCAGTCCGCAACTGCTCAAACCCGGTGGACCGCCACGCGCGCCGCGAGGTAACCGGGAGAAAACCATGATCGATGCCGTGTCCCGCCGCCGCGCGCTGGTGGCGCTCACCCTGTTCGCGTGTGCGGCAGCGGCCTGCGCGCAGCAGCCCGCCAAGGAGGAATTCAAACCCTACGTCGGGCTGCCCGGCAAGGACGTGATCTGGCTGCCGGCGGAGCTGGTGATGGTGAACAAGATGCTCGAGCTCGCCAAGGTCACCGCGGACGACGTCGTGATGGATCTGGGCTCGGGCGACGGGCGCACCGTGATCCAGGCCGGCAAGCGCGGCGCCCGGGGCATCGGGGTGGAATACAACCCCGACCTGGTGGCACATTCGCGCAAGCTCGTGCAGCAGGAAGGGGTCGCCGAGCGGGTGAAGATCGAGGGCGGCGACCTGTTCGCCTACGACCTTTCCCAGGCGACGGTCATCACCCTTTTCCTGCTCCCCAGCATCAATATCAAGCTGCGGCCGAAGCTGCTGGATCTGAAGCCCGGCACGCGCATCGTTTCCAACACTTTCACCATGGATGAATGGCAACACGACGAAACGACCCGCGACACCTCGCAAGGCGATAACTGCAGCTTCAATTGCGTCGCCTACCTGTGGATCATCCCCGCGAAGGTCGCGGGCAACTGGCGGCTGGGCGACGGGCAGCTCCTGTTGAAGCAGGAGTTCCAGATGGTGTCGGGGACGCTGAAGACGGGCCGAAAGTCGGTCCCCGTCAAGGGGCGGCTGAGAGGCGATCAGATCAGCTTCAACGCCGGCGGCACTCAGTACACCGGGCGCGTGAACGAGGGTGCGATGACAGGCAGTTTCAGCGCGGGCGGCAAATCCGGTCAGTGGAAGGCCGCGCGGGCGGGATAGCGCGAGCATTCGCTCATAGTAAGCCCGTGATTTCGTTTGATCGCCGCCGTTTCCTCCAGGCTCTGGCCGCCTGGGGCGCTGTTTCCGCCGCGCAAGGCCGGGCAGCGGTCCCGCCGCGCTTCAGCGCGGATCCGTTTGCGCTCGGGGTGGCCTCGGGATACCCCGGGGACGGGGGCTTCGTGCTATGGACGCGGCTTGCGCCCGAGCCCGCGCTTCCGGGGGGTGGCTTGACCGAGGAAGCCATCCCGGTGGTATGGGAAGTGGCCAGCGACGAGTCGATGCAGCGCATCGTCGCCTCCGGGACCGAGCATGCCGAGCGGCCATGGGCGCATTCGGTGCACGTCGAAGTGAGCGGCTTGCATCCCGGGCGCCCTTACTGGTACCGCTTCCGAGCCGGCGACGCGGTGAGCCCTGTCGGACGCACGCGCACGGCGCCCGCGGCGAATGCCCTGCCCGAGCGGCTGCGCTATGCGCTCGCTTCGTGCCAGCACTACGAGCAGGGCTACTTCAGCGCGTATCGGCACATGCTGCGCGACGATCCGGATCTGGTCGTGTTCGTGGGCGACTACATCTACGAGCAGTCCTACGGCGCCACCCCGGTGAGGCGCCACAACGGCGCCAAGCCCGACACGCTGGATGATTATCGACGCCGTTACGCGCTGTACAAGAGCGATCCGGACCTGCAGGCCATGCACGCCGCCTGTCCGTGGATCCTCACCTGGGACGACCATGAAGTCGAAAATGATTATGCCGGCGAGCACTCGGCACTGCGCGTGCCGCGCGAGCGGTTCCTGGCGCGCCGGGCGGCCGCCTACCAGGCTTATTACGAGCACCAGCCCCTGCCCCGGTCGATGCGACCTCGCGGCCCGCATGCACGCATCCATACGACGCTGCCGTTCGGGCAGCTCGCCCTGTTCCATGTCCTGGACGACAGGCAATACCGCTCGCCGCAACCTTGCCAGCGCGCCGGGCGCGGCGGGGGCAATTACCTGGTGAACTGCGCCGAGCGCCTCGACCCGCGCGCCACCATGCTCGGCGCCGAACAGGAGCGGTGGCTGGCCGATAACCTGCGCGCGTCCCGCGCCCGGTGGAACCTCATTGCGCAACAGTCGCTGGTCGCCCAGCTCGACCTCAGCATGGGCGAGATCGACACGTTCTGGACCGATGCGTGGGACGGGTATCCGGCCGCGCGGGAGCGCCTGCTGCAAGCCATCGCCGAGCGGCGGCCCGCCAATCCGGTGTTCATGAGTGGCGACGCGCACATGTTCTGGGTGAGCGTGCTGCCGATTAGATTCGATGGCTCCGCCCTGCCGGCCGTGGCGAGCGAGATCTGCGGCACATCGATCACCTCGCGCTCGCTGGTGGAGCCCTGGTACATCGGCGCGCTCCTGTCCGAAAACCCGCACATACGTTTCGGCCACAGCGCGCATCGCGGATATACGAGAATAGAGCTCACGCCCGGCCCGGACCGGAGCCGATTGCCTGAAGCGGACAACCCGAAAGAGGAGATGAAAAACGGTGATCACCCTGAACGATCGTTTTCCTGCCCAGTCCTACTGCCATTCCCGCAGCCGAGGCCTCATGGTGCAAAAGCTATTTTTTTTCTTTCTGATCCTCGTCTTGCAAGCAGCTCAGGCCACCGCCCAGTCGGGCGGTCCGGCCCCGGAAGATTTGGTGAAGAACACTTTTGAAGAGGCCAAAGCGGTCGTCAGGAAGACCCCGGATCCGCGCGAGCTGCGGCGCATCGCCGAACAGAAGCTGCTGCCTTACTTCGATTTTTCGACCATGACGCGCCTGGCCGTCGGGCCGGGATGGCGATCCGCGACGCCCGAGCAGCAGCAGAAGTTGACCGACGCGTTCCGCTCGCTTCTGGTCAACACTTACACCGCCGCGCTGAACGAGGCCACTTCGATTCTGGACAAGACGCTCGAAATCAAACCGACGGCGTCCAAGGGGAACGACAGGACGGTGAGGACGGTGGTGCGGGGACCCGGCCGGCCGCCCGTTGCGATCGACTACCGGATGCAGAACGCGGGCAACGGCTGGAAAGTGTACGACGTGGTGGTCGAAGGCGTGAGCCTGGTGACCACCTATCGCGGCGAATTCAGCGAGGAAGTGCGCAAATCGGGCGTGGACGGGCTCATCCGGACGCTGGAGCAGAAGAATCGGTCGGTGGCCGCGAGGAGGTCCTGATCCTGAAAGTGTCCGCGGCGCACGCTACAGGGCCTCCGGCTTCGCAGCCGTAGCGTGCGCCGCGCCACACACCCTCCCTGGGCGGCTTTTTTGAGCGCCCGGCCCGCCAGAGCCCGGGCTGCTCCCCCCAAAGCACCGGGGGTCCCGCTCCTCCGGGATGCTAGTGCAGCACCCGGGCGAAAGTGCGGTCGCGCAGGAGCTCGAAAGCTTCGTGGCGCTCGCAGATCAGATCCGAGATGGTGACGTTGATCATGTTGCAGATCTCGTCATGTTTGTCGTCGTGCACGGGCACCACGAAATCGATTTCGGTGATGAACAGCTCGCGCAAGATGCCGCTCTTGTCCATGTCGTCCGGCAGACCCGCAGAGTCCTGAAGCGCGAATCCGACCAGATTGGGACACTGACGGAACACGACCTCGATCCTCGCCATCAGATCCGCTTCGATCTGCTGCAGCCGGGGTTCCAAAACTTGGCTCTGGATGGTTTGCATGACGCCCACATCTCCTTAGAACTAGACCCTTCTTGGAGCGAAACAATATCCACCGTCCTGAATGCGGCCAATTGGGGAATCCCCTAAACGGCACTTCGAAATTCCCTAGGGCCGGGAGCGAACGGGCACGTGGCCTGCTGCACCCGGCGAATCAGGCAGATGCGTGACTCGAGGCGTGTCGGCGGATTACGGCTCTCGTACTGGCGTAACCCGCCGTCAAAGCCCCTGAAATGAAAGCGAAGAAGCTATTCAGGCCCGAGACCGGCCGCCTTGATGATCTGCCCGTAGACCTCGATTTCGCTCGGGCGCATTCAGCGCTTTCGCCATTTCCCCGTAGAGCCGCATGAGCGGCGGTTCCTGCATGCCCGGCGGCGCAAGAAAACCGTACCAGGACAGGGGCTTGCCCCAATCCGGCCGCACCGGGGCGGCAAGCGGGACCTTCGGTGCGCCGGGAATGTTCACTTCTTCGAAGGAGGCGAGCAGCTTTTCATGGCGCGCCACTTCACCGGACAGGAGGTTCCATGACGAAACCCGTTGTCAACATTGCCGACATGAGCTTGTCGACCATACGGCTCATTTTCGGGAGACTTCTGCGTGAGGCCGCATGGCCACCCGTCGCCGTTCTGGTGCTGTTCGCCATCCTGCTGGAAACGCCGGATAACCTGGAGCCCTTCTGGCAGCTTCACTTCCTCGGGGGGGCGGCGATGGCGTTTTTCTTTTTTCAGGCGGTCCGTATAGCCGCGGCCTGGCTCGGAACGTTGAGACCCATCGGTCATTACCTGCTCGCATTCGCGCTGGCCTGCGTCGTCGCACTGATCTGGGAAATCGGCGAGTTCGCCGCCGATCAGCTGTGGGGCATGCTGCTGCAGAAGAATCTGGAAGAAACCATGGGCGATCTGGTCTTTGCCGCGCTCGGGGCGTTATCGGCCCTGGTTCTGCTCGCCTGCCTGCGCCGCATCACCTGGCGATG
>Ga0156282_1176_pt3 | contig 31211 bp, 23 predicted proteins | sample RifCSPlowO2_12_FD_107931 | JGI IMG/M metagenome (GOLD analysis project Ga0156282, IMG submission 107931) | Betaproteobacteria bacterium RIFCSPLOWO2_12_FULL_62_13b
AGGCTGATCTCCTCGCCCGGCGCTATCGCCCTGACCGGCGGATAGCCGAGCCGCGCATTCTTCGATGCGATCAGCAGGTCGCAGCTGAGCGCGATCCCGGTGGCCCCGCCGAGGCAATAGCTGTGGACCTGGGCGATGACCGGCTTCCAGCAATTCCAGATTTCCAGATCGATCTCGATATGGCCTTGCACGCGGGCACGCCCGTCCCAGACGCTCAAGTCTTCGCCTTCACCGCCCGGCTCCCTGCCGATCTGTGCCCAGGAGCGCTTGTCCAGGTGCCTGGGCGCGTCTCCGGTGGTGTCGGTCATGTCGTGCCCGGCCGAAAAGCACGGGCCGGCACCCTTGATGATGATGACCCTGACCTCCCGGTCCTTTTCTGCCTTCTTGAGCGCGTCGGCCACTTCGTAGAGCAGCGGCCAGCTCAAGGCGTTGCGCCGTTCCGGCCGGTTGAGCGTGATGGTCGCCAGCCGGTCGTCGACGCCGTAGAGAATGTTCGTGTAGCTCATTGTCTGTCCATTTGCATTTCAGTTTTCACCTCTTGCCGTGTCAGGCGAACGTTAACGAGCGCCACCGTGCGGTCGGTGAATTTCTGAAACTGTTCCGGATTGCCCATTGAATTATTCCCTTGAAGGCTGACGCGTGACGAAGCGCGATTCATCGACGCGGGAGGTTGTATTTCCTCACCATGAGGCCTGCGCGTTCGCGGTCCTTTTTCAGGAAGGCAGCGAAGTCCTCGGGAGAGCTGACAGCAGGTTCGAGAAACTGGTTTTCCAGATAGGCGGCGAACTTGGGCTCCCGGAAAAGATTGACGAATTCCGTGTTGATTTTCTTCACCATGAGGTCAGCCGTTCCGGCAGGCGCAAACAGGCCCCACCACGTGCGCGGAGCGCCGTCGAGTCCCGCCTCGGCGTACGTGGGCACGTCGGGCAACTGCGAGAGACGCTTGGAGCTGCCCACGGCCAGGAGCTTCACCTTGCCTGCTTTCAACTGGCCGCCCAGACCGCCCAGGCCCGTCAGGCTCATTTGGATTTCGCCGGCGATGAGCGCGTTCATCACGAGGTTCGCGCCCTTGTAAGGGACGCCCACGATGGTGGTATTCCAGTGCTCGTTCAGCCATCGCCTGTGCAGATCCGGGCCGCCCGCGCCGAGGTTTCCCAGGTTGAGCGAACCGGGCTTCGCGAGCGCGAGGGCCTGCAGTTCCTTGACGGAATTCACCGGCAGCGACCCGCTCACGATCATTCCCTGGATCAGGTACCAAAGCGCCGTGACGGGCTTCAGATCCTTGTCGGGATCGTAGGGGAGCTTGGAAAAAACGTGAGGATTGGTCGAAATCGCGGTGTGGCTGACGACGCAATAGGTGTAGGCGTCCGGGGCTGCCCGGGCACACGCTTCCGAACCGATCACCTGGTCGCCGCCCGGCCGGTTCTCTACGGTGAGCGGCTGGCCGAGCGCGCTCAGCAGCTCACGGCCGGCCGCGCGCACCACGACGTCGGTCGGCGATCCTGCAGCTATCGCCACGATGATGCGGATCGGCTTGCTCGGGTATTGCTGCGCGAATACCTGAAACGCCCCGAGCATCGCAATAGCGAAAACCAGGCAAGACACGTGCTTTTTTGTGCCTGCTCCATTCAAGGACGCCATCATCGGCCCCCGAGGTTGTATTTCCTGACCATGACCCCCGCGCGCTCGCGGTCCTTTTTCAGCAAGGCGGCGAATTCCTCCGGCGAGCTGACCGCGGACTCGACGAACTGGCTTTCCAGATAGGCGGCAAATTTCGGCTCGTTGAAAAGCCTGACGAATTCCGCATTGAGTCTCTTCACCATGGGGTCGGGCGTGCCGGCGGGAGCCAGCAGCGCCCACCAGGTGCGCGGAGAAGCTTCGAGCCCCGCCTCGGCGTAGGTCGGCACATCCGGGAACTGCGCCAGACGCTTCGAGCTGCCCACGACCAGCAGCTTCACCTTCCCGGCCTTCAGCTGACCGCGCAGGCCGCCCACAGCCATGAGGCTCATCTGTATTTCTCCGCCGAGGAGCGCGTTCATCACCAGGTTCGCGCCCTTGTAGGGAACGCCGACGATGTTCGTGTTCCACTGGTCGTTCAACCAGCGCCGGTGCAGATCGGCGCCGCCCGCCCCCATCGTCCCGGAGTTCAGGACGCCCGGCTTGGCCGCCGCCAGGGCCTGCAATTCCCCGATGGAATTCACGGGCAGCGACGCGCTCACGATGATTCCCTGGATCAGCCGCCACAGCGCGGTGACCGGCTTGAAATCCCTGTCGGGGTCGTACGGCAGCTTGGGAAAGATGTGGGGATTGATGGACACGGCGGTGTTGCTGACCACGCAAAGCGTGTAGCCGTCCGGGGCTGAGCGCGCGCACAGCTCCGATCCGACCACCATTTCCCCGCCCGGGCGGTTGTCGATGGTGAGCGGCTGTCCGAGCGACCGTTGCAGCTCCTTGGAGGCCATGCGCATGATGACATCCGTGGGAGATCCGGCAGCGATCGCCACGATCACCCGGATCGGCTTGCTCGGAAACTGTTGCGCCGTCGCGGGAAGCGTGCCGAGTATTGCGAAGGCTAGTATCGCGCGAAAAATCTGCCTGGCCATGATTCCTCCTTTGCGTGAACCGGTTACGCTAGTGACCATCCCTGGCTGCCTTCCTTGATTCATGTCAAGAAAGGCCTTACGGTCCGACCATTTTCGAACTTTAGCCGGTGGCCGAGCGCGGCCGAATCTTTCCGCTGCGCGCCAGCCTGAGATAAAGCCGGTGCACCTTCTTGAGATTGCGCTCCATCTCCGCCACCGCCGCATCGGCGTCGCGCGCCGCGAAGGCCGTCATGAAGCGCCGCCGCGAGCGGAACACCGCGCGCGTGGTCTCCGAGCCGAGGCGGCGCGCGAAGTAGAGCATCATGTCGGTGAGGGTGCGCGTCATCATCACCAGCACCGGGTTACGGGTGGCCCGGGCGAGGATGTTGTGGAACTCGATCAGCACTTCGGTCTTTTCCATCAATTGCCCCTGCTCGAACAGCGCCAGGGCTTCACGGATGTTCTGTTCGAGGGCTTCGATGTCCGCGGCGGTGGCGCGCTTGCAGGCCACGCGCACGATGATCTGCTCGATCCAGATGCGCGCCTCGGTCAGATGGTTCCAGGAAATATTGCCCAGGCGCAGCAGGTCGGCCATGGAGTCCGACACCACGTTCGGTTTGCCGCTGGTGATGAACGCGCCGCCCGAGCGGCCCGTGCGCAGCTCCACCACCCCTGCGATCTCGAGCGTTCGCAGCGCCTCGCGCAGCGCCGAACGGCTCATATTCAGGCTGCGGGAGAACTCCCTTTCCGAAGGCAGCCGTTGGCCGGGGTTGAGCTTGCCGCCGGTGATCATTTCGCGCACCCGGCTGACCACTTCCTCGAACGCTCTTGTGGGGCGGTTCGGCGTCAAATTGTGGTCCATAGGCAAACCCGTTCCACATGAGGGGCGTGCGCCCAATGCAGTGCCGGTCAGCTTACTCCGGCTCGATCCCCCGCCGCGCGCGCAATTTCCTAGACCCGTGCCGGCTCTTTCAGCGCGAGCTTCAGGAGTTTCTCGGCATTGCCATGGCAGATTTTTTCCTTGTCGCCCTCCGGGATGGGCACGCTCTCGATGAAGCGCGCGCCCTGCTCCATGTTCTCGTACGGGTAATCCACCGCGAACAGGATCCTGTCGGCGCCCAGGACCTGGTAGACGCACATGAACTGGGGATGGTGGAACATGCCACTGCTGGTGACGAGGATGTTCTCCAGGAAATATTCGCTGGGTTTCCTCTGCAGCTTGACCGCGCTCGGCGAGCGCGGGAAGTGGTTGTCGAACCTGTAGAGCCAGAACGGTATCGCCTCGCCCAGGTGGCCGAGCAGCACCTTGAGTTTCGGGCAGGCGTCGAACAGGCCGCTGCAGATGAGCCGCAGCGCGTGCGATCCCGCATCGAAGGCGAATCCCCACGCGGCCTGGGTGAGCCCGGGATAGTCCGAGAGCGCCGTCAGCACGGCCGGCGGCGGGTCCTTGGGGTGCAGCATGATCGGCACGCCGAGCTTTTCCGCCGTTTCCCACAACACCCGGTATTTCCTGTGGTCCAGGTATTCGCCGCCGACGTGCGAGTTGATCTTTCCGCCTTTGAAGCCGAGCCTGGTCACCGCGCGTTCCAGCTCTTCGGCGGCTCCCTGCGGATCGCCGTAGGCGAGCGTCGCGAGCGCCGTGAAGCGATCGGGATGCTTCTTGACGGCCTCGGCCACCTCGTCGTTGATGGCCCGAGCCAGGGCGGTGCCGCTGGCGAGGTCGAACTCTTCGACCCCCGGACCGGCCATGCTGAGCAGCTGCATGTCGATGCCGACCCTGTCCATTTCGGCGATTCGCCCCGGGCCGATATCGAGCAGCCGCGCCATGATCTGCGGCGACATGAGCTGTGAGCTGTTCGGCATGCGCAGCAGCCGCTCGGCCTTGTTGCCGTTTTCGTCCTGGAACGCTTCCAGCCTCGGATAGCCCTTCCGGCTTCTCAGGTATTCCAGATGCCCGGCCGTAAAGAAATGCTCCTCAAGACTGATTTTTTTCATTGCCGCTCCTGTTGATGTGGCCGTGGGGCCGGAACGCGCGTCCCGCTGGAGACTTGGCATGCGGAGCTGAACCGCGCGCGGCGCCAAGCCCGCAAATATAAGGCGGTGCAACTTGAGATAAAACGGTTACGGCGTTGATTTGCGGCGCCGGATCGCCATTCTTTGATCCACGTCAATTCGATAAGCGAGGCCATTCGCAAAAATCGGAACATGCCGTGTTCTAGCGGCATGGAGCGCGCTCTCGCCGCAGCCGTCCAGGAGCGCAGCGAGCAGTCCTCGACCAGAAGGGAGCAGTGAGCAATGACCGAAACCGCGACGTACCGCACGATTGCATGGTCTGCCGGAGCCGGTTGCCATGGCGGGTGCGGCCAGCAGCTTTTCCTCGAAGACGGAAAGCTCACCCGGATCGAGGGCGACGAACAGAATCCCTGGAACCAGGGTCGTTCCTGTCCGAAGGTCCTCGCCCTGACTCAATACATGTACCACCCGGACCGCATCACCCAGCCGCTGAAACGCGTGGGCAAACGCGGCGAAGGCAAGTTCGAGCCCATCAGCTGGGACGAGGCCTACGATCTCGTTGAAAAGCGCTTCGGCGCCATCAAGGCGAAGTACGGCGCCGAATCCGCCATTTTCGTGCAGGGCACCGGCCGCGACATCGGCGGCCCCATCACCTTCCTCGCCTACAGCTTCGGCAGCCCCAACTGGGTGCAGCTGGGACTGTCGGGGCATTCCTGCTACACGCCGCGCCTGGTGGCTATGAAAACGGTCGTGGGCGACTACATGGTCGCCGACTGCTCGCAGTTCCTGGAAAAGCGCTACGAAGACCCGCAGTGGGTGCCGCCGGAGGTGATCATCACCTGGGGCCAGGATTCGACCACGGGGTGCCCCGACGGCTTCTACGGCCACTGGATCGTCGATTGCATGAAGCGCGGCTCGAAGATCATTTCAGTCGATCCGCGCAACACCTGGCTCACGAGCCGCGCAGTGCATCATCTGCAGTTGCGGCCCGGCACCGACGGCGCGCTCGCGCTCGGCATGCTCAACGTGATCATTAACGAAGGGCTGTACGACAAGGAGTTCGTCGCGAAGTGGGTGCAGGGCTTTGAGGAGCTGAAGGAGCGCGTGCAGCAGTACCCCGTGGACAAGGTTGCCGCGCTCACCGACGTGCCCGCCGCCGAGATCGTTGCCGCGGCGCGCGCGTTCGCCAAGGCGAAGCAGGCCGCCGTGCAGTGGGGTGTGCCGGTGGACATGTGTCCGGACGGCGCAGCCGTGTCGCATGCGATCGTGTGCCTTACGGTCATCACCGGAAACATCGACATTCCCGGCGGCCAGGCGATCGCCCGTCCTTCGCACGGCGTGACCGCCTACCCGTTCACGAGCGAGGAGCTCATCAGCCTGTACGGCGCAGAGTTCATCAAGCGCATGAACGAGAAGCGCGTCGGCGCCGACAAGTACCCGATGGTGAAGAACTTCCGCGGCTGGGCGCAGCCCGACATGGTGATCGACCAGTGCCACACCGGAAAACCGTATCCCATCAAGGCCGCCTGGATCCAGACCGCCAACGTCATCGGCGGCCAGGCCGCGCGCGCCGAGTACCACCTGGAAGGGCTGCAGAAGCTCGATTTCATCGTCGTGGTGGACCTGTTCCACAATCCCACCACCATGGCGCTGGCGGACCTGATCCTTCCTGCAGCGACGTTCCCGGAAAAAGACAGCATCCGCTCCTGGTGGGCGCCGCTGTGCATCCTCAAGAAGCGCGTCCAGGTGGGCGAGTGCAAGTCCGACTGGGAGATCAATTTCGAGCTCGCCAAGCGCTTCAACCCGGAGGGCATGAAGCGCTGGAAGACGCTCGAAGACCTGTTCAACGAGCGGCTCGCGCCGTCCGGGTTCACTTTCGCGGACCTGGAGAAAAGCGGGCCGAAAATGCCGCTGGACGGTCCGAGCAAGCCGTACCGCCGCTGGGAGCGCGGCCTGCTGCGCCCAGACAAGAAGCCCGGGTTCAACACCCCGAGCGGCAAATGCGAGGTCTACAGCTCCACCTTCAAGAGCTGGGGTCTCGATCCGCTGCCCTTCTACACCGAGCCGCCGCAAAGCCCGCTCGCCACGCCCGAGCTGCACAAGAAATACCCGCTCATCATGATCACGGGCGCGCGCTCGCAGCTGTACTTCCATTCCGAGCACCGCATGATCCCGTGGCTGCGCGAGAAGATGCCCGACCCGTATGTGGAGATCCACCCCGACACGGCCAAGCGCTTCGGCATCTACGACGGCGAATGGATCTACCTGAAAAACGACATGGGCAGGGTGAAACGCAAGGCGAAGCTCACGCGCCGCGTGAAACCGACCCACGTTCACACCATGCACGGCTGGTGGCTGCCCGAGCTCGAGGGCAAGGCCCCGAGCCTGTTCGGCGTGTGGGATTACCAGATCAACAAGATCATCCCCGGCCCGCAGTGCGCTCAGGCGGGCTTCGGCGGCGGGCAATACAAGACCACCCTCTGCACCTTGAGCAAGATGGACGATTAGGAGAACGCCTTGGCGAGATACGCATTATTGATCGATCACGATTTCTGCACCGGGTGCCACACCTGCGAAGTGGCCTGCCAGCAGGAGCACCAGTACCCGGTCGGCACCAACGGCGTGGTCGTCACCGAGTACGAATACGTGGTCAACGGCCGCGTGAAGATCGACTTCCTGCCGTTCCTGACCGATCACTGCGACCTGTGCACCGCGCGCATGCAGAAAAACGAGCGGCCCGCCTGCGTCAAGCACTGCCAGGCCGCCTGCATGCTGTTCGGCCAGACTCAGGACCTGGCCGCCACCATGAAGGACCGCCCGCGCGCAGTCCTGTACACCCACGTGCCGGGACGCAAGTGATACATGCTTGTGACTGTGCTTGAGTTGCGCGGCCCGGCAGATCTTTCGAGGGGGAGAAAATGAACGGGTTTCTTGCACGCATCCTTATTTGCGCTGCGGCGGCGATCGCCTTCCTGGTGGTGGCCGGGACCGCCGGCGTGCAGGCTTATCCGGACAAGACGGTGCGCTTCGCCGACCTGGGCGGTCGCGCCTCGCCTTCCTCGCCCGCAGAATTGCGCGCGCAAGTGCAGGCCGAGATAGCACGCTGGAACCGCACCATCGACGCGCGGCGCATCGAGCGGCAGTGAGCTTCAGCGCGCGCCGATCACGCCCGACCCGCCTCATAACATGCCGTCCTGCTCCTCGGGCGCGCCCTGGTTTTGAGACGATCGCTGGTCGAGCACCGATCCAGGCTGTCGGCCGCAACCGCCCAAAGCCGCTCATTCAAGCCGCACCTCCAGGAACCATGTCGGGAGAAACACCATGACGGAAGCTGAAGTCTACAAAACCATCGCGTGGTCCGCGGGAGCGGGCTGCCACGGCGGCTGCGGCCAGAAGCTTTTCGTCGAAGACGGCAAGCTCACCCGGATCGAAGGCGACGAGACGCATCCCTGGAACCAGGGACGGTCCTGCCCGCGCGTTCTGGCCCTCACCCAATACATGTACCACCCGGAGCGCCTCACCCAGCCGCTGAAGCGCGTGGGCGCGCGCGGCGAGGGGAAGTTCGAGCCCATCAGCTGGGACGAAGCCTACGATCTGTGCGAGCAGCGCCTCAACGACATCAAGGCGAAATACGGCCCGGAAGCAGTGGTGTTTGCGCAAGGCACCGGACGCGACATCGGCGGCCCCATCACCATGCTCGCCTACAGCTTCGGCAGCCCCAACTGGTGCCAGCTCGGGCTTTCGGGCCAGTCCTGCTACACGCCGCGCCTGGGCGCCATGAAGGCGGTGATGGGCGATTTCGCCGTGACCGATTGTTCGCAGTTCCTGGAAAAGCGCTATGACGATCCGCAGTGGGTTCCGCCTGAAGTGATCATCGTCTGGGCGCAGCACCCGGCCAACGGCTGCCCGGACGCCTTCTTCGGCCACTGGATCGTGGACTGCATGAAGCGCGGCTCCAGGATCATCGCCGTCGACCCGCGCAACACCTGGACCACGGCCCGAGCGGTGCATCACCTGCAGATCCGCCCCGGCACCGACGGCGCGCTCGCGCTCGGGCTTCTGAACGTCATCATCAACGAAGGCCTGTACGACAAGGACTTCGTCGCGAAATGGGTGCACGGCTTCGAGGAGTTGAAGGAGCGCGTGCAGCAGTATCCGCTGGAGAAAGTCGCGGCCATCACTGAAGTGCCGGCTGGCGACATCGCGGCCGCTGCGCGGCTGTTTGCGAACGCCAAGCAGGCCGGCGTGCACTGGGGTGTGCCGGTGGACATGTGCCCGGACGGCACGGCGGTGGCGCACGCCATCATTGCGCTGTGGTCGATCACCGGGAACATCGACATTCCCGGCGGCCAGGTCCTCGCCCGCCCGGCCTACGGCGTGAGCTCCTATCCGTATTCCACCGAAGAGTTGCTGCAGCTCTACGGCGAGGAAATGATCACGCAGCTCACCAAGAAGCGCATCGGGGCGGACCAGTACCCGATGGTGAAGAACTTCCGCGGCTGGGCGCAGCCCGACATGGTCATCGACCAGATGTACAGCGGCAAGCCCTATCCGCTGAAGGCCGCGTGGATCCAGACCGCCAACGTCCTGGGCGGCCAGGCCGCGCGCGCCGGGTTCCACTACGAGGCGCTGAAGAAACTCGACTTCATCGTGGTGGTGGACCTGTTCCACAATCCCACGACCATGGCGCTCGCGGACGTGGTGCTGCCGGCGGCGACCTTCCCCGAGAAGGACAGCATCCGCTCCTGGTGGGCGCCGCTGTGCATCATCAAGAAGCGCGTGCAGGTGGGCGAGTGCAAGTCCGACTGGGAAATCAATTTCGATCTCGCCAAGCGCTTCAACCCGGAAGGCATGAAGCAGTGGAACACGGTCGAGGACATGTTCAACGAGCGGCTCACGCCCTCGGGTCTCACCTTCAAGGACCTGGAGAAGCAGGGCGGCTGGAAGATGCCCGAGGAAGGCCCGAGCAAACCTTACCGGCGCCACGAACGCGGGCTCCTGCGCCCCGACGGCAAACCCGGCTTCAACACTCCCAGCGGCAAGGTCGAGGTCTACAGCCAGGCCTACAAGAGCTGGGGCCTGGATCCGCTGCCCTTCTACACCGAGCCCCCGCAAAGCGCGCTCTCCACGCCCGAGCTGCACAAGAAATACCCGCTCATCATGATCACGGGCGCGCGCTCGCAGCTGTACTTCCATTCCGAGCACCGCATGATCCCGTGGCTGCGCGAAAAAATGCCCGACCCGTATGTGGAGATCCACCCCGACACGGCCAAGCGCTTCGGCATCTACGACGGCGAATGGGTGTACCTCGAAAACGACATGGGCCGGGTGAAGCGCAAGGCCAAGATCACCCGCCGGGTGAAGCCGGCGCACGTGCACACCATGCACGGCTGGTGGCTGTCCGAGCTGGACGGCAAGGCCCCGAGCCTGTTCGGCGTGTGGGACTACCAGATCAACAAGATCATCCCCGGACCGCAGTGCAGCCAGTCCGGCTTCGGCGGCGGGCAATACAAGACCACGCTTTGCACGCTGAGGAAGATGGACGGTTGATGCTCAATTCTTGGAACGTTGGTACCAAGGATTGAGTTAATTATATCTGCCCGATTTTGATAGTGACGCGTTTGGCGCTCGGCTCTGGCACAAGAGTCTTTCGCGTCACTATCAAAATCGGGCAGACCATGTAAACGTGCCCATGGGCACACCGGTTGGATTGGCCAGGCTGGTTTAAGGAGACGCAAGTGATGCGACCTCTTTTGCGGCGCCCCGAAACGGCAGGGGCTGCGTGACAACCCGAGTCTTCACCAACTGCACCAATGCCGGCCCGGTTTCAGTCTACGTCGAGGATGGCAAGGTGGTGCGCGTGCGTCCGCTGGCGGCGGACGAGGCCGATCTGCGTCCCTGGACCATCGAAGCAGGCGGCAGGCGCTATTCGCCCGCCAGGAAATTCAACGTCGCCCCATACGTCCTGACCGAGCGCAACCGCCTCTACTCGGACGACCGCATCCGCACGCCTCTGAAGCGCGTGGACTTCGATCCGCGCGGCGCGCGCCACCCCGAATCGCGCGGCAAGGCGGGCTACGAGCCGATCGGCTGGGATGAAGCGCTCGACATCGTCGCCGGCGAAATCCGGCGGGTGCAGGAGCAGTACGGCCCCTCCGCGGTATCAGCCATGACCTCGTCCCATCACAACTGGGGTCTGGTCGGCTACAAGATCAGCGCCTTCCAGCGGTTTTTCAACCGGCTCGGCTATACGGCCGTGCTCGACAACCCCGACAGCTGGGAAGGATGGCACTGGGGTGCGACGCACGCCTACGGCTACTACTGGCGCATGGGGATGCCCGAGCCCTACGATCTGCTCGAGGACGCGCTGCAGCACGCCGAAATGATCGTTTACTGGTCGAACGATCCGGATTCCACGCGGGGCGTCTACAGCGGGTACGATTCCGCCCTGTGGCGCCAGTGGCTGAACGAGAAGGGCGTGAAGATGGTGTTCATCGACCCTTTCCACAACCACACCGCCGCGGCGCTGGGCGGCAAGTGGCTGGCGCCCCGCCCCGGCACCGACGCGGCGCTGGCGCTGGCCGTGGCGCACGTCTGGATTTCGGAAGGCAGCTACGACAAGGATTACGTCGCGGGCCGCACCGTCGGCTTCGAGGAATTCCGGGACTACGTGCTCGGCGCGCACGACGCTCAACCGAAGGCGCCTGCGTGGGCCGCCGAGCAGTGCGGCATTCCGGCCCGGACGATTACCGCGCTCGCCCGGGAATGGGCAGCGAAGCGCACGGTGCTCTCGGCAGGCGCCCGAGGCGGGGAAGGGGGCGCCTGCCGCCAGGCCTACGCCACCGAGTGGGCGCGGCTGATGGTGCTGCTGCAGGCGATGCAGGGCCTGGGCAAACCGGGCGTCAGCATCTGGGGCACCAGCATGGGCGCGCCGACCGAGACCTCGTGCTGGTTCCCCGGCTACGGCGATGCCGACGGCCGCCTCGCCCACTCGCGGGTGGCGCGCCATTGTCCGGAAAATCCGGTGCCGCAGCGCCTGTACCGCCCCCTCGTTCCGGACGCGATCCTGGCGCCGCCCATCCAGTGGCGAGGCGAAGGATTCTGCAACCGTTCGCTCGAACAGCAGTTCACGCCTTTCAACTATCCCATGGAAGGCTGCTCGGAGGTGAGGCTGTGGTACCGCTACGGCGGATCTTTCATGGGCACGATGACCGACACGAGCAAGTGGGTGCGCATGTACCAGAGCCCCAAGCTCGAGCTCGTGGTGAACCAGGATTGCTGGTGGTCCGGTGAAACACGCTACGCCGACGTGATCCTGCCGGCCTGCACGAACCTGGAGCGCGAGGACATCGGCGAATGGGGCGAGCCCGGCGGCCAGACGCGCCACGCCACCGGCTGCAACTACCGCGTCGTGGTGCGGATGCAGAAATGCATCGAGCCGCTGTGGGAGTCGAAATCGGATTACCGGATCTTTTCGCTGCTGGCCGAGCGTCTCGGCTTCGCCGACGAATACACCGAAGGCAACAGCGAGCTCGACTGGGCGCGCAAGTTCTTCGAGATCTCCGACCTGCCCGGGCAGATTTCCTGGGACGAGTTCAACCGCAAGGGCTATCACGTCATCAATGCGCCGGAGCGATACCAGTCCACGCCCGGCCTGCGCTGGTTCGCCGAGGGACGCCCCTGCGACACCCCCGACCCGAACAACCCGAAAAAGGGAACGGACCGGGCGCACGAGCTCGGCACGGACAGCGGGAAAATCGAATTCGTCTCGCAAAGCCTGAAGCGGCTGATGCCGCACGACGCCGATCGGCCGCCCATGCCGCGCTACCTGCCGAGCTGGGAAGGGCACGAATCGGAGCTCGCGTCGAAGTATCCGCTGCAGCTCATCTCGCCGCATCCCCGCTTCAGCTTTCACACCCATTACGACATGCATGCGCGGTGGCTGAACGAAGTGCCGGGCCATCGGATCGAGAAGGACGGCTACGCCTGGTGGCCGGCGCGGCTCAACCCCCGGGACGCGGCGGCCCGCGGCATCGCGGCGGGCGACATCATCAAGCTGTACAACGACCGGGGAACGGTGCTTTGCCTGGCGGTGCTCACCGAACGCATGCGCCGCGGCGTGGTGCACGCTTATGCCTCGGCGGCGAATTACGATCCGCTGCAGCCCGGCAATCCGCGCTCGCCCGATCGGGGCGGCTGCGTGGCGATCCTCACGCCGGGACGCATGATGTCCGCCAATGTCGCGGGCATGGCGTCCAACTCGTGCCTCATCGAGGTGGCGAAATGGCGCGATTAGCATGGAGAACCGGGCGATGAAGCGCTATGGCATGGTCATCGACGTCGACAAGTGCGTCGGCTGCTACAACTGCACGCTCGCCTGCCGCGACGAGCATGCGGGCAACGACCATCTCCCTGTAAGCGCGGCCCAGCCCGCCACCGGCGGCAGCTGGGTCAAGCTGCAGGTGCTGGAGCGCGGGTCGTTTCCCAAAGTGAAGGTTTCGCATACCCCGATGCTCTGCCTGCACTGCGCACAAGCGCCCTGTGTTCAAGCCGGCGAAGGCGCGGTGTATCGGCGGCCCGACGGCATCGTCATCATCGACCCGGTGAAAGCGGCCGGCCGGCGCGACCTCGCGGCGGCCTGCCCGCACGGCGTCATCAGCTGGAACGAGGAACGCCACCTGGCGCAGAAGTGCAGCTTCTGCGCTCACCTGCTCGACCAGGGCTGGAAGGAGCCGCGCTGCGTCGAAGCCTGCCCCACGGGCGCGATGGTGTTCGGCGATCTTAACGATCCCCGGAGCGCCCTTTCGCGGCTGGTGTCGGACGAGATCTCGTCCGACCTGCGTCCCGATCTGCACCTGAAGCCCGCCGTGCGCTACAGCGCCCTGCCGCGGCGTTTCCTTGCGGGCGAAATCGCCTTCGACGACAGGTGGGAAGAACCGGCCGCGGGTGTCACAGTCATCCTGCGCCGCGGGTCGCAGGAGCATGCGGCCACCACCGACAGTTTCGGCGACTTCGAATTCCAGGGCCTGGAGGATGCCGCGGACTACGTGCTCACCGTCGCGCACGCGGGCTACAAGCTGCGCGAGCTGCCGGTGCACGGCGGGGGCGATCCCAACATCGGGACCATCGTCCTGCAGCACGCGAAATCGTAGCGCGCTGGCAGGCGCCGGGATTACGCCAGGCAGGCGACGATCCCGGCCACGTCGGCGAGGTCCTGCAGCGCCGAGACTTTTTCGACCACCTGCTCGACGCGCTCGCGCGCCAAGGGCTTCGCGCAATAGTTCGTGCAATCCCTGAACTTGTCCGCGATGGCGCTCATGCTCATCGGCTTTTGCGGGTGGCCGTAAGGCGTGTCCACGCGCCTGCGCCAGGTTGCGCTCCGGGTCTTGATTTCCACTTCGGCCGGATAAAGATCGGACGACTTCTTGAGGTCGTCGCGCAACACCGGATTCACCTTCTGCGCCAGTCGCAGCACCACGGGGTTGCGAAGGCCCTCTTCGGTGAAGTCGCCGATGACCACGTTGCGCCGCGCGATGGCCGCAGCGACGGTGAACGGGATGCTGAATTTGGCGTCGAGCGGCGTGGCCGGCGCGCGCCTTCCGGCTAAGGGCTCGCACAACGGGCGCCCGAAATCGCCTATGAACGCGGTGACGCTCAACACGTCGTCCGGACGGATGTCGTTCTCCTGTACGAGCCCGAGGGTGGCCTCGATGTAGGACTGGGTGATCGTGCAGGCCGGCCAGGGTTTGAAACGCAGCCTCGAGACTTCGAACCGCCTGCCGAGCTCTTCCAGTATGGCGCTTCGCCGGTATTCGTTGCGGAAGTAAACGGCGTACAGACCGGCCTCGCCTTCCAGGCTGTTCTTGGGCCCGCTGATGTTTTTCTGCGCCATGCAGGCGGAGAGCACGCCCGCCTTGGCTGCGAAACCCGGATAGGCTCCGCGCAGATTCGAACCCAGGCCGACATTGAGCTCCATCGTGCAGGCCGCCTGACACAACGCGATGCCCAGCGCGTCGACCATCCTGGACGCATCGAGCTTCATGAGCATGCCGGCCGCGGCGGCGCAACCGAACGCGCCGAACACCGGGCTGAGATGCCAGTCTTCTTTCCAGTCGACGGCGAGCCCAAGCCGGCAGGTCAGGTCTATGCCGTAGGCGACAGCCGCGAGGAAGTCCGTCCCGCGCACCCCGCCGATGCGCTCGGCCGCGGCAAAGGCCGCAGGAACCACGCAGGCGCTGGGATGGACCACGACCAGCGCGTGTATGTCGTCATAGTCCAGCCCATGCCCCATGCCGCCGTTGGCGAACGCGGCCATCCAGGCGGGTACTTTTCCGCCAAACCCTATGATGGTGCTCTCGGGCTTGCCGCCTGCATCGAGCACGAGCTCCGCCAGTTCCCTGCAGCCGGGCACGGTGCCGCTCGCGCCCGCTATCACGCCAAGCGCATCGAGAATCGCCTTCTTGGTGGCCTGCACGGCTTCCTCGGGCAGGTCTTCGTATCGACCGGCTGCGAGCATCGCGGACAACGTGAAGGCAAGCTCCTGGTTCTCAGCCTTGCTTGCGTCTGCCATGGCAGTCTCCTGTGGCGTTTTCCTAGCAGACTACTCGGGCAAATGGGACCCGACCCCGGGTGAAGCGCGGATCTTAGCGCGGGGCGGAAAAACAAGCCGAAGAAAGACGCCCGCCGAGAAGCGGAATTACCCACAGAATCGGTGAATAAACCTGTGGATAACAGTGTCGCCACGCGGCGACAGGTCTGATGGACAAGGAAAACTGGCAGCCGCGCGTTTTCGCGCCAGCTTTGGCTGGACGCGCTCGGGACTGTTCCAGCCGGCGCCGCCCTCGCCGCCGCCGGTGGTCGGGGAGCGAGGAAAAAGCTGCGTCTTTTCCTCTAGATGGCTCGGATCAGTGCTTCAGGTCGACCACCACCTCGCCGGACACCGGATCGGTGAGGCCCCGGCCCTCGCCCAGGTCTTCCAGCGTGTCGCGAAAGCGCTCGAGGATGCCGATCATGCTCGGGCGCGCGGCTTCTATGCTGTGGAAATCATCCCATTCGCCGACGAAGCAATAGCTTCGCTCACCGGTCTTGATCAGGGCCGCGCGGACCAGGCCCGGAAAATCCCTGTCGGCTTTTTCATGCTCTTCGATGAACTTCTGCTCGGCGCCGGGCTTTACCCGGAATCTCACAACGTTGAACGCATGCATGGCACCTCCTGTTGTCGCGGAAAGCTCTTGCACAGATAGGCTACAAGATTTCGGCCTCCGCTTGGGTTGCAGACCCTAGGCCGTATGGAGCATGTTGCGGCGGTTTCGGTCAAAATGAGCGAGCGCTATCGGGCCGGATCGCCCGGCCGGATTCGACGCTCACTGTCCCGTCCACCCACACGGAGGCACTCATGCCGTCGCGCTTCCTGCAATTGACTTTCGCCCTGATCGCCGCATTCGGCACTGTCCCCCTGGCCTCCGCACAGGCCTACCCTGCCAAATCGCTTCGAGCGGTTGTGCCCTACGTCCCCGGCGGAGTGCTGGACGGCCTGTTACGCCCCCTGGCGCAGCAACTCAGCGACGCCGTGAGCCAGCCTGTAATCGTGGAAAACCGGCCGGGCGGCAATACCGCGGTCGGGACCGGACTGTGCGCCAAGGGAAGCCCTGACGGCTACACGATCTGCGCCTCAGGCAACGGCGTGCTGTACAACCCGCTGCTTTACCGAAACATGCCTTACGACCCGGAGAAGGATCTTGCGCCGGTAACCAACATGGTGCTGCTGGACGGCGCCATCGTCGCGCACGCCTCGTTGCCGGCGTCCAACCTGAGGGAACTCATCGCCTATGCCAAGGCGAATCCCGGCAAGCTCAATTTCGGCTCCTTCGGCGAAGGCAGCACCGCGCACCTGTACCTGGAATGGATCAAGAACCGCATGGGGGTGGACATTGCCCATATCCCGTACAAGGGCGCCGCCCCGGTGATCCAGGCGGTGCTCGCGAACGAGGTTCAGCTCATCTACATGGGGACCGGCTTCATTCTGCCGCATATCAAGTCCGGCAAGGTGAAGCCGATCGTCATGCCGTCCGAGACACGCTCCAAATTCCTTTCGAACGTTCCGACGTTCATCGACGAAGGCTACGATTTTTCGCCCGCCTCCTGGTTCGGCCTTTTCGTAAACGCGCGGACACCCCGCCCCATCGTCGAGCGGCTCTCCAGCGAGGTGCGCAAGATCCTGCTGGATCCCCGCTTCAAGGAAAAGGTTCTGACGCCCCAGTTCTACGAGGCGGTGGGGGATACGCCCGAGCAGTTCACGCAGTTCCTGCGGCGGCAGCGCACGCAGGCCGTGGAACTGGTGCGCATCTCGGGCATCAAGCCGGTCGACATGTGAGAGCTGCTGGGCAGCCCTGCGCGCTATTCCGCAGGGGAATGCAATGGAAACGGCTTCTTCTGCCCGGCTGAATTGGCTTTCGCCGTTGCCGAACCAAGCTGCACTTTGAACGATACTTCTCCGTCCACGACGCAGCCGCCGATTTCCTGAGCCAGCGCGGAATGGCACATCGGCAGATTGAGCCTGACGAACACGCACAGGACGTCCCGGCTCGAGTGCCTGGTAAACCGCCAGGATCGGATGCCTCCATACGGCCTGCTGAGTCTGGTGAGCACGTTCTTGACTTCGCCTACGTCTCTCGCACGCCACAGGTCGCTCAGGCTCTCTCGTATCACCGCAGTCCCTTTCCTGCCGTTTCTGCGCTTGATTCAAGAGTACATCAGAAAAACGCGGGCACATATGAGCCGTTAGTCGTGCGTACTGTCAGTCCCCCGGCTGTAGCTGGCTGGCGACAAAGCCCGCGCCTGCTTCCGCTACGAGCGTCCCATCACGCACAGCACGGCTGCCACGATCTTTTCCTTGTCCACGATCAATTCGGCCTCCAGTGCCGGACTGTACGGAATGGGGACATCCGGCACTGCGACCCGGCGCACCGGCGCCTTCAGTAGCGACAGCCCCTGCTCCGCCAGGATGGCGGCGATCTCGGCGGCAACGCCGAATCTGCGGTGGCATTCGTCTGCAATCACGGCGCGCCCCGTCTTTGCCACCGATTGCAGCACCGTGCTCTCGTCCAATGGAGCGATGGTGCGCAAGTCCACCACCTCCACGGAAATTCCATGCTGCTGCTGCAACTCCTGCGCGGCCGCCATGGCGCGCGTAACAGTGACGGAACTGGCGATGACGCTCACATCCCGGCCTTCCCGCCGAATGCGCGCCTGTCCCACCGGCAGCATGGGTTCATCGGGCGACACTTCGGCGGTTTCGCCGAACAACAGCGAATGGCTCATGAACACGGTCGGATTCCGGCTCTCCAGCAGCGCCCACTTCATCAGGTGATAGGCATCGTCCGCGCCGCCAGGCGTGAGGATTTGCAGACCCGGTACCTGGCCCAGCATGGCTTGAGTCGTATGCGAGTGCTGAGAGCCGCCTCCGCCGCGGACGCCCGCCAGACAGTAGAAGGTGACCGGCGCAGTGGTCTGGCCGCCGGACATGTAATGGACGTTGGCCGCCTCATTGACGACCTGTGCGAAGGCCTGGAAGATGAAGCTTCCCGTGTTGATGTCGACCACGGGGCGTCGTCCGGCGACAGCGGCACCGATGCCTGCACCGGCAAGGCCGAGCTCCGAAATCGGAGCGACCATCACTCGATTCGCGAACTCGCTCACCACCGGATTCATCAGCTGCTTGGCCTCGGTGTTCAAGCCCATGAAGTTGCTGCCGATGAGAAGCACGCGTGGATCCGCCACCATGGACTCGTATATCGCCTTGGCCAGGCCTTCGGCGAAGCTGATCCTCATGCTCCTCCTCCCGCGGCCAGGACATGCCGGTAGGCTTCGTCCGGCGCCGGAAACGGACTGTCCAGGGCGAACCGGACTGCTTCGGCCATCTCTGTGCGCGCGCGGGCATCCATCGCGTCCGCTTGTTCGCGGTCGAGCATGCCCGCCGCGAGCAGCTTGCGGACGTACCTGTGCAGAGGATCGCTCGTCTCCAGCCATTCGGCCAGATCCGCATGTTTCGGCGGCTGGCCGAAAGCCCAGGCGGTCTGCCATTCACCGCATGGCAGGTCCGGCCAGGTCAGGAAATTCCCGGGCCAACGGGCGCAGCGCACCTCCACGAAGCGCGGTTCACCGCTGGCGCGCACCTCGGAGACGAGCCGTTCCATGTATTGCATCAAGACATCGGCGTCCGCGCCCTCGACCACTTCTGAACTGACCCGCAAAGCCTCGGGGACGTCCTTCAGTCGGGCTGCCGGCAAGGTGGACGACGTGGACTGCCCGCGCGTGCGCTGCTCCGGCGGCATGGTGTTGTTCTCGCAGACGAACAGGATGGGTATTCGCCACACGGCGGCGAGGATCATGGCCTCGTAAAAAGCGCCTTCTTCCAATGCGGCGTCGCCGAAGAAGCACACCGTTATTCCGGAGCCCCTTTGCTTGCAGGCCAAGGCCGCGCCGGCAGCCAAGGGCAGCGTCCCGCCTACCAAGGCTGAGGTCGTCGGAATGCCCAGATCCCGTACGGCCAGATGCAGCGTGCCGCTCTTGCCGCCGGCGTAGCCTCCTGCCTTGCCGAGGATCTCCGCCATCATCCGGCCCGGCGCAGCGCCCCGGGCCAGCAAGTGCCCGTGGTTGCGCCAGGTGGTGAAGATGAAATCGTCCGCCACGAGCGCGGCGCACACGGCCACCGCGGTGGCTTCCTGACCGATGTACACGTGGTAGTGCCCGCGAAACCGTCCCGCTTTGGAGAGCAGGATGCATTGTTCCTCGAAGCGGCGGATGCGCAGCATTGCGCCCAGGCGCTCGTGCGGTGTGCTCGCGACCGTGCTTGCGCTCATGATCATTGGGCTTTCAGCACCAGGTTCCGGTAGGCATCCACCTCGCAACTGAAGCCGGGGGGCACGAGCACCGTGGTGGTCCTGTCATCGACGAGCGCAGGGCCGCTCAGCCGGTGGCCGGACTCCATCCGGTCCCAGTCGTACGCAGGGGTCTCGACCCGGGTGGGGTTGCCATCGAACAGACACAGGCGCGAGCCGCGACGGGCCGCCTCGACCCCGCCTGCCGCCGTGGCGTGCGTCGCCATATTGACGGGTTTTCGCGGCGCCGTGACCTTGAGCCGGAAGGTGTGGAATTCCGCCGCCCGCCATGGCATCGAGTAGGTGTACATCTTCTCGTACCTGGCGTGAAAGTTCTGCAGCAGCGTTTCCAGGTTGCCGGCATTCAGATCCTGGTCGGGGAGCTCGAGCTCCACGTCGTGAAACTGGCCGACGTAGCGCATTTCGACCGTGGCCTGGAACGACATCTGCGCTTCCGGGATGCCGATGCGGGCAAAATCGGCCCGGGCCTGGCGGCGCATGTCGGCGTACAGGCTGTTGATCTCGGTGAAATTCAGCTCGCTCTGGCTGCGGAAACACGAGCGCGCGTATTCCAGTCCCAGGTCCTTGGCGAACATGCCGAAGGCGCTCATCAGCGCAGCCACCCGCGGCACGATCACCATCGGCATGGACAACTGCCGCGCGATGGCGGCCGCGTGTATGCCTCCAGCGCCGCCGCCTGCCACCAGCGTAAATTCCCGTACGTCCTGACCCTGCTTGGTGCAGACCTCGGTGATGAGGTTGGCCATCACGGTGTTGATGGTGGTGAATATCGACTGAGCCGACCGATCGACGTCCATTTTGAGCTTCCTGCCTACCCGGGCCACGGCCTGAAGGGAACGTTGCACATCGAGCTTGATATCGCCGCCCAGGAAGTAATCGGCGGGAATGTATCCCAGCGCCACGTCGGCATCGGTCACCGTGGCCTCCTCGCCCTTGCCGTAGGCGGCAGGGCCCGGATCCGCACCGGCACTTTGCGGGCCGACGCGCAGCAGCCCGAGCGAGTCTGTCCATGCGAGCGAACCGCCCCCTGCGCCGACCGACGGGACGTCCACCAGCTTTATGGCCACCCGGTGTTCACCCACCCAGGACTCGGTCGTGGTGGGAATCTCGCCGTCCTTGATGACGCAGACGTCGAAGCTGGTGCCGCCCATGTCCATCGAGAGCAGGTTCTTCTGCCCGTGCAGACCGCCCAGATAGGTAGCCGCCGATGGAGCGGCAGCCGGGCCGGAATTCAGCAGATACACAGCGCGGTCCACGCATTCATCCACCACCTGCACCAGGCCGTTGGCCAGCATCATGAGCAGTCGACCGCGGCAACCCCGCTCCCTCAAACCGGTCTGGAGCCTGCGGGCGTAACGCGTGAGCGCCGGGCCGATGTACGCACTGACCACAGCTGTGGAGAAGCGCTCGAACTCGCGCCATACCGGCAGGATCTCGTGGGAGGTGGTCACGTACACCTCGGGCGCCATTTTTTGAACGATGCGCTTCGCCCTGAGCTCGTTCTCTCCGTTCGCGTAGGAGTGCAGGAAGCAGATGGCAATCGCGGTGCAGCCGTCGGCCAGCAGCTCTTTCGCGGCGGCCCGGAGCTCAGCCTCGTTCAGGGCAGTCAGTATCTTGCCGTTGTAGAGAGTGCGTTCCTCCACCCCCAAGCGCAGATAGCGCGGCACCAGTGGCTTGTACGGCTCTATGAAGATGTCGAACATCGAGCCGTGCAGATTCTTGATGCCGCGGCGCATCTCGATGGAGTCGCGAAAGCCCTTGGTGGTGATCATCCCGACCTTGGAGCCCCGCTCGGTGATCAGGATGTTGGTGCCGAGCGTCGTGCCGTGCACGATCTGCTCCACGTCACCCAGCAGCTCATCCAGGCTTTGACCGTAATGCTTGGCGGCTTTGCCTACGGCATCGAAGAAACCCTTCGTGGGGTCTTCGGGCGTGGTGGAAGCCTTGAACCGCTGCAGTTGTCCCGATTCCTCCAGCACGAGGCAGTCGGTGAAGGTCCCGCCCACGTCGATGGTCAGTTGCTTCATGATCGAACGTTCTCCCGTTCCTGTTTTCTCGTGTCCGTGCCTGCTACGCGTTGCGCAGCGGTACGACGCTGATCGCAAGCGTCTGCTCGTCGATGTCCACATCCCACTGGCTTTGCGGCCGCGCGCGAAGCCGGCGGGTCTGCTCCTGGTCTACGGCAAACGTGACAGGATTGACCGCAACTCCGTATAACTTGCGGGCAGCGCCCACCGACACCATGCCGTTCTTCACGTCCAGCGCCACCAACTCTGCCGGGCGTTCCGTCGGCAGGCCCACGCCGCCGCCGCCGCCGCTGATCTTCACCAGAACGTCGCCTTTCTTGATATCCACCATGCGGTGGGTCTTGATGCGGATGGGATCGCCGTTGCGGATCAGGAACGTGCGCGAGCGCGGCGACGGATAGCCGCCGTGGGCACCGGACGGCTGCGTGACGTCTCCGTCGGAGCTGCCGGTCGCCATGCGGCCGTCGGTGCCCTCGTTGACCGCGCGCCATTCGACGCCGCCGCCGCCCCGCCAGCGGCCGGCTCCCATCAGGTCGGTGGCTGCCTCCCACTTCAACAACCGCCACGGATACCGGATCTCCATCTCTTCGGCGTTGCCGCGCCGTACCGTGGAAAGCGACCCGATCGACAGCGGCCCGGTGCCTCCGTCGTGCCCCGTTACGGCGCCGGCTGAACCGTCGTAGTCGAACATCGTGCGCACATAGGACTGGCCGTTGCGCGGGTCGACGGAAGACACATAGCAGCCGCGATGCTTGCCCCACCCCGCCATGGATCGCTCGGGCCTCGCCTTGGAGAGCGCCTGCTGCACCGAGGCGGCGATCTGGTTGCCCACGTTGACCGGGGCCGCGCCGACGGTGGCGGGATATTGCGGATTCACGACGCTGCCAGGCGGCGTGATGACCGTGATCGGCCGCAGCGATCCCTCGTTGTGGTAGTTCGCCAGCGCCGGGTCGAAGAGCGGCATCATGGAGCCGACCGCGATGGCGTATGAAGCCGCGTAGGGGCAGTTCACGAAGCCCTTGCGCTGCGCGTCGCTGCGCGAGAAATCGGCCGTGAGGCTGTCGCCCTTGACCGTGATGTCCACGCGCACCCAGACCGGCTCATCGAGCACGGTGCCGTCGTCGTCGGTCGCGGCCTCGCCCGAGTACGTGCCGTCGGGGATGGCGGCGATCTCGCCCCGTACGGCTTTTTCGGTGCGATCCAGCATTTCCGCAATGCAGCTCAGCACGGTGTCCTTGCCGTAGCGGTCCAGCACCTCGTGCATTCTTTTCTCGGCAAATCGCGTGGTCGCCACCATGGCGTAGTTGTCAACGCGCACCGCCTCGGGCCAGCGAACGTTGGTCCAGATCAGGCGCATGACGTCCTTGCGCTCCTGGTCCTTTTCGAACACCTTGATAGGCGGAATGCGCAGCCCCTCGGCGTGGATATCGTAGGAGTTCGGGAAATAGCCTCCGGGGAAGGAGCCCCCGGTGTCCTGCTGGTGCCCGCGCACCAGGGTAAAGAAGAGCAGTTCCCCCCGGTAGAAGATGGGCCGGATAAAGCCCCAGTCGGGCAGATGGGTGTTGCCGCCGTGGTAAGGATCGTTGGTGAGGATCACGTCCCCCGGGTACAGCTCGTCGCCGAAGTAGTCCTTCACCGCCTTGATGGCGTGCTTGGTGCCGATGAACTGGCACAGGAGCCCCTGCGGCATCGCCACGGTGGAGCCGTCCGCCAGCCATATCCCGACCGAAAGGTCCCTCAGCTGCGACATCAGGTAGCTCTGGGCGGTGCGGCTGACCATATCGCGCATCTCGCGCACCAGGGTCTGGAAGGAATGCCAGACGGTGGACAGGGTAATGGGGTCGATGTCGGGCATGAGCTTCTCCTCGATTCCGGGGAAAACGGGGCGCGCTTTTCGCGCGGGCAAGTCTTAAGCGCCGCGCGCTCTTGCTTATTCGGGCTTCAGCCCGAGGAACTTCACCAGCTCAGTGACTCCCTTGCGCTGGACCCGAATGTATGCGTCGAACTCCTCGGGCGTGCCGTCATTGGGAGTGATCATCTGCCTGCCGAGGACACTTTGCCGGAAGCCCGGATCGGCCATCGCCTTGCGGATCTCGGCGTTCATGCGCAGCACGATTTCTCTCGGCGTGCTTGCAGGAAAGTGATACCCGAACCAGGTACGCAGCGGCAGCTTGATGCCCAGTTCCTCGAACGTCGGCACATCGGGCAGCCAGTCCTGGCGCCTGGCGCTGGTTACCCCGAGCAGCTTCAGCTTTCCCGCTTTTACCAGAGAGGCGATGGAGCTGAGCCCATAAACGGCAACATGCGACTCCCCGGCCACCAGCGCCTGCAGTCCCTGCGGCGGGGTTTTGTAGGGAACATGGTAGAACCTGGCGCCGCTGCTGCGTCTTAGCCACTCCATGTACATGTAGCCCGTGCTGTTGACTCCGAACGTGGCCCAATTGACCTTGTCGGGCCTCGCCTTCACCAGGTCGATCAACTGCTGCAGCGAGTCCGCGGGCAGGGCGGACTGCGCGACCAATGCGCTGTCAAAAAAACCCACTTGAACGACCGGAGCAAAATCGCGCACTGCGTCATAGGGCAGTTTCAGGCGCAATGCCGGATTCCAAATGATGGCACCGCTCATGGTGTTGCAGAGAGTGTAGCCGTCCGGGGGCGCCTTGGCGCAGGCTTCCATGCCGATGACGCCATCGGCGCCAATGCGATTGTCTACGATGATCGGCTGACCAAAGCCCTTCGTCAGGGGTTCCACGAAACCGCGCGAAAGAGTGTCCTGCATGATGCCGGGCGCGGCTGGCACGACCATGCGGATGGGCTTCGAGGGATAGCTTTGAGCGCTCGCAAGCGGCAATGCGAAAGTGCCCGCCAGCAGCACGACGGGGATCCGGGAAAGTTTTGTCATTTGCCTTGGGTCTCCTCTCGCTGGTTTCGGACCGATTGTGCCGGCGTGGAAAGCTCGGGGTTGTTGACTTGGATCAAGGAATTCGGGACCCGGCTATGGAAGCCTGATTACGAGGGGGAGCCAAACAACAACGCTGAACCATCTGCAAGTGCCCCTCAAGACCAGGGGGTGCACCATGCGAGCTGGACCACGAATCTTCGTCCTTGCACTGTGTTGCGCATTGCCATGGTCAGGAACGAGCGCGCACGCGCAAGCAACCGAGTCGAGTTATCCAAGCCGTCCCGTACGACTTCTTGTGGCCATGACCGCGGGCGGCATGGTCGACAACGTTGCCCGGACCATCGCGCAGGATCTCACGGAACGCCTGGGAAAGCCCGTGATCACGGAAAACCGGCCGGGCGCAAACGGAGTGATTGCCCTGGAAGCGCTGATGGCATCGCCGCCGGACGGTCACACGCTTATCCTGGCCACTCAGGCCATGCTGGTGTTCAACCCGTTCTTGATGAAAACAAAGGTTCCCTACGATTCGCTGCGTGACTTCGCGTCGGTCAGCACGCTTTTTGCGGCCCCGCTTTACCTTGTCGTGCACCCCTCGGTTCCGGCACGTTCTATTCCGGAGCTCATTGCCCTTGCCAAGTCCCAGCCGGGCAAGCTCTCCTACGCCTCGATTGGCGTCGGCAGCGGACAGCATCTGGCGGCGGAGCTGTTCAAGGCAAGAACCGGCGTTGACCTTTTGCATGTGCCGTACAAGGGCACCGGCCCGGCCATGGCGGACCTGCTGGCAGGACGGGTGCAGATGATGTTCCAGGCTGCATCGACCCTTCCCCACATTCGAAGCGGCAAGCTTCGGGCGCTTGCCTCCCTGGGTCCGCAGCGCACCCAGGCGATGCCCGAGCTGCCGACGGTCAGCGAAGCCGGTGTTCCCGGGTTCGAGATGTTGACATGGTTCGGCCTTTCCACTCCGGCCGGCGTGCCCCGGCCGATTATCGATCGGCTCAATCGCGAGGTCGGCACGCTGCTGCGCTCGCCGGCAGCGCGCGAGAAGTTCGCGGCCTCCAACATCGAGCTCATCCCGAGCACTCCGGAGGAAATGCACGAACGCGTCCGCAGGGAGATTCCCGTGTTCGCGAAGCTCATGCGCGATGCAGGCCTCAAGCCCGAGTAGCCATGCGAGGGTGCGTTTCGGCACGGATCGTTTCTTGATCAAAGTCAAGGATTCGCTCTGCAGCTATTCGGCCTAATGGGGCCCGGCGGTGCGAAGCACGCACGAAACGCCGATTGTGGAGGAACTACCTTGTCGAACATCGACCCGATCACGCTTGCGACTATCTGGCATGGATTCCAGTCCCTGTGCCGCGAGATGCGCGGCATGGTGACCCGCACGGCGCAGAGCTACCTCATCGCGACCCTTGGCGACCTGTCCGTCGGAGTCTGGCTTGCCGACGGCTCGACCATAGCCGTGCCCGAAGGCCTGCCGGGACAATTCCTCGGGACGCACCTCGCCATCGGGGCCATCCGGGAACAGTTCAACGACGACCTTCATCCCGGCGACGTGATTCTGACCAACGACCCTTATCACGGCGGCCACAACACCCATCTGCCGGATTGGGGTTTCATCCGGCCCGTCTTCTACAAGGACGAGCTGCTGTTCTTCACCCTGGTGCGGGGGCACCAGATGGACACGGGCGGCTCTTTTCCGGGAGGGTACTTCCCCAACGCCTACGACATCATCGCCGAAGGCCTTTGCATCCCTCCGCTGAAGGTCATCAAAGCCGGCGTAGAGGATGCCGACCTGAACAAGTTGATCTACAACAACGTGCGCTGGCCCGCTGAGATCAAGATGGACTGTAATTCGATGATCGCGACGGGCACGTTCGCCGAGAACCGCATCATCGAGCTGCTGGAGCGCTACGGCAAGGACACGGTGCTTGGAGCCGTGCACGAGATGATGGATCGCACCGAAAAAGCCGTCCGCGCCGAAATCGCGGCGATTCCCGACGGTACCTATACCGGTGAATCGTCCACCGACGATGACGGCACCACGCTCGACCAGCCGGTGACGGTCAGGGTCGATCTGACCGTCAAGGGCGATGAAGTAACGCTCGACTTTTCGCGCAGCGACGCTCAGCGCACCGGATTCGTCAATTCAGGCTACGGCGCGACGTACGCGAGAGCCGCGGCCGCGGTGATCATCTTCATGGATTCCGCTCTGGCGAACTATCACAACCAGGGTTCACTTCGCCCCATCAGGTTCATTGCGCCCGCCGGGAGCGTGGTCAATCCCAATTACCCGGCTACCGTGGGGGCGAGCCCCGTCAACGTGGGCAACCAGATCATCGAAGCAGTTGTTGAAGCCTTGAGCAAGGCCAAGCCCGACCGGGCGATTGCCGCCTGGAACAAGCACCGTGGCGACTACACCTTCGCCGTGGATCCCAGGACGGGCGAGCGCTATGTGCGCACGACCTTCGACTATGACGGCAGTGCCGGGGCTGTGTGGGGTCACGACGGCATGACCGGCCCCACGCAGTTGAATACGCTCGGCTCGGTGCACCGCGGCAGCATGGAGGAGTTCGAAATACGCTTCCCGTGGCGCATGCTGAAGCTCGAGGCGCAGGCCGACTTCAACGGCGCCGGCCGCTGGCGGGGCGGCGGCGGCATCGACTGGCGGGCGGTGAACGAGGGCAGCGACGGCCGCATGGCAACCGGAAGCTCCGACGGCGACGTGACGCAAGGCAAGGGAGCGCAAGGCGGCCAGCCGCACCCGTGCTCGCGCACCATCATCCTGCGGGGGGACCAGAAAATCCGCGTCAAGCCGCACCGGATGTCCGAAGTGAAGCAGGGCGACGTCGTGGTCAAGCTCAGCGCCGGCGGTGCCGGGGTGGGCGACCCGTGGCAGCGCCCGATCGACAAAGTGCTCGAGGATGTCCGCAACGAGAAGGTGAGCGTCGAGGCAGCCCGGCTGATCTATGGCGTCGTGGTGGATGGCGCAACCCTGAAGCTCGATGAGGCGGCCACCGGCCAGCTGCGCTCCAAGCCGCCGGTGCAGCGTTATGAAGCCGTCGTCAATGAGGAAACGCTGAGCATAGAGATCAAGCCCGTCGGCAGGCAAAGGGAGGGGGCGCTGTGAGGCAACTGACCGTCGACGTAGGCGGAACCTTCACCGATTGCCTGGTGCTCGAGGAACAGGGGCAGTTGCAGAGGTTCAAGGCGTCCACCACGCCGGAAGACCCTACCACGGGATTCTTCGACGCCGTGGGCAAGGCGGCCCGATTCTACAGGCAGAGCGTGGAGGAGTTCCTGGCCGATGTGGAGCAGATCGTCCATGGCACCACGCTGGGCACGAACATCGTGATCACCGAGCGCGGCGCCAAGGTCGGCGTGATCACCACCAACGGTTTCCGGGACGTCCTGGAAATGCGCCGGGGAATCCGGAATCTGCACGGGTCCATGTTCGACTTGTTCATCGATCCCTACAAGCCGCTCGTGCCCCGTTATCTGTGCCTGGGCGTCGAGGAGCGCAGCCTGTACAACGGCAAGATACTCACGCCGCTGAATGAACAGGATCTTCGGGCAGCCGCGAAAAGGCTTCTGGACGAAGGGTGCACCGCCATCGCCGTCTGCTTCCTGCACTCGTACGCCAATGGCGAGAACGAGCTGAAGGCGAAGCGCATCGTCCAGCAGATGGCCCCCGGTGTGCACGTGACGGCCTCCCACGAGATCCTGCCCGTCTGGCGCGAGTTCGAGCGATTCTCCACCGCCGTGGTCAGCGCGTACATCGGCCCGGGAGTGACGCGTTACACAAGCAAGCTCCAGAGCAGCCTCAAAGACCGTCGTTTCCGCGGGCGGCTGCTGATGATGCTCGCCAACGGCCTGGTGCAGGTGGTGGACGAGTGCGTGGACCGCGCCGTGTACCTGCTCAACTCCGGTCCGGCGGCGGCTCCCTCCGCGGCCACGTACCTGGCGAGCCTGCGCGACAAGATGGTCGGCCACCGGATTCACCACAACCTGCTCTCCATGGACATGGGAGGCACGAGCTTTGACGTTTGCGTGATCAAAGACGGCAAGATTCCCACCACAACGGATTCATGGGTCGGCGAGCATCGGGTGGCGATCAAGATGGTGGACGTGCCTTCGGTCGGCGCCGGAGGCGGTTCGCTCGCCTGGATCGACTCTCTCGGACTGTTGCGCGTCGGTCCGCAGAGCGCCGGCGCGGACCCCGGGCCGGCCGCCTACGGCAGGGGCGAGGATGCCACCGTGACAGACGCGGATCTGGTGCTGGGATACATTCCTGCCGATTATTTCCTGGGCGGGGATATCAAGCTCGACGTAAAGCGTTCCCACCGTGCGGTGGGCCGGGCAGGCAGCAAGCTCAACATGAACGAGGATCAGTCGGCGCTCGCGATATTCACCACCATCAACACCGTCATGGCGAATCTGATCACCGAGGTCTGCACGAACAAGGGGCACGACGTGCGGGGCTTCACCCTGGTGGCCGGAGGCGGTGCCGGCGGCATACACGCCGCAGCCATCGCCCGGCAGCTGTCCATCCCCATGGTGATCGTGCCCCGCGTGGCCGCCCTCATGAGCGCCTTCGGGATGTTGGCGATGGACCTCGGTCTGGAGTATGCCCGCTCATGCGCCCGCAGGCAGAACCAGCTCGACTTTGGCGAAATCAACGCGCTCTACGCCGAAATGCGCAGGAAGGCGATGGAGGACTTCGAGCGCATCGGGATCCCGGCATCGCAGATGTCCTACCATCCGACGGTGGAAATGCGCTATGTCGGCCAGTTCCACGAGGTCGAGATAGAGCTGCCTGCAGAGGATCTGAACGCCGAAAACCTGAAGGCCGTGCTGGAGAGCTTCCACGCCAGATACGGCAAGATGTACACATACTCCATGCCGTGGCGGGCGGTGGAGTTTCTCACCTTCAGGCTGAAGGTGACCGCGGCTCCGCGGCCGATGGAGATCTCGGTGCCCGGGCGGGCGGCAGGCGGAGTCGAGACGGCGCGTCGTGGTTCGCGCAGCTGCCTGTTCGACGGTAATCCGAAGCGGCAGGAAACGGCGGCGTACGACTGGGATCGCATGGAGCCGGGCCACAAGATCACCGGCCCGGCGCTCGTCGACGACAAGACCACGTCGGTGCTGGTGCCGCCGGGATTCACCTGCGAGGTGGACGCGTACCGCAATCTGGTGTTGCAGTCACACTGAGCCGCGACAGGGACCTGCACGCCGGCGGCGCGGGCATTGACCGTCCATTGAACATTCGGGGACGCCGATGGGCTTGATGCAATCGACCGATGACGCCTGGATCGCCTCCTCGTGTGCGCTTTGCTACGGCACCTGCTCGATCCTTGCGCACCGTGTCAACGGCGTGGTCGAGAAAATAGAAGGCAACCCGCACGGCATCGGCAAAGGACGCCTGTGCGGCAAGGGCGTCTCCGGGATCATGACCCACTACGACCCGAACCGTCTGAAGGTGCCATTGCGCCGCACCAACCCGAAAAAGGGGCTGGAGGAGGATCCGGGCTGGAAGGAGATTTCCTGGCAAGAGGCGCTCGATGAGATAGCGGCCACGCTTCGCCGGGTGCGCGCCGAAGACCCGCGCAAGCTCGTCATGGAACGCACCACCACCATCACGTCGGCGCGAACGCCGGTCCGGGCTTTCGGCGCGGCGTTCGGAACGCCGAACTATTCCACCGCGGGCGGCGGTCTGCACTGCGGCAACGGCGCGCACCAGATCTCGGGACTCATGCATGCCTCGTGGTCGGTGGTGCCCGACTTCAAATACTGCAACTACGCGGTGTATTTCGGAGCATCCAAGGGTCACGGGGCCGGGCATTCGTCGAACGCCAACATGGCGCTCGCGGCCGACGCCCGGGCGCGGGGAATGAAACTGGTGGTGGTCGATCCCTTGTGCAATTTCGCAGCCGCCAAGGCGACCGAATGGGTGCCGCTGCGCGTGGGGACCGACGGCGCACTGGCGCTGGCCATGTGCAACGTCATGGTGAACGAGCTGGGACTCTACGACCTCCCCTATCTCCAGGCGAAGACCAATGCCCCCTATCTGATCGGTCCGGACAAGCTCTACGTGCGCGACCCGGCGACGCAAAAACCGCTGGTCTGGGACGGCAAAGCCGGCGCGGCGCTCCCCTACACCGATATCCCCGCGGAGAACATGGCGCTCCAGGGCGATTACGAGGTGAACGGCATACGCTGCGAGCCCGCGTTCCAGAAGCTCAAGGACCACCTCGGGAAATTCACTGCGGAATGGGGCGAGGAAATCAGCACGGTGCCTGCGGCGAACATCCGGCGGCTGGCCGGCGAATTCGCGCACGAGGCCCGTATCGGCAGCGTCATCGTGGTCGACGGGGTGGCCCTGCCCTACCGTCCAGTCGCGGCCATCGCCTTCCGCGGTTCCCAGGGGCACATGAATTCGCTCTATAACTGCTATGCCATCGACCTGCTCAATGAGCTGGTCGGGGCGTCGGACGTCGTGGGCGGATGCCTGGGCTTCAACCCCGCCTGCAAGGGCTTTCCCGAAACGGGCCGGCTGCGCTACCTCCCTCACGCGGGCCCTGACGGCCTGATGGTGGTGGGCATGTGGATGGGGCATCACTACCCCTACCCGTTGCGCGAGCCGCGCCTGCCCGTCAACGCGGGCCTGCAGGACCTGTTCGCCCTCGGGCTGACTTCGCCCTTCTTCGATTCCGAGGATCAGGAGGAATTCTGGCAGAGGTTCGACCTGGGATATCGCCCCGAGGTGATGATCAACGTGGGGACGAACCTG
>Ga0156282_1188_pt2 | contig 29761 bp, 25 predicted proteins | sample RifCSPlowO2_12_FD_107931 | JGI IMG/M metagenome (GOLD analysis project Ga0156282, IMG submission 107931) | Betaproteobacteria bacterium RIFCSPLOWO2_12_FULL_62_13b
AAGAGCATTTGGTTGCCGGGGCTGCCCCGGCAACGGGCCTGGTTCTAGCGGTAGTGCCCGCATCCAGAAGAGCCCATAATTATACGGCCTATTTCCATCCTTGCCAAGACCCTGGAGGTTTTTTGTTTCGGCATCGGACGGTCTTCCGGCTGCCTGACTTCCCGGTTCCGGGCACGGTTTCCGTAGACCATCGTCCGCGGCCGAAGTTCACTGCGCTGTACGTGTCCGCAACCTCGCGGACACGTTCGAATGGGTTGCGGGGATAGGATTTGAACCTATGACCTTCGGGTTATGAGCCCGACGAGCTGCCAGACTGCTCCACCCCGCGTCAGAACCTGAAATTATCTCAGAACGGCCTACCCCGTACAAGCTCCATATCGCTTTGCGCGAATCCTCACGCCTCAAAAAGCGAGCCTTGGAGGTCCTTCTCGGGGACGCGGAATTTCGAGGTGTCGAGCGCGCTGTCCTCCCGCTCCTCAAGGCCCAGCTTTCCGGCGGCGACCTCGAATCGCCGGGCGATGAGCTGCGCATACTCCCCCTCTCCGCTCATCCGGCTGCCGAAGTTCGGGTCGTTCTCCCGGCCCGCGCGCATGTCCCGCAGGCGTGCCATCACGTGCTCGGCACGAAGCGGATAATGGCGCGCGAGCCAGTCCTTGAAAAGTCCTTTCACCTCGTGGGGCAGACGCAGCAACACGTAACCGGCCGCCACGGCGCCGGCTGCCTTCGCAGCGCCCAGCACTGGCTCGATGTCCTTGTCGGTCAGGAAGGGGATCACCGGCGCCACCATGACGCCGCATGGGATGCCTGCCCCGGTGAGCCTGCGCATGGCTTCGATGCGCCGATACGGCGCTGCGGCCCTCGGCTCGAGCCGCCGGGCTATTTCACCGTCCAGGCAGTTGATCGAAAAGAACACACGGGTCAGGCCTTCCCGCGCCATGGAGGCCAGCAGATCGATATCGCGCTCGATCAGCGCGGATTTCGTGATCAGGCTCACCGGGTGGCGGTGCTCCCAAAGCACTTCGAGCAGCGACCGGGTGAGCTTCCGCTCGCGCTCCACCGGCTGGTAGGCGTCCGTGTTCACCCCCAGAGCTATGACCTCGCACCGGTAGGCCGGTCGGGCCAGTTCCTTGCGCAGCAGCCCGGCGGCGTTGTGCTTGGCCAACAGCCGTGTTTCGAATTCCAGGCCGGGGGACAGGCCGTAGTACGCATGGCTGGGACGGGCATAACAATAGATGCAGCCGTGTTCGCAACCCTGGTAAGGATTGATGGACCGGTTGAACCCCACGTCCGGGGATTGGTTGCGTGAAATGATAGAGCGCGAGCGGTGCAGCGTGACCGTCGTGCGCGGCCGTTGGGCGGCCTCGTCCGGCTGCTGCTCGCGTTCCCGCGCGAGGATCTCAAAGCGTCCCTGGGGATTGCCCGCAGCTCCGCGTCCCTTGATCGAGGGCTTGTCCATCCCGAATCAGACCACTTTGCGCGCCCGAAACTCCGCGATCTGGTCGCTGTTGTAGCCGCAGCCGGCCAGCACCTCGTCGGTGTGCTCGCCCAGGGCGGGGCCGACCCACTCCAGCGCCCCGGGCGTGTCCGAAAGGCGTGGAACGATTCCGGGCACTTTCAGAGTGCCGCCGCCGGGAAGCGGGACCTCCCGGATCATTTCCCTTGCAAGATACTGCGGATCCCTGACGATGTCGGCGATGCTGTAGATCTTGCCGTTGGGCACCTGAGCCTCGTTCAAAAGGCTCACCACTTCGTCGGCCGTATGTCTTGCCGTCCACTCGCCAATCACCCGGTCCAGTTCCTCGACCCGCCGGCAGCGGCCCGCGTTGTCGGTGAGCGAGGCGTCTTCGGCGAGGTCACTGCGGCCAATCAATTGCATCAGCCGCTTGAAGATGCTGTCGGCGTTGGCGCCGATGACGACGTGCTGCCCGTCCCGGGTCAGGTACGTATTGGAAGGAACGATCCCGCTGAGATTGCTGCCGGTGCGTTCGCGTACCACGCCGAACATGTCGTACTCGGGAAGCGCGCTTTCCATCATGTTGAAAACGGCTTCGTACAGCGCGACGTCCACCACCTGGCCTTTTCCTCCGTTTGCGTTACGGTGGTGAAGGGCGGCCAGCGTCCCCATCACTCCGTACAGCGAGGCAATGGCGTCTCCAATGGACAGGTTGGGACGGACGGGCGGCCGGTCGGGATAGCCGGTGACGTAGCGCAATCCGCCCATCGATTCCCCGACCGAGCCGAAACCCGCCTGCTCGCGCATGGGTCCGGTCTGGCCGAATCCGGACAGCCGCAGCATCACCAGCCCCGGATTGTCTTTGGCGAGCGCCTCGTAACCGAGGCCCCATTTTTCCAGGGTGCCGGGGCGGAAGTTTTCGATCACCACGTCCGCGCAGCGGGCGAGCCGCCCGGCCACCTCCTGGCCTTGAGGATCGCGAAGGTTCAGCGTGACCGATTTCTTGTTTCGGTTCTGAACGTACCACCAGAGAGACGTGCCGTCGTGGAGCTTGCGCCACTGGCGCAGCGGATCGCCCGTCCCCGGGGGCTCCACCTTGATCACTTCGGCGCCGAACTCGGCGAAAAACTTTCCCGCAAAAGGGCCGGCGATCAACTGTCCGAGCTCGACCACCTTGACGCCTTCCAGGGGTCTTTTGTTCGGCGAGCTCATACGGGCCTGCGCTCCGCCAGCGCCTGGGCGATCGTCCCGATGTCCACGTATTCGAGCTCGCCGCCGACTGGAATTCCGCGTGCGATCCTGGTCACGCGGATGGGGTGACCCTTCAGCATTTCGCCGACGTAGTGGGCCGTGGCCTCGCCCTCATTGGTGAAATTGGTGGCCACGATGACTTCCTTCACTACGCCGTCCGTGGCACGGCGCTGCAGCACATCGAGCCCGATTTCACGGGGCCCGACCCCGTCCAGGGGTGAGAGCCTTCCCATGAGCACGAAATAAAGTCCCGTGTAGGCGAGCGTCTGCTCCATCATCAGGAGATCCGCCGGAGTTTCCACCACGCACAGCAGCGACGCATCGCGCCGGGGTGAGGCGCACAGCGCGCACAGTTCCTCCTCGGCGAAGCTGTTGCAGCGGGCGCAGCGGCGTATGGACTGAAGCGCGCGTGCCAGGGCATTTGTCAAACGGTGGGCGCCCGGCTTGTCGCGCTGCAGCAGGTGAAAAGCCATGCGCTGGGCCGCTTTCGGGCCCACGCCCGGCAGGCAACGGAGCGCTTCAATCAGCTCCTCGAGCGAGGACGGCGGCTTCATGCCGTCCCGGGTACGGCCCGGCCGGTCGCGCTGCGCGCCATCAGAAGAGCTTCATCCCAGGCGGCAGCGGCAAGCCTGCCGTAACGCCTGCCATCTTTTCCTGGACGGTGGCCTCGACCTTGCGGACCGCGTCGTTCACGGCTGCCGCGACCAGGTCTTCCAGCATGTCCTTGTCGTCGGTGAGCAGCGACGGATCGATGCTCACTCTCTTGACGTCATGCTTGCAAGTCATCAGGACCTTTACCATGCCGGCACCGGACTGTCCTTCCACTTCGATCGAAGCGAGTTGGTCCTGCACGCGCTTGACGTTTTCCTGCATCTGCTGCGCCTGCTTCATGAGGCCGGCGAGCTGTCCTTTGTTGATCATGTGCGACTCCTTTCAATAAGCCAACGCCGCTGAGCTCGAATCGAAGTCGACCGATCAACGGGTTGGATATGCCATCGCGCGCTTTACGCGCCGCGCTCGCGAACCGCGCGGTCGGGTCACCGACCCTTGTGCCTCACTGCACCGGCTTGATGGACGACTCCACGATGGTGGCGTCGAACTGCTCCATCATGCCCCGCACGAATTCGTCCTGGATGATGGCGGCTGCGGCCCTGTCCTGAGCACTTCCGCCCGCCGTATCCCCCATTTCCACCTTCAGGCGCACCGGGGTCCCAAGGTGGTCCTCCAGGGCGGCGCGAAGCTTTTCCTGGTAAGGCCTTTCTGCAAGATGCCTGAAGCCCGGTGCGAGCCGCAGCACCAGCACACCGTCCTTGAACGCGACCAACGCGCTTTGCTGCGCCAGCTGCTTTGCGATGCCGCCCACATTGAGCGCCTTGGCAAGCTCCGGCCAGTCGAGCGTCCCGGGGGCCGCAGCCGATTTGCCTGCACCCGAAAGCCGACGCACCTTCTCGGCGGGCGGCTTGGTCCCCGTGCGTGCCGAGTCAGGCCGGAAAGCGAGCATCCGCAGCAACGCCATGGTGAAACCGGCATAGCTGTCGGGGGCGTAAGGCAGATCCTGCCTGCCGTGGATGGCGATTTGATAGTCGAGCTGAACTTCCTCCGGATCGAAGCGCCCGGCAAGGTCGAGAATTCTGGCGCGGTTGGGATCGTCTTCCGCCACGGCTGCCGGCGCCACGCGCGCGAGTGCCAGGCGGTGAAGCAGCGAGGCGAGATCCTGTAGCGCGCTGTCGAACGCAATAGTCCTTTCCTCCATCGCGGCGGCCACGCGCAGAACCGCTTGCGCATCGCCCTGAACGAGGCCTTCCACGATGTCGAAAAGATAGGTTTCGTCGACTGTCCCCAGCATGGCGCGCACGGCCGCCTCGGTCACGTTTCCAGCCGAGTAGGCAATGGCCTGATCAAGCAGAGACAGGGCATCGCGCATGCTTCCCCGGGCGGCGGCTGCAATGAGATTCAAAGCCGCGTCCTCGGCCGCGATCTGTTCGAGCTTGAGAATGCCGCCCAGGTGGGTGGAGATCGCCGGCGAAGACATCTGCTTCAAATTGAACTGCAGACAGCGACTGAGCACAGTCACCGGTATTTTCTGCGGATCGGTCGTCGCCAGAATGAATTTGATGTGCTCGGGAGGCTCCTCCAGCGTCTTCAGCATGGCGTTGAACGCCGAGGTCGACAGCATGTGCACTTCGTCGATGACGTAGACCTTGAAACGCCCGCGGGTGGGAGCATAGACGGCGTTCTCGAGCAACTGCCGCATCTCGTCGACCTTGGTATTGGTCGCCGCATCCACCTCGAGCAGGTCTACGAAACGACCACTGTCGATTTCGGTGCAGGCAGCGCATTTCCCGCACGGCTTTGAACCGATGCCCGTTTCGCAGTTCAGCGCTTTCGCGAGGATCCGCGCGAGCGTGGTCTTGCCCACGCCCCGTGTGCCGGTAAAGAGATAGGCATGGTGCAGCCGCTGCCGGTCCAGCGCGTGCGTCAGCGCCTTCACGACGTGTTCCTGGCCGACCAGCGACTCAAAATCGCGCGGCCGCCACTTACGCGCAAGGACCTGATAGCTCATCGTTGAATTTTACCATTGGGCTTCTTACTACCCGAGAGGTATGAAGTGCGCGACACGCGGGCGAAGCCCGCCAAGGGAAGGGTGGGGGTTACGGGGGAGGGAAGGAACCCTTCCCTCCCCTGTTCTCTACCTGCCACCGCCAGGAACCCGTCTGCGCAGCAGACGGTGACTCGCAAAGGTGGCGAGCCTGACCCCCGGCACTTGCAGTAAGTAGCTGTGGCTGCTTCCTTCCGGACCTGACCAGATTCACCACGCTGCAATGCGGGGAGGCCCGCCATAAGACTCGGATCGAGTGTAGCACGTGCAACGGTCCGCTTGACGAACGCTTGCGCTTCGCCGCCCGATCGCTAGGCGGAGAAGCCGATCGGTTTCAGCTTGTCGGGAAGCACACGGCCCATGCGCGCCCGATGGCCCACGTAATGCTCGAACCGCGCGCCGGTGAGATGGATTTCCCGTTCCTTGCTGCCCTTCATGCCGCGCACTCTGACAGCCGGCGTGGCCAGGAGGGACACCGCGACCAGTTTTTCGCCTTCTTCCAACCCCATCACTATTACGCCGCGGCCCCGCGATACCGAACGCATCTCTGCCATGTCGAACACGAGCATGCGCCCCGAAGCGGAAAGCGCCGCTACCAACCGGGCCTGCGACTCTTCGTACACCACGGGCGCGATCGGCGTCTCGCCCGGGCCCACCGTCATGAAATCGCGCCCGGCCTTGCGGTTGGACACCATGTCGGCGATCCTGGTGGCGAATCCGTGGCCGCCGCTCGAGGCTACCAGTACCGGCATGTCGGGCTTGCCGGCCACGGCGTACATGATGCGTGCCCCGCTCTGCAGGTCCACCAGGGAAGAGGCCGGTGCGCCGTCGCCGCGCGCCGACGGCAATTCCGAAGCGTTCACCGTATACGCGCGCCCGGCGGAATCGAGGAAAACGACCGGGTCAACGGTCCGGCACTTGAGCAGCGCAAGCAGGCTGTCGCCTTCCTTGAAGGACAGCGTGCCAGGATCCACCTCCCAACCCTGCCGCGCGCGCACCCAGCCGTTTTTTGAGAAAATCACCGTGACCGGCTCGTCGATCACCGGGGTTTCGATCACCGCCTTCTCGGATTGCTCGATGATGGTGCGGCGCTTGTCGCCGAAGGCCTTGGCATCGGCCTCGATTTCCTCGATCACGAGATCTTCGAGCACCTTGCGGCTCTTGAGCACCTTTTCCAGCCCCTTGCGGTCCTCGCGCAAACCTTCCAGTTCCTGCTCCACCTTGATGTGCTCGAGCTTCGCCAGTTGGCGCAGCCTCATTTCCAGGATGTCTTCGGCCTGCCGGTCGGTGAGCTTGAAAGCCTTGATGAGCTCCGCCTTGGGATCGTCGGCGTTGCGGATGATGCGCACCACCTTGTCCACGTTCAGAAGGACGATCAGCCGCCCTTCCAGGACATGGATCCGGTCGCGCACCTTGTCCAGCCGGAAACGGGTGCGCCGGGTGACCGTCTGCAGCCGGAATTCGACCCACTCGGCCAGCGTATCGCGCAGCGACCTGCCGGCGGGCCGGCCGTCCAGCCCGACCATCACGAAGTTCAGGGCGGCGTTGGTCTCCATGCTCGTTTTGGCGAGCAGGAGATTGAGGAAGTCGTTTTCGTCGATGCGCGAGGATTTCGGTTCGAACACCAGGCGTACCGGGTGCGCCCGGTCCGATTCGTCGCGCGCCTTGTCCAGCATGGACAGCATCAATTGCTTCTCGCGCTGCTGCTCGGGCGTGAGCGACTTCTTGCCGGCCTTCGGCTGGGGATTGGTAATCCATTCGATCTCCTCCAGCACCTTGCGGGCGGATGTGCCGGGAGGCAGCTCATAGACGACTACCTGCCATTGCCCGCGCGCGAGCCGCTCCACGTTCCAGCGGGCCCGCACCCGCACCGACCCCCGCCCATTCGCGTAGGCTTCGCGCATTTCTGCGCGCGGCGTAATGATCTGGCCGCCGCCCGGAAAATCCGGGCCCTTGATGTACTTCATCAGGGCCGCGACACTCGTCGCGGGGTCCCGGATCATGGCAATGGCGGCGTTCGCCACCTCGTTCAGGTTGTGGCTCGGTATCTCCGTGGCCATGCCCACGGCGATGCCCGAGGCGCCGTTCAGCAGCACGACGGGAAGCCGGGCCGGGAGCTGTTGCGGCTCCTGCAGGCTGCCGTCGTAATTCGGCGCGAAATCCACCGTGCCGCTGTCGAGCTCGGAGAGCAGAACGTCGGCGAACCGGGTGAGCCGCGCTTCGGTGTAGCGCATGGCGGCCGGGTCGTCGCCGTCGCGCGAGCCGAAGTTGCCTTCCCCGTCGACCAGCGGATAGCGCAGCGTGAAGTCCTGGGCGATCCGGACCAGCGCATCGTATACGGAGGCGTCGCCGTGCGGATGGAATTTGCCCAGCACGTCGCCGACTACGCGGGCAGACTTCTTGCGGGGCGTCCCCGCCCGGCCGCCCATGTCCCACATGGCGTACAGAATGCGGGACTGGACGGGCTTCTGGCCGTCCGACAGGCGCGGCAACGCGCGATCCTTTACCGTCGCAATCGCGTATTGCAGATACTGGGTGGAAGCGTAACGTCCCAGGGGCAGCGTGTCGCCGTACTCGCCGGCCAGCGGCGCGAAGCCGGGCGGCAGCCCACCACCTGCGGCGCCCGAGGCGGGTTTGGCGCCCACCCCGTTCAATTCCTTGGTGTCGCCGGACTTCACCGTCGCTTCCAACCCGTCGAAAAGATCTTTCTGATTCCCCATGAGGCGAGATGTTCCTGCTACGAAATGTCAGCATCCACGAGGTTGCCGAACGTTTCCATCCATTCGCGCCGCTGCGAAGCGTTCTCCCGCGCCATCATCATGTTGAACACGTCGCGGTCCCCGCCGGCCGCCTCCTCCTGGAACCGTACGGGGAGCATGCGGCGCGTGTCGGGGTTGAGGGTCGTCTCCCACAGCTGCTCGGGGCTCATTTCCCCCAGCCCCTTGAAGCGGCTCACCGCCCAGCTTGCCTCCTTCACCCCTTCGTCGACCAGCTTTTCCTCGATCGCTTCCAGTTCCTGCTTGTCCAGCGCATAGAGCTTGCGGGCGGGCTTGCCTTTGCCCGCGGAAGGCACATCGATGCGGAACAGCGGCGGCTGCGCCACGAACACGTGCCCGCCTTCGATGAGCCGCGGAAAGTGCCGGAAGAAGAGCGTCAGCAGCAGCACCTGGATATGCGCCCCGTCCACGTCGGCGTCGGCAAGAATCACCACCTTCCTGTAGCGAAGTCCCGAAAAGTCGGCTGCCGAGTCCCGCGTGTGAGGCTCAACGCCGATGGCGAGCGCAATCGCCTCGATCTCCTTGTTGGCATATAGCGTGGCGGAGTCGTCCTGCCAGGTGTTCTTCGGCTTGCCCTTGAGGGGCAGCACTGCCTGGAATTCCTTGTCGCGCGCCTGTTTTGCCGAGCCGCCCGCCGAATCGCCCTCGACGATGAACAGCTCATTCCTGTCCGGGTCGTCCGAGGCGCAGTCGGTGAGCTTCCCGGGCAGCACGGCGACGCCGGAGGTCTTGCGCCGCTCGATTTTCTGCGCCGCCCGCGTGCGTGCCATCGCCTGCTGGATCACCAGTTCGGCGATGCGCTTGCCCTCATCGACGTGCTGCGACAGCCACAGCTCGAAGGGGTCGCGCACCATTTGCGCCACCAATTTGACCCCATCCCGGGAAATCAGCTCGTTCTTGACCTGCCCCTTGAACTGCGGATCCAGCATCTTGACTGCCAGCACGTAGCAGGCACGCGACCACACGTCCTCGGGGACCACTTTGAGGCCGCGCTGGCCCATGGCGTGATGCTCGATGAAGCTTCTGATGGCGTTGTAGACACCGTCCCTCAGTCCCGATACATGCGTTCCGCAGTGGCGCGTGGGTATCATGTTGACGTACGACTCGGCCACCAGTTCGGCTTCGGCGCTCCATGCAATGGCCCACAGCGCGCCCTCGCCTTCCGCGAAGCTGTCCGATTCAGATTGTGCGGCGATGTATCGTTCGCCGAAAAAAGTGGCCGCTACCGGCGCTTTGCCGGCGATGGCGTCGGCGAAGTAGCCCTTGATGCCGTCGGGGAAATGCCAGGTGGTCGCGTCGATCCTGCCGTTGTTTTCGATGCCGAGCGAAAAGCGCACCCCCGGCAGCAGCATCGCCTTCGCGCGCAGCAGCGCGGCGATGTGTTGTGGATCGATTTTCGGTGTATCGAAGTACTTCGGATCGGGCCAGAAACGGATGCGTGTGCCGCTTTCACGGGGACCGGCCGGCCTCACTTTCCTTACCGGCTCCTTCACCTTGCCATTGTCGGCGAACACCAGGCGGTACAAGGCGCCATCGCGCTTCACTTCGACTTCCAGACGCCGCGACAGCGCGTTCGTGACGCAGACGCCCACGCCGTGCAGTCCTCCCGCGATCCGGTAGACCGCGTCCTTGTCGGTCTTGCGAAACTTGCCCCCCGAGTGCAGCGTGGTGAATATCACCTGCACGGCCGGGACCTTTTTCTTCGGATGGATGTCCACGGGAATGCCGCGGCCGTCGTCCTCGACGCACGCCGAGCCGTCCTCGTACAGCACGACGCCGATGTTCCTCGCAAAGCCGCCCAGGCCCTCGTCCGAGGCATTGTCGATCGCCTCGACCAGCGCATGGTTCGGGTTCTGGGGATCGGTGTACATCCCCGGGCGGTGCAGTATGGGCGACAGATCTTCGAGGATCTCGATGTCCTCGGCGCTGTAAGCCCTAGATTTTGAGGCCATTTGTTCTTTGACTACCAGATGTAGCGGTATTCGGGTGGAAATGATACTCCGTGGCGGACCGCTGCGCAGCTCGCGGCTCGACCGCCGCAAAAAAAAGGCGCCGCAGGGCGCCCTGTGCACGATAGCGGAATTCAGGAAGCGCGTCGCGCCATCAATTCTGCGTCCTCCACGACCTTCATGGGATTGCCGCCCCAAAGTATCGCCGCATAAAAGTGCTGTTCCAGCTTGGCGGCGGTCAGTGCGCGCCACTGGTACGTGTTGAGCAGCATTATCCTGCCCGTCATGCCCATTTCGCCGATGACCGAGAACGCCCCCTGCTGCACTTCCTTCGCTGGAGGACGGTCCCACACGACCGGCTCGATCCTGGACACCGACCTGGGCGCCTCCCCGGGATACACCGAGTACGCGCCGTTGCACCCGTCCATGCTCTTCAACGAGCAGGCCAGTCTCTCGCCTCGCGGTTTCATCTTGCCTCCCCTGGTTCAATGCCTGCACATGCGAATTTCGGGAACAGCCGGGCCCCCCGAGCAAGGTTCAAAGGCGATCGGTTATTCTAACGTCAGCCTCGGCGCGGCCGGGGCGTTTCTGCGCCGGCCCGCGGATCAGCCGTTATGATGTTTTCATGGGCAGGTCACCGGCACACTGGGCAGGCGCCATTGGGGTCTTCGCCCTGGTAACAGGCAGCGCGCTCGCCCAGGAGCCGTTGAAAATCGGCTCAAAACGGTTCACCGAGTCTTATATCCTGGGCGAGCTGCTGGTTCGGGCGGCTTCCGGCAAAGGGCCCGCAGTGCACCGGGCAGGCCTCGGCAATACCGGCATCTTGTATGCGGCGCTGCGCGCCGGGTCGATAGACGTCTATCCCGAGTACAGCGGCACGATCGCACGCGAGATTCTGGGCATTGAAGGGCGGCCGGATCTGGAAGCGATCAACGTGGCGCTCCAGCCAGTGGGTCTTGCAGCCTCCATACCCCTCGGTTTTAACAACAGCTACGCGCTGGGCATGCGATCTGACCGCGCCAAACGACTGGGAATACGGACTATCACCGATCTCGCCGCGCATTCCCAGCTCAAGCTCGGGTTTTCTCAGGAGTTTCTCGCCCGCAGCGACGGCTGGCCGGGGCTGGCGAAGGCCTACGGACTGGCGTCGTTGCGCCCCGTCGGCCTCGATCACGGCCTCGCGTATGAGGCGCTCGCCGCTCAACGCGTGGACGTAATCGACCTGTATTCGACCGACGCCAAGATTGCGCGCTACCGGATCCGGGTGCTCGAAGACGACCGTGCGTTTTTTCCGCGCTACGAGGCGCTGCTGTTGCACCGGGCCGATGTCCCGTCCCGGTTCGCGCCGCAATGGCAGGCGCTGAGCGCGCTCGAGCACCGGCTCGGCGACACGGACATGATCCGCCTGAACGCTGCCGCGGAGCTCGAAGGCCGCACGTTCGCCGATGCCGCCGCGCTGTTTTTCAACCAGGCGGCGCCGGCAGCGCAGGGACGCAGTTTTCTGCAGGCGCTGCTCGCGCCGGACCTGGCCAGATTGACCTACGAGCACATCGTCCTGGTGTTCGGCTCGCTCGTGGTCAGCATCCTCATCGGAGTGCCCCTCGGGGTAGCCGCCTTCCGCTACCCCGAGCTGGAGCAGCCGGTCTTCGCCCTGGTGGGAATTGTGCAGACCATCCCGTCGCTTGCGCTGCTCGCCTTCCTCATCGCGGTGATGGGCACGATAGGCATGGCGCCTGCAGTGGTCGCGCTGCTGCTCTACGCATTGCTGCCCATCGTGCGGAACACGCACGCCGGATTGGCCGGCGTCGGGGAAGGCATGCGGCAGGCCGCCGTGGCGCTCGGACTATCGGCCCGCGACCGCCTGTTTTTCATTGAATTGCCGCTGGCTCGCCCTTATATCGTAGCTGGCATCAAGACTTCTGCGGTGATCAACGTGGGCACGGCCACGATCGCGGCCTTCATCGGGGCAGGCGGCTACGGCGACCGAATCTCTTCGGGTCTCGCCCTGAACGACACGACCCTGCTGCTCGCCGGCGCGGTTCCGGCTGCGCTGCTTGCCCTGCTCACCCAGGCGGCGTTTGAACAGCTGGAGCGGTGGGCGGACCCGCTCAAGGGTCTGGCGAAGACCTCGCGCGCCCGTTGAAGAAAATAAGTCGGCAGGACACAAAAATTTCACATCGCCAACGGCGTTGATCTCTTAAATTCGAGAGTTGCTTATTGGGTATGGCAGCGCGCAATACTTCATCTGCAGTTCACACGGCAGTGCCTAAAATCGTTGTGTTTTGCCTGCAAGCCGCTGCGCCACGGTTTTGCGTCGACTTGCCGAAGAAGCGTCCCGTACTCGCCGTCGATTGTCGCGCTGGAGGGCGACGCGCCTGAACATGCTGCTGAGGGTCCGGACCGCATGGCGTGACGGGAGTCTTGCCCGCCCCTCGCGCCGGGGGCTGCGCGGCCGTCTGAAACGAATAGTCGCCATTCCCTGGCTTGTTTCCATCTGCCTCGCCGTGGTTGCCATCGGCGGGGCCTGGTCGGAGATGCGGTACTCCCAGCTCCAGGCCAGGTTCTTTTCGGGCGTCGCAAAGAATCTCTCGTACACGGTCGAGGCCGGCCCGAACCGCGGCATCTGGCTGCCGCAGTCCGGTCCTTACGATATTCGCCTGGGCTACAGCCGTATGAAAGAGGCGCTGCCGCGGCTGGCCGCCGCAGGCTATGGAATCGAAGCCCAGGCCAGGCAATCGACTCTGTTTACGACGCTTACAGGCATCGGGCTTTATCCGATCTACCGGGAGAAATCCCAGTCCGGGCTGAGCCTGCTCGACCGCCGTGGCCGGCCCCTCTACGTCGCCCGCCATCCCGGCCGGCAATATCTGCACTTCGATTCCGTCCCCGAGCCGGTGGTGGCGATGCTCCTGTTCGTGGAAAACCGCGACCTGCTCGACGACGAGCGCCCGTCGAACAATCCGGCGGTGGAGTGGGACCGGCTCGCGCTCGCCATGCTCACGCAGACGGCGCGCAGCCTCGATGCGGCGGCGTCCCGGCTGGGCGGCAGCACGCTCGCCACCCAGATCGAGAAGTTCCGCCATTCCCCGGGTGGGCGGACGCACAATGCGAACGACAAGCTTCGGCAGATGCTGTCGGCTTCCGTTCGCGCCTACCTTGACGGAGAAGCGAGCCTCGAGGCCCGGAAGCACATCGTTGTCGATTTTCTCAATTCGGTGCCGCTGGGCGCCGTTTCCGGCTACGGCGAAGTGATCGGACTGGGCGACGGCTTATGGGCCTGGTATGGGAGGGATTTCGACGAGGTGAACGGCTTGCTCAACGCTCGGAAGACCGATGAGGCGCAGGCAGCCGCGGCCTATAAACAGGTGCTCTCGCTTATCGTCGCGCAACGCCGGCCCACGGAGCTCCTGGGGGAGCGCCCGGACCGCCTGGCCGAGATCACCGACGGCTATCTGCGCATTCTTGCCCGCGAAGGCATTATCACGGCGCGGATGCGGGACGCCGCCCTGGCCGCGAGCATCGAGCCCAGGCGCCAGCCGCTGCCGCCGCACCCCGGGTCGTTCGTGGAGCGCAAAGCGGTCAATGCCGCCCGGATTTCGCTCGCCTCGCTGCTCGACATCGACAACCCGTACGCGCTCGACCGGTACGACCTGACGGCCCGCACGACGCTCGACGCCGGGGCGCAGGCGGCCGTGACCGATTTTCTGATTCGAATGAGCGACGAGTCGTTCCTGCGCCGCGGCGGCTTCAAGGCGGAGCACTTGCTCGCGCGTGGCAATCCTGCCGAAGTGCGCTACAGCTTCACGCTTTACGAAGCCTCGCCCACGGGCAATCTCGCGCGCGTACACGCGGACAACGTAGACAAGCCCTTCGACATCAACGTGGGCGTGAAGCTGGATCTGGGCTCGAGCGCGAAACTGCGCACCCTGGTCACCTACCTCGAAGTCGTCGCTGATCTGCATGCCCGGTTCAGCAAGGTGCCTCTGGAAGGCCTGGCTGTCGTTCCGGTGCACGCGAGCGACCGCCTGACGCGCTGGGCGATCGACTGGCTGAAGGAAAATGGCGATCGCGGCCTTCCACTCATGCTGGAGGCCGCGATGCAGCAAAAATACTCCGCGAGCCCGGGCGAAGCGTTCTTCACCGGAGGAGGCCTGCACACCTTCAAGAACTACAAGCGCGAAGACGACGCTCGCGTGCCGAACCTGTACGAGGCGCTGGAGCAGTCCATCAACCTGCCTTTCGTACGGCTGATGCGTGACCTCGTCCATTATTTCGCCTACGAGGAACCCGGGGCGCCCGGGCGCATGCTGCGCTACGGCGACGAAAAAACCCGGCAAGCCTTTCTCACGCAATTCGTGGACCATGACAGCCGCGAGTTCCTGCATCGCTTCTGGACCAAGTACGCCGACCGCACTGCGCAGCGGCTGCTCGACATGCTGGCCGACAGCGTGAAGCCGGTGCCCGATCGCCTGGCAGTCGTGTACCGCACCGTTGAACCGCACGCCGGGTTGGAGGACTTCGCACGCTTCATGAAATCACGGCTGCGCGAGCGGGCAGGCACCGCACACAACCTCGCGCGGCTCTATGCCGCCTACGCGCCGGGCCGCTTCAATCTGGCCGACTCCGGCTACATCGCACGCATCCATCCGCTTGAGATCTGGCTCGTGCGCTACCTGAAGGAGCATCCCGATGCCGCGTATGCCAACGCAGTGGCGGCGAGCAGCGAGGAGCGCCAGGCGATGTACCGCTGGCTGTACACCCGCAAGTCGGCGCGGGCGCAGGATGTGCGCATCGGCACAGCGCTGGAGGCCGCGGCCTTCGAACGCATCGCGCAATCCTGGAAACGCCTGGGCTATCCCTTCGAGCGGCTGGTGCCCTCGTATGCGAGCGCCATCGGCGTGTCGGCCGACCGCCCTTCGGGACTGGCAGAGCTCATGGGCGTGATCGTGAACGGCGGCGTGCGGCGAGCGCAGGTGAGAGTGAGCAGCCTGCACTTCGCCGCCGATACGCCGTTCGAGACCCGCATGGTTCGCACTGCGCGCGAAGCCGAGCGCGCCATGCGGCCCGAAGTGGCGCAGGTGGCGAGGAAAGCACTGCTGCGCGTGGTGGACAAGGGCACCGCCCGACGCCTCAACGGCGTTTATCGCGATGCCGGCGGCAAGCCCATCCCGGTGGGCGGAAAGACGGGCACCGGCGACCATCGCTACGACGTCGTCGGGCGCGGCGGGCGCGTGATCTCGTCACGTGTAGTGAATCGCGCGGCCACTTTCACGTTTTATCTGGGCGACCGGTTTTTCGGTACGGTGACCGCGTTCGTGCCGGGCAGCCAGGCCGCGCACTACGACTTCACCTCGGCCCTGCCCGTCCAGATATTGAAGGAGCTGGAGCCGGTCCTTCGACCGCTGCTCCATGAGAGCCCGGGCTCGATCCAGGCCACCACGCCGGCAGCTGCCCGCCTCGCTCAACCGCGCTTGGGCTGAACGACGGGTATCAGCAGGTGCGAGTCGTACTTGCCGCCGGTATGGACGATGTGTCGCCCGCGGTTGATGGACTGGCGGTGGCCGTGCATGCGGATCCAGTCCGCGTAGCGATAGATGTCGCTTCCCTGGACGATCACCCGCAGCGACTCTCCGGTGTTGAAGCGCGTGCCCGAGGGCCAGATCTCGATGTCCACCGGCACCACTTCGCCCCGGGTCAGCTTCTGCTCGCGCCGATGCTGATACCAAGGCTGCTCGGGCGTCGAGCGCAACGGATCGAGCTCGCGGTGCGAGGCTCTTAGCCAGCCCAGCGCCACCGGGCCGTCTTCCATGGCGTTGAACGCGGCGAAGCCCACGTACCTGCCGTTCTTGTCGAACTTCTGGACAGCCACGAACAGGTCCATGTCGTCGTTGCCTTCGGCCTCCACCCAGAGCCGCAGCTTCATGTGGCCGAGCAGCTCGGTCGGGCGGCCGAATTTGTAGCTGAACTGCGCCCGTTCGTCCCGGTAGGCGGACGGGCAGCGGCTGCCGTCTCCGGGAGCGTCATAAGTCACCTTGGACTTGGCCAGATAGGGCGTGGTCTTCATGGAACCGCTGCGGGCATCGAGGTAGAGCTTCCTGTATTCGGTGCGCGCCATGGGCCACTCGTTCTCGTTGCGGAACTTGCCCACGTAGAACTTATCGCGCACCTCCAGCCGCACCTTCGGCCATTGCAGCACTTCGTTCCTGATTCCTCTCAGAAAGCAGTCGAAGAACTTCTTCTGCTTTTCCACGTTTTCCGGTTGCAGGTAGTACTCCCACTTCTTGCGCCCGTGTATCTCCAGCCACTTCTGCTTCGATGAAATTTCCCGGTACGCCTGCAGCGTACCGCGCGTGTGCAGTCCCTGGTCGGTCCAGCTCGCCACGACATAGGCCGGGCAGACGATGTTCGCAAGATGGGCGCGCTTGGTCTCCCAGTAGGCGTCCCAGAGCGGGTGCGTTTTCATCATCTCCACCATGTCTTCCACCTCGGTGAGCGAGGAGTTGACGCCGCTGGAATTCCACAGGGGAACGAAGAACGAATCCGGAATGCCGCCATGGAAGGCGAATTCCCGGTACACGTCGCTCACGCCCTCCCATGGATTGATCGCCGCCAGATGGGGCGGCTGCTTGGCCGCGATCTGCCATTGCGCGATCGCGAGATAGGACACGCCCGCGAGGCCCACTTTCCCGTTGCACCAGTCCTGCACGCCCAGGAACTCGATAAGGTCATAGCCGTCGTCGCCTTCGGCATGGTTCCAGAACGTTGCCTTGCCCTGCGAATTCCACACGCCGCGGGTGTCGACGTTCACGATGGCGTAGCCGTTGGGCACCCAGCGCAGCGGGTCCGGGCCCTCGAAGGCGGCGTATTGTGAAGTCCACTCCGGCTTGACGCCGCCGTTCTTGAAAAAACGGTCATAGCCGCCGGGCGAGTGCTTCCCGTAGGGGCTCCAGGCGACGAGCGCGGGCACCTTGTCGGTTGAGTCGGGCCGGTAGACGTCTACGTAGATCTTCACGCCGTCGCGCATCGGCACCTCGATGTCGCGCTCCACCAGGATCCCGGGACGGACGGTTTCGGTGCGCGGCGCGAACCCTGGATACTTGCGCTCCGACGGGGGCACACCCCGGCGCCACATGTACTCGAATCCTGCTTCGTTCATTTTTGCGCTCCTCTTGCCCTATTTGTTCCTCGCCCTGAACGCCTTGAGCTCCTGCCTGAATGCGGCGAGCAGTTTGGCCGATGCCCGGTGCATATTATCACCGCCTCGCACAGCTGCCCGTCAGCATGCCGGCGCTCAGCCCGCTGTCGGCCCGCGCCGGGCGAGGCGCTCCCACACCCACCCCCCAGGGATGTCGCGCCCTCGCATGACGTAATCGAGCACGTTGCTGTTCACCAGCGTGGCGAGTTGCAGCTCCCGCGATTCGTTCGTGCCCGCGAACAGCAGCTGGTCCCCCCGTTGCAGCGGAAAATCGCCCTGGGGAAGCAGCATTTCTTTGCCTTCGCGCACCAGGAGCAGCGGTACGGCGTCGAGGAGGCGCTCGCACCGGGTCGAATCGCGCAGCAGCGCGTCCACGGCAACGTCAGCCGTCAAAAGTGCCCTATCGATGGCCGCGGCACTGGTTGAGGCGAGCGCGATGTTCCATGCGGTGATTTTCTTGTCGCCTATTTTCTGCTCGATCTGCGCGAGCATCTGCTCGCCCGTCGCTTCGTCTCCTGCCTTGATGCGTGCGATGAACCGCCCCAGCAGGGGCGTGCGCACCAGCGCAATGCAGTGCTCGGCGATAAGGGCGCGCGAGACCACGGTGAAGTCGGCGCCGTACGCGGCAAAAAGAGGGTTGTTCGCAGTGTGGTTTTGGCGGACGATGACGTAGAGCTCGGGCTTGAGCTGACGCGCGGTGACGGCAATGGACAGGTTGTTCACGTCGTCGTCGGTTCCGGCCACGATGCCCACGGCAGCATCAATTCCGGCCGCCCGCAATGGTTCGGCCTCGGTGCCGAGCCCTCGGATGACGGCGCGTTCTGAATCGGCGGGAGGATCCGGGTCGATGATCGTGAGATCCACGCGCTCGCGATCGAAGCTCGCTACCACCTCCCGCCCGAAGCGACCATAGCCGCACACGATCCAGTGCCCGCGCGGCGGCGCCCGGTCGGCGATCTCCGGCGAGGCGGCGCTGCCTACGAGGCGATCGAGCAGCTGGTATACGCGCGGCGCGCGCAGCAGCAGCGACAGGTATTCGCCGAAGAGGGTGAACGGATTGATGATGCAATCGGTGCCGAAGGAGGCCATGTTAGCGGTCGTTTCGCCTGAGCGCGATCGCGCCAGCACCGGGATGGAGGGATTGAGCAGCCGAACGGCGATGGCCACGGCCAGATTGGCGTTGTCATCGTCGGTCATGGCGAGCACGCCCCTGCAGCTCGCATGCGCGATGCCTGCGAGCAGCAGGTTCCCGGGGAGCCTCGCATCGCCGGTGAGCGCGGGAACGGTGGCGGAAAAGCCTTGAAGATCCACTTCGGCCACGCGTCCCGGATCGATCTCCACGACCACGACGCGCAGCCTCGTGCGGTCGAGCGCCTCGCAAATCAGCGTGCCGGTTTCGCCGAAGCCACAGACGACGTAGAAAGGCTCCGCGAGGCGCCGGACCTCGCGCGCGAAGCGCTGCATGTGCAGCGCAGCAAGGAACGCCTGATCCCCCCGCAGCGCGAGAACGCTTGCGATGGCATAGGCCCAGCCCATCACCGACATGTAGATCACCGCGGTCGTCCACAGGCGCTGGGCATCGGTGAACGGGTACGGAATCTCGCCGAAACCGATGGTGGGAGCGGTATAGGAGATGAAATAAAAGGCGTGGAAGAAGCCCATGTGCCAGGGGTCGCCTTCGGCGTCACGGCCCGGAATGAGCACCATGCCCAGCATGCCGACCGCATAGACGAGAATCAGGACGATGATCGGCGCGCGCAGGCGCCGGAGCGCTATGAAAATCGCGCTGCTCACGCTATCTCCGCAATTGGATGGTTTCCGAAACGAGCAGCGTGATGGACACCGCGTTGGCGAGCAGGGCCCCCACCGATAGCGAGACGATGCCGGCGATCGTGCCCGGTTGGAGCCCCTGGGCGCCCGCGCTGATCGCGTACGCCCACACGAGGGAGGCGGCAACGAGCTGCAGTACAGCGACCAGGCTGGTAGCCAAGTGCACGGCCCCGATGTGCGTTCGGTCACCGAATTTCAGCACGGTGACGATCAGGTTGACGACGACGGCGGCGAACAGCTCGTAGACCTCATGATGAGCCGGTTCGTCGATATCTCCGTAGACGAAGCCCAGGTTGAGTGTCGCGGCGAGCACAATGAAGAATGCAAAGACCACCTTTTCGATGTTCATGAGGCCTCCCGGCTGTGCGGTTCGGCGCAGTTTAGTGTATTCACTGCCGTTCGCTCCGGCACTCCGTGAATTGACATAGATCAAAGAGCCCGGCGCCGGCCTGCCCTACCGTCCGACTGCATTACCGCGGGCACGGACACCGGCCAGAGGAGGCAACAATGATTCGTATGCATCTCGGGGCGACGTTGCGCAGCCTGGCCACCGCCGCGCTGCTGCTGGTGGCGTGGTCGGCCGCGCTCGCGCAGGAGTACCCGGCGAGAACCGTCACCATCGTGCTCGGCTATGCGCCGGGCAGCGGGCCGGATCCGATCGCGCGCCATTTCGCGCACAAGCTGGCCGAGCTCGCCGGCCGGCCGTTCATCGTCGAAAACAGGCAGGGTGCCTTGACCATCATCGCAGCCGAGGCCGTGGCCCGCGCCCGGCCCGACGGCTATACGGTTCTGTTCACCTCCGGCAACTCGACCATGGCGGCCAACCCGCACATGTTCAAAAAGCTCTCTTATGATCCGACCAGGGATTTCACGCCGGTGACCACGGTGTACCGCACGGCCTTCGTCCTGGTGGTGAATCCTCAGTTGCCGGTCAATTCCGTCGCCGAATTGACAGCCTATCTGAAGAACAGGAAGACGAAGGCGAATTACGGTTATTCGGGCAGCCTGGGTCTGGCCACGGCTGAGCTCTACAAGAGTCTGGCGGGCCTTGACTCGACCGCGATTTCCTACAAGAACCCGCTGCAATCCATTCCCGACCTCGCCGCGGGAACGCTCGATTTTCTGTTCATGGATTCGGGCGTGGTGCAGGCGCAGGTCCGCGCGAACAAGATACGCGCCCTGGCGGTGACGCCCCAGCAGCGCGCGTCGCTCTTCCCGGACCTTCCGACCATGGAACAGGCGGGGGTCTCCGGGTACGACCTGAGCGGATGGTTTGCGGTGTATCTGCCGGCCAACGCGCCGGCGGCGATCGTCGACAGAATGAGCGGGTGGTTCAACAGGATCCTCGCAAACGAGGAGACCCGCCAGCTGATGATGAAGCTGGGTGCCGACCCGTTCCCGGGTTCGCCGCAGAGCCTTGCGCAGCACCATGCGCGGGAGCTCGAAAAATGGGGCCGCATCCTGAGAGCGGCCAAGGTCGAGCCGGAGTGATGCGACGCCAACTCGTCCTATCGCTGTGCGGCCTGCGGACGAGACGAAGGCATGACCCGGGTGGCAGCCCACGCCTGAACGGCGCACGCCCAGCCCAGCAGCCGCTGTCCCGATCGAAGCGGCTCGGCTGCCGGTGACGCAACTCCATTCACGCGCACGCGGCTGATCTCGATCCACTCGTCCGCTGTGGCGATATGTACTCGCCCATCAACGCATCGACCGACCGTTCCGGGAGGCGAGGCGGAGGCAAGGCCGATCATCGCAGCTTTCACCACTTCCAATTGAAGCAGCGGTTGAGCCTCGTCGGCGAGCGCGACCGCCGCCTTGGGAGCGCCCCAGGGTGACGGCAGCGGCGCATAGTCGCACGCTCGTATGAAATCGAAGACGCGGCGCGCCGGCTGCGCCCAGTCGATGACGCCTTGTTGCGGCACGCCGCGGCCGAAATAGCTTCGTTTCCGAGGATCCTGCGCCACGGCGGGAATCGAGTCGGGACGGGCAGCGGCTGTTTCCACCAAATCGAGCAGGAGCGGCAGGCCCTCGCGCACGCATTTCATGCTGAGCGTCAGCCCCGTGTCCCGGGGTTCGATCTCGAACAGTGTCTGATACGCAATCGAGCCTGTATCGACGCCTTTTACCATCCAATGCACCGTCACGCCGTGCGTGCTTTCGCCATGGTAGATGGCCCAGCTGGGCGCGTTCAGACCCGCGTAGCGGGGCAACGGGCCTGGATGGAGATTGAAGCTGCCGATGCGAGGCGCTTCCACCACGGCCGGATGCGCGATCGCGAGGGAGTGAACGTTGAGCAGGAGGTCGACCGCTTCGGCCTGCATGCGTTCAGCGAGCTGGCCGGTTTTGACGAGCTCTGCCGGCCAGCGAGGCACGGCAAGCTGCGCCGCGACGTCGGCCACCACGGCGCCGCGCGATGTGCCGCTCGGACTGGACGACAGCACCGCCACGATACGGTGCCCCGTACGGGCCAGGGCTCGCAGCGTTTGCATCCCGGCGGATTCTTCCGCCACCAGCAGGATGTTCACGATCCACGGCTCAATGTGCAGGCACAACGACCCGGGCCGGCGCGCGCCGGCCCCTGCCATCGGAGAAAGTTCCGTCCGCGCCTGCGTCTCCGGAGAAACGCATCCACCATTCGCCTTCCAGGCGGCTGAAGAACGCGTCCCCCTCCACCAGCGGGTGAAGCATGGCCGGGTCGCGGGCATGAATCAGCGTAACGCTGGCGCGGTCGTGGAAAAAACAATGCCGCTCGCTCAGCACTCTGGCAAGACGCGGCTCCATGCGGCCCTCCAGCGCGACAGCGCCGCGAGACCAGGCATGGTGAAAGAGCTGTTCGAGCACCGCTTCGAAGCGTTGCGTCCGGGCGCCGATCTGAACGACCTGGCTCATGCGCCCATTGAGGTAGTACATGAACCAGCCTGCCACCCGGCCGTCCGGCTCACGCACCAGCCGGCCGTGAAACGCGCCGTGGCGCTTTTTGGTTTTGACCTGCTCGAGCAGCCACTCCAGCGTGCCAAGGTCGTAGCTGGGTCGCAGCGCAAGTCCTTTGGAAACGTCTTCTATGCCGGCAAGCAGCGCGCGGGCATCGAGCTCTTCTTCATCCAGCTGCGGCTTCGGGCGCAATGGGCCGTAGCGGGTCGCACAGACGTCGACGAGCGACGCCATGGGCGCGCCGAGAAAAGCGAGCCTGCCGAGTCGGCCTCGGGACGCGATCAGCTGCAGAAGGCTGCGCGCCGGCCGCAGCACACGCACCCAGTGCAGGCCGTACAAGGCAGAAATCCTGCCTCCGGCGGCTTTCCAGAGCCTCCCTGCCTCCTCACGCGCTCCGTCGGCCAGGGCAATATCCTGCGGGCCGGACATGAACTTGCGCAGCAGCTGCAGGGCCGTAAGGCTGTGCCGCTCATCGGGGTCGACCATGAACTGGCAGCCCACCGCGACACGAACGGGCTTTCCGTGAAGAAGCATCCGCCGCGGCACTATTCCCATGAAGCCGACGATCCGGCCGCCCTCCTCGGCCACCCAGGACGGCAGCGCCGGATCGCGCCATGGGTTCTGGAAAAGCATTTCCCTGAAGTACGCCTCGCAGGCGGCTCGTGAGCTCCAGCGCTTCGGAAACACGCGTGCGTGAAGCGCTGTGACCGCCGGGACGTCGTCCGGTGAAAAAATACGAGTCGAGCTCATGCGCCTGCGGAAAAGATGGGTTGTTGCCCCGTGGCGCGCTCGGATCCGTTCATTCTTGCAGCCACCACACGGGCAATCCGCTCCAGCGTGCGCAAGTCCTCGAGGTCGATATCGTCCAGGGTGATGCGCAGCTCGAAATACTGCTCGATCTGGAATAGGAGCTCCACGAGCTGCAGCGAGTCCAGCAGGCCCGCCAGGAACAGGTCGGTGTCCGCGGAAGGCACGTCGATATGCAGGCTCTCTGCAAAAACCGCACGCAGCCGCTCGCTGATGCGATCACCGTCCGACGTCATGGCGTTCCCGTCAACCATAGCGTCTTTCCCGGGCTGCGAGCGGGTTCGTGAAATCCTGGGGGTGCAAGCGGTCCGAGGCCGATTCGGCTTCCGAAAAGGCGTTCTTCAGCAGCGCTCGATCGATCTTGTCGTTGGCGTTCTTGGGCAGTGTCTCGTAGCCCATCCAGCGGGCCGGCAGCATGTAAGCGGGGAGCAGCCGCGCCAGGCCCGTGCGCAGGCTCTGCGCGGTGACACCGCATTGCGGGTCCGGCGCGTAGGCACAGCAGATCAGCCACCCTTCGAAGCCTTCGGAGGCGATGGCGACGACGGCGCATTCGCGCAGACCCGGCAGCGCGTTCAGCGCCGCCTCGATTTCGCCCAGCTCGATGCGGTAGCCCCGGCTCTTGATCTGGGTGTCCGAGCGGCCCGCGAAGTGAAACAGCCCGTCGCCGTCCCGGCGCCCCAGGTCGCCCGTCTTGTACAGGCGATCGCCCGGAAGGCGCGGATTGGGAAGAAACGCGGCCGCGGTCTTGTCAGGATCGCGCCAGTAGCCCGGGCTCAAGCCCACGCCTCGAATGTAGAGATCGCCCACCGTGTCATCAGGCACAGGTTCGAGCCGCTCGTCGAGCACCAGCAGCTCCTCTCCCGCACACGGCACCCCGATGGGTATCGGCGCATTGTCCTGGACCGGACACGCCGCCACGTCGTGGTAGCTGCTGGCGATGGTCGCCTCCGTCGGGCCGTACAGATTGGTGAAGCGCACATGGGGCAAGCGCTGCATCCAGTAAACGAGCGCCGGGGTGGGAAGCACCTCGCCACACCACAGCACGCGCCGCAGCTGCGGAAAATCGCCGTGCCTGAGCGCGTCGGCCTTGGCCATGTACTGCAGCACCGAGGGCACCGAGAACCACTGCGTCAACCCGGAGTTGCGAATGAACTGCGCGAGCTTCGCGGGCAGCAGAGCCACCTCGCGAGGCACCAGGTGCAGTTCGGCGCCGGCGGCATACGTCCCAAAGACGTCAAACGTGGACAGGTCGAAATGCAGCGGCGTATGGCCGGAGAGGCGGTCGCCATGGCCGATGCCGAAATGGCTTATGCCCCACTGCACGAAGGACGCCACGTTGGCATGGGTGATCACCACGCCCTTGGGCACCCCGGTGGACCCCGAGGTGAACAATATATGGGCTGGATCCCCGGCGCAGGTGCCGGGCTCGATGCCCGCAGAAGACGCGCGCTCGATGTCTCCAAGCAGGAATGCCGGGCGGACGTTGCCTGTTTCAGGCGCCGTATCTTCCAACCAGCCCAGTGACAGCGAGCTCTGAGCTCCTGCGTCGGCGAAGAGCTCTTCGAGCAGCGGCGCGACCCGGCCCGCGGCGAGGAGCGAGCGTGCTTCGCAAGCCGCCAGGATTTTGCGAATGCGGGCCGCCGGGCTGGCGGCGTCCAGGGGCACATGAATGGCGCCCGCCTTGAGTATGCCGAGCATGCAAACGAGCGCTGCCGGCGACTTCGGCATCAGGAAGCAGACGCGGTCACCTTTGCCTACACCGGCCTCGCGCAGCGTCCGGGCGAGCCGGTTGCTCGCCGCGTCGAGTTGCGCGTAGCTCAGCCGTTCGGCGCCGGAAACGACCGCAGTGGCGTGCGGCCGCGACTCGGCCTGGCGTGTGACCCGGTCCTGCAGCAGCCCGCTCATGCGGCAGCGCGCATGTGCTCGAACACCCTGTGGACGTGGTCGAGCTCTTCACGGCTCGGAGGAATGTCCAGGATGTAGGTGCGATAGCCCGCCCCGACGTAAAGGGAAATCTGCTCTGCCACCTGATCGTAGTCCCCTACGAGATAGGGACAGAACGTCTTGTAGTTCTCGAAGGGCCACATCCAGTACGCACCCTGTCGCATGCCGTTCTCGGCCACGGTATCGGAAAGCTGTTTGTGCCAATGCGAATCGGAGACCTTCATGGCCAGTTGGTGGGCGATCTGGCCGCGGCGATCGCCCGGGAAACGCGCCTCGGCAACCGCCCAGGCCTGCTGCTCCGTGCGACGCGCGATGATGCCCACCCGAATGCCGCAACCGTGGCCCTCGGGAACAGGGTTCTCGAGGTAATAACTGGCAGGCTGAGGGTACTTGACTGCCACCGCGCCCAGCGCTCGGGCTGCCTCGACCCCCGCCTCGGAGGAGCCCGACACGAGCAAGCCCGGTGTCAGCGCCGCATCGAGGGGCGGCGTCATCCTGAGGGTGTGGACCTTGTAGAACTCTCCCTCGAACGTGACAGGGTCGGGGGATTCGAGCAGCTTTCTCACGACCAGGCCGTACTCGAGCAGACGCTGATAGCGCTTGTCGTGCGGCGTGGTGTCGTTCAACGCAATGAGATCGTTCCTGAATCCGCCGGCGACCATGTTGAGCCAGAGCCGACGGCCGTACAGCGCGCCAAAGCTGGCGACCATCTTTGCAACGGCGTAAGGGTGCATGTAGACCGGCTGGGTAGCCACGAGCGGGCACAGCCGCTGCGTGCTTTGCAAAATGACCTGCGAAACGAGCCACGCGTCGACGAGCGAGTTGTCGGTGTAGACCAGTATCCCTTCGCAGCCCGACTCCTCGCTCCAGCGCGCCACCTGTGCGACTTCCTGGAGATAGTCTTCCCGGGCTATGTCCTTCGACTGCGGGCAAGTCGAGAAGATCAGGAGGCGTTCGCCATCGTCGATCTTCATGGCCTCCCTCGGATGAAGAAAAAGAGGTCTCTATGCGATGCGCGCGTTTCGATCGCCGGTCATGGACAGCCCGATTGTCGGGCCTCAATTTCCGATTCAGTTAGCGCGCTTGGTTGGTCCGTTTGGACGGAATAGTCCCGACACGGACGCTCGGAGAAATCGATGCAGGATCCGCGAGTGGCGCCGCGCCGTGTACCAGGCGGTTTTCAGCACGCATTGAACAAAAAAAACCCCGGCGAGCATGCGCTCAACCGGGGACCACATCGCCCTACGGGGTGTAGGGCTTTGCTGCTCAGGGAGGGTCGAGCAGCAACCCTAACCATAACCCCAGCAACGCGGACTTGCCATTGCGATAGCGTCAGGACAGTGTGCCTTTAGAAGCGCGGCTGGAAGCCCGGTAAGCCGATACTTGAACGCGTAGCGCACCTTCTGATCATGAGCACGAAGGCAGACCTGAAATCGTCGGGGAAAAACTCGATATTACGAACGTATTGCGCGCCCTGCGGGATGCAGGTAGATTGCCCTCCTAGTTGGCCACTGAGGATTCCCCGAAACGGACAAGAGGCCCTCCCGCGCGCGGCGTTCCCGCTGAACGGCGCGCGACACCGGCCCGGCGGGGAGCGCAACGAGCAAGCCGTGGTGAACCGGCTCGGCGTTCGCTAAGAGGCCGCGCCCGGAACAGGCTGCCGCAACGATAGACTGAGCGATTATTTGAGGAGGTCTCCATGCCAACCGGCAAACATCGATTCATTCCGCGCGCCTGCGCGGCCGTCGCCGCCCTGGCGTTCTGCGGTCTGGCCGCAGCCCAGGCCTACCCCGCCAAGCCGATCAGGCTCATCGTGCCTACCGGTGCAGGGGGCGCGTACGACGTGGTGCTGCGCGCCATGGCGCCCTTCCTGCAGGAGGAACTCGGCCAGCCCTGGATCGTTGAGAACCGGGCCGGTGCCGGCGGCATTATCGGGCTCGAAGCCGTCGCACGCGCGGAGCCGGACGGATACACGCTAGTCAATGGTGGCGTCAGCCAGATCGTGCTGAACCCGCTGTTCGTCACGAAGACGCCTTACAACGTTCAGAAGGACTTCACTCACATCGCGATGATGGGTGAGCTGGTTATGGCGCTCTACGTCCACAATTCTCTGCGCGTGCAGGACATGAAGAGCTTGATCGCGTATGCGAAGGCCAATCCCGGCAAGGTTGCCTACGGATCGAGCGGCGTCGGCATGTCCTTCCACCTGGCGGGCGAGATGCTGGCGCTTCGCACCGGGACGGAGCTTACGCACGTGCCGTACAAGAGCACGGCCCAGGCGCTGCAGGACTTCTTCGCGGGGCGGCTGGCGATGATGTTCTACCCGCCGGCCAAGCCCATCATGGCGAACGTCCAGTCGGGCAACATCATCCCGATCGCCGCAATGTACGAAAAGCGCCTCCCGCCTCTGCCGAATGTGCCGACCATGGCGGAGGTGGGGGTGGGCGACCTCGGCGTTTCGGGCTGGAGCGGCATCTCGGGACCCGCGGGCCTGCCTCGCCCGATCGTCCAGCGTATTAACCAGGCCATCAACAAGACGATGGTCCGCCCCGAGATGGACAAGGCGTACAACTCGTTCACCATGCAGCGGCCGGTCGTCACGCCGGAGCAAATGACCGAGCGCATCGGCCGGGAGATCGAGTTCTGGAGCGCGATGATCAAGAAGCTCGGCATCAAGCCGCAGAGCTGAGGAGATCCATTTCATGAAAACTGCGAAACACCGCATGCTCCGGCTGTTGTGCATCGTTGCGGCCGGCGCAGCCGGTGCCTGGGTGCCGGCGCCGAGCCCGGCCCAGGCGTTCCCGGCCAAGCCCATTCGCGTGATAGTGCCCTTTCCTCCCGGGGGAGCCGATGTCACTGCCCGTATAGTGCTGCCGAAAGTGCAGGAGGATCTGGGCCAGCCGGTCACGATCGAAAACCGCGCGGGAGCGAACGGAATCATCGGCACGGATTTCATGATCAAACAGCCGGCCGACGGCTATACCCTGCTGTGGACTGCCTCCAATCCGATCGTGACCGCCCCGGTGACCACGCCCAAGGAGACACCCTACGACCCCGTCAGGGACATGACCCATATCTCCAAGCTGCTCGCCGGCGTGACCACGGTGGCCGTCCCGAGCTCCTTGCCGGTCGACTCGATGAAGGAGCTCATCGAGTACGCCAAGCGCAACCCCGGAAAGCTTTCGTTCGCCAGCGTGGGCGTGGGAAGCTCCCAGCACATGGACGGTGAAATTCTCAAGTTGCGCGCCGGCATCGACATGATCCACGTGCCTTACAAGGGTTTCGGCCAGGTGCTCCCCGACCTCGTGGCCGGGCGCGTGCAGCTCGCCTTCATCGCCTACTTGTCGGCGGTGACGCAGGTCAACGCAGGCAAGCTCAAGATCCTGGCCCTGGCAACGCCGTACGCGCGCATGCCCGGTACGCCCACCGTGGACCGAATCGTGCCGGGATGGGAGAGGGTTCCGAACTGGAGCGCCTCCGTGCACGGCCCTGCGGGCCTGCCCCGGCCGGTCGTGAACCGGATCCATGCCTCCCTTACCAAGGTGCTGCTGGGCTCGGAGCTCAAGAAGAAGTTCGAGGATGACGGCTACATCATTACCGTCAACACCCCCGAGGCGTTCGTCGCGGAAGTAAAGGAATCGCTCGCGAAAACCGCCGCGGCGCTACGGACGACGGGCATCAAGGTGCAATAGGGTGGGTGGCTTAGCCGACGTTACCGCCCCACGCCGGTTGCGTTACATTGCCCGTGCAGAGTCCAGTGTTCAAACGAGGAGGAACGCATGGAAAAAATCGTCAGGAAGCTCGCCGCCGGCGCCGCGACCAGCGAAAGGCCGCAGCCCGGCGCGGCGATGGAGATCAGGATCCAGGTGAACGCCGAGTCGCTGGGAAAAATGAAAAAGCGCGTGGTGGTGAAAGGCATGCGCGCCGACAGCAGCACCTGGGAGATGCTGTGCGACGAAGGCGAGCGGGTCGGTGGGGAGGATTCGGCGCCCCCGCCTCTGGTCTACTTCAGCGCCGGCATAGCGTTCTGACTGCTTACTCAGCTTTCTCGGTTCGAGGAAGTTGCGAAGCTGAAGATCAAGAGCTTGCGGGTAGAGCAGGTCGTCCGTTTCTTCCGTGAAGGCTCAATGCTCGGCGGCACCATGCGCGCCGGGGGACTGGGCGTGGAAACCCTCGTGCACATCGAGTCCGACGAGCCGGAGGACAAGATCCGCAAGATGATGCGCATGGGCGAGCAGAGCTGCTTCGCGCTCGGAGCGATCACCGGTGTTGTCCCGGTGGAAACCCACCTCGACCTGAACGGACGGCGCGTGGACTACGGGGAGTAGCCCGGGAGCTCAGCGCTCGCCGAGCGCCGCCGAGATGCGGCGTGCGGCGTGCGGCGCGCTCCGCGATGCGGCGTGCGGCGCGCTCCGCGATGCCGATTGCCGCTATCAGCAGCTCAGCCGCTTATTAGCGTTTCCTGGCGGAGAGGGCGGGATTCGAACCCGCGGTACGGTTGTAGCCGTACACACGCTTTCCAGGCGTGCACCTTCAACCACTCGGTCACCTCTCCGTTCTGCGTCGAGCCGGCAGGAAGGCGGCGCAGGATAAACCAGTTGCGCCTGCGCGGCAATCCGTTATCCAGATTTCAATAAGGCGTCTTCACGATCCTGCCGCTCGCCTCCACGAACCAGCGCTCGCTCGTGAAGGGCTTGCCCTCCAGGCGCGCCTGCATCCAGTCGGCGATGAACCCGGACGGCTCGGGACCCAAGTTGGCGGCGGGCACACCGCTGATGCCATGAGGCGCGTCCTGGTAGATCGCCAGCTGCTTGGGACATTTCAGCGTATCCATGAGCCTCTCCGTATACACGAGCGGGCTACTCGGCATCGACTTCCGGGCGCGAGCGCATCCAGTCCATCAGCACCGGCCCGGCTTCCACCCAGGCCGGCATGGTCACGTAAATGCCCAGCACCGGCGACTCGTACTGTCCCGGCCCCTCGACCGCCAGCACGGCGATGCCGCGCTGCAGCCAGCGGTCTCCG
>Ga0156282_1043_pt1 | contig 28037 bp, 28 predicted proteins | sample RifCSPlowO2_12_FD_107931 | JGI IMG/M metagenome (GOLD analysis project Ga0156282, IMG submission 107931) | Betaproteobacteria bacterium RIFCSPLOWO2_12_FULL_62_13b
AGCGTGCTCTTGCCGGCGCCGTTGGGACCGATGAGCGCATGCACCTCGCCTTCCTGCACCTCGAGATCCACGCCGTTCGTGACGGCCAGGGCGCCGAAATACTTGGTAAGCGCGTTCACCGACAACAGCGGTTTCATGCCTTTATGCGCCCCACGATCCGCCCCAGTTGATCCCATAGCAGAACGCGCAGGACAACGGCGAGACCGAGGAAGAACGGCCAGCGTTCGGTCGCTCCGGACAGCGCTTCTTCCAGGCCGATCAGGGCCGCCGCACCCAGCACCGGACCGGCCAGCGTGCCTATCCCGCCGAAGATGACCATGACCAGGAGGTTGCCCGAAAGGAACCAGCTGCTCAGTTCCGGGCTCACATACTGGCCCAGGTTTACGTTGAGCGCCCCGGCGAGCGCTGTGATCGCCGCGGATATCGTGAACATCACCAGGTTATAGGGCTGGGCGTCGACCCCCAGCGATGCCAGGCGGCGAGGTTGGTCGCGAGCCGCCCTCACCAATGCTCCGATGCGCGCGCGGCGAAGGTAGGCCGAAAGAGCGACGATCGCGATCAGGGCCATTGCCGACACGACCAGCGTGCCGGATGGGCTGATCTCGCCAATGAGTGGAAAAGAGACGCCGCGACGCAGACGAAAGCCGTCATCACCCCCATACTGCCGCAGTCCCTGCAGCCCCAGATAGGTCATCTGCCCGAACGCCAGGGTAATCATCAGGAAATACAGGCCGCGCGTGCGCAGGCACAAACCGCCCAGCACAATTCCCGCCAGCATGCCGACGCCTGCTGCCGCCGCCCAGACCAGCAGCGCGTCGGTGATCCCGTTGAGTGCCAGGATGCCCGCCGTGTAGCCGCCGGCGGCGAAGAACGCGGCGTGGCCGAAGCTCGCGAGGCCGCATTGCGAAATCAGCAGCTCGACCGCGATAGCCGCCATCGCGAATATGCAGGCCCTCGCCACGATTCTTGAAAGGTAAGGGTCGCCGATCAGGAAAGTGATTCCAATTGCGGCGACGATGGCGGCCGCAATGTAGTCGGCCCGATTCACTCGGGGCCCCCGGTTCTTCCGAAAATCCCGGTCGGCTTGAAGATCAGGGTCAGGGCCATCAACAGATAGACCGCCATTGCCGCGAGGGATCGGCCCGCACCGCCGCCCAGGGCGAGGGGCAGGATGGTGCGTGCGAACGTATCGGCGATGCCCAGACCGAGGGACGCGACAAACGTGCCGCCGATGGATCCGGCCCCGCCGACGATGACGACGGCGAGCGCCAGGATCAGAAGCGGATCCCCCATGCCCGGCTGCACCGTCAGCAGCGGGCCCAGAAGAATGCCGGCCAAGCCCGCGAGCACCGCACCCAGCGAAAATACGACGGCATAAAGGAACCCGATGTTGACGCCCAGCGCCTCGACCAGCTCACGCCGTTCCGCGCCGGCGCGAATCAGCATGCCGATGCGCGTGCGCGCGATCAGGAACCAAAGCGAAACTGCGACGCACAGCGCGATGACAGAAACCGCCAGCCGGTAGGTGGGATAGGGAACGTCCGGCAACAGCTGGATATGGCCGCGCAGCAGGGGCGGGAGCGTCACCAGCACCGGCTCGCGCCCCCAGAGCCAGACAACGGCCTCGTTGAAACAGAGCAGAAGTCCGAAAGTCGCGAGAACCTGCTCGAGGTGGTTCTTGGCGTAAAGCCTTCGCACAACCACCAGCTCCACCAGGTACCCCACGAGTCCTGCGCCGGTCAATCCGAGCAGAACCGCAAGCACCCACGAGCCGGTTCTCAATTGCGCTTCGGCGAGCAGGTAGCCGCCCACCATGAGCAGCGAGCCATGCGCCAGGTTCACCGTGTTCATCACCCCGAAGACCAGGGTGACGCCCACCGCCAGAAGAAACAGCACGAGGCCGAACTGAACGCCGTTGAACGTCTGCTCGATCAATAGAGGCCAGGACATACGGAGCTTCGTTCGGCGCGCCTCGTGACGAGGGGGTTGTCCCTCTTGTGAATTCTCAGGTCACTTCATCTTGCAGTCCTTGGCATATTTGTCGATCGGGGCCGAGGCGGTGTCGAGCGGCTTGAGCATGAATTGGCCCTTGGAATCCTTCACCGCTTGTTGAAACACCATGCCCTGCTGGAGGACCTGATTCGGCCCGAACTGCACGTTGCCTCGAATCGACGGAAACTTGACCGTCTTCAGCGCCTTGCGCAGGGCAGCGCGGTTCGCCGGATCGACTCGGGTCCGCAGGGCGGCGTCCAACAGCAGCATCGAGTCATACATCATGGCCGAGTACGAGGTGGGCTCCCGCCCGTGCTTTGCGCGGAAGCGGGCGACGAATTCCTTGTTCGAAGCATTGGCGACCTGGGCGTTCCAGACGCTGTTGCTGATCACCCCGATCCCGGCGTCGCCTTGACCGGTGATCAACATCGAATTGGACATGGCCATGACCGAATAAAGCGGAACCTGATCCTTGAGCCCGGATTGGGCGTATTGCTTGGGGAAAGCGACCCCGCTCGCACCGAAATAGAAGGCAAAGAGACCGTCCGGTTTCGCCGCCCGAACCTGCGCCAGCTCCGCGGCGAAGTCGACCTGCGTAAAAGGCGTCAACGTCTTGCCGACAACCTGTCCCTTGTAGGTGCTCTGCAGCGAATCGTAGATGTCCCAGCCGGCCTGGAAGTCCAGCCCCATGATATAGAGCCGCTTGACGCCGCGCTTGGTGAGCCAGGTGCCCATGGTGATGCCAAATATGTCGTTCAGGAACCCGGTAAGAAAAATGTTCGGGTGGCAGTCCTTGCCGGCGTAGGAGCCGGTTCCCGCATGCGAGGCCAATACGATCACGTCGGCCTTCACGGCAGGATCGGTGACCGCCAGCATGACGTTGGTCAGGCCCAATCCGGACAGAACGTCGATCCTTTCCCGTTCGACCAGGCGCGCAATTTCCTGCGCGGCGGCGTCGGGCAGACCCTTGTCGTCGGCGATCACGACGCGCGTTTCAAGGCCGCCGATCCGGTTGTTGAACTTCTCCAGCGCGGCGTCCAGGCCGCGCTTCATCTCCTGCCCCGCACTCGCGGAGGGCCCGCTCATCGGGGCCATGAATCCAAGCTTCAACGTTTGCGCCGACGAAGCGCCCGCCGCCATTGCTGCTGCGGCGAGGACAGCGACCATGAGATTCCTTTGCATGACTACTCCCCCGTTCCTGGTTACGCCATGAACCTGCAGCTGCGATCGGCCCTCGAGAGGGCCGCCCTATTTCTCGTCGATTGCCGCGAAAACCTCTATTTCGACCATGAAGTCTTTTCCGGCCAGCCTTGATATCTCGAGCAGCGTACCCGGCGACATGGTCTGTTCCTCCGGGTTCCGGTCCCAGAAGTCGGGATACGTTTCGGGCCCCCATCCGTCCACCGCCTTCAGGTACGCCTCCATGTCGGTGACGAAGATCCTTCTATTCACCACATCCTTCAAGCCGGCCCCCTCGGTGGCAAGGACGGCCTTGATGTTTTCCAGGCATTGCCCTACCTGGGCGCGCATGTCGCCTTTTCCGACGAGGTTGCCGTCGGCATCGAGAGGCACGCATCCGGCGAGAAACAGTATCGTTGTTCCGGGCTTCACCTTCGCGCCGTAACTCCAGAACACTTTCGCGGGATCCATGTATCCCTTCTTGGTGAAATCCCACACTTGTCCTTTCGGCACTTTCATTCTTGTCGGCGCCGGCATGCTTCCTCCTCGCTTCGATCCGGTGCGGCTGACACGGGCGGCCAGCCGTTGATTCGTCATGTTAATCTACCGTGTCGGGACGGCAGGCGCAAGCAACGCCCGCGCAGCAACGCCCGCGGACATCGGGGGCACAAGATGCAATTCGGAATCATGATGGACCCGCATATCGACCGCTGGGATCTGGCACGGTACGCGGAGGAGCTGGGCTTCGATCGCGTCAACGTCCCCGACTCGCAGATGATCTGGTCGGATCCCTACGCGGTGCTGGCGCTGGTCGCAAGCAATACCAGGCGCATCCAGATCGGAATCGGCGTGACTTCCCCCGAGTTGCGCATCGCCCCGGTGACGGCCTGCGCCATCGCCACCATCAATCGCATTGCTCCCGGGCGGGTGTTTCTGGGCATTGGCACCGGCCACACCTCGGTGCGGCTCATGGGCCGCAAGCCCGCCCCGGTCGCCCGTTTGCAGGAGTATTTCCGCGTGGTGCGCGCTCTGCTGGACGGCGAGGAAGTGAATTATCCCGATCGCGGCGAGCCGCGTCTCATCAAATTCATGCATCGCGATCGCCATTACATCAACCTCGAGGACCGCATCCCAATCTTCATCGCCGCCAACGGTCCCAAGGCGATCCGGCTGGCCGGGGAGGTGGCCGACGGCTGGACGACCGCGACCAAGAGCCCGGAAGTGGGCCAGCGCTACTTCCGCGAGTTGTACGAAGGCGCGCGGATCGGCGGCCGCGAGTTGCCGTCCGGCTTCTATGCGAGTTTTCAGACGTGCGCGTGCGTTCTGCGCCCGGGCGAAAGGCTGGAGAGCGAACGGGTCGTCAACGAGGTGGGCTCCTACGTCACAACGATTCTGCATCTAAGCTACGAGGTGTGGCAGGCCTCGGGCCGGAAGAACGAGGCCGTTCCCCCGTTCTTCCGCAACATCTGGGAGGACTACCTGAAGCGGGTGGCGGGCTTCAGCCTTCCGCCCGAGGGGCGTTTCCGCCAGATCCACGACGGTCACAGCACCTTCCTTCAACCCGAGGAGCGCGCATTCATCACCCCCGAGACGATCCGCGGCACCTGCCTCGCCGGCGAGCCCGACGAGATAATCGCCCATATCCGCGCGATGGAAGGCGTCGGGTTCAAAGGACTGAACCTCCTGCCGTCGGCTGATTGCCAGCGCAACGTCTATCGCGACTTCGCCGAACATATCATTCCCGCTTTCCGCTGACGCCCTCGATCCCTGGTGATCATTGAGGCTTGATCCCCGCTTTCTTCAGCAACGCACCCCACTTCTCGACCTCCGATTTCACCAGGGCCTGCAGCGCCGCGGGTGTGGCTTGTTCCCTGGTCGCGGGCACGCCGCCGGTCTTGCGGAAATGCGCCTGCATGTCGGGATCCTCGATGGACGCCTGGTACGCCGCAACGAGGCGCCCTTGAATCGGCTTGGGCAGCCCCCTGGGCGCAAACACAGCCTGCCATACGACCATTTCGAAGCCCTTCAGCCCCTGTTCATCGAGCGTCGGCACGTCGGGCAGGTTGCTTACCCGGATCTTGCCGGTGATGCCGATCGCCTTCACTTTCCCCGATCGGATGTGGGGAGCCACCACCGAAGAGGAATTGGATAAAAGGTCGATGTGCTTGGCGATCAGGTCCGTCATCGCGGGCCCGGTGCCCTTGTATGGCACCAGCGTCATCTTGGTGCCCGTATGCGCCATGAACAGCAACGCGGATAGCAGTGACGGGCCGCCGCCATCGCCGAACGAAATCTTCGCCTGGTTGGCTTTCACATAGGCCAGGAATTCCGCGAAACCGTTGGCGGGGAAATCGGCGCGCGCCATGAGCACGCTCGGATCGAACGTCAGCGTGCCGATGTAGTCGAAATCGGTCAGGATGTTGTATTCCAGACTCCTGAACAACGCCGGGTAGGTGGCGACCCCCAGGTTGTGATTGAGCAGCGTGTAGCCGTCGGGCGCCGCCCTGGCAACCCGCGCCGGCCCTATGGTTCCGCCCCCGCCCGGGACGTTTTCCACCACGATCGTCTGCTTCAACTGCCTGCCCATCACGACGGACAGCTGGCGCATATAGGCGTCCGACGGACCGCCCGCCGCGAACGGGACGACCAGCGTGATCGGCTTGGACGGATAGCCCTGCGCCCCGGCCGCGGTCGCGGAAAGCAGCAGCACGGCTGCCATGGTCAGTCTTTTCGTCACGATGTACCTCCTTCGAGTCGAAATGTGTTTACTTAACCCGGCTTCACCAGCCCGATATCGTCGGCGATCTGCTCATAGCACCAGCCCGTGCCGCCCAGCAGCTGCGCGTAGCTCGTCATGCGGCCGGTGTACAGGTACAGGTCGTACTCGCGGGTGAATCCCATGCCGCCATGGATCTGATGCGCGAGCGCTGCCGCCCGCTTGCACGCCTCGTTGGTCCAGGCCTTGGCCCGCAGGATGTCCCTTCGGCAGGCGAGGCCCTGCTCGACCATCCAGCCCGCGCGATAGGTCATGAGCTCGGCGGTCTCCACGCAGGTCGCGAGGTTCGCGCAGTGGTGCTGGATCGCCTGCAGCGTGCCGATCGGCTTGCCGAACTGCACGCGCACTTTCGCGTACTCCACCGACATTTCCAGGGCCTTCCGGCCTGCGCCGATCATTTCCGCGCATCTGGCGAGCATCGCCTTGTCCAGTGCCCGCTCCAGCCAGCCGCGCGCTGCTCCCACGCCGCCCAGCGCGTCGCCCGTTTCCGCGCGCACATTCGCGAATACCACCTCGAATTGCTTGTCCCGCAGATTCGTTTCCAGCGGACTCACCGTTACGCCCGTGCTCGCCGTTTTCACCAGGAATGCGCTCAGACCTCCGGGACCTTTTGCGGAACGCGCTGCCGAGGCGACGCACAACAGAATCTGCGCGACATGCGCATCGGGCACGAACACTTTTGTCCCGCTGATCGAGTGCCGTCCATTGCGCGCCACCGCGGTCGTACCGAGATGATCCAGTCCGAAATCGACGCCCGGCTCGCCGAGCGCGAGGCTCATCAGGAGCTCGCCGCTGCATATCCTGGGCAGCAGCGCGCGCTGCTGCTCGGCGCTCCCTCCCTCCATGATCGCAAGACCGCTCAACACGGCGGTCGAGAAAAACGGCCCGGGAAGCGCCGCCCTTCCCATCTCCTGGAGCACCACCAGAAGGTCGATGAAGCCGACCTCGTTTCCGCCGAATTCCTCGGGGATCACGATCCCCGGCCATCCCATCTGCACGATGCGCTGCCACAGTTCCTCGGGGTAGCCCCGCGGATCGCTCTCCATCGCCTTCACCATGGAGGGCGCGCACTCGGCCGCCAGGAATTCCCTCGCGGCCCGGCGCAGTATCAGTTGACTCTCGTTGAGGTTCAGATCCACGTCGCTTCAGTCCCCCGGAAGGCCGTATCCCCGTATCGCGATGAGATTGCGCATGAGCTCGCTCGCGCCGCCGGCGAAAGTGTGAAAGATGGTGGCGTTCTGCCCCATGGCAACGAGTCCGTCCACCACCGCATGCCTGGACTCCGGCCGCAGCAGCCCCGCAAGCCCAATGAGGTCCAGCGTGCGCCGCACCAGCTCCTGCCCCGTCTCGGTCATGAACATCTTGAACATGGAAACGTCGCTGATGACCGGCTTGCCGTTCTCGATCGCCCAGATGACCCGCTCGTAGAGCAGATCGGAGACCGCAATCTTCACGTCCAGCTCGGCAAGCGCATGACGCACGATCGGGTCTTCCGCGAGCGCACGACCGTTGCGGCGCGCCTTCTTCATGTATTGAACGATGTCGTTGAAAAGCGTGCGGTAGAAATAGGGGCTGAATACGAACAGGCGCTCCTGCCCCAGCGCGTCCATCGCCACGTAGAAGCCGCGGTTCTTCTGCCCGACCACTCGGCTTTTGGGCACCTTCACCTCGTCGTAGTGAACGAGATTGGTGCGCGAATCGTCGATCGTCTGGATCGGACGCACCGTGATGCCCGGTGTCTTCAGGTCCACCAGGAACATCGTGAGCCCGCGGTGCTTGGGCTGCGCTGTCGGGTCGGTACGGGCGAGCAGCCAGTGATACGACGCCCAGTGGGCCATGGTGTTGAAAATCTTTTCGCCGCTGACGACGTAGTGATCGTCCTTTTCGACCGCCCGCATCTGGATGTTGGCGACATCGCTTCCCGCGTTCGGCTCGGTGTAGCCGAGCGAGATCTCGATCTCGCCCGTCGCCACGCGGGGAATCACCTCCATCTTCAGCTCTTCCGTCCCGTGCGCGAGCAGGATGCTGGTCACGTGCAGCGACTGGCTGCTGACGATCTTGGCGTAGCGGCGGGCCAGTTCCTCCACCACCACCAGCTGGTCGCGGAGCGTCCGCCCGCCCCCGCCGTATTTCGTCGGCCAGTGCAGCCCGATCCAGCCCTTCGCGCCCAGCCTGCGGTTGAATTCGAGCACTTCCGGCGACCAGGCCATCGGCACCCGCAGGTAAGTGATCTCGCGCGCGAACTCCTCGCGCAGCTCGTCGGTCAGCTCGCGGTCCAGCCACTCGCCGACTTCCCGCCGGAACTCGGCGCGCGGGTCTATGAAATCCATCTCGCCTCCGCCTGCTTCAGTCTTTCTTGTCCGGCACCTGTGTAAACGAGCTCTCGCTCGGCTTGTACTGCTTGTCCAGGAACTTCCGTATGCCGTCGGAAACCCACTGGCCCTTCTGAAGGAAATTCAATTCGCGCATTTTCCCGGTCTCCAGGTCTATCGCCGCCGGGTAGCTCAGCTCCTTGTCGCGCCAGAAGGCTTCCTTGGCGATCATGAGCGCCAGCGGATCCTTCTTCTTCAGCTCGTTTGCGAGCGCGATACATTCGTCCATCAGGCGCGCCCTCGGAACGCGACGGTTGATCAGGCGCAGGCGTTCCGCCTCGGCCGCGTCGATATTGCGCCCGGTGAGCGCCATGTCCAGCGCATCCCGGTGAGGAATGAGCTCCAGCGGACCCTTGGTCGCGCCGCCGGCCGGAAACATGCCGAAGTTGATCTCCGGCAGGCCGAACTTCGCTTCCTCGGCCGCGATCGCGAAATCCGCGAGGCACACCACGCTCATGCCGCCGCCCAGGCACCAGCCGTTGACGGCGGCGATGGTGGGCTTCGGACAGGTGCGCAGCTTTTCGCGCCACTCGGCGAATTTGAGCGAAGCGCGGCGGAACTCGATCGGGCGTTCCATCTGCTCGGTGAAGAACTCCTTCAGGTCGTTGCCCGGGCTGAAGCTCTCGCCGCTCCCCGTGAGGATGATGACGCGGACCCCATCGTCCTCGATGAGCTCGTCCAGGGCGAGATTCATCTCCGTGTGCATCCGGGGATTCATCGCGTTGCGCTTCTCGGGGCGGTTGAGGGTGATGAACCCGATGGCGTCCTCGCATCTCGAAAGAATCGTCTCGTACGTGGTCATGTTGCTTTCCGTCTGGTCGAAGGATGGGGACAGGGATGTCCCCGGCAGGCCGGATGTGCGGCTGTGATTGAATCGCCGCGTCAGGCGAAACGCGACCGGTGATGCCGCTTTACTGAGGCTGGATGTTGACTCCCCGCAGCATCTTGTCCCAGTTCTCCCGCTCGTTGCGCATGAATTCGGCGACGGATTGCGGCGTGCCTGCGCCGCTCGTTGTCATGCCGAGCGCGAGCAGCCTCTGCACGACTTCAGGCTCCTTGAGTATCCGGTCGATTTCGCGGTTGAGCCGCTGCACGATGCCGGCGGGCGTACCGCTGGGAGCGACGAGAATTCCGATCCCGACGATGTTGTAGCCGGGCAGCGTTTCCGCAATCGTCGGCACATCGTTCCATCCCGGAAACCGTTTCGCCGAGGACACCGCGAGCACGCGCAGCTTCCCCGCCTTGCGAAACGGGTCGAGCGCCCCTACGGTCGTGAACACGACCTGGGTCCTTCCTCCAATGACGTCCTGCATCATCTGCGCGGCGTTGTTGTAGGGCACGGGGACCATGTCCGTTCCGGCGACCTTGTTGAACCAGCGTCCGGGGATGCCGAGGACGCCCACCGAACCGGTGCCGTAGCTCAACTTGCCGGGCTGCGCCTTGGCGAGCGCTATCAGCTCCGGCACGCTTTTCGCCGGCACATCGGGGTGGACCGCGATCGCGAACGCGGAGCTGTCGTAGATCATCGCAACCGGCACGAAGTCCCGATCGGGGTTGTAGGGCAGCGATTTGAACAGATGGCGGTCGGCCGCGATGACGCCCACGCCCGCGAGGTAGAACGTGTAGCCGTCGGGCTCGGCGCGCGCGGCGGTTTGTGCGGCCGTCAGTCCCATGCCGCCCGTGACATTCTCGACGTAGAACGAGCGGCCGAACGCCTGCGACAGCCGGTCGGCGGCCATCCGCAGGGAAATATCGAGCGCCGTGCCCGTGGATACCGGGGCGATCAACTTGACCGGTTTTTCAGGCCACGCCTGCGCGCCTGCCTGGCCGGCGGCCGCGCCGAACGCTGCAGTGCACAGCAGCAGGCGCCCCATTTGGAGAAGTGAATCCGCGACTGCGCGTTGCCCGCTGCTGCTCATGTCCCCGCCTCCTTCCATGCACTCCCGGGCCAACGTAAGCGCGCGGTCCAAGGAGGGCTTTGATATACATCAAATAATAGTCCCCGCCGCATCCAGAGCGTTACTGACGAGGAATGTTCGCCTCGCCGATGACTTTCGTCCAGCGCTGCAGGTCGGCGGCGACGCGCTCGCGCATTTGTTCGGGTGTGCTGCCGCGCACTTCGCCACCCAGTTGCTCGAGTCTGGCGCGCACCTCGGGAACCTGCAGCGCGCGCTGGATTTCCGCCGTCAGCCGATCGACGATCGGGCGCGGTGTGCCGGCCGTGGCGGCGAGGCCGATCCAGGAGCGAACGTCGAATCCCTTGACGCCCGATTCGTCCACCGCGGGCACATCCGGCAGGCGGTTCCACCGGGTATTCCCGCTCGATGCGATAGCGAGCACCTTCCCCGCTTTCATATGGCCGATGACCACCGTGGGCGGGACGATGATGACCGGCACCTCGCCCGAGAGCAGGCCGGTAATCGCGCCCGCATCGCCCTTGTACGGAACATGCAGCAGTTTCAGGCTCGCCATGCTGGCCAGCAGCTCGCCCGTGAGGTTCTGCGTCGATCCTATGCCCGCCGATCCATACGCGACCGCGCCGGGCTTCGAGCGGGCCAATGCGAGCAGGGCGGGAAACGTCTGTGCACTGGAATCGCTGCGCACGACAAAGAGGAACGAGAACTGTGTTGCGGTGGAGAGAAACTGGAAGCTGTCCACGGTATGGTAGGGCAGCGTCTTGTACAGCGCCCCGGCCACGGCGTGGCCGCCGGTGACAAGCAGCAGCGTGTAGCCGTCCGGTGCCGCCTTGGCGACCGCATCGGCAGCGATGGTGCTGCCCGCGCCCGGTTTGGCTTCCACCAGGATGGGCTGGCCCAGCCGCGGCGCCATGTCCTGGCCCAGCAGGCGCGCGACGACATCGGCATTACCGCCCGGCGCAAATCCCTGGATGATTTTGAGCGGACGTACGGGGTACTCCTGTGCTACGGCATGGCTGAGCGCCGCGATGAATGCGAACGCGGCGACAAGCGGGATAGCTCTCTGCATGGTCATACGCTGCCTCCTTTTGGGACTAGCTAGAGCCCAAGCTGACGTGCAACCACGAGGCGCATGATGTCGCTCGTGCCGCCGCCGATCATGGGGAAATACGAGTCGCGCAGGTACCGCTGCACCGGGAACTCGTTCATCAGGCCATAGCCGCCGAAGATATTCAGCGCCTTCTGGCACAGCTCGTTGCAGCCGTCGGCCGCAATGATCTTCGAGAGCGCGGCTTCGATGGTGATCGGCTGGCCCTGGTCGGCGAGCGACGCGGCATAGTAGGTATAGAGCCGCGCCTGCTCGAGTTGCGCCAGCATGTCCACGAGCTTGAACTGCACCGCCTGGAACTTGCCGATGGGCTGGCCGAACTGCACGCGTTCCTTTGCGTACTTCAGCGCCGCTTCATAGGCGGCGCGCCCGGTGCCGATGGCGAGCGCCGCGGTGAAGATGCGGTCGATGGTGAGCGCCTTGTACGCATTCAGACCGCCGCCTTCCTCGCCGCCCAGCCGGCATTCGTCCGGGACCAGTACGTCGTCGAGCACGATCTCGGCCGTGGCGTGGCAGTGCGTCGTAAATTTGTCCAGCTGCCGGCTGACGCTGAATCCCGGCGTTCGTGTATCGACCAGGAACAAGGCGATCCCGCGCGCCTTCTTTTCGGGGTCGGTGGTAGCGGCCACGGTGATGAAATCGGCGACGGGGCCATTGGAGGTGAAGATCTTGGTGCCGTTCAGCCGCCAGCCGCCCGTCGTTTTCACGGCGCGCGTTTTGATCGAGGCGGCATCGGAGCCCGCGTTCGGCTCCGTGATGGCGAAGGCGCCCACCATGTCGCCCCGGATGGCCGGTACCAGATAACGCTGGCGCAATGCTTCGGTCCCCCAGGCGTAAATGGTGTGCGTCGCAGCCGACGCGTGCATGCCGACGATGGCGGCAAAGCCCATCGAGCCGCGCGCAAGCTCCTCGCAGAGAATCGTGAAGTAGAGGTAGGGCTTGGCGAGGCCGCTGCCGCCGTAGGCCTCCGGATACATCACGCCGTAGTAGCCCAGCGTGCCGAGCTCCTTGAACAGCTCGCGCGGAAACGTGCCGCTGCGGTCGAGCGCCTCGGCCTGCGGCGCGAGGCGCTCATCCACCCAGCGCGCTATATGGCGCTGGAATTCGAGCTGGTCTTGATCAAACAGGAGCTGCATTCGTGGGGCGCTAGCGCTTGTAGTTGTCGAGGCCGGGCCGGAAGGACTTGTCGTCCAGGAACTGCGTCATGCCCTTTTCCCGGCCGCGCTCCGGATCGGACGCGTAGGCGTCGCCCGCCTTCGCGTACAGGTAATCCTCGGCCACATCCCAGCTCATTTCCTTCACGCGCCGGTAGCTGAGCTTGATGGCCCGCTGCACATGCGGATTTTTCTGCATCAGCTTCTGCGCGAGCGCCTTGGTGCGTTCGCGCAACTGGGCGCGCGGCACGACTTCATTCACCAGCCGCGTTTCGTTGGCCTTTTTGCCATCGAAATTCTCGCCGGTCATGAGGTAGTAGAGCGCGTCGCTGGGCGCCATCTTCTCGGTGACGGCGCGCATCACGTTGCCGGCGGGAATGATGCCCCAGTTGATTTCGGACAGACCGAAGGTGGCTTCTTCGGCGGCGATCGCGAGGTCACAGGCAACGAGCGGCGTGAAGGCGCCGCCGAAGCACCAGCCGTTGACCATGGCGATGGTGGGCTTCGGGAAAAACATCAGGCGGCGCCATTGCCAGCCCATCGAGTCGCGCTGCACGCGCATGAGCGCGATCGGGCCCTGGTTGTCGGTTTCGCGGAAATACTCCTTCAGGTCCATGCCGGCGTAGAAGGAATCGCCCGCCCCGGTCAGCACCAGTATGCGACACCGGTCATCGACTTCCAAGGCATCGAGCACGCCGAGCATTTCGCGGTTCAGTGCCGGGCTCATGGCGTTGCGCTTCTCCGGCCGGTTGAGAATCACCCAGGCGATGCCGTCTTCGAACTCCACTCGGACGTTCTTGCCGCCGGGGGCCGGTTGAGATGCTGCCGTCGCGTCTGTCATTGATTGGCTCCAATACCTTTCTTTAGAAAAATCATTCGCGCGGGCTGACGTACAGCTGGCGCAGTTCCTTTTTCAGCACTTTTCCCGTCGCCGTGCGGGGCAGGCTCTCGGCGAGAATGACGGTCTTCGGGCACTTGTAGCCGGCCAGCTGCAGCCGCGCGCGGCCGATGATGTCCTCGGCCGTGGCCTTCGATCCGGGTCGCAGGACGACGGCCGCGGCCACCTTCTCCACCCATCGGGCGTCGGGCATGCCGAAGACCGCGGCTTCAAGGATGTCCGGATCGCGGTAGAGGATCTCCTCCACCTCGCAGGGATAGACGTTCTCGCCTCCGCTCACGATCATGTCGTGCTTGCGATCGATGATGCTGAGGTAGCCGTTTTCATCGATGCAGCCCATGTCCTCGGTCCTGAGCCAGTCATCGCCGCCCACGCGCCGTGTGGGCCAGTATCCAGCCATGGTGCGCTCGCCTCGCACCGCGATTTCGTCTATGGATCCGGCGGGCGCCGGGCGGCCGTCTGCGTCGAGCACGGTCATTTCAACGCCGCCCAGCGCGCGCCCGCAGGACGACAACAATCCGGCAGAAGCGGGATCGGCAACGGCGCGGGCATGGTCTTCCGGGGTGAGGGCTGTCACGATTCCCGCTTCGGTGGATCCATACGATTGAACGAAGCGGCTGGAAGAAAACACGGTCAACGCCGCGCGAAGCACTTCGATGGGAATCGAGGAGGCAGCGTAGTAAATGAGGCGCAAGTGATCGAGCGTGCGCGGACGTTCGCGCGGTTCGTTGCGCATTCTCTCCACCAGTGCGTGGACCATGGTCGGCACCAGGTGAACATTGGTCGACCGGTGCCGCTCCATGGCGTCGAGCACGGCGCCCGGCTCGAAAGCGCTCAACATCACCGTGGTGCAGCCGGAGGCGAAGCTCGGAAAGAGGTGGTACCACATGCCGCCCACGTGAAAGAGCGGCATCACCGCCAGTGTCACATCGTCGGGCGAGAGATGCAGCAGGCTCTGGGCAGCGGCCTCGCAGTTACGCATCAGGCCGCCGTGCGTGTGCATCGCTCCCTTGGGCCGGCCGGTCGTGCCGCTCGTATACATGAGGCACAGCACATCGTCCGGCCGCACCGGGATCTGCGGCTCGTCATCGGGCGCGTTGCCGAGCAGCCTTTCGTAGTCCAGCCATCCGGGCTCGCGCACGTCGAAGCCGATGAAATGGCGCAGTCCTTGCACATCACCGCGCAGCTGATCGATGAGGGGGACGAATTCCGGCTCGACGAGGATCGCGCACGGCCGGCTGTCCTGGAGAGGGTGCAGCAACTCGCGCTTGGACAGGCGCCAGTTCAAAGGCACGGCGATCAATCCTGACTTCGCCACGCCGTAGGCTTCAACGAACTCCGGGCGGTTCCGCGACAGAATCGCGACCCGGTCTCCCTTGGCGAGGCCGAGTTGTTGCAATGCGTTGTTGAGACGATTGGCGCGTTCGTTGAACTGCCTGAAGGTGAGGCAGCGGCCGCCGGCAATGAATGCGGGCTTGCCGGGGAAGGCGAGCGCGTTGCGGCGCACCGCGTCTCCCCAGACCGACAGCCTCGATCCATGCATGTGAAGCCTTCCGCGGTGGCCGGTCGTCCTCCCGCCACGAGTTGTTTTGCCTACCTACCGACCGGTAGGTAGGCGGGTTATAATGCGCGTGGACCCTGGGGCTGTCAAGCCGGAACCGTCATGGCAGAACAAACAAAAAGCAAGGCCGAGCCGCCCAAGCCGACCGATCGCGCCGAGGAAGCGGTCGAAGTGGCGTTGAAGCTGTTTCTGGAGCGCGGCTACGACAACACACCGATGTCCCTCATCGCCCAGGAACTCGGCCTGACCAAGGCCGGCGTCTACCACCATTTCGAGAGCAAGGAAGACCTCCTCTACGTCATCCACAGGAACAACGTCGAGCGGCTGCTGCTTCCGGTCATCGAGAAAAGCGAGGCCGAAGCCGATCCGGAGGTTCGTCTGCGCACGTTCATGGTGGAGTTGGGCAGCCTGTTCGCCCGCGATCCGTCCGCGCGCATCCTGATCAGCGAGGCGAAGCGCATGGCGCCGGAGCATTTCGAGGAGATCCGCGATGTCTGGCGCCGCGGCTTTGTCCTGGCGCGCGACGCGATCCGCGAATTGCAGCAGCGGGGGCGCTGCAAGGCGAGCCTCAACCCGACCTTTGCCGCCTTCGGCGCCATCGGCATGTGCAGCTGGATCAACTACTGGTTCGACCATTCGCGTCCGGAAAGCGGCCCCGAAGTTGCGGCCACCATGGCTGAAATATTCATGAACGGGGTCCTCGTGAAAGCGCCGCGCCGCAGCTGATTGCGTTCGCGTTACCGCACGCTGACCGCTTCTTCGAAATCCGCCGTGCGGGGGTAGGCACTGTGGGAACGCCCGCTGTCCGAGCGAGGCAATCCTTTACCTTTCACTCGCACCCGATGTACAGTGTCGAGCTATTCGCGCCGCGGGTGGCGTTCCGGTCGTCCCGGCGCGGAGGGGGGGCGCTATCCCTTCCTATTTCATTGAAAAGGAGGAAGTGACCATGCACGGAAAAACCCTGGCTCTCGCGACAGCGGCCATCTGTTCGGCGTTTCTGGTTTCGAACCTGGCTGTTGAAAAAGCCCATGCGCAGGGCAAAGTCATCAACCTTAAGATAGCGAATTTCTTCCCTCCGCCCTCCAAGCAATCGAAGATCACCCAGGAGTTCGGAGAAGAGCTGGAGAGGCGTTCCGACGGCAGAATCAAGGTGCAGTACTTTGCCGGCGGCTCGTTGCTCGCGGCACCCGCCATGTTCAAGGGCATAGAAACCGGCGTCGCCGACATCGGCTACACCCACGTGTACTACACGCCGGGCCGCATGCCGGCGAGCGAGGGCATCGGACTGCCCATCGGCGTGCCGACCGGCTGGGTCGGCGCCCACATGGCCTGGGACTGGTACAACAAATTCAAACCGAAGGAATTCGCGAGCGTGAAGCTGCTCGCCATACACGCCAATGGCCCGAGCATGATCATTTCGAAAAAGCCCATTGCGAAACTGGAAGACATGAAAGGCGTGACCGTCAGGGCACCGGCACTTTCGGGAGACATCGTCAAGGCGCTGGGCGGGACCGCCACACCCACCCCGATGATGGAGGTCTACGATTCCATTGCAAAAGGCGTCAACGACGCGGTCTGGGGTCCTTATGAAACCCTCAAGACGTTCCGCTTTGCGGAGGTCGCGAAGAACGTGACCGTCAGCTGGCAGATCGGCGCCTCGTTTCCGTTTTTCATGGCCATGAACAGGAGAAGCTACGACCGGCTGCCTGCCGATCTGAAGCAGCTGGTCGACGTGATGAGCGGGGAATACCAGGAGCGATTTGCCCTGATGTGGAACGAAATCGACCTGGAAGGCAAGGCATTCGCCGCGGACAAGGGGGTGAAGTATTTCGAGCTCTCCGCGCAGGAAGGCGCCAGATGGCAAAAGGCCGTGGAGCCGGTCATAAACGATTACGTCAAGTCGCTGGTGGGCAAAGGCTATAAAGAGGCCGAAGTCAGAAGCTGGATCGCCTACATGAGGGAGCGGATCAAGTACTGGACCGAAAAACAGATCGAATACAAGATCCCGTCGCCCACCGGTCCCGCCGCCCTGCGGCCCGAAAACATAGCCAAATAATCTCCACGCAAGGATGCCTGCCTGACCCCGCCGGTCAGGCAGGCTTTACTTTTGTTCTGAAGAACGCGCATGCTGGAAAAACTGGACAGGTTCAACGAAACCGTGAGCCGCTGGGCCGCATCGATAGGCTTCGCCGCGGTCGTGTTCATGGTCATCCTTACCTCCCTGGACGTCGCGGGCTCCAAGCTTTTCCTTCTTCCGGTGCCCGGTTCGCTGGACATGGTCATGCTGGCGCAGCTGATCGGCATATCGTTTGCCGCGGCCATGACGCTGAGGCAGGACCGGCACGTGTCCGTCGACTTTTTCGTGATGCTGTTGCCCAAGCGCCCGCGGGCCGTGATCGACCTCGTGGTCCAGGCGCTCTGCCTGGGTCTGTTCCTGATCATCACCTGGCGCCTGTTCGACCATGGCTACTATCTCCAGACGGGGGAGGAGCGCACGCCGACGGCCGCCATCCCCATGGCGCCTTTTGGCTACGCTGCGGCCCTCGCCATGGTGCCCGTATGCCTCGTGTTACTGCAGCAGTTGCTGAGCGCGATACTGAGAGTTGCCAGGAATGACCCCTGAAACGGTCGGCATCGTCGGCATCGCGGCGCTGCTTTTCCTGTTCCTGATCAAGGTGCCCATCGCGTTTGCGATGGCCATTGTCGGATTCGTGGGTTTCGCCTGGCTGGGCGACATCGATCCGGCGCTGTCGGTCCTGTCGCAGGACCTTTTCGACACGTTCAGCTCCTATCCGCTGTCGGTCATTCCCATGTTCATTCTCATGGGATCCTTCGCCTATGCGTCGGGCATCAGCGAAAGGCTCTTTACGGCCACCTACAATTGGGTGGGGCACCTGCGCGGCGGGCTCACCATCGCCACGGTGCTTGCCTGTGCCGGGTTTGCGGCCATATGCGGCTCCACGGCAGCCACGGCGGCCACCATGGGGCGGATAGCGCTGCCGGAGATGAAGAAGTACAAGTACGACGACACCCTGGCCACCGGCACCGTGGCCGCTGCCGGCACCCTGGGCATACTGATCCCGCCGAGCACCGTCTTCATCGTCTACGGCATCCTGGTCGAAGAATCGATCGGCAAGCTTTTCGTCGCGGGGATCGTCCCGGGCATCATCCTGAGCCTGATGTTTGTCGCAGTCGTTGTGATTGTGTGCGGCCGCAATCCCGCCCTCGGCCCTCCCGGCCCTGCCAGCACGTGGCGCGAAAAGCTGAACGCGACCAAGGGCATCATCGAAGCGGTCATCCTCTTCATCCTGGCGATCGGCGGGCTGATGCTGGGGTGGTTCAGCCCCACCCAGGCCGGCGCGATCGGCGCCGCGGGCGCGATCGTGATCGGACTTGCCCGGCGAAAACTGACCTGGAAAAACTTCGTGGAAGCGGGCAGGGATGGCCTGCTCACCAGTTGCATGGTGCTGTTCATCATCGCCGGCGCCATCGTCTTCGGCCATTTCATGGCGGTGTCCAAGATCCCGTTCCTGCTGGCCGACTGGGTGGGAAGCCTTCCCATCCCTAAACTGGCCATCGTGGGCGTCATCCTCTTCATCTACTTCCTGGGCGGCTTTTTCATGGATTCCATGGCGCTCATCGTTGTCACCATCCCGATTTTCTTTCCCGTTGTGCAGAAGCTGGGCTTCGACCCCATCTGGTTCGGGGTGATGATCGTGCTGCTGGGCGAGATGGGCGTGATCACGCCGCCGGTGGGCGTTAACGTCTTCGTGATCAAAGGGATCGCGCCGGAAGTGCCGCTTCACCTCATATTCAAGGGCATCTTCCCGTTTCTCTACGCGCTCATCCTGCTGGCCGCAGCGATCCTGTTCTTCCCGCAGATCGCTACCTGGCTGCCCAGCCTCGTCAAGTATTGAGCGAGGCGAGCCGGCCTGTCGGATGAAGGCCGGGAAAGCGGCGCGCGAACAGCGGATAATCTTGCACATCCCCTCCAGAGGAGAAGCGCATGAAGAATGGCGCAATGCACTGGCCCTGCCTTCTGGCGGCCGCCTGCCTCGCGATGCCGCTGGCAGGCTACCCACAGAACTATCCCGCCAAACCCATCCGGGTGGTCAGCAATTCGGCCTCGGGCAGCCCGGGCGACATCGCCTTGCGCCTGGTGGCGCCCAAGGTCAGCGCGACGCTCGGGCAACCGGTCGTGGTGGAGACCAAGGGCGGCGGCGGCGGGCAGATCGCGGCTCAGGACGTCATGCGCGCCGGGCCGGACGGCTACACCCTCATGTACAGCACCAGCATGATCGTCACCAGCAAATATCTGCTGAAGAATGTCACGGTGGACGTAATGCGGGATTTCGTGCCGATCAGCCTTGCGGCCAGGGTCACCAACCTGCTCGCTGTTCATTCCTCGGTGCCGGCGAATTCGTTGAAGGAGCTGGTCGAGTATTCCAGGCGCAACCCGGCCAAGGTGAGCTTTTCCAGCAACGGCATCGGCTCCTCGCTGCACCTGCAATGGATCGGGTTCATGGTGTCCACGGGCGCCGACATGTTCCACGTGCCCTACGGCTCGGGGAACGAGGCGATCCGGAACAACGATTTCCTGACCGGCCGCACGTCGGCGAGCTTCATTCCCTACAGCTCCATCCGGCCGCACCTCGAGGCCGGCAAGGTGAAGGTGCTGGCGGTAATCAGCGACCAGCGCTACAAGCGGCTGCCCGACGTCCCCGCGGTCAGCGAGGCGTTTCCCGACTACAAGTTCTCCCTCGGCTTCTGGGGCTTTTTCGGCCCCGCCAGAATCCCGCAGCCCATCGTCGCGCGGCTGTCCGGAGAAATCCAGAAGGCGCTGAAGGAGCCGGATGTCATCGCCAAGCTGGAAGGCATCGATGTGGAGGCGATGGGCAACTCGCCCGAAGCCTTCGCGCGCCTGCTGAAAACCTACGAGGCGACCGTGGCTACGCTGGTGAAAACGGCTAAGCTCCAACCTCAATAAATCACTCCGGCTCGATGCCCAGGCGGCTACGCGCGCCTGTAATTCGTACATTACGGCATGTAATTTTTCCCTGCGCGGCGCCGTGGCGCTTCTGCTGCGCGTGGGCGCGCCCCGGATTTCAACCCGGGAACGAAGCTTGCTCCATGGCGAATTCACTTCCAGACAGGAGGAAGACCATGAAAGTGAGTGACGCAATGACCCGCGACGTCCGGCTGGCGAACCCGACTCAGACCATCCGGGAGGCCGCACAGATGATGGGTGAGATCGATGCCGGCGTGCTGCCCATCCAGGAAAACGACAAGCTGGTGGGCATGGTGACGGACCGGGATATCTGCATCCGCGCGGTGGCCGAAGGCAAATCGCCCGACACGAAGATCCGCGAGGTGATGAGCCAGGAAGTGCTGTACTGCTTCGAGGATCAGGAGGTGGACGAGGTGGCGCAGAACATGGGAGACATCAAGGTCCGGCGGCTCCCCGTGGTGAACCGCCAGAAGCGTCTGGTCGGAATCATTTCCCTGGGCGACCTCGCCCGCTGCGAAGAAGAAACGGCCGGGCACACCATGGCCAGCGTGGCCGAGCCGGGCGGCGCGCACTCGCAAAGCATGCACTGACGCCGGTTCCGGCCCGGCGCTGGTTCAATCGCCAGTAAACCGGCGGATCATCCGCCGGTCTTTTTTTGTGGGCCGCCCACGCTCCGCCCGGATCCCTCCGGAGCCCGCCTTGCGCGCAGCGATCGCGTCGGCACGGCGCGCCCGGCTTTCCTCGCGCTCTTCATAAAGGAGCTGCGCTTCGGGCGCCGAGCGGCGCTGGGCTGAAAGCCCTCGGACCGCGACCACCCACTCGAGCTGGCCGATGCGGATGGTCAGCTCGTCCCCGACGCGCAGCGTCTTCGCCGGTTTCACACGGTCGCCGTCCAGGCGCACCTTGCCGCTTTCGACAGCCTGCGCAGCGAGGCTGCGCGTCTTGAAGAAGCGCGCGGCCCAAAGCCACTTGTCGAGGCGCAGCCGCGAGTCGCTGTCGTTCACTTATTCCACCGTGGCATGAGGCGCTGGGCGTTCTCGCAATCGATCGCGCGCAGCTCCGCGGGGCTGAAACCGCAGCGGGAAAGCCCGCTTGCCGTTTCCGCGGCCGTCCGATACGGGAAATCGGTCCCGAATACCAGCTGCGATACCGCGATCAGCCGGGTGAAGGAGCCCATGGCCCAGGGGTGAGCCGCCTGCGCGGTGTCGTAGTAGAACCTGTTGAGCGCCGGGAGCACGCCGCCGGGCACCTTGTCCCCGATCCCCTGTTTGCTATACAAAGGCGCGCGAATGAAGCGCTCGGCGAGGTACGGCATGGTTCCCCCGGCGTGCGAGAAAATGAAGCGGATGCCCGGATAGCGGGCGGCCGAGCCCGTGAAGAGCACCTTTGCGATGGCGCGCGTCGTGTCCGTGCCGTATTCAATGACCGAATCGTTGAACTCGGGCAGGATCGCGCGGCAACAGTCGGGCGCGACGGGGTGCGTGTAAAGCACCGCCTTGCGCCGGTCGAGCTCCTCGAACACCGGGGCGTAGTGCGGGTCGCCCAGCCACTTGTCGCCGATGTTGGTCATCAACGCCACGCCGTGCGCCCCGAGCGCATCGAACGCATGCTCGATTTCCTTGAGGCTCCCCTCGATATCGAGGATGGGCAGCGCGGCGAACACACCGAAGCGCCCCGGGTGATCCAGCGCGAGCTGCGCCATGAACTCGTTCCATTCGCGGGCGAGCCGGCGCCCTTCCTTCCTGTCCTCCGGCCAGATGTGCACCGAGTGCGGCAGCGACAGCATGGCGCCCGCCACGCCGCCCCGATCCATGTCTTCTATCGATTTGGCGGCGCTCCAGCCCTGCTGCGCCGGCGCCCAGCGGTTGTCTTCTCCCCTGGCCGCCAGGTAACTGGGAGGCGAAGGATGATGATGCACGTCAATGCGATGCGGCCGGCTCATTTGCGCCTCCTTTTGAATAGTAACGGGAGCTATCATATCCGTGGTGATAGGCGTGCTTCCCGTGAAGGACGGTTCGCAGGCCCAGGCCCGGATATTCGCACTGCTGCCCTGACGCACCCCGACAAGGAGACCCTCATGGCTTATTACATGATCCAGAGCGCGTATACGCCGCAAGGATGGGCGGCGCTCGTCAAGAACCCGCACGACCGCCTCGAGGCGGTGCGCCCGGCCGTCGAACGCCTCGGAGGCAAGATCCTGAACGGCTGGATGATGTTCGGAGACTATGACCTCGTGCTCATCCTGGACATGCCCGACAATGCCAGCGCGGCCGCGCTTTCCATTGCCGCGGCGGCGGGCGGCGCGCTGAGAGATATCCGCACCACCCCGCTGCTCAGCCTCGAGGAAGGCGTTGCCGCGATGCAGAAGGCGGCGCGATCGGAATACGCGCCACCGCCGAGCGACATTCCGTATTTCGGGGCCTGAGGAACACCGGCCGTTCAAGCGACCGGCGGCCCGAGAGTCACATCAGCTCTTCGATGAGCTTCCTGTACTCCGCCTGGGTGGGGTGGTACGGCGCGGTGTGGTTGAAAAAGCTCTTGTGCGCGTCGGCGGCCGCTTCTTCGATGTTCACCAGCTGATACCCGTACTGCTTGAGCCTCGCAGGCAAGCCGAGCCGCTCGTTCATGTCCGCGATGCCGGCGGCCGGGTGACGACCCGGTTGGAGCATCATGGCCTCGGCCAGGCGCTGCATGCGATCGCCCACGTGCGTGTCCAGCTGCCGCAGCACCGCCGGCAGCGCGAGCGTTACCAGCGTGCCATGGTGCAGCCCCTGATCGCCGAAGGTGTTCGCGAGCGCGTGCGCGGAACCGAGACCCTTGGCGACCAGCATCGCTTCGGTGGAAGCCATCATCATGTGCCAGCGCGCTTCCCGGTCGTTGCCGTCGGCCACTGCCCTCGGAAGCCAGGTGAACACGCGCCGGACCGAATCGAGCGCGATGGCATCGCCGATCGGGTTGTTGCCTTTGGCAAGAAACCCCTCGACAGCGTGCGACAGCGCGTCCATGCCGGTGGCCGCGGTGAGCCGCCTGGGCATCGTAAGGGTCAGCTCGGGATCGCAAAGCGCGACCTTGGGCACCACGTAGGGGCCGTTGATGCCGTTGCCGCGCGTGGTTGAAGTGGGATGGATGCCGGCACCGCGCGACACTTCGCTCCCGGTGCCCGAGGTGGTCGGGATGGCGATGTGCCTGCCGACGTTCGGCGCGATCTTGCCCGGCTGCCCCATGTAATCGGTAATGCGGCCGGGGTGGGTGGCCATGAGCGCCACCGCCTTGCTCGAATCGATCACCGAGCCGCCGCCCACCGACACGACCCCATCGCAGCCGCGCTCGCGGTATAGCGCCAGCGCGCGCTCCACACCCTCGACAGTGGGGTTTTCGGGAATCTCGTCGAACACCACCCGATCCCCGGACGGCATGACCTCGCGCACTTTCTGGAACACGCCGCAATCCACCACCCCGCGATCGGTGATGAAAAGCGGTTTTGTGACACCGAGGTGAGCGAGCTCCACGGGAAGCGTCCGTCTCGCGCCGAAGTCGAACTGCACGCGCGGGTACTGGATGAGCGGGTTCAGAGGGATAGCGGCGGCCGTGGCCATGGGTTCTCCTTGCTCGTATGCGTTCGGATTATGCCGTTTTCTCTACCTCATATTCCAGTCGACATGCATTAAAATCCACGCCGCCCCCGGGCACCTTCCATGCTCAGTTACCTTCCCGTAGCGCACGCGCTGTCCCCGATCATCGTAGTGTTCGGCGCACTCATGCTGCTGCCGCTCGCCGTGGCGCATGGCCTTGCGGACGGGGTGGAACGGCAGTACGACGTTTCGGTCCTCGTCACGCTTCTCGCCGGGGCCCTGCTTTGGATCGCCAGCCGTCCCTATCGCGGCGAACTTCAAAGGCAGCACGGTTTTCTGCTCGTGGCGCTCGCATGGACGGTGCTCCCGGCCTTCGCGACGCTGCCGCTGCTGTTCGCGCTGCCCCAGCTGAGCTTCACCGACGCCTATTTCGAAACGGTATCGGCGATGACAACGACGGGCGCCACGGTCCTGGTGGGGCTGGACCAATTGCCCGCGTCCATCAATCTGTGGCGCGGCCTGCTGCAATGGGTCGGGGGCATGGGGGTGGTGGTGCTGGCCGTGGCGATTCTGCCGCTGCTCGGCGTAGGCGGCCGGCAGTTGTTCCTCGCCGAGACGCCCGGCCCCATCAAGGAAGCCAGGCTCACCCCGCGCATTGCCGAAACGGCCAAGGGCCTGTGGAAGGTGTACTGCATCATCACTGTCGCCTGCATCCTGGCGTACTGGCTGGTCGGGATGACGTGGCTGGACGCAGTGGTTCATGCGTTCACGACCCTGTCGCTTGGCGGATACTCGACGCACGACGCGAGCTTCGGCTTCTTCAATTCGCCCGCCATCGAGGCCGTTTCCATATTTTTCATGCTGATCGCAGGCGTCAATTTCAGCACCCATTTTGTGGCCTTCAGCCGTCACAGCCTGGGCGCCTACCGCCACGATTCCGAGATGGTCGCTTTTCTCGTCGTCCTCGCGGCGAGCTGCCTCGGCATCGCGACCTATCTGTGGGCGGCCGGGACGTATCCGAGCTTCGTGACGGCGCTGCGCTACGCTGCGTTCAACGTCGTGTCCATCGCGACGACGACCGGCTATGCGAACACCGATTACAACGTCTGGCCCGTCTTCGCCAGCCTGTGGATGCTCGCGCTGTGCTCGTTCGCCAGTTGCTCGGGTTCCACGGGCGGAGGCATGAAAATGATCCGCGTGCAGTTGATGGCGATACAGACGTGGCGTGAAATGACGCGCATCCTGCATCCGAGTGCCGTGGCGCCGGTCAAGATCCGTGGTCATCGCGTGGAGAATACGACCGTGTTCGCCGTTCTCGCGTTCATGCTGGCCTTCGGCCTGACCACGGCGCTGGCCACCTTCCTGCTGACTTTTTCCGGGCTGGAATTCGTCACTTCCTTCAGCGCTGCGGTGGCTACCATCACCAACACGGGCCCCGGACTGAACGAGGTGGGACCGGCGGCGAATTATGCGGCGCTGCTCCCCTTCCAGAAATGGGTCCTGATCGCGGCGATGCTGCTCGGCCGCCTGGAAATATTCACCCTGCTTGTCGTTTTCACCCCCGCTTTCTGGCGGCGGTGAAATCGCGCCTCAGGAACGCATGACCGGAATCAGCAGATACGAAGGCGCCTCGGGGGTATGGAAAATTTCGTAGCTCACCGGCTTCCCGTACGGAACATGGTGACCCTTGCCCCAGTAGAGCGTCCAGTCGTAGCCCGGCTCGTTCGGAAAATCCCACGGCCAGATTTCGAGCTTCAGCCTCGAGCCCTTCCTGAACAGGTTCGCCATGGGCCGGACCTCGATCGCGAATTCCTGGCGCTCGCCCGGTTTGACGGGCACGGCGCGGGTGTGCGGATGGAACGGCCGCCACGGTTTGGACTTCTCAGGGTCCACTTCCCGGTGCGAGGCCTTGAGCCAGCCGCGGGTCAGCACGAGCTCAGCGCCCTCGGCCGAAACTTCCTTCACCGCCACGATGAAGTCGCCGTCCGGCCCGTCGAGCGAGGCCTGCAGGTAAAGCGCCATCGGCCCGACCACCTCGACGTCGCGCTCGAAAGGCTCGGTCGCGTAACTGAGAAATTCCGGCCTCGGTGAAAGGGGCGCATTGATGGTCACGGGCTGCGCCGGCTCGTAGTGCATTTTCGCCGGCGGTTCCGCCGCAGCAGGCGGCTCATCGAAAGCAAGGCGGCCGCCGGCACGCAGGAACAGCTTGGTCCACTCGGTGTCTTTCTGGATCGGCCATTCGTCGGCAAAGCGCCACTGCTCGCGCCCGCGTACCCAGACCTTGACGGCGGGCTCGTCCATGATCCCGGTGTCGATGCCGCGCAGCCAATGGTCGAACCAGCGCAGCATCTCGTCGTGGATTTCGTAGAACGGCCGGTCCAGGCCGCCCGCCTTGCAGGGGCGCAAGGCGATCTTCTTCGGCGCCGGAATGGTTTCCCAGCCCCAAGTGACGCCCGGCACGTGCATGGCCGTCGGATAGCCGTGCAACTCGGCCCCGAGGTACGTCGGAACGTTGATGCGGTGCATGTGATGCACCGGCGAGCGCTCGCGCCAGAAAGCGTTGTCTTCGCGGTTCACATAGGTATCGAACGAAATGGGATGCACGTGCGGCAGGTTGAGCGCCCGGATGGCTGCAGGGCTTTTCGCGAAGCTGGTGGACTCGTCTTCCAGAAGCGACCTCACGCGCTCGGCCAGCGCCTCTTTGCCATACAGGGAAGGCGAGGATGCAACGCCTTCACGGTACGGAATCGCGGCGTCCAGCACGAACCCGAATACGCTCGGAATGCCGCCGTGGTACAGGATGTCCCGATAGGTGTCGCCCCAGGCGTCATGCGGAAAGATCGCCTTGAGGTGCGGCGGCTGCTGCGCCGCGACGAAGTACTGGATGATGCCGAGATAGGAGATGCCGCACATGCCGACGTTGCCGTCGCACCACGGCTGTTGCGCGATCCACTCCACGAGGTCATAGCCGTCCTGCGCCTCCTGGGGCGAGAACAGGCCGTGATGCCTGCCTTCGGATTTTGCCGATCCGCGCACGTCCACAATGACGTGCGCATAACCGCGGCTCGCCCAGAACTCGTGGTCGCCCGCCTCCACCGAGGCGAATTCCGCGCTCATGCGCTTCAGTTTCCGGCCGAGCGGGAGCGTGTTCTCCACGTCCTTGCAGTACGGGTGCAGGCTGAGCAGCGCCGGGAAACGGCCGCTCGCGTGCGGACGGTAGATGTCGGCGCAGAGCCGGGTGCCGTCGCGCACCGCGATGAAGATGTCACGCTGTTCTTTCACGCCGTATTCGTCCGAGCCTCGTGCCGCTCCCGTAGCCACCGGCGTCTCCTTTGCTAGCCCCTACGAAGACGAAGACCTGCGCTTCGAGGATCCATCATCCCCTTTGCTTCAATAGCACGACATCGCTGATTTTGCTATGGACGCCGGCTGTTCATCAATCCAGCACCCTCGCCCGCAGCGATTTGATGCGGCCGCGCCTGATCTTGGACTCCAGGCGCCGCTCCCGGGACCCGGTGGTCGGACGGGTGGCAATACGCTTGCGGGGAACGAAGGCCGCGCTCTCCACCAGATGCTGCAGGCGCTCGATCGCCTCGGCCCGGTTGAGCTCGAGGCTTCGATGCTGCTGCGATTTGATGATCACCACGCCGCCGCGGGTGATGCGCTGGTCGTGAAGGCGAAGCAGCCGCTGCTTCACGCGCTCGGGCAGCGATGAGGCGCGGATGTCGAAGCGCAGGTGGACCGCGTTCGAAACCTTGTTGACGTTCTGGCCGCCGGCGCCCTGAGCCCGCACGGCGGTCAGCTCGATTTCCGATTCAGGGATGGCGATTGGCGGTTTCACTCGTGAGCGCCGTTGTCTGAAGCGAACGAGCGGCCGACTACAGCATCTTTTCGGGGCGCACCCATTCATCGAACTGCTCGGCCGTCACATGGCCGAGCGCGAGCGCCGCGTCGCGCAGGGTCGTGCCTTCCTTGTGCGCCTTCTTGGCGATCTGCGCCGCCTTGTCGTAGCCGATGTGCGGGTTGAGCGCGGTGACGAGCATCAGCGAATTTTCGAGCAGCTCGGCAATGCGCTTGCGGTTGGGTTCGATGCCGCGTGCACAGTGCTCCTCGAAGCTCGAGGCCCCGTCGGCGAGCAGCCGCACGCTCTGCAGAAAATTGTGGGTGAGGAGCGGCTTGAAGACGTTCAGCTCGAAATTGCCCGAAGCCCCGCCGATGTTGATGGCCACGTCGTTGCCCATCACCTGCGCGCACAGCATGGTCATCGCCTCGGACTGCGTGGGATTCACTTTGCCGGGCATGATGGAGCTGCCCGGCTCGTTTTCCGGGATGGAGATCTCGCCGATACCGCTGCGCGGCCCGGACGCGAGCCAGCGGATATCGTTGGCGATCTTGTTGAGCGCCGCAGCAGCAGCCTTGAGCGCTCCGTGCGCGTTCACCAGTGCGTCGTTGGCGGCGAGCGCTTCGAACTTGTTCGGCGCGGAGATGAAACGCAGCCCCG
>Ga0156282_1107_pt2 | contig 28017 bp, 25 predicted proteins | sample RifCSPlowO2_12_FD_107931 | JGI IMG/M metagenome (GOLD analysis project Ga0156282, IMG submission 107931) | Betaproteobacteria bacterium RIFCSPLOWO2_12_FULL_62_13b
CGAGAAATTGCCCGCGAAGCGGGAGAGCTGAAGGAAGGACGAGTTCAGACTGAAAAGGTGCGGCCGCTCTCGAGGTTCGCTGTTCTCCATCATGAAGGGCGCCCCGGTGACCCCGTGAAATGCCTCTCCGAATCCGGCTACGCCGCCGAGCACCAGGATCGCCCAAGAGTCCTGTGTGAACAGAAGGCTGCCCTGTGCGATCAGGCTGATGCTGGTGGCGATGAAGAACGACCGTCGCCGGCCGTAACGGTCGGCGATAAGGCCGGCCGGCAAAGCTGCCACCCCGTGGCAGAGCATGTTCACCAGCCAGAAGGTCCCGATGAAAGTGATGGGGTATTCCAGCCGGATCAGGTATAGGTTGAACATCACCGCCCAGATACCTGTTCCCAGCTCGGCCATGATCGAGTAAGCGAGGAAAAGGCGGGCGTTACGGCTCAATTGCCGGATCGCCGCCAGATAACCGACGGGTGCGTCATCCCCCGACGGCTCGGCAATCCGGGAACGAAACAGAAATGCACGGGAGAGGAAGATCGCGAGGAACAGGGCTCCGAGGGACGTAACGCCCCACCAGATGGGGGACCCGGATAGGGAAACAGCCTCCGCGCCGTGACCGTGTCCTTCGTCGGCCATAAGCGGTATGGTCAGCGCCCACGCCGCTGCCGCGGCCAGTAGCGCAGCTGCCGTCAGCAATCCCTTTCGCCTCATCAGCGGCCTCCTGCGTTGCGTTCCGGTTCGGCAATCTACCCGGGCGTAGAAAACGTCGCAATACCGCGCGGCCCGCTGACGACATGTTGCAGGCGCCGTGCCCGCGTTTCGTGGACTTGGTGTTGCTGGGAGACCTGGAAGGCGGCCTGGCGCTGCTCGACGACACCATGGCAGTGGCCATGGGCGGTGAGCTCAGTGCCCCCTGGGCGATTGTGGCCAGCACTGAACACTCATGCGCCAGTAGAACGGGCGCCGCGCAGTTCAGGGTGACGGCCGGGAAAGCCCGTCGCCATGCCTTTAGATGAGCAACACGGGGGGAAACGCACGGAGCTTTTGCGCGCGTCGCGAAAGCGCTCGATCGAAGGTCGCGAAGGCGGCATGCTTTGCGCTCGACGCCATGTGCAAGGCGTCGTCAAAGTCCATGCCTCCTTCGTACCACGTCAGCGCATACAGGAGCGCGTCGAGACCGTCGGGCCTGAAATTCGGCAGGCCGAGCAACAGGCGAAGCCCTTTGGCGATCTCCCCGCGAGCGCAGTCGTTCGCGCCGAGCACCCATACCAGCTCCTGCATCACGGTCGCCGGCGCCGTGAAGCTCTCGCCTCCGCCAAGCAGCGCAAGGGCGGCCCGGTGCTGTTGCCGATCGTCCTTCAGCAAGTAGCGCGCGAGGACATTGGTATCCAGGGCGATCATCCGCGTCGTCCCGCGCGATTTCGCGCCTTCAGCATCGCCCCGATCCGCCGCCTGGTTTCGCTGTCGCTCAGTTTCCTGCGGCCCTTCTTATACAGGCATCCCGCGACTTCATCGACCGTGGACGGCTCGATCCCGGACGCGGGCTTCATCCTGATTTCATCGCCCACCGTCGTTACGACAAGTTCCGTGCCTGCGGTAATCCGCTGCGCCTGCCGGATCGATTTCGGAATGACCACCTGGCCCTTGCTGGAGACCCTGACCGTTTCCATCCGGCTTCCCTTCGTAAGACGAACAGTAAGACGAACATGATATCAGGTCATGGCCTTCCCAGCCCTGCCGGAGTTAGGCTAGAGCGGAGTGTCCGGAGCCTTGTCAGCCGGCGCATCGGGTGGATGCTCCAGATTGCCCGCTCTACCGGGTGGTTCCGGTATCCGCATCGGGGCGGTTCCGGAATTCTGGCGCCCCGCGCACGAATCTTTCTCTTTCTTTGGCAGTTTCGCAGCTTTCAGCACGTAAGAACTGCGCCGCGAGCGCCAGCCAGCTACCCGCCCGGGCCGTCGACCATGAGATAGCCGACAAGGTCGCCGACTTTGCGCTCCATGTCGTCCATCAGCTCGTAAAGCACGTAGCGCAAGGCCAGCATGCCGACCAACGCTTCGTTCTCGTCAAGTACGACCAGATGGCGGATGTGATGCTTGCGCATCAGCCCCATGCTGGCGCCTCTTCGTGCAAATGGACGAGCCATGGTACGCCCGTGATCGGCCCCTCGCCAGCGGCGGATGGAGCCTTCACAGGCGGCGCGTACACTGGCATGGCCGAGTAACGCAGCGACGCGAACCCTGCGATCCAGGCCGCGCAACGAAACGAACCAAGACCGAGACAAGCCATGTTGCCGACCGGTCATCAATCCCGAATCCGGGCGATGACGTTTCCTATCTCTGCATCGCCTGCCAGCTCTTCTGCAGCCGCTTCACCGACACCGGCACGGGCGTCCTGAGCTCCTGGGCGAAAAGCTGCACGCGAAGTTCCTCGAGCAGCCAGCGAAACTGTTCCAACTGCGGGTCCGCACCGCCCGCTTTCGCCTGCCGCGCCTGTTCGCGCTGCCATTGCGCCACCAGCGGCGCGAGCTCCGCTGCAGCCCGCGCATCCCGCGCGGGGTCGGCGCGCAGCTTGTCCAGGCGCAGCGCAGCCGCTTTCAGATACCTGGGAAAATGCTGCAGGCGCTCGTACAGCGTCTCCTTGATGAAGCGCCGGTGCAGCAGTCGGCCGGCCCACTCCTCCATTTCCCGCACGGGAACGGGAAAAGCCCTGGACAGCGGGGCGAGCTTCTTCTGCAGCGCCTGGTATTCGCCGAGTATGGCGGCGGCGAGCCGGGCGAGCTCCTGCGCGATGAGAGCCACGCGCGAGCGCCCTTCGTCGCACCTGTGCTCGAACTCGGCGCGATTGCGCGGCCAGGGCTCGGCCAGGAAGGCCCGGTCGAAGGCGGCGTTCAGCAGCTGCGCCTTCAGCTCGGCGGCGTCGCCCGCGTTCTCCTGCAGCACGGCGTACTGCAGTGCCAGCGCCTGAGGCACGTTCTTCTCGACGTATTTCGCCTGATCTTTCAGTTGCAGCATGAACAGCCGCCTCAAACCGGCCCGGGTGAGGTTTCGCGCTCTCTCCTCGGCATCCAGCACTTCGAGCGCGACGCTCGAGCCTTCATCCACCAGCGCCGGGTAGCCGATCACGGTTTGGGAGCCGCGCCGGATCTCCATGACCTCCTCCAGGTCTCCGAAGCTCCAGTCGGTCAGCCCCGCCTGCGCCACTTCGCCGCCCGCGACCTGCGCGAACTGCTCGCCGGCGCGCTCGCCCAACTCCGCCTTGAGGTGCGCCAGGTTGCGGCCCATGGCGAGCTGCCGGCCGTGCTCGTCCACGACGCGGAAATTCATGCACAGGTGGGCAGGCATCGCTTCAGGGCGAAACGCGTCCGGCGCGATGGCGAGGCCGAGCTCACGCCGCGCGTGCTTCGCGAGCGCTTCGGCCATGGTCGTTTCCCCGGGTGTTTCCGAAGCGAGAAAAGACTCTGCGAATTGCGGCAAGGGACCGAGCCGGTGCCTCAGCTTTTGCGGAAGCGATTTCGCGAGCTGCACGGCTTTTTCGCGGCGCAGGCCGGGCACGAGCCAGTCGCACCGGGTGGCGCTCACCTGGTTGAGCGCCACCAACGGCACGGTGAGGGTCACACCGTCGCGCGCCGAACCCGGTTCATGGTGGTATTCCAGCGCGAAGCTTCGGCCGGCCATTTCGATGTGTGGAGGAAACTGCGCCGTCGTGATGCCCGCCGCCTCGTGGCGCATCAGGTCTTCGCGCTTGAGGAACAGCAGCTTCGGGTCCTTCGTCTCTGCTTGACGGCGCCAGGCTTCGAACGCCGCACCGTTACAGAGGCCGTGCGGCACGACACTGTCGTAGAACGCGTAGATCAATTCCTCGTCCACCAGCACGTCGGGCCGGCGCGATTTGTGCTCCAGCTCTTCGATGTCGCGCACCAGCCGGTGGTTATGCAGGAAGAACGACGCGCGCGTTTCGTATTCGCCGCCCACCAGCGCCTCGCGAATGAAAATTTCGCGGGCATGCACAGGATCGATCGGTCCATAGTGGACTCGCCGGTTCACGTACAGGGGCAGCCCGTAAAGCGTCCCGCGCTCCAGCGCCATGGCGCTCGCGGCTTTTTTCTCCCAGTGCGGGTCGCTTCGATGACGCTTGACGAGGTGCGCGCCGAGCGCTTCCAGCCACAGCGGTTCGATGGTCGCCACCGATCGCGCGTAGAGCCGCGTGGTTTCTGTGATCTCGCCCGCCATGATCCAGCGCCCGGCCTTCTTCGACACCCCCGAGCCCGGGTGGATCCAGAACTTGATGCCCCGCGCTCCGAGGTAGTTGCCTTCCTCCGTTTTCATGCCGGCATTGCCCAGCAGGCCGGTGAGCAACGCGCGGTGGATGGACGCGTACGCCTGCTGCACATCGCTTTTCAGCTCGCCGGCGCGCCAGCCCATCTCGGACACCAGCTCTTTCAGCTGCGCATGGATGTCGCGCCATTCGCGCAGCCTCAGGTAAGACAGAAAATGCGCATGGCAGAGCTCGCGGAGCTTCGCGTTCGACTTCTTGTGATCCAGCGCTTCCTGGAAAAACTTCCACAGCTTGAGATAGGCGAGGAAGTCCGATTTTTCGTCGTCGAACCGCTTCTGCGCTTCGTCGGCCGCCTGGCCGCGGTCCATGGGGCGCTCGCGCGGGTCCTGCACCGACATCGCGGCCGCAATCACCAGCACCTCCGCGAGGCTTGCTTCGGAGCGCGCGGCGAATATCATCCGCCCGATGCGCGGATCGACCGGCAAGCGCGCGAGCTCGCGTCCGATGCCGGTGAGCGCGCGATCCTCGTCGACGGCGCCGAGCTCCTGCAGCAGTGCATAGCCGTCGGCGATCGCCTTCGAAGCCGGTGCGTCGAGGAAGGGAAAGTCCTCTATTTCCGCGAGACCGAGCGACTTCATTTTCAGGATGACCGCTGCGAGCGAGGAGCGGAGCACCTCGGGATCGGTGTAAGGGGGCCGCCGCGAATAGTCCTCTTCATCGTAGAGCCGCACGCATGCGCCGCTCGCCATGCGGCCGCAGCGACCGGCGCGCTGGCGCGCCGCAGCCTGCGATATTTTTTCCACGCGCAGCTGCTCGACCTTGTTGCGATAGCTGTAGCGCTTGACGCGCGCCAGGCCCGAATCGATGACATACCGGATGCCCGGCACCGTGAGCGACGTTTCGGCGACATTGGTCGCGAGCACGATGCGCCGCCCGGCATGCGGCTTGAAGATCCGTTCCTGCTCCGCGGCCGACAGCCGCGCATAGAGCGGCAGTATTTCAGTGTGCGGCGGATGATGTTTTCTAAGCGTCTCGGCGGCCTCGCGGATTTCCCGTTCTCCGGGCAGGAACACCAGCACATCGCCCGGCCCGAGACGGGCGAGCTCATCCACGGCGTCGCTGATCGCCTGGTTGAGGTCGTAGTCGTCCCCGGCGTGCTCGTCGAACGGCCGGTAGCGCATCTCTACGGGGTACAGCCGCCCGGAAACTTCAATCACCGGGGCCGCATGGCCGTTGACCGCGAAATGCTTCGAAAAACGCTCGGCGTCTATGGTTGCGGAGGTGACGATGAGCTTCAATTCCGGCCGGCGCGGCAAGAGCTGCTTCAGGTAGCCGAGCAGGAAATCGATGTTGAGACTGCGCTCGTGCGCCTCGTCGAGGATGATGGTGTCGTACTGCCTCAGCTGCGGGTCGCCCTGCGTCTCGGCGAGCAGGATGCCGTCGGTCATGAGCTTCACGTAAGACTGCCGGTTCACCTTGTCGGTGAAGCGGATCTTGTAGCCGACCGCGCGACCGAGCTCGGTTTTGAGCTCCTGCGCAATGCGGGCGGCCGTGGAGCGCGCGGCGATGCGCCTGGGCTGCGTATGTCCGATCATCCCGTGGATGCCGCGACCGAGCTCCAGGCAGATCTTGGGGAGCTGCGTGGTCTTGCCCGACCCCGTTTCCCCCGCGACGATGATCACCTGGTGCGACGAGAGTGCCGCGGCGATGTCGGCGCGCCGGGCGCTTACGGGAAGCTCCGGCGGGAATTCCGGCCGCGGCAGCGCGCGCCGGCGCGCTTCTATGTCTGATGGGGAAAACGGCAAGGACGAATCAAAGCTTCAGCAGGCGCTCGGCGTTCCGATGAGCCACCTTCGCGAGATCGTCCTCGCCGAGCGGCAGCTTGCGGAAAAAATCCATGCCCATGCGGTTGCTCTCGTAGGGCCAGTCGATGGAGAACACGACACGGTCGATGCCCAGCGTCATCACGGTGCACATGAACGCCGGAACGGAGAAGTTGCCGCTGGTCGTGACGTACACGTGGTCGCGCAGGTATTCGGCAATGTTCTTTTTCAGTCCGCGGTGGCGTAGGGTCAGATAGGTGTGCTGGTTGAGGCGATCCAGCGCGAAGGGGATCCCCTCGCCCAGGTGGCCCAGCACGAGGGTGAGCCTGGGAAAGGCGTCGAACACCCCCGCCAGGACCAGCCTCAGGAAATGGATGCTGGTTTCCACCGCGAACCCCCACGCCGCTCGCGCCAGTTCCTCGTATCCCTCGAAATAGGCCTTCATGGCGGCGGGATTGGGCAGCGTCGGGTGCAGGTACACGGGCACGTCGAGCGCCTGCGCGCACTCGAACAGCCCCCAGTATTCCCTGTCGTCGAGATAACGGCCGCGGGTGTGGCCGTTGATCATCGCGCCCTTGAACCCCAGGCGCGTGACGCAGCGCTCCAGCTCCCTCACCGATTCGGCGGCGTGCGCCGTGGGCAGGGCCGCAAAGCCGGCGAACCGGTCGGGATGCGCCGCAATCGCCTGGCAAAGGCGCTCGTTCGCCTCCCTCGCCATGGGAACCGCAATGTCGGCCTCGTAGTTCTGGCAGCCCGGCGAGGTAAAGGAAATGACCTGGAGGTCGATGCCCGCCTCGTCCATTGCGCGCAGCCGGCTCTCGCCCAGATCCTGGAGCTCCTCGGCGATGTTGTAGCCCACCCGCTGGTCCTGGTCGGCGAGGTTTCTGGCCCGCCAGCCGGTCGCCGGCGGAATCAGGTCCTGGTATCTCGGTGTCGCAAAGTGGTCTTCGATGGTGATGACTTTCACGCCGGTCCGCCTTTCGGGAATGTCGCCTGTCTGAAAGGAGAGCATTTTATGGCGCCGCCGGTATCCCGGCTGGCGGGAATGGCAGGCGCAGAGCTGCGCGGTTTTTATATATCATCAGGCACTCGGCTCCACGGCGCGCGGTGCGGAATTCGAGCCTGCTCGGAGAATGTCATGAGAAGAATCCTGCTGATGATGCTTTGCCTCTTCGCGCCGGGCGCGCTGCTCGCCCAGGTGAAGGGCGAGACGGGCGGCGTTTATGTCGCGGGCGAAGGCTTCAGTTTCGAACAGGCTGCGGCCGATGCGCTGCGGGAGCGCGCATCGAGCCCGGCCGACCCGCTGGCCGTGCTCGTCTTGGGCGGCGAGGTGCGCCGCGTCACGCTGAAAGGCACCACGCCCGAACTGCGCAGTCTGGCCGATAAGCTGCAGGCGGCGGGGGCGACTCTTTACGTGTGCGAGCGCGACATCAGGGCCGCCCGGCTGAATCCTGCGGAGTTCTTGCCCGGGGTCAGGATCGAACGCGGATGGACCAGGGCAGAAGCCCAGGCGAACGTCGGATCGAGGAAAGAAGCCGACAGCCGCGCCCCCGAAGCGATGCTGCGCCGCATCCGGCGCCTGTGCGCCGAGAGCTGACGGTGGCTACTGCTTCGGGATATTGAAATACTTGACGAGCTGACCGGCCTCTTCGCGGTCCTTTTTCAGGAACGCGGCGAACTGCTCCGGCGTCCCTACCGCGGTCTCGACGTACTGGGTATCGAGGAATTCCAGGAACGACGGCTCGCGAAACAGCTTCACGTACTCGCCGTTCAGCCTGCGCACGATGGCATCGGGCGTGGCCGAAGATGCGGCGAGCCCCCACCACGGCCGCTCGGGCGGAATGCCGCCCAGGCCGACTTCATCCAGCGTGGGCACGGCCGGCAGCAGCGGCGATCGCCGCGATCCGCCAATGGCCAGGATCTTCACTTTGCCCGCCTTGAGCAGGCCGATGGCATTGAAGACCCCGATCCTGGTGAAGTCGATTTCACCGCCGGCCAGCGCGGTCAGGATTTGAGGGCCGCCCTTGTAATGGATGCCCGCGATCTCGGTCTTCCAGCGCTCCCCCAGGTTTCTGCGCGAAATATCGGTCGTGGAATCGGGGCCGAGCGTGCCGAAATTCAGCTTGCCGGGATTCGCGACGGCCATCGCCCGAAGCTCCTGTGCCGAATTCACCGGCAACGAAGCCTTGGCAAGCAGACCCTCGATCAGATGGAACAGCAGCACCACGGGCCTCAGGTCCTTGTCCGGATCGTAGGGCAGCTTGGCAAAGGTGTGCGGCGCGAACGACATGGAGCTGCCGGAGACGAGGCACAGGGTGTAACCGTCGGGCGCGGCACGGGCGCACTGGTCCGCGCCGATGGTCATGTTGCCGCCCGGCCGGTTCTCCAGAATCATGGGTTGGCCGAGGCGCGCGTTTAGCGTATCGCCGGCCTTGCGCATGATCACGTCCACGCCGGAGCCGGGAGGCAGCGGAGAAATGATGCGGATGGGCCGCGCCGGATAGGGCTGCTGGGCGAATGCTGCAAGCGGCGCGAGCATCAGGCACGCAGGCACCACCAGAGTAGAGACAAGCCGGATCACTCGCGTATCCTCCAGCAATGTGTTGCCAATCACACTGCCATGCCGGCTGCAAAATGTCCAGCCCGTGGCGCGCCAGGGGCTCGCTACGGGTCAGACGCGGTCAGGCCTTGTCTTTCTTGCGTGGACGCCAGCCGCACATCCGCTCCACCTCGGCCCAGGAGCCCGGCAGGTCGCCGTCGTAAGCGAGCTCCAGCTCATGCTCCTCGAAGCCGAACGGTATGCCGTCGGTCTCGAGCCCGGTGCCTTCCCCGTCCACGTTGACGTCGTACATCAGGCGCAGCTGCCCCTCGTCCTTGCCGTCCGCCACTTCATGCAAAGCGCGCGGCGAAAGGATGGTCGCGGTCTTGCCTCTCAAGCGGGTATTCCTGGCAATGATGCGCACGCGCTGGCCGGGACGGAATCTATCCGCCTTCTTCATGTTTCGCCTCCCTGCAGTTGCTGGCGCCTTTTACGGGCGCGGTCGGCAAGATACCACATCAGCGGCCGGCACTTGAACGCGAAACCGGCGCCTATTTGTCAATTATCAAATCCAGGCCCATTGTTCCATCAGGCGTCCGCTGCGCCCAGCATCCGTTCCACATACCGCGCGATCAGGTTCCCTTCCCCATGAAAACTTGGAGCCGGCCTGCCCAATACGCGGTGCTGGTTAAAGCCCCAGATGGGTTTCGGCATTCCCGTGGAAAAATTTGTCGAGGATTTCGTCCGGATAGCCCACTTCCAGCCATTCCTTGATGAGGCGCTCGTAGGCGAGGCTGGGGTAGTCGCTTCCAAACATCATCTTGTCCTTCAGGCGCCCACGGATGTCGCGCTTGATGGACTCCGGAATGAATTTGACCCCCCAGCCGGACATCTCCCAGAAAACGTTCGCTTTGTGCAGGCAAACGGCGGTGGCCTCATCGGTCCACGGATAGCCGGGATGGGCCATCACTACTTTCAGTTTAGGGAAGTCCGCAGCGATCTCGTCCACGGCGAGCGGATGCGCATGGCGCAGCTTCAGACCATTCCCGCCGGGCATCTTTCCGCCAACACCGGTCATGCCGATATCGACACAAATGGGCACACCCAAATCCTGGATGGCATCCCACAGGGGATAGAACGCGGGGTCGCTGACGGTATATCCACCGCCGATCGGATGAAAGTGAAAACCCAGCACACGCAGATTCTTCACCGCGTGTTCTGCCTGTTCGATAGCCGTCCTGCCTCGATAGGGGTCTACCGTGCCCCACGCCTGAAGAATGCAATCGTGTTTGTCGCGCAGCATTGCGACGTACTCGTTGTCAGTGGGCACGGTATTAATCTGGTGTTCGAAATCAAGGGCCACGATCACGGGCTCGACCTTGTTTCTTCTGAAATCCGCGACCATTTCCTCCTCGGTCTTCACCGGCCACTCGTGAACCCAATACTGACTCAATGCTTCCATGTAAGGCCGCATCGTTTCATGCCAACGCTTCGTGCCGGGATGGCAGTGGACATCGATGATTCTCATACACGCCTTTCACAATAGTTGTATTTGCAACTAAACCGCTGCGGCCGGCCGCAATAAAAAGTAAAATTCAGCTCCGAGCCAGCGCGGCTTGTCGACCGAGGGCCATCTGTTTTTTGCAGCGAGAAAAAATGAAAACTTCCGATTTTGATCTTTCCCGTTACCTCCCCTATCTGCTCAATCGCGCTGGAGTGAGAATAGCGTTGGCATTTTCCATTGAAATAAAGCGATTCGGGATTACGCTTCCGATGTGGCGGGTGCTGGCCCAGTTGTGGCACGATGAATTTCAGCGTCAGAATGACATTGCCGAACGCACGAGCATCGAACCCGCGACGTTGTCAAGGCTTCTCAAGAGCATCGAGGCTGAAGGCCTCATTGTCCGTACACGTTCTAATGCAAATGCCCGCGAGGTTGGCGTGGCGTTGACTGAAAAAGGGCGGGCTTTGACGAAACGGATCATTCCTCTTGCGCTCAGATATGAGGCGCTTGCCATCGGCACGATCGCACCCGGCAAGATCGAACTGGTGAAAGACGTGCTCATAGAGATATATGAAAACATCGCTTCCTATCATGATCTGCTGTTGGGCAAGACAGGCGCTGTAACAGCACCACCCGCGCACAACGGGAAGAGACGCCTGGCGCAGCGATCTGCGGCCGAGACATCCAAACGCCACAGGGCTTGATCGTCTCTTCCGGGACCTCGATTTCCCGTACCGGATGCAGCGAAGGCGCGGCCATTCTCAATTGCGCCCGCCTTCGAGCCCCGGCTCTGGTCTACCAGGAGGCGGCCTTTGCCATGTTGCGCATGGCAATGAAGTGATCCTCGACGATGTTGCTGTGCCGAGGCAGAGGGTAAATGATGGGATAGCAGCCCTCCGCCTTCATCCACTTCAGGTAGTTGCGAGCCGTTTCTTCGTCTCCGGTGACGGAGAATTTCCTCATGAACTCGTCGGAAACGTTCGCGGCCGCCCGTTTGAAGTCGCCCGTCTGCCAGATGTCGTACACCTTGCGCGCCTCGTCTCCGAAGCCCGCGGCTTCCGCAATCGGATGGTAATGCTTGGACGCGCAATAGAATGCGAGGCCGCGCTTCTGCGCCATCACGGCGTCCGAATCGGTGTGATCTATGGTCACCTGGGTCAACGCCGCCACTGTGACATCGGTGAGCTTGCGGTTTGCGTATTCCGTCCCCTTTTTCAACTGGGCCTGGTAGATGGCAAGCGATTCGGGCACGAGCCAGTTCGAGATCATTCCGTCTGCGACCTTGCCGGCCATCTCGGCCATTGAGGGGCCAAGAGCAGCGAGCCAGATGGGGATCTTCTTGTCGATCGGCCCTTCCCGCAGGTGAAAGTCCTGCGGTCGGAACCATTTGCCGTCGGGGTAGGAGAAGCGCTTCTGGCTCAACAGGCCCCGAACTATCTCGATGACTTCCCGCGCGCGCCCCACCGGCCGATCGATGACAATGCCGTGACCACGTTCCATGAACCCTACGCCGCCCGTGCCCAATCCGAACGGCCCGAAGCGGCCCTTGGACAAGTCGTGGATGGAGCGCGCCGACATGGCGAGCGTTGTCGGCGACCTCGAGTAAAAATTGACGATACCGGTACAAAGATTGATCCGCTTGGTTTCACGAGCAAGCACGCCCAGGAGCGAAAACGCTTCCTTGCCTGATTCCTCGGTAAGCCAGAACCCGTGATAGCCGAGCGCTTCGGCCTCCTGCGCGTAGCGAATGATGTCGTCGTAGGGCATGTCTCCCGTATGCAACATCACTCCCATGTCCAGTTTCACCTGATGAGCTCCTTGTGTATGTAATGCGCGTTAGCCGCGAGCTGCCCCTGATTGCTGCTTCGAGGCTTTGCGTCGTGCGCGATAAGGTACGGTGCTACCCGGCGCTTTGTTTTGAAGCCTGTTCAGCAGCTACCACCCGGACGATTTCCACCGCCAGATCTTTTTTTGACACCTTCCCGAATGGGGAAAGAGGAAACTCGTTGACCAGCTCGAGACGCTCGGGCAGCTTGAATTTGGCGAGGCCCAGGCCGGTGAGGTAGCTCGTCAGGTCCTCGAGCGTAATGTGAGCATCTTGCGCGGGAATCACAAATGCGCACGTGCGTTCACCCAGGATCGGATCGGGCATCGGCACACAGGCAACATTCCGAACGTCCGGATGACCAAGCAGCAGGTTCTCGACCTCTTCGGCGCTGATCTTTTCCCCACCCCGGTTGATCAAGTCCTTCTTGCGGCCCTCCACCACGAATCCGCCGGAGGGATGGCTTCGCATCAGATCACCCGATAGATAGAAGCCGTCGGGCGTAAAGGAGCGAGCGTTGACTTCGGGCACCTTGAAATAGCCTCTCAGTGTATAGGGGCCGCGCACGGCCAGCTCGCCGACCATTCCGGGAGGCACGTCGTGCCCCTCGTCATCCAGGATGCGGACTTCATCGTCTTCGCACCACGATGGACCTACAGTCTCGTAACGGATTTCGGGCGGATCAGTCAGCCGGTTGAATGTCACAAGGCCCTCCGCCATTCCGAACACTTCCTGCACGGTGCAGGATGGGATGAGCTTTTCGGCAAGGGCGGAGGTTTCGGGCTGCAGGCGCTGCCCCCCGGTGTTGATGATGCGCAAGGACGACAGGTCGTGCTCCCGGAGCGACTCGTCGTGCAGCAGGCGGATGAGTATCGCCGGCACCAGCTCGACGTGTGTGACGCGCTCCTTCTCTATCAGGGGAAAGACGCTTGATGCGCGAGGTGAGCTTGCAAGCAACACGCGCCCGCCGCGGATAAACATGCCTTGAATGCCCGGCGAAGCGAGCGGGAAGTTGTGCCCGATCGGCAGACAGACAAGCAGGCAATCGTCCTGGCGCATGTCGTTTGCAGCCGAGCAGCCGACTGAATTGAAAATGTAGTCGTTGTGAGTGCGCGGAATGATTTTCGGAATCCCGGTCGTTCCACCGGAAAGCTGGAACACCGCTGGCTCGTCGGGATTTACGCGAAAACTGTCCAGCACCGAGCGCGACGTCCTTGGCCGGGTTCTCATCAGCAGCGGAATCGAATGAGCTCCAGGTGGGAGGTCTTCGCCGAGAATGAAAAGATGGCGCAGGCCCGCATTCTGTTCCTGCAGTCCGCTCGCCATCTCAAGGAAGCTGAAGTCGCCCTCACGATCCGCTGCCGCGTAGCCCACTGCGTCTGTGAAGCGCACGAAGTGTCCAATCTCGTGTCCGCGATGCGGCGGCAACGCGAGCAGCGGGATGGCGCCCACTCGCAGCAAGGCGAAGTAAAGATAGATGAACTCGATGCGGTTAGGAAGTTGAACAACCACCCTGTCGAGCGGCGCGATCCCCAGGTCGAGCAGATGACAGGCAAGGTGATCCACCCTGTCGCCAAGGTCGCGGTAGGTCACGCGCTCGGAACCAGAAACTACGGCGATCCGGTCGCCCCAGCGATCGAACAACTCGCGAAAATACTCGCCCATCGGCTTGTCGAGCCAGTAGCCCTTATCACGGTAGCGCGCGGCAAACTCCGGAGGTATTGGAGTGAAACCCTCAAGCATGTGCGCCTCCTGAATGATTCCCTGCGTCAATCAAACGGTTATTGCGGCGCAACGCGCGGCCCGGCAATACCCGACAGCTGGTTTCGCTTGCAGCTTTCGCGGGCTGAAGTATATGATGGCATCGTTGCATTTGCAACGATTGCATTGGCAATATCCTTGGGAAAGCGCATGGGTCTTGATCATGAGTTGTATTCTCTGTTGCAGAAGCAACCGCTCGAGCGGCTGATGACCGAGGCCGCGTGGTTGCGCGACCAGGGACACGGGCCGGTCATGTCCTTTTCTCGCAAGGTTTTCGTCCCCCTGACACGACTATGCAAAGATGTTTGCCACTATTGCGGCTTCGCGGCCGCGCCGCGGCAGGTCGCGCGACCGTTTCTGACTCTCGATGAAGTCCGCGAGATAGCAAAGGCAGGGGAGCGCGCCGGTTGCCAGGAGGCACTTTTTACGCTCGGCGACAAGCCCGAGGATCGCTACGCTGTCGCCCGCGAGCAGTTAAAGAGCCTCGGCTGCGCCAGCACCGTCGAATACCTAGAAAAAGCGTGCGATGTGGTCCTGCGGGAAACGTCCCTGTTACCGCATATAAACGCGGGGGTTCTGTCTCAGGAGCAGATGACAAAGCTGCGTAAAGTTTCGGTATCCCAGGGGATCATGCTGGAGAGCGCGGCCGAACGTCTATGCCGGCAAGGGGCAGTGCATTATGGCTCGCCTGACAAGCATCCGGCAGTGCGGCTGGATATGATACGTGGCGCTGGAAAGCTTCGGGTGCCGCTCACGAGTGGGATCCTGATCGGCATCGGCGAGACGCGAGATGAGCGCATCGATGCACTGATTGCGCTTCGCGACCTGCATGTGCAATACGGCCACGTGCAGGAAATCATCGTGCAGAATTTCCGCGCCAAGCCCGATACGCCCATGGCGCGTGCCGCCGAACCGGATCTCGAAGACCTCAGGTGGACGATTGCAGCGGCAAGGCTGATTTTCGGCCCTGAAATGAATATTCAGGCTCCGCCGAACCTGACGCCCCAACTCTATCCTCTGCTGATCGAGGCGGGCATCAACGACTGGGGTGGCTTATCGCCCGTTACGCCGGATCACGTCAATCCGGAGGCCCCCTGGCCACACATGGAAACAGTTCGTCGGCACGTTGAGTCCGCCGGGAAAGTGCTTGTCGAGAGGCTTGCCGTATATCCGCAATACGCTCGTTCAGCATCGCGGTGGGCGGATGCACGAATGGTCACGCGCGTCCTCTGCGCCATGGACAGCAGCGGGTTCGCGAGAGCCGATAGATGGTCGCCCGGACTGGACGTCGAAGCGCCAAAATGCCGTTCCACCCGACCGAGACGAAGGCCGTCTGCTGCTATCGCTCACTCGATCGCTCGCGCCCGCGCTGGCGAGAAGCTCAACGAAGATCAGCTCCGCGCGCTATTCGAAGCGCGTGATCGGGACTTCGAGGCGGTTTGCGCCGCGGCCGATGAAATCCGGCGTGCGACCAGCGGTGACGTCGTGCGCTACGTAGTGAATCGCAATCTCAACTACACCAATATATGCTCGTATCGCTGCAAGTTTTGTGCGTTTTGCAAAGCCACCAGGTCGGATAATCTGCGCGGTCCCTCGTATGACCTCGAGCCGCGCGAAATCGCGCGTCGTGTCAGCGAAGCATGGGCGCGCGGCGCTACAGAGGTGTGCATGCAGGGAGGCATTCATCCCGACTACACGGGTGAAACGTACTTGTCATTGCTGGGCGCAGTCAAAGATGCGGTTCCGGAAATGCACGTGCACGCGTTTTCACCGCTGGAGGTATGGCACGGCGCGGCTACACTGGGCCTGCCGGCGATTGCTTTCCTGAAGCGGCTGCAAGCGGCCGGGCTCGGCAGCCTGCCTGGAACGGCCGCCGAAGTGCTCGACGACCGGGTCCGCACCATTATTTGCCCCGACAAGCTGAAGAGCGCCGAGTGGCTCGAAGTCATCTCGGCCGCTCATGAGGTCGGATTGCGCACCACGGCAACGATCATGTTCGGACACGTCGAAACGCCCTTGCACTGGGCAAGGCATCTGTTGGCCATTCGCGAGCTTCAGACCAGGACCGGCGGCTTTACCGAGTTCGTTCCCTTGCCTTTCGTTCATATGGAGGCTCCCATGTACTTCAAGGGGCTGTCGCGCAAGGGTCCGACGTATCGTGAAGCGGTTCTGATGCATGCAGTCGCACGGCTGGCCCTGCATCCGGTTCTGCCAAATATCCAGGTGTCGTGGGTGAAGATGGGCGCCGAAGGTATTCGCGCCTGTCTGCAGGCCGGGGCGAACGATCTGGGTGGCACGCTGATGAACGAGAGCATCTCTCACGCCGCCGGAGCCGCGCACGCACAGGAACTGCCACCAGCGCAGATGGATGAGCTCATCAAGTCATCGGGCCGGACCCCGCAGCAGCGCACCACGCTGTATGGCAAAGTGAGCGAGAAGCAAACGGCCGTTTCGTATTCCGCAGCGCCCCTGGCTCCAATCGTGCTCACTCCGCCGCGCAGGCGCCCGCGGGCGGTGCCTGGAACAGCCGTTTCCTGTCTTGAAGCGTTTGTGTGACGCGCTCGAATGGCAACCGTCTTTCATGTCATTTCGGTGCTTGGCGGCACGGGCGCCGAAGGTAGCGGCCTGGCGTTGCGCCTGGCACTCGCCGGCCATCGGGTGATCCTCGGTTCCCGCAATCCCGAAAAAGCAGCGAAGGTCTGCGCCGAGTTGAACGGGCGCCTGACGACAGCCTCGGTTACGCATATGGACAACCGCGCGGCAGCCGCAGCAGGTGAAATCGTGCTGCTTACGGTTCCATATTCGGCACAGCGTGCAACGGTGGAAGAGGTGCGCTGCGCGCTCGCCGGCAAGATACTCATCGATGCCACAGTGCCTTTGGTACCACCGAAAGTGGCGCGCGTTCAGCTTCCCCCGGGCGGTACAGCGGTGGCGGCCATTCAGCACCTGCTCGGACACTCGGTACGCGTGGTGTCGGCGTTTCAAAACGTATCGTCCCACCAGCTGCAGGATCCGCAGCACAAGGTAGATTGTGACGTGCTCGTCTGCGGAGACGACGCCGCCGCGCGACAGACTGTCATAGAGCTTGCACGCGATATGGGGCTACGCGCACATCATGCGGGTCCCATCTGTAACTCGGCTGCGGCCGAAGCACTCACTTCCGTCCTCATCGCCATAAACATCCGGTACAAGATTTCGGGTACGGGCATAAGAATTACGGGTGTTCCAGGAACCGAAGCGTGAACGCGCCTGACAAGGCACCGCTGGAGAGCGCAACGCGACAAGGGGCGGAGCTGCGCCTCATGGAGGAAAAGTGATTCCTGCCTGCAGCAGCGCTGTCCGGTCGATTACCGGTGTTGTTTCGGACATCCACGCCCAGGCGTCGTTTCGATTCCAGTTTGGCGAAGGCAGTTGTCGAAAGCACTTTCGGGAGGCCTTGAGGGCCGGGCTCGTCCCGCGCCTATACCTCAACAAACGTATAGCCTTCGATATAGATACGTCGGCGGATTTGAGGCTTTGGCTGCAACGATATCGAACCATCGGGTAAACGGAATGCTCGACAGGATCTTTCAAGCAGTGACCCGCGGCATCGAACGGTGCCTTGCCGTCGCCTTCATCGCCGCGGTCCTGCTGAACTTCATCAACGCCGTCGGGCGTTACGGCTTCGGTTGGACGCTCGCTTGGGGCGATGAAGTCCAGATCTACATCATGATATGGATGGCGTTCCTGGGCGCAGGGGTGGTCAGCTGGCGCGAGATGCACTTGCGCATGGACATCCTCTTCACTCTCTTTCCCCGGCCGGTGCGCTTGCTGGTGCAATTGCTCGAGCTGTCGGCGCTGACGGTGCTCTGCGGACTGGTCTCGTACCTTTCGGGGGACTATACGAGGCAGATCTTCATGCTCGGCCGGCTAAGCGATGTTGCCCGGATCCCGATGTGGATTCCCAACAGCGGCGTGGCGCTCGGCTTCGGAGTGATCGCCCTGATCGCTCTGGCGCGGCTCGTTCGGCTGTTGCGGCGCATGGAGACCGCGCGCCTAGCCGAGGCCCCCAGGAATGCCTCATGAGCTTCGCACTCGGCGTACTTCCCGTCGTATTGCTGCTGATCGGTTTTCCGATTTTCCTGGTATTGCTTTCCGCGGTTACGGTCGCGCTGCTGTTTTACATGAACATCCCGCTTGCCGCGCTGCACCAGAACCTGTTCGGGGGCGTGAACGCCTTTGCGCTGCTCGCGGTACCGTATTTCATTTATGCGGGCGAGCTGATGGGCCGGGGCAGCGTCGCCCAGCGCCTGATCGACTTCGTGCAGTCGGGTGTGGGTTCAGTGCGAGGCAGCCTGGGCGTCACCACAGTGGGTTCATCGGCGATCTTCGGCGCGATATCGGGCGTCAGCGCGGCTGCCGTCGCCACCATCGGCAAAGTGATGCATCCGGCCATGCGGAGCGCCGGCTATCCCGAGGGCGTCTCGGCGGGGCTGATCACCGCGGTCGGCGCGATCGGCATCATCATCCCGCCCAGTATTCCGATGATCGTATATGGCATGGCGGCCAACGAGTCCGTTGCGCGCTTGTACGCTGCCGGGGTTCTCCCGGGCCTGCTCATCGCGCTGCTACTTGGCCTCTACATCGTCTGGTTCGCTAAGCGCCACCAGATAGGCGCGGGACAGCCCTTTTCCGCCCGGGCTTTTTTCCGCGCCGCGGGACGTGGCGCTTGGGCGCTGGGCGCACCATTTATCATCCTGGGCGGAATCTATGGCGGCGTGTTCTCGCCCACCGAGGCGGCCGCGGTGGCGTGCGTCTACGCCATATTGGTAACGCGGTTCGTGTACCGCGAGCTGGGTTGGCAGGACATCGTCGCCGCAGCCAGCAACACGGTGGTTTTTACGGGCCAGATACTGCTGATCGTGGCCTGTGCGAGTGTGTACGCGTGGCTGCTAACCGTGAACCAGGTGCCGGCGGCATTGGTGACCTGGCTGCAATCGCTGAGCGTTGCGCCGTGGATATTGATGTTGGCGATCAATATAGGCCTGCTTGCGGTAGGCTGCTTCATGGATCCGCTGTCGGCAATCCTGCTCCTGAGTCCGCTGCTCGTGCCCGTTGTAAAAGCAGCCGGCTACGACACGGTCCATTTCGGAATCATCCTTACCGTGAATCTTGCCATCGGCCTGTTCACTCCGCCGTTCGGGATCAATATTTTCGTAGCGCAGTCGGTGCTCAAGCTGGAGCTGCGCACTATTTATCGGGGCATTATCCCCTTTCTTATCGTGTACCTGCTGGCGCTCGTTGTAATCATTTTTGTGCCGGCGGTTTCGATGACAGGCGTGGAGTGGTTTCTTAGAAAGTAATCCGTTTCTTAGGGAGGCAGGACATGAAGAACGCATGGGCTGGACTGTTCGTGGCTGGAGTATTCGTCGCCGCCGCTGGCAGTGCTGGAGCGCAGCAGTTCACGATGAAGATCTCGGCACCGACCGCCAACGATGTTTCCACCGAGTGGATGGCGGCAGTGAAGAAAGGCATCGAGTCGCGCAGCGGGGGAAAGATCAAGGTGCAGCTTTACCCGGCCAATCAATTGGGGCAAATCCCGGCCACGGTCGAAGGTGTGGCGCTCGGGACGATTGAAATGACATTGCCGGCGGCGGGGTTCCTCGTCGGCCTGGAACCGCGCTTCGAAGTCTTCGACATTCCCGGGATTTTCGACAACATCCCGCACGGCATGCAGGTATTGAACGACCCGGAAATCCGCAAGCGCCTGTCGACTTTCGGTGCGTCCAAGGGCATAGAACCCGTCGTCACTTTCCTGCACGGGCCAATGATGCTGTTGTCCCACAAACCGGTCCGCGCCGTCGCTGACCTCAAGGGCCAGAAGATCCGCGCGCCCGGGGGAGCGCCTATACAGATGGATCCGCTCAAGAGGATGGGCGCCCTGCCGCTTTCCATGCCCCTTGGGGAAGTGCTGCCGGCGCTCCAGAACCGCACCATCGACGGATCGGAGGCAGCGTTTGGCGTGTTTACCGCCTTCAAGTATTTCGATGTCGCGAAAGCCTTGACCTACCTTCCCAGCTCGTACTTGGTAGTGGGCGGCGCAACGAACCGTAATTGGCTGAAGTCGCTCGGACGCGACCTGGAGGCTATCGTTCGCGAGGAGTCCCGCAAGGCGGAACTGGTGTTCTCGACCTGGGGAGTGGAGGACCTGGACCGCATCGCCAAGACCTGGCAGAAGAACGGCGGCCAGCTCATCACTCTGCCGCCAGCAGAGTCCAAGCGCTACCTGGACGAGGCTGGGAGGGCGGTGGCGCCGATTCTCTCCGCACGCCCGCAGATCAAGCAGGATTACGAGGCGCTGCTCGCCGCTGCGAGAAAATACCGCAAGTGATGCACGCTGGCCTGTGTTGCTTAACGCTGGCCACGTGCTCCTTGTTTGAGCCCGGGCGGCGATCGGGCGGATCGACGCCGCCGTTTTCCGATGAAGTTCGAGAGCCCAAGTTGGGAGTATCGCGCGGGAAAACGCCGCACAAGATGTCCTAAGACGCCCCGGTAAGCCGCTCCACATACCGCGCGATCAGGTCGACTTCAAGATTCACCTTGGAGCCGGCTTTGAGATGCCGCAAGGTCGTGGCGCTCAGGGTGTGCGGGATGAGATTCATCTCGAAGTCCGCGCCGCTCACCTGGTTGACGGTGAGGCTCACCCCCTGCACAGCGACCGAGCCCTTGCGGGCGATATAGCGCGCGAGCTCCGCAGGGGCCCGCACAGCGAGGCTGGTGTTGTCGCCCAGCGGCTGCATGCCGACCACTTCGCCCACACCGTCCACGTGTCCCGAGACGAGGTGCCCGCCCAGCCGGTCGGACAGCCGCAATGCTTTTTCCAGGTTCACTTCCCCCGGGACGTCGAGCCCCACGGTGCAGGACAAGGTCTCGGCCGACACATCGACCTCGAAGCTGGCGGGAGACTTGACGACTACTGTCAGGCACACGCCGTTCACTGCAATGGAGTCACCCACGGCCACGTCATCCATCCCGAGCCGGGCGGCCGACACGGCGAGCCGCACGCCGTTCGGCCGCCTTTCCACCTTGGTGATGCGGCCGACGGCCGCCACGATTCCAGAAAACATCGGCGTTACTCCGGCTGTTTCATAAAATTCAACGCACCACGCGCGCAATCAGGCGTACGTCCTCGGCGAGCCGGTCCACGGCGACAAAACGGAGCCGGCGCTGCTCGGCCAGCTCGGCAATTTCGGGCAGGTCGAACATGCCCCGTCCACCTTCGCCGATGAGGCTGGGTGCCAGGTAAACCAGCAATTCGTCCACGCAGTCCTCGCGCAGCAGCGAGCCGTTCAGACGAAAGCCGGACTCCACATGCAGCTCGTTGACGCCGCGCCGGGCGAGCTCTTCCAACATGGCGGCGAGCTCGACCTTTCCTTGCGCGTTCGGCAACACCACGATCTGGGCGCCGCGGGCGGCCAGTCTGCGGGCGCGTTCCGGGTATTCGCCCGCAGCGAACACGAGCACGTTACCGCCCTCGAACAATTGCGCCGATTCCGGCGACTCCAGCCGGCTGTCCACCAGCACTTTGAGGGGCTGGCGGACAGTCGGAACATCGCGCACGTTGAGGCGCGGATTGTCCACCTTCACCGTCCCGACGCCGGTGAGCACCGCACAGGACCGGGCGCGCCAGTGATGGCCATCGGCCCGGGCGGCCGGGTCCGTGATCCATTGGCTGGTTCCATTGGCGAGCGCCGTCTTGCCGTCCAGGCTCGCGGCCACTTTCATCCTCACCCAGGGGCGGCCGCGCGTCATTCGGGACACGAACCCGATGTTGAGCTCGCGCGCCTCGGCCTCCATCAGGCCATGCTCGGTCTGGATCCCGGCGGCCGCGAGCCTCGCCAGGCCGGAACCCGCCACCAGCGGATTCGGATCGCGCATGGCGGCCACCACCCGCGCAACGCCGGCGTGAATCAGCGCGTCCGCGCAGGGCGGTGTCCTGCCATGATGGCTGCAGGGTTCGAGCGAGACGTAAGCGGTGGCGCCCCGCGCCTTGTCTCCGGCCGCGGCGAGCGCCTTTGCTTCGGCGTGCAATTCGCCGGCGAATTCATGCCAGGCCTCACTCACGATCTGGCCGCCGCGCACGATGACGCAGCCGACGCGTGGATTGGGAGTGGTGGTATAGAGGCCGCGCTCGGCGAGCTCGAGCGCCCGGCGCATGTACTGCTGATCCTGGGGGGCGAAAGCCATGCGGGCGTGAAGCGGCAAAGCTCAGGGCTTTGAAACCGGTCGCATGAGCCTCTTGCGCGACCTGTCTTTCCCCCCCGGTTTCTTCACCTGCTGAATGGCATCGCGGAAATCATCCACGCGCTGGAAATCCTCGTACACCGAGGCAAAGCGGATGTAGGCGACGTCGTCCATCTTCTTCAGCTCGCGCATGACGAGCTCGCCGATGACGCGGCTCGGCACTTCGCGTTCGCCCAGGGCGATGATGCGCTGCTCCACCCGCTGGATCGCGGCTTCCACATACTCGGTGGGCACCGGGCGTTTGTGCAACGCGCGCATGAACCCGGTGCGGATCTTTTCCCGCTCGTAGGGGACGCGATGTCCGCTCGACTTGACGATCACCGGCATGCTGAGCTCCACGCGCTCGTAAGTGGTGAAGCGCTTGCCGCATTCCTCGCACTCGCGCCGGCGGCGCACGGTGTCGCCGTCTTCGGACAGCCGCGAATCGATGACTCCGGTGTCGTCGGCTTTGCAATAGGGGCATTTCATCTCAGAGCCGCGCCCGAGCTGCGTTCGCTTGCCCGCTTCGCCGTCATAGTCCCTCCCGGACCTGCCTCGTTCAGCCCTGCCCCGCCACGCGGGCCGCAGGGGTCTTGACCTGCACCGGCTCATAGACAGGGAACCGCCGGCAAAGCGCGTCCACCTCGCGGCGCACGCGGTTCAATGCCGCCTCGTCGTTCGGGGCGTCCAGCACATCGGCGATCAGCCCGGCCACTTTTTGCGCCTCGGGCTGGCCAAAGCCCCGCGTGGTCATGGCCGGCGAACCGATGCGTATGCCGCTCGTGACGAAGGGCTTTTGCGGGTCGTTCGGGATCGCGTTCTTGTTGACCGTGATGTTCGCCTTGCCGAGCGCCGCCTCGGCCTCCTTGCCCGTAATATTCTTGGCGCGCAGGTCCACCAGGAACATATGGCTTTCAGTGCGCCCCGATACGATGCGCACCCCGCGCGATGCCAGCGTCTCGGCCATGGCGCGCGCATTCACCATCACCTGCTTCTGGTAGGTCTTGAACGCGGGCTGCAGCGCCTCGTGGAAAGCCGCCGCCTTCGCCGCGATGACGTGCATCAGCGGCCCGCCCTGGATGCCCGGGAATATGGCCGAGTTGATCGCCTTCTCGTGCTGCGCCTTCATCAGGATGAAGCCGCCGCGCGGCCCCCGCAGCGTCTTGTGGGTCGTGCTGGTGACCACGTCCGCCAGGCCGACCGGGCTGGGATATTCGCCGGCCGCGACCAGCCCGGCGTAATGCGCCATGTCGACCATGAAGTGCGCGCCGACCTCTTTGGACAGGCGCGCGAAGCGCTCGAAATCGATGCGCAGGGCGTACGCCGAAGCGCCCGCCAGGATGAGCTTTGGCCGGTGCTCGCGCGCCAGTCGCTCCAGCGCCTCGTAATCGATCTCCTCGCGCTCGTTGAGGCCGTAGCTCACCACGTTGAACCATTTGCCGCTCATGTTCACCGGAGAGCCATGCGTGAGATGCCCGCCATGTGCGAGCGACATGCCGAGCATCGTGTCGCCCGGTTTCAAAAGCGCGAAGTACACCGCCTGGTTGGCCTGCGAACCGGAATGAGGCTGTACGTTGGCCGCGTCGGCGCCAAAGAGCTTTTTCAGCCTGTCGATCGCGAGTTGCTCGGCCACGTCGACGAACTCGCAGCCGCCGTAGTAGCGTTTGCCGGGATAGCCTTCGGCGTATTTGTTGGTCAGCTGCGACCCCTGAGCCTCGAGTACCGCCCGGCTCACGTAGTTTTCCGACGCGATCAGCTCGATGTGCTCTTCCTGGCGGCGGTTTTCGGCCTGGAGCGCCTGGAACAACTCAGGATCGACGCGCTCCAGTTGGTTCTCGTTGTAAAGCATGGGCGAATGGCCTCCAGGGCAAAAAAGTATTAAACCCGGCTTCAGTCGGTCGGCTTGATGCCGGCTGCCTTGACGATCCGGCCGGTCAGCTCGATCTGGCCCTTGATCAATGCGGCGAACTCTTCCGGCGAATTGCCGATCACCTCGAATCCGGCGTCATTGATCTTCTTGGTGGTCTCGGGCTGGCGCATCGCCCTGACGACGTCGCCGTTCACGCGCCGCAGGATCGGCGCCGGCAGGTTCGCCGGCCCGAAGAGCCCCGTCCAGGAAGCCGGCGCATCAAAACCGGGCACCATCTCTCCCACCGTCGGGATCTGAGGCAGCCACATCGCACGCTTGCTGCGCACGGTGACCAGCGCCTTCACTTTGCCCGACTTGATGTGCGGCATGGCCGGGGCAATGATCGAGTAGGACAGCGGAATCTGGCCGGTGATCACGTCGAGCATCGCCTGCGCGCCGGCTTTATACGGCACGTGGACCATTTCGACGCCGGTGAGCATCTTGATCTGCTCCGCCGAGAGATGGTGCGGCGACCCGATGCCGGAAGTCCCGTACGAGAGCTTCCCGGGATTGGCCTTGGCGTAGCCCAGAAGCTCCTTGAAACTGTTCACCGGCACCGAGGGATGCGCGATGATCACCGTGGGCGTTTCGCCGACGGCGGTGATGGGTGTGAAGTCCTTGACCGGATCGAAAGAGCTGTTCCTTACCAGGAACACGCGCGTGACGTGCGTGCCCGGCGTGGCCGCCAGGAGGGTGTAGCCGTCCGGGGCGGCGCGCGCCGCCAACTCCGCGGCCAACGCTCCACCGGCACCGGGACGATTCTCGATCACGACCGGCTGGCCCATCACGTCCGCCGTAGCCGAGGCCACGATCCGAACCAGCACGTCGCCGCCGCTGCCGGCGGCGAACTGCGTGAGCAGCTTCACCGGCTTCGATGGAAACGCCTGGGACCAGGCGCTCAACGGCATTGCAAGCGAAGCGGCCGCGATTGCAGCGGCGCAGATACGAAGGACGGTTCGAGCCGACGGGTTCATGCGTGCACCTCCAACAAAACTTCGCACAGGTGATTGATTTTGGGCAGCATTAGAGGCGAAGGGGCTGTCATTGTCAACCGATTTCATTGAAGTGGCGCGCCCCTACGCTGACGACCACCATCACGAGCATTGCGACGGCCTCAGAGCAGGCGGCAGAGCGAGTCCAGATCGACGTTGCCGCCCGAAAGGATGACGCCCACCCGGCGCCCGGCAACCTCGCAGCCGCGTTCGAATAAACCGGCCGCTCCCAGGGCGCCGGTCGGTTCGACCACCAGTTTCATGCGCTCCCAGATATAGCGCAGGGCGCTGAGCAGTTCCACGTCGGTCACGGTGGTCATGTCGTGAACCAGGCTCAACACCAGAGGAAAGGTCAGCCGGCCGAGCGAATGCGTGCGCGCCCCGTCGGCGATGGTGTCCGGGTTGCGGCAGGTCTGCAGCGTCCGGGTCCTGAAGGATCGCGTGGCGTCGTCGCCGGCCGCCGGTTCCACGCCGACCACCCGGCAGCCGGGCGCAAGCGCCTGCGCCGCGAGCGCGCAGCCCGAAATCAGCCCGCCGCCGCCGCAGGGCACGAACAGGTAATCGAGCGGACCCGTTTCCTCGATCAGCTCCAGGGCGGCCGTTCCCTGTCCCGCGATGATATCGGGATGGTCGAACGGCGGCACCAGCGTCAGCCCGCGCTCGCGCTCGATCGTTGCGGCGACGGTTTCGCGATCCTCCTTCTGCGGGTCATAGAGAACCACTTCGGCGCCATAGCCGCGAGTCGCTTCGAGCTTCACGCGCGGCGCGTTGCCCGGCATGACGATCACCGACCGGATACCGAGCTCTCTCCCGGCGAGCGCCACGGCCTGCGCATGATTGCCGGAAGAATAGGCAAGCACGCCGCGGGAGCGCTCTTCCGAGCCCAGGCGGGCGAGCGCGTTGAAGGCGCCGCGGAATTTGAACGCGCCCATGCGCTGGAAGTTTTCGCACTTGAAAAACACCTTCGCGCCGGTGCGCGCATCGACGCTGCGTGAAGTCATTACCGGCGTGCGCTGCGCCCGGCCCGCGATCCGGCGGGCGGCGGCCTGCACGGCGTCGAAGCTCAGCGGCAATGTATCCATGGCTCAGGTGTCGCTCAGACTGGGCGCGGGAAGATGCGAGACGTCGCACCAGGCGTCCATCGTCCATCGTCCGGCGACGTAGCGGAAGTGATTGCAGCTCGCGTTGGCAAGCGTATACGAGCGCGGGGCTTCGATGGAAATGTCCAGGGCGTGGCGATACATCACGCCCAGGACGCCGCCATGCGTCACCACCGCAACGCGCCTGCCGGCAGATGTGTGGGCAATCCGCTCCAGTGCGCCGAGGATGCGGTCGCGGAAATCTACCGGGCTCTCGCCGCCCGGCACGGCGTAATGCGGATCACGAGAGCGGATCTTCTGGAATACGTCGGGAAACTGGACTTCGATTTCCGCGAACGTGCGCCCTTCGAGTATGCCGTAGCTGCGCTCGCGCAAGGCGGCATCGTGAACCGGCGCGACGCCGGTCGCCTCGGCGATCGGTTCAGCGGTCTGGCGCGTGCGGCCCGAATCGCTCGAGAAAAGCACGTCTATCCCCTCGGCGGCCAGTCGTTCGGCCACGGCGAGCGCCTGCGCGCGGCCGTTCCCGGTGAGCGGGCTGTCGGCGTGAAACCCCTGGATGCGCCCGGCGCGGTTCCATTCCGTTTCGCCATGCCGCACCAGCACCAGCCTGCATTCAGTCATCGTCGCGCTCCCAACCATTTTTCGCGCAGGCGGCTCGCGCCGGGCGCCGCTTCGACAAAGCAGGTGTCCTGTCCGGCACGCCCGAGCACCGCTTCGAATTCGTGCAGCTCGTCGCGACGGAAAGCATGGATGCGCACGCGCTCGCCCGCACGCCGCGCGGCGAGCGCCGCATCCAGTGCGCCATCGCGCAGCCGCAGTCCGTCCACCGCCACGATCACGTCTCCGGCCGACAGGCCTGCCTGCTGCGCCGGGCTTTGGTCGAGCACGTGGGTGAGCAGGGCGTCTTTGCCCTCTGGACGGGAGCGCACGCCGAAGCCGGGCCGCGCCGGATCGGCGTCTGGCCCCGCCGGCTTGCCCCCCTTGTCCGCGGCCGACTCCGCGGGCCGGGTCGCCATGCGAACGCCGTGCGCGGCGAGCAGCTTCGCCAAGGGCAGCTCGGCCGTGGACCGCAGCCAGGCGTCGAACTGGCGTTTCAACGCGAGACCGGTCACTTCCTCGGCCACCAGCTCGAGCTCCTCCTCGTCGACGCCTTCCCCGGTGAGTCCGTGCTGGCGCCACAGCGCCCGCATTACATCGTCGAGCGACTTGCGCGCGCTGGTGCGCTGGCGAATGAACAGATCCAGACACAGGGCCACGAGGCTGCCCTTGCCGTAATAACTCACGATGGCATTGGGCGAGTTTTCGTCCTGGCGGTAGTACTTGATCCAGGCATCGAAGCTCGAGTCGACCAGCGTTTGCCTGCGCCGGCCGGGCGCGCGCAGCAAGCTGGTGATGCTGCGGCCGAGCAACTCCAGGTACTGCTCCCGGGTAATGACTCCCGAGCGCACCAGAGCGAGATCGTCGTAATACGAGGTGATGCCTTCGAAGGCCCACAAGAGCCTCGTGTAGTTCTCGCGGTCCAGGTCGCAGGGGGAGAACGCGGCAGGCTTGATCCGCTTCACGTTCCAGGCATGGAAATACTCGTGGCTGCACAGCCCCAGAAAGGTCCGGTACCGGTCCGTCACTTTCCTCGTGCCGGGCTGCGGCAAATCGTCGCGCGAACACAATAGTGCCGTGGAGGCGCGATGCTCCAGCCCGCCGTAGCCTTCGCCCACTGCGGTCACGAGAAAAAGGTAGCGCTCCATGGGTGCCGGTTCGCCGAACAGCCGTATGTGCTGCTCGCATACCCGCTTCAAATCGCGGGCGAGCCGTGGCAGGTCGGCGCGATGGCGACCCGTGATGGCGATCTCGTGCGGCACGCCGCAGGCCGTGAACCGGGCGAAATCGAATGTGCCCATTTCGACCGGGTGGTCGATCAGCTCCTCGTAGTCGGCGGCTTCGTAAATGCCGAACCCTTGGGTGTCGGCACGCTGTTGCCGCATCGCGGTGGCCAGGCGCCACCCACGGTAGCGCGTGCCGCGGGGCCTCGC
>Ga0156282_1155_pt2 | contig 27844 bp, 29 predicted proteins | sample RifCSPlowO2_12_FD_107931 | JGI IMG/M metagenome (GOLD analysis project Ga0156282, IMG submission 107931) | Betaproteobacteria bacterium RIFCSPLOWO2_12_FULL_62_13b
CCGTGAACGAAGTCCACGAGCTTGGCAGCCTGCTGTTCCATTTCCACCACGAAGCTCTCCACCGTTGCCCGGAAATGGCGGAAAAAGATCATGGCGGGAATGGCGATCACCAGACCGAACCCGGTGTTGTAGAGCGCCACCGAGATGCCGTGCGCCAATTGCTGCGGATTGCTTCCTGTGGGCGATTGAGAACCGAAAATCTCTATCATTCCCACCACGGTGCCGAACAGGCCCATGAGGGGCGTGATCGTCGCTATGGTGCCCAGGCTGGTCAGGAAGCGTTCCAGATCATGCGTCACCGCGTGACCCTCCTCCTCGATCGCCTCTTTCATCACGTACCGCGAGCTGTTCACGTTTCGCAACCCGGCGGCCAGCACCTGCCCAAGGGGCGAGTCGTTCGCGAGGTGGTTGATCAGCTCCGGGGTCACGCCCTGCCGCTGGTGCGCCGCGAGCGCTTTTTCAAGCAGGCCGCGCGGAACGATCCGACTTCGGCGCAGAGTGATCAGGCGTTCGATGATGAGTGCGACTGCTATGACGGACGCAACCAGCAGGAACCAGATCGGCCATCCGGCGGCCTGGATTATGGCGAACAAACGCTTTTCCCCCCACTGCCTTTGCAGCAAAAAACCGGCGTCACTTTATCGTGCGGGTCTACTTTGGGCAAGGCAGCACATCAGTAATCGCGGCTTGAAACGCGCGCCGCTCTGTGCGAGCGTATTTTTCTGTAGAGCGAGCGAGCACTTTGCCGGTTCCTTATCCACAGTTGCTGTGGATAAGCATGTGCACAGGGTTTGAAAATCGGCCTTAAGTGGGTTCGGCATAAAGACTTTTCGTCCTATGACCGTTTTTTGCACTACACAAAACGTGACGCAAAAACAGCCACTTGCATCTTTCTCTCCAGGAGCGGTGTAGCGCTGCCGCGACGGTTGTAGCGATCCGACGAGCGCTGTGGATAGGTTACAATCCCCCGATGCTTGGAGAACGAGAGCTGGCGCGGCTTTCCACGGTATCCCCTTCCGAGGTTCTGAGCGTCGCGCAGCTCAACCGCGGCGTCCGCGACCTGATAGAACACCGTTACCCCCTGTTGTGGGTACGTGGAGAAATATCCAACTGCACCCTTGCACGTTCGGGCCACGCTTACTTCGTTTTAAAGGACACCCAGGCGCAGGTGCGCTGCGTCATGTTCCGCGGCCGCGGGCAGCAGCTCGGCTGGGAACCGCGCGACGGCATGCGGGCCGAAGTTCATGCCCTGGTCACGCTGTATGAGCCGCGCGGAGAATTCCAGCTGGTGGTTCAGAGCATGCAGCCCGCCGGACGGGGCGCGCTTTACGAAGCGTTTCAGAAGCTGAAGGAAAAGCTTGCGGCCGAGGGCCTGTTCGATGAAGCCCTGAAGAGACCCCTGCCTTTCCTTCCCCGCGCGATCGGCGTCGTCACCTCGCGGGACGCTGCAGCGTTGAGAGACGTGCTGACCACACTGGAGCGTCGCAACCCCTCCATCCCCGTGATCATCTATCCCGCCCCGGTCCAGGGACCCGATGCGTCCGGCCGCATTGCCCGGGCGCTGGCGATCGCAGGCGAGCGGGCGGAATGTGACGTCATCGTGCTCTGCCGCGGCGGCGGCAGCATCGAAGACCTGTGGTCGTTCAATGAAGAGGCCCTGGCTCGCGCCATTCGCGCCTCTGTCATTCCGGTGGTATGCGGTATCGGCCACGAAACGGACTTCACCGTCGCCGACTTTGCCGCGGACAGGCGCGCGCCCACACCGACCGCGGCGGCCGAGCTGGTGAGCCCGTTGCGCTCGGAGCTCATCGCCACGGCGGGGTCGCTCGCCCGGCGCGTTCACGGCGTAGCCAGCCGCGAGATCCAGGTGCGCGCGCAAACGGTTGACTACCTCACGCGCCGGCTTGCCCATCCGGCCCGGCGGTTGGCCGAACAGGCGAGGCTCATCGGCGCTTTGCGGCTTCGTCTGGCGCGCGCCATGGCGCAGCAGGTGGAGGAGCGGGCGTGGCGCGCTTCCGTGCTGCTTCACAGAATGCACGCCATGCTTCCGCGCACCGCGGAGCTGCAGGAGCTCATTCGCGCGAATGTTGAGCGGATCGTCGCGGCGGCGCATCGCGTGCATTCCGCCAGGGAAGCCCGGCTCGCGGCTCTTGCAGCCAATCTCGAGCATCTTTCGCCGGTTCGCGTTCTGGAGCGCGGCTACAGCCTGGTGCGAGACGCCTCCGGGCGGTTGGTGCGGGACGCGGCAACGCTCAAGAGCGGCGAGCGGATCGACGTGCGCTTCGCGCGCGGCGGGGTCAAAGCGCGGGTCGAGAGCGCCGGCAGCTGAGCGGGTTGCGCCGCAACACCGGTACGGCCTGTGGTGCTAAACTGAATATTGAAAACCCTCTGGTCGGACAAAGAAGTTCAATAAGGAGGACCGATATGGGCGCCATTTTCCAATCTCTGGGACGCACCGTCACCGCCGGTGTCGTTCTTCTGCTCATCATTCTGGGCATTGTGGCCGCTGTCACCGGCAGCGCGGTGAATCTGGCCGCGCAGGAGTGGTGGCGGTTCCTCTTCCGCTGGTTTCATGTCCTGGCCGGTGTGATGTGGATCGGGCTGTTGTGGTACTTCAATTTCGTCCAGACGCCGTCCATGCCGAAGATTCCCGATCCGGAAAAGCCCGCGGTCACCAAAGTCATCGCTCCCGCGGCGCTGTTCTGGTTCCGGCATGCCGCCCTGTGGACGGTCATCACCGGTCTCATCGTCGCCTGGATGAACGGCTACGTGGTGCAGGCGTTGTTGCTGGAGAAGGGCGTGCACACCATCGGCATCGGAATGTGGCTCGCGCTCATCATGGCTTACAATGTCTGGTTCATCATCTGGCCCAACCAGAAGAAGGCGCTCGGGATCGTACAGGTCGACGCGGATGCGAAGGCAAAGGCCGCCCGCATGGCGGGCATGACCTCGCGCTTCAACACCATGCTCTCGATACCCATGCTCTATTCCATGGTGGCGCAGCAGAACGGCGGCCTGTGATCTAGCCGGGTCCGTCGTACAAAGAAAAAGGCCGCGCGAGCGGCCTTTTCCCATGGGCTTCAGCGCGGCGGAGGTGCCTTGTCCAGGCCGCCGATGCGCGAGCCCGGTTTCAGCCCGCGCGTGGCGAACCAGCCCCGTTCCATCTCGAGCGCATGCATGACCGGTCTGGCCGCGCAATGACTGGTCTCGTCATGCGGCTTCATGTCGGCGATGTTGACGATGGTCCCGTCGGGCTGGATGAAGGCGACGGACAGGGGAATAAGCGTGTTCTTCATCCACATGCATTGGCGCCCGACGTCCTCGAACACGAAAAGCATGCCTTGATTGGGTCCGAGCTTTTCCCGGAACATCAACCCGCGTCCACGGGTGTCGAAGCTGTTCGCCACCTCGGCGCGGATGACGTGAACTCCTGCCGACAGGTTTATGGTGGGCATTTGCGGCAGCGCCTGCATCGAACCGAGCAGCAGTGCGGACCCCAGGAGGGAACGCGATATCGTCACTATCTTTCCGCCCGCCAAAAGCAAAAAAGGCAGGGAAACCCTGCCTTTTCGAGTCGGACGAGGCCTACTTCTTGGCTTTCTTCTTGTCATCCTTCTTCTTGTCGTCCTTCTTCGCTTCGGTCTTCTTGCTGTCCTTCTTCTTCTCCGCAGCGATGGCATTGACGCTGGCCGCGGCAAACGCTGCCGCTATGATGATGCTGATCCATTTCTTCATAGTCTCCCTCTCTACGATTGTTTTGAAATTAGGCCACCGCCCGGTCTGGTCTGTTTTGGCACGCCTGTTAAGGCGGCCGTCCTCCGGTTAAGCCAGGGCCGCGGCCATTGTAGCAGCGTTTGCCGCCGGAGCAAGGCCGCCTAAGCCCGCGCCCGGAAAGAGAAAAGGCAGGGAACTTCCGCTGGAAAGGTCGAGGTAGGGAACCTGCTTTGTTATAATTTCTTCCTTTTTCGACGCAGCATTCCCGGCTTGAACGCCAAACACCCGGCCATCGGGGCGCTCGCCGCTGGGGCGAGGCATAACGGCGAGCCGAATTGTGACTGTGCACGCACCTTGCAGATTCCCGCGACGCGGGCCGCCTCTCCATTCCCGACTAATCAACAGAGACCAGGAGCAACAGTGAGCAAGATAAAGGTTAAGAACCCCGTCGTGGAGATGGACGGCGATGAGATGACCCGCATCATCTGGCAGAAGATCCGGGAAAAGCTCATCCTTCCGTACCTGGACATCGACCTCAAATATTTCGATCTCAGCATCGAAAACCGGGACGCCACGGAAGACAGGGTCACCGTGGAATCGGCCGAGGCGACCAAGAAATACGGGGTTGCCCTCAAGTGCGCCACCATCACCCCGGACGAAGCGCGCGTCAAGGAGTTCAACCTCAAGCAGATGTGGCGCAGCCCCAACGGGACGATCCGCAACATTCTGGACGGCACGATCTTTCGCGAGCCGATCATCTGTCGCAACGTGCCGCGCGTCGTAAAGCATTGGGACAAGCCCGTCGTGGTCGCTCGCCACGGCTACGGCGACCAGTACCGGGCTACCGAGATCAAGTTCGAAGGCCCCGGCACGCTAAAGCTCGTGTTCCAGCCCGAGAAGGGCCCAGCGGTGGAGAAGGAAGTGTTCAAGGCGCCCGGCAGCGGGATCACCATGGCGATGTACAACCTGGACGAATCCATCCGCGGATTTGCCCGGGCATGCTTCCACTATGCGCTCCACCGGCATTACCCGGTCTATCTTTCGACAAAGAACACCATCCTCAAGATCTATGACGGCCGCTTCAAGAACCTTTTCCAGGAAATCTACGAGGCGGAATTCAAAAGCCAATTCGACGCGGCGGGGCTCACCTACGAGCACCGGCTGATCGACGACATGGTGGCGGCGAACCTGAAGTGGAGCGGGGGCTACCTCTGGGCCTGCAAGAACTACGACGGGGACGTCCAGTCCGACACGATAGCCCAGGGCTACGGGTCATTGGGACTGATGACCTCGGTGCTGACCACGCCGGACGGCAAGACCGTGGAATCCGAAGCGGCGCACGGCACGGTCACCCGGCATTACCGCCTGCATCAGCAAGGCAAGCCGACGTCGACCAATCCGGTCGCCTCCATCTATGCGTGGACCCGCGGCCTCCAATACCGCGGCGGGATGGACAACACCCCCGAGGTTCAGAGCTTCGCGATCGCCCTGGAACAGGTGTGCGTCGACGTGGTGGAGTCGGGAAGGATGACCAAGGACCTGGCGATCCTGATCCGCCCGGACCATCCCTACCTGAGCACGGACGAGTTCATGGACGCTATCGACGCGGAACTGAAACGCCGCATGCGTTGAGTGCACCGGCAGCCGCTGGGCAAGACGGCGGTTGCCAGCGCGGGGAGCCGGGCCGTGCATATCCAGCAGCGAGGGGAGCGAAATGCCTGCGGGCAAAGCGGTCTGGCGACCGCTCACCCTCCCTGGGATCCCGGCTTGGCCGGGCCGAAAGAAGCGGGCGCTTCGGCGCCCGTCGTTCTTTTTCTTATGCCGCCTGGATGTTCGAGGCCTGCTTGCCCTTCGGGCCTTGCGTGACCTCGAACTGAACCTTTTGTCCTTCCTTGAGCGTCTTGAAGCCGCTCATTTGGATCGCGGAAAAGTGCGCGAATAAATCCTCGCCGCCATCATCCGGGGTGATGAAACCGTACCCCTTGGCATCGTTGAACCACTTCACTGTACCTGTTGGCATAGAACCTTCCTGATAAATTAGACCGGGAACCTCTCCCGAACTATGCCTGTACTCCAATGCAGCAGTAGGACTTTGCGACCTGCACACCGCTTGAGACAAACACAAGCCGCCTTTTACGCGCTTTACAAAGCGTCGTCAAGTATGGCCGGCAGTGTGGCAAACCTAGGAAATTTCGAGCGTTTACGCGAACAACGAGCTTTGCGCGGAGTTCGGACGCGCGCCGAGTCCGGCCCGCATGCAGGGTCGCAAAACGGGTTTCGCGCCCGGCCGCGAACGCAGCCGCCGTCCCGTGCGCCATGCGCACTAACGCCCCACGCGCAGTGAGAAATGTTGCTCGTATACGGTTTGACGGCTGCAGTGTTCTGGCATAAGTTTTGGGAACATGGCAACCCGGACACGAGAGGGAACGGTTCTTGAGACCAAGAAGAGCAAGCTCAAGCCCCCGCCTCTATTCAAGGTGATCCTGCTGAACGACGACTACACGCCCATGGAGTTCGTCGTTATAGTGCTCCAGAAGTTTTTTTCCATGAGCCGGGAAAAGGCGACCCAGGTGATGCTGAAGGTTCATCGCGAGGGCATGGGCGTCTGCGGGGTTTATCCCAAGGACATTGCGACAACGAAGGTGGAACAGGTTGTCTCTTATGCGCGCAAGCACCAACATCCGCTGCAGTGCGTGATGGAGGAAACGTGAGAGCCGGCGGAATGGTCAAAGCATGCAGCCGGGCCGCAACAGCGGCCACGGTCCCGGACACTTATCCGGCCTTCCGCCGCACATGGATCCCAGAGAGGACGCAGGACATATGATCGCCCAGGAGCTGGAAGTCAGTCTGCACATGGCCTTCGTGGAGGCGCGGCAGAAGCGCCACGAATTCATCACCGTGGAGCACCTGCTGCTCGCGCTGCTGGACAACCCCACGGCGGCGGAGGTGCTTCGCGCCTGTGCGGCCAACATCGAGGAGCTGCGCAAGGCGCTCACCGATTTCATCACGGCTCATACGCCGTCGGTAGCCGGCTCCGAAGAGATCGACACCCAGCCGACGCTGGGATTCCAGCGGGTCATACAGCGCTCCATCCTGCACGTGCAGTCCTCGGGAAAGAAAGAGGTGACCGGCGCCAACGTCCTGGTCGCCATCTTCGGTGAGAAGGACTCCCACGCGGTGTACTTCCTGCACCAGCAGGGCGTCACCCGCCTGGACGTAGTTAACTACATCTCCCACGGCATCACCAAGAACTCGCAGGGCAAGGAGCAGAAGGGCGAACCCGCCGAGGAGCAGTCCGGTGACGAGCAACAGTCGGGCGGCGCGCTCGAGGCCTACACGACCAATCTCAATGCGCAGGCCCTGGTGGGCAAGATCGACCCGCTGATCGGCCGCGAGCGCGAGATAGAGCGCGTGATCCAGACGCTGTGCCGGCGCAGGAAGAACAACCCTCTTCTCGTGGGCGAGGCCGGCGTGGGCAAGACGGCCATTGCCGAGGGTCTGGCGCGCCGCATCGTGGAAGGTCAGGTGCCCGACGTGCTGTCCCGATGCCAGGTGTACTCGCTCGACATGGGGGCGCTGCTGGCCGGGACAAAGTATCGCGGCGATTTCGAGCAGCGGCTGAAGGCGGTGCTGAAACAGCTGATCGATAACCCGAACGCCATCCTGTTCATCGACGAAATCCACACCTTGATCGGGGCCGGTGCCGCCTCGGGCGGAACGCTCGACGCCTCGAACCTGCTCAAGCCGGCGCTCTCGACCGGCGCCCTGAAGTGCATCGGCGCCACGACGTACAACGAGTACCGGGGCGTGTTCGAGAAGGACCATGCGCTCTCGCGGCGCTTCCAGAAGATCGACGTGACCGAGCCCTCCATCGAAGAAACGGTGCAGATCCTGCGCGGCCTGAAATCGCGCTTCGAGGCCCACCACGGCATCAAGTACAGCGCCAATGCGCTCAGCTCGGCCGCGGAGCTTTCGGCGCGTTATATCAACGACCGGCACCTCCCCGACAAAGCGATAGATGTGATCGACGAGGCGGGCGCCGCGCAGCGCATCCTGCCGAAATCCAAGCAGAAAAAGGTCGTGGGCAAGACCGAAATCGAGGAAATCATCTCCAAGATCGCCCGCATCCCGCCGGCCTCGGTCTCGCAGGACGACCGCGCCGCGCTGAAGAACCTCGATCGGGATCTGAAGGCGGTGGTGTTCGGCCAGGACGCGGCCATCGAAGCCCTCGTCTCCGCCATACGCACCGCCCGCTCAGGCCTGGGGAACCCCGAGAAGCCCATCGGGGCGTTCCTCTTCAGCGGCCCCACCGGCGTCGGCAAGACCGAGGTCGCGCGGCAGCTCGCGTATTGCATGGGCATAGAGCTCCATCGCTTCGACATGTCGGAATACATGGAACGGCACGCGGTGTCGCGATTGATCGGCGCACCTCCCGGCTATGTCGGGTTCGACCAGGGCGGCCTGCTCACGGAGGCCGTCTCCAAGAAGCCCTATGCGGTGCTGCTGCTGGATGAAATAGAAAAGGCGCACCCTGACATATTCAACATCCTGCTCCAGGTGATGGACCACGGCACGCTGACGGACAACAACGGCAGGAAGGCCGACTTCCGCAACATCATCGTCGTCATGACCACCAACGCCGGCGCCGAGGCGCTCAACAAGGCGGTGATGGGCTTCACGGCGAAAAAAGAGGTCGGCGACGAGATGAGCGAGATCAAGCGGCTGTTCTCGCCGGAATTCCGCAACCGGCTCGATGCCACGATATCGTTCCGCTCGCTCGACCACCAGATCATCCTGCGCGTCGTGGACAAGTTCCTCATGCAGCTCGAGGCGCAACTGCACGAGAAGAAGGTCGAGGCACTGTTCACGGACACCCTGCGTGAGCGTCTGGCGAAGGACGGATTCGATCCATTGATGGGCGCGCGCCCGATGGCCCGGCTCATCCAGGACACCATCCGCCGCGCGCTCGCCGACGAGCTTCTCTTCGGGAAGCTCTCCAACGGCGGCAAGGTCACGGTGGACGTTGACGGTAACGGCAAGGTCGTTCTAAAGTTCATCGAGGAGAAGCTCCCGGAGCCTCAGGCGGAAGCCTGATCGGAATCCGGACGTGCCAAGGGCCGCTGCGGCGGCCCTTTTTTTTGGATCCCGTGCTGCCACACCCCGCTGATCGGGGCCTTGACAGCGCCGGCAGGGCAATGGAACACTCGCCCGGGGTCCGCCCTGCGCCTGGAGCAGCCTGTCATGATCCGTTTCCCAGCGGTCGCCGCCGCGTTGAGCCTTTGCCTGGCGTCTTCGCCAGGCGTTGCACAAACTTCCGATCCGAACCTGGGCCGCAGCATCGCGGCCAATTGCGCCAACTGCCACGGGACAGATGGCCGCAGCGTCGGAGGAATGCCGAGCCTCGCCGGCCGGCCGCGCGAAGCGCTGGTGCAAACGCTCAAGGAATTCAGGGACGGCAAGCGGCCCGCCACGATCATGCACCAGCTTTCCAAGGGATACAGCGACGCGCAGATCGATGCGGTGGCGGCGTACTTCGCGTCGCAGAAGGCTCGGTGAGCCAAACGGTCCGGAGGCCATCATGATCAGCAGACGCGATTTTCTCGCGGCGGGCGGAGCAGCCGCGGTCAGTGCCGCCTTTTCCGGCTGCGCCGCGATGGGTGAAGCGCGCAAGCCCGTCGGACGGGTCATGGTCATCGGTGCAGGGTACGGCGGCGCTACGGCGGCGAAGTACCTGCGCATGTGGTCGGGCGGCACGGTGGAAGTGCTTCTGGTCGATCGCGATCCGATGTTCGTGTCCTGCCCGACGTCGAATCTCGTGCTCGGCGGCAGCCGCACGATGGCTGAGATCTCTCACAGCCGGAACAAGCTGCGCAATTACGGCGTTCAGGTGCTGACCGATGAAGTCACCTCCGTCGATCCGGTGAAACGGGTCGTGAAGTTCAAGGACCGGTATGCCGATCTCACCTACGATCGGCTCATTCTTTCCCCGGGCGTTGACTTCATGTACGAAGCCATCCCGGGCCTCAACAACGCCGAAGCGCAGAAGCAGATCCCGCACGCATGGAAGGCGGGCCCCGAGACCGTCGCGCTGCGAAAACAGCTCGAGTCCATGCGGGATGGCGGCGTCTACGTGCTTTCGATACCGAGGGCTCCCTACCGTTGCCCGCCCGGTCCTTACGAGCGCGCCTGCCAGGTGGCTTTCTTCCTCAGGCGCAGCAAGCCGCGATCCAAGGTGCTGATCCTTGACGCGAACGAAGACATCACCTCGAAGGCCGGTTTGTTCCGTGCGGCCTGGAACCAGCTCTACAAGGGCATGATCGATTACCAGGCGAACGCCGAAGTGAAGGACGTCGATGTCAAAGGCCGCGCGGTCAAGACGGACTTCGACAGCATCAAAGGCGACGTTCTGAACGTCATTCCGCCGATGCGCGCCGCCAACATCGCGCGCTCAACCGGGGTCATCACCGCGAACAATCGCTGGTGCGAAGTGGATTGGCTCACCATGGAGTCGATCGCCGTGAAGGGCATACACGTGCTGGGCGACGCCACCCTTTCCGCGCCGGCCATGCCGAAGTCCGGGCACTTGGCCAACCAGCACGCCAAGGTGGCGGCGGCGGCCATCATAGAAATGATGAACGGGCGCGCGCCGAGCGCGACGCCGGTGGTGGCCAATACCTGCTACAGCTTCGTGTCCGACAAGGAAGTCATACACGTAACCTCGGTCCACCAGTTTGACGCCGGGAAGAAAACTTTTATCGCGGTGCCCGGATCGAGCGGCGTTTCGCCGCAGCGCAGTGAGATCGAGGGCGTGTACGGCTGGGCATGGGCGCAGAATATATGGAACGACATGCTTGGCTAGCGCTTACCGGTGCTGCCGAAGCCGCCGGCCCCGCGTTCGCTCGCGGCGAATTCGTCCACGATGTTGAGGCGGACCTGCAGGACCGGGACGATCACGAGTTGCGCGATGCGTTCCATCGGCTGGATGGTGAAGGGCTCGCTGCCGCGATTCCACACCGATACCATGATCTGGCCCTGGTAGTCCGAGTCGATCAGCCCGACCAGATTGCCCAGCACGATCCCGTGCTTGTGGCCCAGGCCCGAGCGTGGCAGAACCACCGCGGCATAACCGGGGTCGCCCAGATGGATCGCCATGCCGCTGGGAACGAGCTCGGTCTTGCCGGGTTCCAGCGAAACAGGCTGAGCGATACAGGCGCGCAGATCGAGCCCGGCCGCGCCCGGGGAAGCGTAGTGCGGCAGCTGTTGCTTTAAGCGCGGGTCGAGGATTCTTACGTCGAGCGTTGTCATCATGAGACGCCAGCGCTCCCGCCGGCGTTGCAGCGGCTCAAGCCGGCAGCATCCCGGCAATATGGGCGATCAACTGCCTGGCGACGACGATTTTCGGCGCCCGCTCCAGCCTCTTCTCACCCCCCTCGTAGAACAGCGTAAGCGCATTGTCGTCGCGGCCGAAGGCCTCCTGTGCGAGGTTGGCGGCGAGCAGCGGGATGTTCTTTTTTCTGAGCTTTTCCAGGGCATGCTCGCGCACGTTCTCGGTCTCCGCGGCGAAGCCCACGCAGAACGGGCCGTCGTGCAGCGCTGCCACGTCGGCCAGTATGTCGGGATTCGGCGCCAGCTCGATGGTCAGTCTTCCGTCGCCGCGCTTCATTTTTTTCGAGCCCGGCTCCACGACGTGGTAATCGGCCACCGCGGCCACGCCGATGAAGACGTCGCTCGAATGCGCTCTTGCCATGACCGCCTGGTGCATCTCTCTGGCCGTCAACACATCCACGCGCTCGACACCGGGCGGCGCCGCGAGGGCTGTCTTTCCCGACACGAGAGTCACGCAGGCGCCCGCTTCCGCCGCCGCCTGCGCGACCGCGTAGCCCATCTTTCCCGAGCTCTGATTGGTCACCCCGCGGACCGTGTCGATGGGCTCATAGGTCGGGCCAGCGGTTATCAATACCCGTCGGCCCTGCAGCGGCTTGGGACCCAGCATGCCGGACACGGCGGCCAGTATCTCCTGCGGCTCGAGCATGCGGCCGAAGCCCGTTTCTCCGCAGGCCTGGTCGCCCGCCGCGGGTCCCAGGACCGCCACCCCGTCGGCCTGCAGGCGCTCCACGTTGCGCTGCGTGGCTGGATGGCTCCACATTTCCACGTTCATCGCCGGCGCCACCGCCAGGGAACACCGCCGCGCAAGGCAAAGCGTGGAAAGCAGATCATCGCCCAGACCGAGGGCGAGCTTTGCCAGGAAATCCGCCGTGGCCGGCGCGATCAGTACAAGATCCCGGTCCCGGGAAAGCGCGATGTGGGCCATGTTGTCGGGCACCCGGGCATCCCACATGTCGGTGTAGACGGGCTTGCCGGACAAGGCCTGCAGGGTGGCCGGCATGATGAAGCCGCACGCAGCCGGGGTCATGACGACCTGTACGTCTGCGCCGCCCTTGACCAGCAGCCGTGCCAATTCGGCCGCCTTGTAGGCCGCCACGCCCCCCGTCACGCCGAGAAGCAGCCGTTTGCCTGAAATCCCGGTCATCGCATTGCGCGCCGAATCGTTGTGTTGTGCATCGATTGTAGCGCGAGCCCCCGCTGCGATGCAGCACGGGCCTCGAAACACACCGAGGGAGGCAATGGGCATCTCCGATTGGCCGGTCCACGAACGTCCCCGGGAGAGGCTGCTGCGCAATGGCGCCCAGGCGCTTGCCGATGCGGAGCTGCTTGCGATCTGCCTGCGCACGGGCGTGAAAGGCAAGAACGCCGTCGAGCTTGCGCGAGAGCTGATTGCGCGCTTCGGCTCGGTGCGCGCGTTGCTTGCCGCCGCCGCAGATGATTTCCCGGCGACCCGCGGCCTGGGAGAAGCGAAACGGGCGCAGATGCTGGCCGCGCTCGAGCTGGCCCGCAGAAGCCTCAAGGAAGACCTGGAAACACGGGGGGCGCTCAATTCTCCGCGCGAAGTGCGAGACTACCTGAAGCTCGTTCTCGGCCGAGCCGACCGGGAGATTTTCGTGGTCCTCATGCTCGACGCCCAGCACCGGGTCGTTGCCACCGAGCAGCTCTTTCAGGGGACGCTCACGCAGACCAGCGTGTACCCGCGTGAAGTGGTGAAGGCGGCGCTTGCCCGCAATGCCGCGGCCGTGATTTTCGCGCACAACCATCCGTCGGGGCTCGCCGAGCCGAGCCATGCCGATGAGCTGCTGACCCGCTCGCTCAAATCCGCCCTGTCGCTGGTCGATGTGCAGGTCCTGGACCACTTCATCGTGGCAGGCGGGCGTATTCTTTCCTTCGCCGAACGCGGTCTGCTGTAGGAAGTAATCTTCTTGAAAATCAGCGGCAAAGTGCCTATACTCTCACCTTTTTCCAGCGGGGCCTACAGCATGGCGCGAGTCTGCCAAGTCACGGGGAAGAGACCCCAGACGGGACATAACGTGTCCCATGCAAACAACAGGACCAAGCGCCGCTTCCTGCCCAATCTTCAGTACAAGAGATTCTGGCTCGAGAGCGAAAAGCGCTGGATCCGGCTGCGCCTGACGAACGCCGGGTTGCGCACCATAGACAAGAAGGGCCTGGAAGTGGTGCTCGCGGAGCTGCGTGAGCGCGGCGAAAAGATCTAGGATGCCGTATCCGGCACGGAGCAAACCATGAGAGAAAAGATCAAGCTTGAATCGACGGCCGGCACCGGCCATTTCTACACGACCACCAAGAACAAGCGCACCACGCCCGACAAGATGGAAGTGAAGAAGTACGACCCGAGGGCCCGCAAGCACGTACTCTACAAAGAGACAAAGCTGAAGTAGCAAACCGATCCCAATAAAAAAGCCCGCTGTGCGGGCTTTTTTATTGCTATTCCGGCCCTTGGACCCGGCGCGCGTGGCCAAAGGGACGACTATGGAGAATCTTGACTGAAATCAATAGAGAACCGGGTTTCGTCCGTTATGGTGTGATTTCAATCACCCCGAGTGACGCGGGTCATATTCGAAAAAAGAGGACGGTCGTCATGCAGATCCCCCTTCAGATCACCATCCGGGATTTTTCCCACTCGCCTGCGCTGTCGTCCCGGATTCGTGAAAAGGCCGAAAAGCTCCAGGATTTGCATCCCGGCATTGTGAGTTGCCGCGTCACCGTCGAAGAGCTCGGAAAACACCAGAGGCACGGCCATCATTTCCGCGCCCGGGTGGATGTGCGCATCCCGGGCAAGGAGCTGGTCGCCCACCACGAAGACGAGGATGCCTTCGCCGCATTGCGCGAAGCGTTCGATTCGGTGCGCAGGCAGCTGGAAGAGGCGGCGCGTCCGACGCGCCGGGAAATCAAAGCCCGGAGTCCCGTCGGGAGCGCCTGAACCCCCGGCAGCCGCGAGGCAGCCGCAAGTTGCGCTGAATCGTCAGCGCCGGGTGCGCACCTCCCTGTATTGCCCCCCGGCGATCGCTTTGACCACGTGGTCGAGCTCTTCGGCCGTAATCGCCAGAAGATCGTCGATGGTCACGATCCCCGTGAGCGCGCCTGCCGCGTTGACCACCGGTATTCGCCGGATACCGCGCTGGCGCATGACGCCCAGCACGTCAAGCGCGCTTTCTTCCTCGCGCGCGGTCACCAGCTCGCGGCTCATCACTTCGCCGACCGTCAAGGGCCTGTAATCCACCCCGGCCGCCAGCACTTCGACGACGATGTCCCGGTCGGTGATGATGCCGATGGGCGCCCTGCCCGGATCGCCTTCTTTGGCAACGACGAGGCTCCCCACGTGATGATCGCGCATCAGTTGGGCCGCTTCTCCGAGCGATGTGCCAGGATAGGCGAAGACCACGTAACGGGTGCAGAAGTGTCCTATGTTCATGCCGACCAGCCTCGCTGCCAGTAAGAATAAACGCCCGCCTTCTGAGGATGGCGGACCTGGGGTAAGCGGGTATTCACTGGCACATCACTATAGAGCGCGCGTCAGGCATGTCAATCGCCCAGCCTGCGAGACAGCTCAATGAGCAAAGCCGAGCCCGGTTGCAGGGAATCGCCGGGCCCTATGACGACGGTATGGGGAAGCTCCTCCTCAGCCAGCGGCTCGTGAGTGCCAAACTGGTGCGCAAGTATCGCCAATCCCGCTTCGGACGCGTCGGTGGCCGCCCTCTCGCGTCGCTTCACGCGTTCACGCAGCACTTCCTCTTCCACCCGGCACGAAGCAATGACGAACGGTGAAGCCGTTTCGATAGCCAGCTTGCGGAACATGTCGCGCTGCCTGCGCAGCAGAAAAGTGCCGTCGATCACGGCAATGTTTCCCGAGTCCATGACTTCGCGGGCCAGGGAAGCGAGCCTTGCATAGGTGCGCTCGGAGGCGCCAGCCGCGTAAATGCCTCCTGCTACAGGGGAACCCGTTCTGGCGAGCGCGTCCAGGCCGTGCAGCCGTTTTCGTTCCATGTCGGAACGCAGCCTCACTGCAGGAAGCGTCTCGACCATGGACTGGGACAGCGTCGTTTTCCCCGAGCCCGAGAACCCGTGCATCAGGACGAGGCCTCGCCTGGACTCCGAGGAAAGACGGCCGGCAAGCGCCAGCCGCCGCTCGTACTCCAGATGCGCCTGCTGCTGCGCTTCGGCGCCAGCGTGCGGCTGCCTTTCCCTCATGCGCGACACCTTGGCACGCACGAGCGAACGGTACGTTTCATAGAAACGCAGCACTTTCATCCCGGCATAGTCGCCGGTTATTTCCAGGTAGCGATTGACGAATCGCGAGGCATATCCCGGCAGGCCGTGATCGATCAGATCCATGGCGACGAAGCCGACTTCGTTCATGGTGTCGATCCAGCGGAAATCCTCGTTGAACTCGATGCAATCGAAAGGCACCGGCTGGCCGTTGATGAAGGCAATGTTTCCGAGATGCAGGTCGCCGTGGCATTCGCGCACGAACCCGTTGCTCCTGCGAGATTCGAACGCCGGGAACAGGCGGTCGTATTCCTTCCAGCTCCATTCGCGCAGCTGCCTGACGGCCGCAGCTTCAGCAGCGCCGGACAGCAAGGCTTCGAGCTGGTCGAAATTCTGGACCACGGGGGCCAGCACCCGGCCGGGGGCGCCGAAGTCGGTCTCCGGCCGTGCCCGGCTCACCCCGGCATGAAACCGTGCAATCACCCCGGCGGCACTGTCGACATGCTGCGGCTCCAGCGCGCCGGTGCGAGCCATGTGGTCGAACAGGGCCTCCTGGGCGAATTGACGCATCCGGACGGCGTAATCGATCACGGCGCCCGAGCCGGCCACGCGTATCCCGGACGGGGTGGCAGTGATCGGCACGACGTCCAGATAGAGGTCCGGCGCCGTGCGGCGATTAAGGCGCAATTCTTCGCTGCAAAAGTGCCGGCGTGCCTCGAGGGTCGTGAAATTGAGGAATCCGAGGTCGACCCGTTTCTTGATCTTGTAGGCCAGGGAGCCGGTGAGGAATACCTGCGAAATATGCGTCTCGATGCAATCCACACGCTGCACCGGGTGCGGATAGCAGTCGGGGCGCAGCATCGCCGCGCCCAGCTCGATGCTGCCGGGGTCGTCGGTTTTCGAAGGACTGGGCACGGGGCTCGCTCGGGTTTGAGCCTGTGGAGACTACGCCGTGCAGCGGGGGATGCTTTGAGCCAGATCAATAGGCTCAAGGGGAGCGGAGGCGCTCGCGAGCGCCTCCGGGCGGAATCATCCTACAGAGTGGGCTCCCCTGGACCGGCGTGGGTGCGTTCGTGCATGGCTTGGCAGTCCACGCATCGCAATGCGCCCGGCTGCGCTTGCAGCCGCTCGATGGGGATGTCGCGCGCGCAGTTGATGCAAATACCGTAGGTTCCCTGCCGCATGCGTTCTTCGGCCGCGGTGAGCGCGCGCAGCTCCTGGAGATCGCGGCTCAACTCGGCGCTGTCCAGATCGGAAATGAGATCTGCCACCGATTCGTCCCCCAGGTCGCCTGTCGGCCCCGCCAGGTCGCCGAAACTCTCCTCTCTGGTACGCGCCGCGTCGCTGTGCAGCTCCGCTTCCAGCTGCTCACGCCGCTCACGGACGGTCCGCCGGAACCCGTCGAGCTGCTCCTGGTTCAGTGGCATGCGATTCTCCTTATCGAGAAATCATGTCAGTAAACTTACGCTAGCACGATTATGGAGTTTTGACCCGACTGATCTTGCCCGCGACGCCTGGGGTTTGATCTGGCTCAAAGTCGCCCAGCCGGCCTGCGGTACTTTCGGACCATTGGCGAAGCGCTTTTAGACCGAAGGGAGGTCATGGTGTTCAAGCGGATTCTTGTTCCGGTCGATGGCAGCGCCACCTCGAATGCCGGATTGCACCTCGCCTGTGCCGGTGCTGCTTGTACGATCGCCCGGCCGGGCCCGCTGAACCTGCATCCCGCTCGCCCTACTTGGCCGTGTCTCCCTGCCGGAGCACGCATTTCTGGTACAGATTCCTGAACGCCGCCTGGGGATCGTAGCGCTTCTTCAGTTCGGTGTACGCGGCCTCGCCATAGATGGACCAGAACTCCGACTCCGGAAAATAGGAGTCCGAGTACAGCGACTTGATGCCCCGCATTTCCGAGACTTTGCGCTCGACGGCGCGGTTGTAGAAGCCGCGCGGGCGCGGCTCCCGGCGCCGCACCACGTCCCAGAATCCGAAATTGACGTAGAGCGTATGCGGATCGAGCGGGTACAACGGGAAGACCGGCCCCGGGCTGCGCACCGGACACACCCAGATCGGCAGGATCCCGATCTCGCAGAGCAGGAACTGCAGGAACTCCGCAGACCGCGCCACAGGAATGTCGACGTCCTGGATCACCGACTCCGGATGTTTTCCCGCCAGGCGCGTCAGCATCCGGGTGATGCCCCAGCGGCTGTTCCAGCGCATGATTTTCGCGTACGTGACCGAGTTGAGACGCCGCTTTCCGTAAAGCCGCCGGGCCAGCGGGTTCTGCGCAAAGACGTTTTTCGAGCACCAGAACCAGTCCGTGTCCCAGCGCCAGATGTAATCCTGCGTGGCAAGGTAATCCACCTCTCTTTCGCGAATCGATCGATAGTAGATATTTTCGAAGGTGTAGTCGCTGGTGTAAGGAGCTTTCCCGGCGAACCTGCCCAGCGTGATGTACATCTCCGCGCCGGAGAATACCGTTCCGTCCACAAAGTCGGCGCCGCCCGCACAATGCCTTTCCAGGTCCGCGAAATAGGCAACGGGATCACGATGCCTTATGTGCTCCAACTGAACATAAGGCTTCACCGGTACCGTGCGCCCGGTCACTTTGAGCACATAGCCGAGCGTCCCGTAGGAATTGGCGAATCCGAAGAACAGATCGCGATGCTCGTTGTCCCGGGTGCAGGTGACAATCCTGCCGTCGGCGAGAAGGATGTCCAGGGAAAGAACCGTCTCGTGGACCAGCCCGTACTTGAACGACGAAGACTCTATGCCTACGCCGGCCACTGCGCCGCCGACGGTGATCGACTTGAGCTGCGGTACCACGCAAGGCATCACGCCGTGAGGCAGCGCGGCATCGACCAGGTCCGCATACGTCGTCATGCCCTCGCATTCGAACGTCCCGGTGGGTGCGTCCACGACAAGGACTTCATTGAAGCCGGAGAGGTCGACCCGCGGGCGCGCGCCATGGCCGCGATCCCGGAAGAGATTGGAAGTGCTCTTGGCGAGTCCCAGCCCGCCCGCTCCCCCGGCCTTCAGCTCGGCCTGAAGGCGCTCAAGCTTCTTCCAGTGCCTGCTCGGCCTGCGCGCGCTCATACAGGAACGTCCGGCTCATGGGATAGGCGCTCCCCAGGTTGCCTTTGCTCACCACCACCTGGAAAAGATGGGTGCGTCCGTGCGGGGAGCGGAACATCTCCGCGCAGGTGTAGAGATAGGTGCGCCACTTGCGCCGGAAGTACTCATCGAAGCGGGAGGGATCGAGCAGACGGATCTCGTCCCAGTGCCGGTCGAAACGGCGCCCCCACTCGTCCAGCGTCAACGCGTAATGGCGCCGCAGGTTCTCTATGTCGACCACTTCCAGCCCGCAGTTCTCCATCTCGGTGATCGCCTGGGCAAGGCTGGGAATCCAGCCGCCCGGAAAGATGTGCTTGCGGATATAGAACTCGGTCCTCCGGACGCCGATATGGCCGATGAAATGGATCACTCCCAATGCGCCCGGTTTCATCGCATCGGCGTGCGCGCGTATGACGGCGCCCAGTTCGTCGCGCCCCGCATGCTCGAGCGTCCCGATCGACAGCAGCTTGTCGAACTGCCCGGGAATCTGCCGGAAGTCGCATTCCAGCACGCTGATCCTGTCGGCTAATCCGCGCCGGGTCATCTCTTCGCGAAGCTCGTAGACCTGTTCGGTGGTAATGTTGACGCCCGTGCCTCGGGCTCCGTAATGCTCCCAGGCATGAAACAGCAGCCCTCCCCAGCCGCAGCCGATGTCGACGAAGGTTTCGCCCGGCTTCAACCCCACCTTGGCGCAAACATGATCCATCTTGTTGCGCTGCGCCTCCTCCAGCGTCCGGGTGCCCTCCTTCCAGTAGCCGCAGGTGTACATCATTGCCGGCACATCGAGCCAGTATCGATAGAACCCGGCCCCTATCCCGTAGTGAAAGCGCGCATTGGCCTTCGCCTGAGCGATCGAGCGGTTGCTGAAACGCAGCTCGTGCCAGGCATTGCGGATCACCACCAGCGGGCTGGGAAGCCGGTCGAATCCCGCGTCCATGCCTGCGCGGAACGCGAGCGGGAAATCCCCATCTATGTCGATGTCTCCGGCAAAATAGGCCTCGAGGAAACCGACGTGCCCGAAGAGCACGGTCTGGAGCTCCGCCTTGACGTTCTTGAACGTGACGGTGACGGCGGGCTCGCCGTCACCGCTTTGATAGGAAGAACCGTCGGGCAGGTGCACCCGAAAGCACAGCTTGGTGCCCCGCCCGATGGCGAACATTTTCTTTCGGATCATTTATGTCGCCCTCCTCGGGGCAGGACGGATTCTCTCACGGCTCACCCGGCCCGGATCAAGAGGCGCGTCTGCCGTGCCGTGGACTGCTGAACGCTATCCGCCCGCGATGAGACGCCTGCCGGAGCAGGTGCGCAGGAAGGCGATCGAGATCGCCAATGCCCTGCTGGAGGAGGGTTACGACGAGGGAATGGCAATCCGGATCGCCATTGCGAAGGCCCGGGAGTGGGCCAGGGGCCGGGGACTGGAGTCCTGATCCCGCCTTATTTTCTCAGCAGCCGGCGTAGCTCCGGGAGCGTACGGGTGTTCGCGACGTCGGTTTTCTCCAGCCAGCCGCGCCGGGCCTGGCCGATACCGTACTTGAGGTTATCCAGCTGCTGCACGCTGTGGGCGTCCGAGTTGACCGCCACCAGCGCGCCTTCCTCCTTTGCCATGCGGCAGTGCACATCATGCAGGTCCAGACGCTCCGGGTGGGCGTTGAGTTCCAGGAATCGTCCCCGGTGAGCCGCCTGGCGCACGATCTTCAACATGTCCACCTCGTACGGCTCCCTGACGCCGATCAGACGCCCCAGGGGGTGGGCGAGCATGGTGACCAGGGGATGCCCGAGGGCCTTGAGTATCCGGGCCGTCTGGCGTTCCCGGGAAAGATTGAAACGGCTGTGCACCGCGGCAATCACGATATCGAGCCTGGCCAGCACCGAGTCCGGCAGATCCAGGGTGCCGTCCTCCAGTATGTCCACCTCGATGCCCCTGAGCAGCGTGAAGCCCCGAACTTTGATTGCGGCGATCTCGTCGATCTGATCGAGGAGCCTCCGAGGATCCAGTCCATGTGCAGCGGCAAGACGCCTGGAGTGATCGGTGATGGCAAGGTAGGTCAAACCTCTTGCCTTGGCGGCCTCGGCCATCTCCTTCACCGTGTTTTGGCCGTCGGTCCAACGGGTGTGGCTGTGAAGATCACCCCTGAGATCGCGCAACTCAACGAGCACGGGGAGCCGGCCGCCTCCGGCTGCCTCGATCTCCCCGCTGTTCTCGCGCAACTCGGGCGGTATGAAGGGAAGGCTCAACGCCCCGAACACCGACTCCTCGCTGGCTCCCGCTACGCGCGTCCTGCCGCGAAACAACCCATATTCGTTCAACTTGAGCCCGCGCTGCTGCGCGAGCCGGCGCATGGCGATGTTATGCCCCTTCGAGCCGGTGAAGTAATGCAGTGCAGCGCCGTAGCTCTCGTCCGGCACCACGCGAAGATCGACTTGCATGCCGGACTGCAACAGCACGCTGGACCGCGTCGGGCCGTGCGACAGCACTTCCTTGACCTCGGGGTAGCTTACGAAACGATCCATCAACCGGGTGGAGGATCGCGCCGTCGCGATGATATCGATGTCCCCTATGGATTCGCGCATGCGTCGCAGGCTTCCGCCGATCACTACGCGGATCACGCCCGGCGTATCGCGCAGGTAACGGACGAAGGGCTCGGCATACTGGGCTGCGACGTGGAGCGTATAGCGCCGCGGTTTCAGCAGCCGCGCTTCGACCGCCTGCTGAATGTTGGCCTCAGTCTTCTCGCCGAAGCCCGGGATAGCGCGGATGCGACCCTCCCGGGCCGCAGCAAGCAGTTGCTCCATGCTCTTCACATCGAGCTCGCGATAGAGTGTTCTCACGCGCCTGGGCCCCAGGCCGGGGATCTTGAGCAGCTCCGCGACCGCAGAGGGCACGGTCTTCCGCAGACGTTCCAGAAGGGCGCAATGCCCGGTCGTCGCGATTTCTGCAATCTTCCCTGTCAGATCCTCGCCTATACCGGCGATCTTGGGGAGGTCCCTGCCGCCTTGAATCTGCCCGGCAAGATCCAGTTGCAGCTCGCCGATGATGCGGGCCGCGTTGCGGTAGGCGCGGATGCGAAAGGGATTCTCGTCGCCGATTTCAAGCAGGTCGGCGATGTCTTCGAAGCAGCGGGCGATATCCGCGTTGTGAACGCCTGTCCTCGGCGCACGCGTTGCGCCTGCGGCGCGAGGACTCGCGGTGGGGCGAGGCACGTGCACTGTGGTCCCGGCTTGTTGATCGGCCACACGGGTGGACCAAAGCTCCTGCCGAAATCCCCCCGGCCCAAGCCATGATAACGATCTCAGCGGGCAGCGTCTTGACCAGGATCAACGCGAAATCAGAAGCCGTTGAGCAATTTCGACTCGCCGAAGCCCTGCAACGGCCCCAGCGGATTGTTCGTTTCCTCGTGTTCCAGAATGGAGGGCTTGCCCCCGGTGAGCTTGTAGACCACCGTCTTGCCCTTCAGCAGGATGAGTCCGTTGAAGTGCCAGCCGGAGACATCGACCTTGCGGCGGAAGTTGGTGAAATCGGCGAGAAAGTTGCCGTAGCGCTGACGTTTGATGAAACGTTGCTGGACTTCGTATCCCGTGCACACCGTCTTGGCGGCTATGCATTCGCGCACGCCGCTGTCCAGGTCGGCGGCGGAGACCGAAGGGCTGGGCACGAACCGGCGCAACACGTCCGAGTAGTTGAGGATGGCGATGTTGGGATTCGATTCGGGATCGAGCTGAAGCGCTTTCAGCTCGTCGAGCGTCGTCCTGCCTGGAACGATCTTTTCGAACGTCAGCCGCGCGTCCTTGTAGCTCTGCCACGGACTGCTGGTCACGAGCTCTGAGCGGGGAAGCAATGAACTGCACCCGCAAAGCAGGCCCAGTGCGGTCATGCCAGCCAGATGCCGTACCATCGTACACCACCCGTTGAAGCGCGCTCGCGCGATGTGGGAACAACTCTTTTAGCAGCGCAATATTACGCGTCGGGGGTGCGCGGGAGGATAGGCGCCTGCTCCGTTCAGACAGAGCGCGCGGCGTTCCCTTTCGCCACAAGAAAAGAGGCCGCAGCGCGGCCCCTGGAGTCCTGCAGGCGCGGCTAGGCGTAGCAGCGCAGGCGCTGGGAAAACTCCTGCAAGGGGCGTATGCCGCTCGCCTCTGCCCGGCGGCACCAGTCCTGCAACTGCTTCAACAACTGCTCGCGCGAGGCCGTGGAGCGATCCCACAATGCCATCAGCTCTTTCCTCATGGTGTAAGCGGTTTCCAGGGCTTGGTGCTTGGCGAGCACCTGGGCAAGGCGGGCCCGCTCGCTTTCCGCGAGCGAGCTCTCGTCGCGATGCAGCCAGCGCTTCAGCCCTTTCATCATCTTGGCGTCCTGCGGCGCCAGGCGGCGCAGTCTGCGGAGCTCCTCGGCGTACGTCGCCTTCAACGATTTGGCGTATTTCGCCAGCACGTCGTAGCGGTTCGCGATCACCGCATGCAGCGTTTCGAAGTCGGCCGTGGGCTTCGGCTTGCTGAAGCGCGGCGTCGGGGCGAGTTTCTTCACTTCGGCGAGCCCTGCACACTTGAGCAGCCGTATGTAGAACCAGCCGATATCGAGCTCGTACCACTTGCTGGACAGCTTCGCAGACGAGGCGTACGCGTGATGGTTGTTGTGCAACTCCTCGCCGCCGATCAGGATGCCGAAGGGGACGATATTGCGGCTCGCGTCCGCCGTCTGCCAGTTCCGGTAGCCGAACCAGTGGCCGATGCCGTTGACCACGCCGGCCGCCCAGAACGGAATCCAGAGCATTTGCACGGCGAAAATGGCCAGGCCGGGCAGCACTCCGAACAGCAGCATGTCGGCGAGGGCCATCAGCGTGACACCCAGGAAGCTGTATCGCGAATAGATGTTGCGCTCGACCCAGTCGTCCGGAGTTCCATGCCCGTAGCGTTCGATGGTCTCGCGATTGCCGCACTCGCGCGCATACAGCACGGCTCCAAGCCACAGCACCCGGTTGATTCCGTAGATTTGCGGGCTGTGCGGATCGTCCGCCGCTTCGCACTTGGCGTGGTGTTTGCGGTGCACCGCGGCCCATTCACGAGTCACCATGCCGGTCGTGAGCCACAGCCAAAAGCGGAAAAAGTGGCTGACGGCGGGATGCAGTTCCAGAGCGCGGTGCGCCTGGCAGCGATGCAGGAAGACGGTGACAGCAACGATCGTGACGTGGGTGAAGGCCAAGGCGGCGAGGATGAGCCCCCACCAGGAAAGATCCAAAACGCCGGAAAAAATCATTGCGCCCCTGTGTTCAATATGGTTGACGCGCGATTCTACGTTAAATCCCCTGGTACGCAAATGCGCCCCGAGGTAGGGAATGAACATCTATGAAATCAGGTAATTGCCTTCCAAGATCGCGGCTGTTGCAGTGCAAAAGATTCAGCCTTTGCGCTGCAAAACAGCGGCGAAGAAGCCATCCGTTCCGTGCCGGTGCGGCCACAATTCCAGATAGTGACCCATGGAGAGCGGTATCCGTTCCTGCTGCAACGCTTCCCCGGCCGGAACGATGGCCCATTCGGGCTGTGCGGCGAGGAAGTCCTCCACGACCCGGCTATTCTCTTCGGCCAGCAGGCTGCAGGTCGCGTACACCAGCCTCCCGCCCGGCTTCACCAGCCTCGCGGCCGAGGCAAGAATGGAACGCTGCTTGAGGGCCATCTCCTCCACGGCCTGCGGCGTCTGGCGCCATTTGAGATCCGGATTGCGCCGCAGCGTGCCCAGGCCGCTGCAGGGCGCGTCGACCAGCACCCGGTCCATTTTCCCACGCAGCCGGCCCAGACGTACGTCATGCTCGTTCTCCAGCCGTTGCGGGTGAACATTCGAAAGCCCGGAACGGGCCAGCCTGGGCTTCAGTTTTCCCAGCCGCGCTTGCGATACATCAAAGGCGTACAGGCGGCCGCTGGAGCGCATCAGCATGCCGAGCGCCAGTGTCTTGCCGCCGGCGCCGGCGCAAAAATCCGCCACCATTTCGCCGCGCCGCGGAGCGACCAGGTAGCACAGCAACTGGCTGCCTTCGTCCTGCACTTCGAGCGCGCCCTGCTCGAAAAGCGCATGGCGGTTGATAGACGGCTTGCCGTCGATGCGCAACCCAACGGGCGAGTAAGGCGTCGGCCGCGCTGCAATACCGTCCGCGCTCAGCCGGGCGAGCGCCTCCTTGCGCGTAATTTTGACAAGGTTGACCCGAAGATCGAGCGGCGCCGGGCGCAGCAGACCCTCGCACAATTCACGCAGCGACGCCTCGTCGAAGCGTTCCCGGAGGCGGTGCATGAGCCAGTCGGGCATCTCGCATTCCACTTCCAGCGGCAGCGGGCTATGAGCGGCCCGCTTGGCATCGGCCAGCGAGCGCAGCTCCGATGGGCTAGCCAGGTCTTCCAGCTCGCGCAGGTTCGCTCCCAGCAAGACAGCCCAACCGGCCAGCACCGCTTCCCGAATGGAAGCCGCAGGAATCAGGTGCTCGAGCAGGCGTTTTCGCCGCAGCACGGCGTACACGGTTTCCGCCACGGTGCTGCGCTCTTGCTGTCCGAGCTTGGGATGGCTTCTGAAGTAGGCGGACAAGACAGCGTCGGCCGGGCCCTCGAACCTCAGAGCACCGGCTACGGCCTCGCAGCTCGCCTCGAACACGGATCGCGAGAATCGCATGGCCTGCCGGCTCAGGATCCGATCCGCGTCAGGACCGTGTCCATGCGCGTTCCGTCCTTTTCGATGACCAGCAGCCGCACGGGAATAAAGTCGTGCGCTGTAGCGAGCCAGATCTCCGTGCCGCGCACATCGCCCGCGTCGCGCTGCTTCACCAGCCGCAGCGTTTCGAACGAACCCGCAGGAGTTTTCAGCGTCTCCTTGCCCGCAATTTCGTAGCGGTACCGCGTCGTGCCGCGTCCATCCACGACCGTGGCCGAGATCTCCCGGCCCTGCGGTGCGCCAAACGAAAAGCTCCACAGGAAGGACAGCCGGTCCTGCATGTCGTTCTCCGCGGCGACCGTCTGCCGATGCCCGTTGTTGCGTTCCTGCAAGACGGTGCGGTTGGACCAGTCGAAGCGCGCGGTTTCAGGCGCGCGCTCGCCCCGCTGATCGCTGAACTCAAGCGGTCTCAGCCCGGTGGCAAGGATGGTGCCTTTGCTGGTGCGTTTGATGGCGCCGCGGTACAGCACGGCCAGCACGCCCTTGCCCCGAGTCTCCGAATAGAGGCGGTAGGTGAGCCCGTCGTGTTCCAGGGTCTCGCTGCCTTCGGCGATCGTGGCGCCGTTGTAGCTGATGTCGTAATGAACGGTGACCTTGCGCGGCGGGACGGCTCGCGCCGCCGCGGCGCAGGACAGCGCGGCGAGCATGACCACTGCCACGGCCATGGTGCCCGGCTGCAGCCGCAGGGCGCACCGTCGCGCCATCAGGCCCCGGCCAGGACAAATTGCGCTTCCGCCCCGCCCCTTACGCGCACCCGGCCGTTTTCGATCACCAGCCGGTCTTCGACAAACCAGCGAACCGCCCTCGGGTAGATGCGGTGTTCTTGAGCAAGCACCCGGGCAGCCAGCGTCGATTCATCGTCTTCGGGAAAGACGGGAACGGCCGCCTGCACCACGATCGGCCCATGGTCCAGCGAAGGTGTCACGAAATGCACCGTGCAGCCATGCACCTTCACACCCTCCTCCAGCGCGCGGCGGTGAGTGTTCAAACCCGGGAAAGCGGGCAGCAGCGAAGGGTGGATGTTGAGCAGGCGGTTGACATACCGGGAGACGAAACCATCGCTCAGGATGCGCATGAACCCAGCCAGCACGACGAGGTCCGGCGCGCAGCGGTCGATCGCGGCCGCGAGCGCACCGTCGAACGCTTCCCGGGACGCATAAGTGCGGTGGTCGACGACGGCGGTCGCTATGCCGCGCTCCTCGGCGTAAAGCAGTCCGGCCGCCTCCGGCCGGTTGCTGATCACGCCGGCCACCTCGAGCGGCAGGTGCGATTCGATGATGGCCTGCATGTTGCTGCCGCGGCCGGAAATGACGATGACGATGGATTTCATAACCGCTATTGTAGTGGCCGGCGCTTCGTGGCTCCCGTGGAGGCTTCTGCCGCATGCCGGTGCAAGCCCGTTCGCTGCAGCGGGTGGCGCGCCCCGAGCAGTACCACCGACACGCCGGCGGCGATCGCGGCGAATAACCCGAACGCGCCGGAAAGGCCGTAGGAGGACACCGCGGGCTGCATGAGAATCGGCGAGGCGAACTGTCCGAGGTAAAGCGCCGCCGTCATCAGCCCCAGCAGTCTGCCGCGCAGCCGGGCCGGCGCAAGCGCGATCACCCAGAGGCTGCTGTTCGGAAAGATGATGCCGGCGCCGAACCCCGACACGGCAGCGCCCAACAGCACCGCCGGATAGCCGCTCGCCCAGGCGATGACGCCGTAGCCCAGGGCGATCAGTAGCATGGCGATCGCATAGACAGTGACGTGGCCTGCATGCCGGCGCAGTCTCTGCAGGGTCAGTGCGCCGGCAGCGCCCATCAGCGTGCTGAGCACGATCGCCCCAGCGGCCAGCAGGCTTGACGGGATGCCGATGTCACGCAGCAGAAACGGTATCTGCACCGGGGTCATGTAGAACATGACGAGCATGAAAAAAGTGAGCGTGTAGGCCAGCACGAGACCGGCGTATGGAACCGGCTCGTCGGGCCCATCGGCCGCGCGGCGCGCGTGGTGCGGCGGTTCATCGAGATATTTCACCGCCGGCACCAGCAGCACCCAGGAAGCGAGATAGACGAGAAACGGCAGGCGCCAGCTGAACTCCGCCAGCAAACCGCCGGCACCGATGAACACCACCCCGCCCAGCGACATGTAGATGGTCTGCGTAGCCATGAAGCGCATCCGGCGCTCGCCGCTGAAGTAATCGCCGGCGAGCGTGCTGGCCGTGGTCATGATGCCGGCCACCGCCACGCCCAGAAGCGCGCGGCCGACGAGGATCGCGTGCAGGTCGTCCAGCACGAAACCCGACGCACCGGCAAAGCCGTACAGCACCATGCAGGCATAGAGGAAGCGCACCCGGCCAAAGCGATCGATGAAGGCGCCCGCCAGGGGCGCGCAAACGACGATGAGCAGCGCCGGGGCGGTGAGGACGAGCTTGGTGAGGAATTCCGCATTGGGCGTATCGCGGAACACTTCGGCCATACGCGGCATGCCGGCCGCGATGGTCGCACTCGACATCACCGTGAGGCTGGAGGCCAGCAGCAGCGCAACCGTCCGCCAGGAATCGTGATTCAATCGTTTACATCAGGCGAAAAAGGGCGACAAGCTTACCACCGCGTCAGGCGAGATCGAATACCAGCACCTCCGCCTCCCGGCCCTGCTCGAGCGTGTGCTACTTGACTCCCGGCGCGCCGGCGCGCTTCAGCCCTGCACGATCAGGACGCGGCGGTCGTCGTCGTC
>Ga0156282_1094_pt1 | contig 25603 bp, 21 predicted proteins | sample RifCSPlowO2_12_FD_107931 | JGI IMG/M metagenome (GOLD analysis project Ga0156282, IMG submission 107931) | Betaproteobacteria bacterium RIFCSPLOWO2_12_FULL_62_13b
ACCCTGGATCGACTGGATCCACACCTGCTCCGATCAGGGTTCGCTCATTCGCGACTTCACCAAGTGGGACAACCAGCCGGCTTCGGTAGCGGCCGCGTATGAAGCGCTGCTGCGCGCCGCGCAGATCGCCAACACCGCGCCGTGCGGGCCGGTGTACATCAACCTCGACCAGACGCTCCAGGAAACGAAGATCGGCGCTCTGCCGCCGCTGCCCGACGTCGCACGCTTCGCCGCACCGCCTTCTGCGGCGCCCGCGCCGGAGCTGGTCAAGAAGGCCGCGGCCCTCATCTCTTCGGCGAAGCGCCCGGTGATCCTGGCCGGCCGCGTGGCGCGGTCCATGCAATCCTGGAAGGAACGCATCGCGCTCGCCGAGAAGCTGCAGGCCTATGTGCTCACCGACATGCGCAGCGGCTCGGCCTTCCCCACCGACCACGATCTGCATCCGACCGCGCCCGCGCCCATGCGGCCCACGCCCGCGACGGTGAAGATGCTGCGCGAGGCCGACGTGATCCTCGCGCTCGACTGGGTGGATCTCGGCGGGCTGCTCAAGCAGGTGTACCAGGGCGATCCCGTGTCCGCCCGCATCATCAATGCGTCGTGCGACCAATACAGCCATCGCGCCTGGAGCATGGACCACCAGGTGCTGCCTCCGGTCGACATGCAGCTGATGTGCGAGCCGGAGCCGACCGTGTCCGCGCTGCTGGATGCCGTCAAGGCACGCGCCGAGCGCGCCCCGCGTCCCGAGGAAACACCGGCGCAGCGGCCGGACACGCCGGAGCTATGCATCTACGACGTAGCCCAGGCGTTCAACAGCGCCACCGCCGGCCTGGAAGTGTGCGTGGGCCGCGTCCCGATCGGCTGGAACAGCCGCTACCGCCCGTTCCGCCATCCGCTCGACTTCCTCGGCAGCGACGGCGGCGGCGGCCTGGGAGCCGGTCCCGCCACGACCATCGGCGCGGCGCTCGCACTGAAAGGCACGGGACGCGTGGTCGCATCGCTGCTCGGGGATGGAGATTTCCTCATGGGCGCCACCTCGCTGTGGACAGCGGCGCGCTACCAGATTCCCTGCCTCATGGTGATCTGCAACAACCGCGGCTACTACAACGACGAGGTCCACCAGGCGAACGTCGCACGCACGCGCAACCGCCCCGTGCAGAACAAGTGGATCGGCCAGAAGCTGATCGAACCCGATGTGGATCTCGCCATGATGGCGCGCTCGCAGGGAGCGGCGGGCATCGGTCCGGTCAGCGAGGCAACAGACCTCGGCCCGGCCATCGAGCAGGGCCTGCAGGCGGTGCGCCGGGGCCGGGTGTGTGTAATCGACGTGCGCGTCGCGCCGGGCTACGAATAGACGACCGCAGCGAAGGCAGTCACAGGCGTTCCAGGATGGCCGCTATGCCCTGGCCGCCGCCGATGCACATGGTGACCAGGGCATAGCGCTTGCGCAGGCGTTGCAGCTCGTAGAGCGCTTTGACGGTCAGAATGCATCCTGTCGCGCCGATCGGGTGGCCGAGCGCCACCGCCCCGCCATTGGCGTTCACGCGCGCAGGGTCCAGGCCCAGGTCGCGGGTGACGGCCATCGCCTGGACCGCAAAGGCTTCATTGGACTCGATGACGTCCATGTCCGCGGGCTTCAGGCCTGCTTTTTCGAACACGCGCCGGACGGCCGGAATGGGCCCGAGCCCCATGAGCTGAGGTTCTACGCCCGCGTGTGCGTAAGCCACCAGCCGCGCGAGCGGCTTCAGCCCCTGCTTCTGGGCGGCGGCGCGTTCCATGAGCACCACGGCGGCGGCCGCGTCGTTGATCCCTGAAGCGTTGCCCGCGGTCACCGTCCCGTCCTTCTTGAACGCAGGCTTGAGCTTGCGCATATCCTCGATCGTGGTGCCGTGGCGGATATGCTCGTCGGCGTCGAACAGCCCCGGCCCGTTTTTGGTCTTGACGTGCACAGGAAGGATCTGGTCGCGGAAGCGGCCCGCGTGCTGCGCCGCCGACGCGCGCGCATGGCTCTGGACGGCGTAGGCGTCCTGTTCTTCCCGGCCGATGCCGTACCGGGCCGCGATGTTCTCGGCGGTGACGCCCATGTGGCCGTGGCCGAAGGGATCTTGCAATGCCGCGGTCATGGCGTCCACCGCCTGCGCATCGCCCATGCGCTGCCCCCATCTCGCGGAGGGGAGGAAGTACGCGGAGCGGCTCATGCTTTCGGCGCCGCCCGCCACAGCCACGTCGCAATCGCCCAGCAGGATGTACTGGGACGCGGAGACGATCGCCTGCAGTCCGCTGCCGCACAGCCGGTTCACCGTCAGGCACGGCGTGCCGACGGGGAGCCCCGCCTCCAGCGCCGCGACGCGGGCCATGTACATGTCCTTCGCTTCGCCGTGAATGATGTTGCCGAACACGACGTGTCCCACGCTCGCCGGCTCTACTGCTGCGCGCTTCACGGCCTCGCCCGCGCACAGCGATGCCAGCCGGGTCGCCGGAATGTCCTTCAACGATCCGCCGTACGTACCGATGGCGGTGCGCACACCGCTCAATATCACCACTTCACGATCTGCCATGACGAGCGCCTGCCTTTCGGGTTCGAGTTTCGAGGGTGCCCCACAAGTCGTGCGTTCCGGCGCGCGTCACTCTCACCTGCGCCCAGTCGCCCGGCTTGAGTTTGCCCCCGTGGTCCATGTACACGCGCCCGTCGATTTCCGGCGCGTCCGCCGCCGAGCGGCCGATGGCCTGAACATCGGCGACCTCGTCCACCAGCACCTTCAGCGTCTTTCCCACGTTGCGCCGCAGCCGGCGTGCGCTGATCGTTTCCTGCAGCCGCATCAAGCGAGCGCGCCTTTCTTCGCTCACCTCCTCGGGCACCGGATCGGGCAAGGCGTTGGCGGCCGCTCCGCCTACGGGCGAGTACGCGAAGCACCCCACCCGGTCGAGCTTGGCCTCGGCCAGGAACGCGAGCAGATCGGCGAACTCGCCTTCGGTCTCGCCGGGGAATCCGGTGATGAACGTGCTGCGCAGCGTGATCTCGGGACAGATCCGGCGCCACGCGCGGATGCGTTCCAGATTGTTTTCGGCGTTGGCCGGGCGCTTCATCAGTTTCAGGATGCGTGGACTCGCATGCTGAAGCGGCACGTCGAGATAGGGGACGATCCTGCCCTCGGCCATGAGCGGGATCACCTCGTCCACGTGCGGGTACGGGTAGACGTAATGCAGCCGCACCCACACCCCGAGCTCGCCCAGGGCCCGGGCGAGCTCGACCATGCTGGTCTTGAGCGGGCGACCGCCCCAGAAGCCCGTGCGGTACCTGATATCGACGCCGTAGGCGCTGGTGTCCTGCGCGATGACCACCAGCTCTTTCACCCCTGCCCTGACCAGGGCTTGCGCCTCGAGCATGACTTCGCCCACCGGGCGGCTGACGAGCTCGCCGCGCAGAGACGGGATGATGCAGAACGTGCAGCGATGGTTGCAGCCTTCGGAGATCTTGAGATAGGCATAGTGCCTGGGCGTCAGCTTGATGCCCTGGGCAGGCACGAGGCTCAAGAACGGGTCCGCCGTTTCTTCGAGCGGTCGGGGCAGATGCGCGTGAACCGCCTGCATGACCTCGTCCACGGCGTGCGGCCCGGTCACCGCGAGCACCCGGGGATGGGCCTGCCGCACGAGGTTCTCTTTCGCTCCCAGGCAGCCCGTCACGATCACCCTGCCGTTCTCGGCGAGCGCTTCGCCGATCGCCTCGAGCGACTCCTCCACCGCGCTATCGATAAAGCCGCAGGTGTTCACGATGACGAGCTCGGCGTCCTCGTAACGGTTGACCGTGGCGTAGCCTTCGGTTCGGAGCTGCGTCAATATGCGCTCGGAGTCGACCAGTGCCTTGGGACAGCCGAGCGACACGAACCCCACGGCGGGAACCGCGTTCGCGCGCGGCAGGGGTTCAGGTTTTCTTTTCGCCTTCAGGGGGATCCGACGCCGGAGGCGTGTCCTGCTGCTGGGGAAAGCCCTGGAAGCCGAAGCCCGAGAACATGTTGCGCGTCTGGTTCTGCAGCTGCTGCTGCATCTGCAGGAACATGTTGCGGCTCTGGTCCATGTAGGCGGACATGAGGCCCTGCATCGCGGGGCCCTGGAAGCTCATGAACTGGTTCCACAGGTCCTGGCTCGCCTTGGCATTGGTGCCGTACAGGGCCTGCGATTGTTCCTGGATGCGTTTTTGCAGCTCGTTGAACAGGGTGACGTTGCGCTCCAGGTAAGAGCCCATCATGCCCTGCATGGCGTTGCCATAAAAGCGGATGAACTGGGTGAGCACGTCGCAGCTGAACATCGGGTGACCGCCGGACTCCTCTTCCAGGATGATCTGGAGCAGGATGGACCGCGTCAGGTCGTCGCTCGACTTGGCATCTACGACCTTGAACTCCTGCTGCTTCAGCACGAGCTCCTTCACGTCCGCGAGCGTGATGTAGACGCTGGTCTTCGTGTCGTACAGCCGCCGGTTGGGATATTTCTTTATGAGACGCACCGATTCGGCCATTTGACTCGCTCCAGTGCTACTGCATGTGCTGGCCGCCGTTGATGGCGATATTGGCGCCATTGACGAACGCGGCCTCTTCGGAACACAGATAGATGATCAGTCCCGCCACTTCCTCGGGCTTCCCCAGCCGGCCCACCGGTATCTGGGGAATGATCTTGCTCTCCAGGATGTCCGCCGGAATGGCGGTGACCATCTTGGTGCCGATGTAGCCCGGGGAAATGGTATTGACCGTCACCCCCTTGCGGGCGACTTCCAGAGCCAGCGATTTGGTGAATCCATGCATGCCCGCCTTGGCCGCCGCGTAGTTCGTCTGCCCGAAGGCGCCCTTGGACCCGTTCACCGAGGAAACGTTGATGATCCTTCCCCAATTGCGGTCCACCATGCCGTCGCACACCTGCTTGGTCATGTTGAACACCGAGTCGAGGTTGGTGCGCATCACGACGTCCCAGTCGGCCTTGGCCATTTTCCGGAAAGTCATGTCGCGCGTGATCCCGGCATTGTTCACCAGGATGTCGACCGGACCCACGGTTTTCAGCACCTGTTCCACGCACGCCCTGCAATCATCGTAATCCGACACGTCGCAGGGGTACGCCTTGAAATCGTAACCCATGGATTTCATGGTACCCAGCCACTTTTCGGCATTCTTGTTGGTGCGTGAATGGGTTACCACGACGCGGTATCCGGAGTCGGCCATCTTGGTGCTGATGACCTCTCCCAGCCCTCCCATGCCGCCGGTGATCAGTGCGACACGCTGAGTCATTCGCTGCTCCTTCGGGGATCGTTTCGAGAATCGAGCGCCCAATTATCGCACTCCCGCCCCGCGCACGGGGTGCCACCGTGCGCGCGCTGCCGCGCTGCAGGCCGGGATGCGACGCAAAGCACCTCAGTACATGTGCATTCCGCCGTTGATGGAGATGTTCGCCCCGGTGATGTACGCCGCCTCGTCGGACACCAGGTAGGCGATCAGGCCAGCAATCTCGGCGGGTTTCGCCAGCCTTCCCATCGGAATGGTATCGACGATCGCCCTCAGCACGTCCGGCCGGATGGCCCGCACCAGGCTCGTTTCGACGTATCCCGGCGAGACGGTATTGACCGTCACACCCTTCTTCACCACTTCCTGGGCGAGCGCCTTGGTGAAGCCATGCATGCCGGCCTTGGCTGCCGAGTAGTTCGCCTGGCCGAACTGTCCCTTGATGGCGTTGACCGACGAGATGTTGACGATGCGTCCCCAGCCGCGCTGCGTCATGCCGTCGACCACTGGCCGCGTCACGTTGAACACGCTGTTCAGGTTGGTATTGATGACCGCGTACCAGTCCGCCGGCATCATCTTCTTGAAAATCGCATCGCGCGTGATGCCGGCGTTGTTGATCAGGATGTCCACGGAGCCGATGGAAGAGGAAATGCCCTCGAACATGCGCACGCACGAGTCGTAGTCCTCCACATTGCCCTCGGCCGCTTCGACCTGGAACCCCTCCGAGCGCATCGAGGCGAGCCATTCGTCCTTCTTTCCATACTGGGGCAGGCAGCCGGCGACAACCCGTATGCCGCTGGCCGCCAGCCTGCGGCAGACGGCAGTTCCGATGCCTCCCATGCCGCCGGAGATGAAGGCGACCCTCTGCCTCACTTGGGGTTCCGATTCTTGCGTAGGCATCGTGCCCTCCTGAACGGCGTTTCTTGGCAATGCGGCAGTCATGAATGCTTTCCTTGCGGGGTAAGTACGGGTGCTTGGGCCATTGCCATTGTTCTTTCTATCGCTCCACCGCCAGCGCGACGCCCATGCCGCCCCCGATGCACAGCGACGCCAGCCCCTTCTTTGCATCCCGGCGGATCATTTCGTAAAGCAGCGTCACCAGCACCCGGCAGCCCGAGGCGCCGATCGGATGGCCGAGCGCAATCGCCCCGCCGTTGACGTTGACGCGCGAGACATCCCAGCCCATTTCCCGGTTGACGGCTATGGCCTGAGCGGCGAACGCCTCGTTGATTTCCATGAGGTCCAGATCGGAGGCTTTCCACCCGGCCCGGGCGAGGCACCGCTTCGAAGCAGGCACCGGGCCCATCCCCATGAGCGCCGGGTCAACGCCTCCCGAAGCATACGCACGCACTTTCGCGAGCGGCTTCAGACCGAGCTCGGCGGCCTTGCGGTCGGACATCATGATCACGGCCGCCGCTCCGTCGTTGATTCCCGAGGCGTTGCCCGCCGTCACCGTTCCGTTCTTGTCGAAGGCCGGCTTCAACGTGCTCAGCGCTTCGACGCTCGTGCCATGCCTGGGATACTCGTCGGCGTCGAATTTCAGGGCTGCGCCCTTGCGCTGGGGAATCTCGATGGGGATGATTTCGTCCTTGAAGCGGCCCGCTTTCTGCGCAGCCTCTGCTTTCTGCTGGGAGGCCGCGGCGAATTCGTCCTGGGCCGCGCGCGAGACGTCGTGCTTCTTGGCCACGTTCTCGGCCGTCACTCCCATGTGGTACTGGTTGAAGATGTCCCACAGGCCATCGAGTATCATCGAATCCACGAGCTTCGCATCCCCCATGCGGAAGCCTTCGCGGGATCCCAGCATGACGTGAGGCGAAAGGCTCATGTTTTCCTGCCCGCCGGCCACGACGATCTCGGCATCCCCGGTCAGTATCGCCTGCGCGGCGAGGTGCGTCGCCTTGAGACCCGAGCCGCATACTTTGTTGATGGTCATGGCGGGCACCGAAGGCGGCAGGCCCGACCGGATCGCGGCCTGGCGCGCGCCGTTCATGCCGATGCCGGCAGTCAGGATCTGACCCATGATCACCTCCGAGACCTGCTCGGGCTGGATCCCGCTCCTTGCGAGCAGGGTCTTGATCACGTGCGCACCCAGGTCCGAAGCGGGAATCTTCGCGAGCGTCCCTCCGAACTTACCGATGGCGGTGCGGCCCGCCGCAACAATCACAACGTCAGTCATGGCTAATCTCCTGTTATGGTGGTATTCAACTGGCCCGCATCTTTACGTAGCGGCCGGGCGCAGGCTCCAGCGGCCGATAGCGTACGTTGCCCAGGCGCTTGCGCGCTCTCGCTTTTCCTCCGCCGTGCCGCGCCAGCCACCCGGCCCAGTCGTTCCACCAGCTGCCGGCCTGCTCGTTCGCTTCGGCGAGCCACCGGTCGGGCTCGTCCGCGGTGCGCGAGTTGACCCAGAAGCTGCGGCGATTCTTCCACGCGGGGTTGATGACGCCCGCGATATGGCCGCTCGCTCCCAGCACGAAGCGTTTTTCGCCGCCCAGCAGCTGCACCGAGCGGTACGCGCTCTTCCACGGAACGATGTGGTCCTCGCGCGTGGCGAGGACATAGGCCGGGATGCGCACCCGGCTCAGGTCGACAGGGGTTCCGAGCATGCTGAGACGCCCGGGCTCCTTCAACGCGTTCTCCATGTACATGCGGCGGATGTAGTAGCAGTACATCGGCCCGGGCAGGTTGGTGGAATCGGCGTTCCAGTGAAGCAGGTCGAACGCCGGGGGAGTGCGGCCTTTCAGGTAGTTGTTGACCACGTAGGGCCAGACCAGGTCGTTGGCGCGCAATGCGGAAAACGCCGTGGCGAGGTCCCGGCCGGGCATGATTCCGCCGGCGCCGATGGCCGCCTCGCGCGCCGCGATGCTTGTTTCGTCGATGAACACCGCAATCTCGCCCGCGTCCGCGAAATCGAGCATCGAAGCAAGCAGCGTGACACTGCACACCCGCTCGTCGCCACGCGCGGCCAGCACGGCGAGCGCCGCACCGACCATCGTGCCTCCGACGCAAAAGCCCAGGACGTTCACTTCTTCCCTGGCGGCGATGTCGGAAGCGACGTCGATCGCTTTCAGCACGCCGAGCTCCAGGTAATCGTCCCAGCGAAAGCGGGCCGTTTCGGGCGTGATGTTGCGCCAGGACACCATGAACACCTGCTGTCCCTGCTCCAACGCGTGGCGCACCAGCGAGTTTTCCGGCTGCAGGTCCAGTACGTAGTACTTGTTGATGCAGGGAGGCACCATCACCAGGGGCCGCGCGTGCACCGATCGGGTCACGGGGGCGTACTGGATGAGCTGCATCAGCTCGTTTTCGAACACCACCTCGCCCTGGGTAACGGCGATATTGCGGCCCAATTCAAAGGCCGATTCATCGGTGGTCGAAATGCGGCCCTTGCGCACGTCCTCGAGAAGGTTGCGGATACCGCGCGACAGGCTCTCGCCTTTGGTCTGGAGGGCCAGCGTCAACGCCTCGGGATTGGTGGCCGCATAGTTTGCGGGGCTCATCGCGTCGATCAGCTGCCGGGCCACGAAACGCAGGCGCTGCTTCGCCCGCGGCTCGAGCTCCAGCGCTTCGACCAGCTCGGCCAGGAACTCGGAATTGACCACATACGCCTGGCGCAGGTAATCGTAGTAGGGGCTGGAATTCCATTCAGCCCCGGAAAAGCGCCGGTCCGTCACGTGCCGATGCCCGGGCTGCGCCGCCGGCCGGCCCTGTCCCACGATGGATTGCCACGCCGCCATGTGGCGGCGGTAGAAATCCGCCTGGAGCTGGCCTACGCGCGACGATGCAATGCCCGCCGCCGGCCACTGGCGGACGACGTCGGGCCCGGCCTGTGCGGCGAGGACCTTCAGCACGTTTTCGAGCGCAGCCTGCTGAGCCTTTGCGAGCGGGGTAGTGGCGCTCCAGTCGGGGTGGATCACGCGGTGCGGCTTCAGTGCGTTGCAATAAAAGTGCCGAATTATTGCGCCGCACAACAAGCGGTGTCAAGCGATAATACACCAGATTCAAAGACGTTAAATAATATACCAATCAATGTATTGTGTAATTGTCTTAAAGTGACGTTTCCCATCAGCTCGACGCAGCGGTCGGGCCCGGCGGAACGGCCTGCCGCGACGCGGGGCAATCGGGGCGCTCGCAAAGGGCAGCGCCTGTCGGCCCTTCAGAGCTCCCGGCCGGCCTCGTGGGCGGTCTTGCGGATAGGCGCAAGGAGATACTCGATCACCGTGCGCGTCCCGAGATGCACTTCGGCGACGACCTGCATCCCCGGCGCGAGCCGGTGCTCGCCGGCGCCGTTCTTCAGCGCCGGCCCGTCCAGCGCGATCAGCATGCGGTAGCCCGTGGACGGCATCACGTGTTCGCTCGCGCTGCGCCGGCGTTCCAGGTGCGTCGCCTGAGGCAGCTCGCTCGCATCCGGACTCAAATGCACCACGCGGCCGTCCAGCATGCCGAACCGCTGGAAGGGATAGGCGGCGAATTTCAACCGCGCCCGCTGGCCTTCGGCGATGAAGCCCACGTCCTGATGCGTCACCCAGACTTCGGCGTGCAGCGGCTCATCGCGGGGCACCACGGTCATCAGCACCGTGCCCGCCGCCACCACGCTGCCGATGGTGCGCGTGGCAAGATCCTTCACCGTCCCCTGCTGCGGTGCCTTCAGCTCCAGCAGCGCCTGCCGGTGCGCGAGCTTGTCCCAGTCCTGCTCCAGCCGATGGACGGACGCCTCCGTGTCCACCCGCTCGTTGTGCAGCGCCTCCCGGTAGGACGACTGGACCTGCGCGATGCGCCGTTGCGCCTGCACGATGGTCGCCTTGAAGCTCGCAATGTTGAACTGCTGGGCCGCCAGGTCCTGTTCCTGCTGGATTCGCTCCCGTTGCCTGTCGAGCAGCATGAGCTTGCCCGCGAACCCGTCGCGGGTGAGCTGATCGATCGCCTGCTCCTGCTGGCGATAGATGGGAAGGGTCCGGCGAAGCTTGGTTTCGATTTCGAGCGCGCTTTTCAGATCCTGCTCGGCCTTGGCGACGATGGCGCGCTCCGCCGCGACGTGGTCCAGGTGCGACTGCCTCCGCGCATGGTACTGGGCCTGCACCTGGCCGAACTGCACGCCGTCGTCCTCGCTGCGACGCGCAAGGGGCGTTCCCGTAAGCTCCGCCTGGATGCGCCGTAGCTGCAATTGCCGCAGCCTGATCTCGTTGCCGAGCTGTCGCCGGTCGGCTTCGGATAAACGCGTGTCCATGCGCGCGAGGACCTGCCCCGCTGCCACGGCCTGGCCTTCCCGGACCAGGATTTCGCGCACGATGCCGGTCTCCGCGGGCTGCACGATCTGCAGGCTGCTGCGCGTCACCAGGCGGCCCTGGGCACTCGCGATGACATCGAGCTCGGCCACGAATGTCCAGCCCGCCAGGAGCGAGAATCCCCCTATCGCGATCCACAACGTCCAGCTCGCGTGCCGCGGTGCCGGGGCGGCAATCCAGTCCATGACGCTCTGCTGGTCTTCGGCGGACACGGGGCCTATGCCTTCCCTGGATTGCCGATGACCACATGCTGGTCCGCCTGCAGCCCGGGTGGAATCGCATGCGCTATGACGAGCGTGGTCACGCGGCCGCGGAGCTGATTGATGGTCCTGACGACGCCCGCAGCCGCAGCGGCATCCAGCTGGCTGGTCGCTTCGTCGAACAAGAGCATCTTCGGTCGCTTCAGCAAAGCGCGCGCAACGGCAATACGCTGCTTCTGGCCTCCGGAGAGCCCGCTGCCATGCTCGCCGATGGCGCTCTGGTAGCCCTCGGGCAGGCCTTGGATGTCATCGTGTATTCCGGCCAGCGTGCAGGCTTGCACGATTTCGTGGAAATCGGCGTGCGGGTTCGCGAGCAGGAGGTTCTCGTAGACAGTGCCCGAAAACAGAACGGTCTCCTGGGGAACGACACCCATCGCCGAGCGCAGCTCGTTCACGCTCAGGGCGCGCAAGTCGTGGCCATTGAGCCGTATGCGACCGCGTTCCGGGCTGTAAAGGCCCTGCAGCAGCTTTGCCAGCGTCGTTTTGCCGGCACCCGAAGGACCGGTCAGCACCACGCACTGTCCGGGTTCGGCGACGAAGGTCAGTCCTGCAAAGAGCTCCTGCAAGCGCTCCGTATGGCGGAAATGCAAGCCCTCGACTTCGATCCGGGCCTTTTCAGCGGGCGCGCGCTCTGCGCGGATGGACACGGGCTCGCCCGGCGCATCCATCAGGTCCGCCAGCCGCTTCACGGCGATCGCTGCCTGCTGGAATTCCTGCCAGAGTCCGGAAAGCCTCAAGAGCGGGTGTGCGAGCCTAGCGGTAAACATCTGGAAAGCGACCAGCATGCCGACGGTGAATCCCTCGTTTCTCATGACTTCCCAGGCGCCGAGACTCAGCACGCCAAGCGCAACCGTCTGCTCCAGCGCATTCATCGCGACGTTATAGCCGTTGTGCACCTGGCGCGTGCGCACAGCCGCCGTAAGATGGTCCGACAGGAAATTCGAGTAGCGCCGCTTGAGCTGTGGTTCCATCTGGAGCGATTTGACCGTCTCCATGCCGACGACGTATTCGGTCAGAAACGCCTGATTGCGCGCCCCGACGAGGAACTGCTGATCGACGCGCCGCCTGATCACGGGCGCCACCATGACGCTCAGCAGCGCCATGACGAGAAGCAGCACCAGGGCGGCGAGCGTCAGATCGACGCTGTAGTACGCCATGGCGGCCAGGAACACCGCGACGAACGGCAAGTCGAGCAGCAGCGTGACGCCCGCTCCCGTCAGGAACTGGCGGATCGTCTCGATGCCTTGCAGGCGTGCAACCAGGGTGCCGGTCGGCCGCGTCTCGAAATAGCGCGCCGGCAGGGCAAGCAGATGTTCGAAGACGCGGTTTCCGAGCACCGCGTCGATGCGGCTCCCGGTGTGCAGCAGCAGGTGCTGGCGCGCCCAGCTCATGGCAGCCGTGAACGTGATGAAGATGGCAAGCGCGACCGCGATCGCCAGCAGCGTATTGACCGTCCGGTGCGCAATGACCTTGTCGATGACCACCTGCGTGAGCAGCGGGGTCATCAGCGCAACCAGCTGGAGCATGAGCGAAGCCAGCCCGATGTCGCGCCAGATGGCCCTGTGGCGCAGCAACTCGGGGACGAACCAGCCGAACCCGAAGCGCGGCCGTTCTGGGGTACCGACTTCCGCCGGCGCAGGCTGGAAGTGGATGGCATCGCCGGAAAAGCGCCTCCTGAACGCGTCCAGCGAAAGACCGGCGTTGCTTGCAGCGCGCGGCTCCATTACCTCGAAGCCCCCTTGGTCGACGCGCAGCAGCAGGCCGAGTCCTCCGGCAGCGGTCGATCTGGACTGTTCCGAGTTGCCCGCTTGCGCGAGCGTCACCAGGCAGGGAAGCGTCGAGCGCGACAGCCGACGAGCATCGGTTCGTACTTTTCTCGTCCTGAAGCCCAGTGCGCGGGCGGCCTCAAGCAGCAGGGCATGACTGTAAGGCGGCGGAAATTGCTGCAGCACCCGCGCCGGGTCGAACGCCACCCTGTGCACCCGGCACATGGCGCCCAGCGCCCAGACAAAATCGTCCCGCTCTATAGCCGATGAAACAGACACCATCGCGCCCCTCCCTCGATGAGAAGCGGACTGCCTGACTGCGACCCGGTGAGTTCTTATGCAGGCCGGGGCGGCTATTGTCCGGGCGGAAGCGCGTCCAGGTCAAATCGGGCGCGGTGCCGGGGATCCGGAGGTTCAGAGCTTCACGCACAGCCGAGACTTCCAGGACTACTTCTCCTTCTTCTCCTCTTCCTCGATTCTCATCAACGCCCGAAGTCCCGCGCCCAAGGTGGGCCAACCGCCCGGCACGATGGTTGCCTCCATCGCTTCGAGCGCCTCCTGCTTCGTGGCCCCCAGCTTCAACGCTCGCTTCAAGTGTTCATAAACGGCAGGGTCGAACCCTCTGAAGGCCAGTATGCCTGCGGCAACAAGTTCCCTGTATTTTGCGGGAAACGCCTTGCCGTCAGAGAGGGAAGCGCTATAGAGCTTGTCGTAGGCCTCCAGGAAATCGATATCCTTGGTCGCCGCATATGCCAGCGAGGCGGGCAGATAGCCCCGTTCTTTCCTCATTGCCTCGAGGTAGTCACGTACCCTCTTGTCCTCTTCTTCGTTCGCCATATCAAACTCCTTTATTTCGATGCCTGGCGGCTGTCAACGATCATTGCTGAGAGGGCAGACGGGCCACCCACTTGTATATGTTCTTGGAATTCTTCCAGAAGAATTTCCGGGATGCCTCTTCGCCCTTCTCGGAGAAATATCGCCGCACGATGCGAACGCCATGGCCGATGAAGTCTCCGGCATGCTCGCAGACCGGCCAGTCGCTGCCGTAAAAGAGGCGGTCTTCTCCGAAAATGTTCCACAAGGCGTCGAGGGTCGGGCGATAGAAGCTGAAAGCTTCCGTCGCCCGTTCGCCGTCACCCCGCGTCGTCGCCCGCTCCATCAACCCGGAGACCTTGATATGAATATGCGGGTATTTCGCCATCCTTCTGAACGTCGCCTCCCAATCCTTGTTTATTGCGCCTCCGTCTATCGGCATACCTCCGATATGCTCAACGACCATCCGAAGCTCGGGAACACGTTCTGCTATGGTGAACATGGCTTCCAGGCTCTTCTGGGTTCCCGTGTAAAGGGCCTGCATAGCCTTTGGTCCCCCAAAAAAACCCGGACAGACTCGCAGCAGATCGAGCTGCAGGTCTTTTGCTGCCAGCTTCTCCAGATTGGAAAGGAAGTCATCCTTTTCGACGTCCTCGATGTCCCGTCCGATGTAGCAAATACCGCGAAAAAGCGGATTCGCCGAAAGCCTTTGGAGCTCGGCCCCGAAGCCCGGTCCCCGCTTGATCGCTCCGCAGACACCGACGATGAGGGGTTCTCGGGCGGCCAGAGCCAACGCTTCCTCATTTTCCGCCAGGCGAAGGATCGTCCCCGTGATCCCTTCCGGCGCCGCGAAAACCCTGTAGTCGTCGGGAGCCTTACCCCTCGGGATTTCGATGTTCCAGAAATGTTGATGCGTATCGATGATCACTCTTGAATCTCCTGGTTATTATGTCCTGGCTCCTCAGGCGTACGAATGCGACGGTCTGCTAGACGGCGCATATGGAGACAAACTTCTTGACCGACTCCGCGCCCGCAACGAGGGCTTCGCCGCGTCTGTCGCATGCGCGGGCGCGCCGCGAATTCTCCTTGAGGCATTCCGCCCCCAGGTTATTGAGGCGGAATGCGCGCGTCCTTCACGAGCTTGGCGTATTTCGCAATGTCGCTCTTCAGCACCCCCGCCAAATGCTCAGGGGTGGAACCCACGCCTTCGATGCCGGCCGGAAGCAGCTTTTCCGTGACGAATTGAGGGTCCCGGGCAACACGGTTGAGCTCGGTATTCAGCCGGTTGACGATGGGGCGGGGCGTCCCGGCGGGTGCAAAGATGCCGAACCAGGAGTCGAGCGCGAACCCTTTGAGACCGGACTCGGAAATGGTCGGCACATCGGGAAGCATCCGGAAGCGCGTCGAGCCCACCATACCAAGCATGCGAAGCTTTCCGCTGCGGATATGAGGCAAGAGTGGAGTGAGCGGGCCGAATGTCGAATAGAGTTCGCCGCTCAGCAAGGCCTGGACCACCGGGCTCGCGCCTTTGTAAGGCACGTGAAGAATGTCCACACCCGCCATGGATTTCATCAGTTCGCCCGCAAAGTGAAGGGGCGAGCCGATCCCTGAGCTGCCGAATGTAATAGCGCCCGGCTTCGCCTTCGCGTAAGCGATATATTCCTGAACGTTCCTGATCGGCGAATCCGATCGGACGGCAAGAACAAAAAACGATACCGCGACGAGGCTGATCGGCTCGAACGACTTGACCGGATCGAACGGCAACTTCGCCATCACGTTCGGCATGATGGCGTGCGTCGATGCGGACATCACTATGGTGTGGCCGTCGGGTGCCTGCCTCGCAGTGTGGTCGAGCCCGACCACGAGAGCCGCTCCCGCCCGGTTTTCCACGATCACCGGCTGGCCAATGGAAGACTGCAGCCGCTCTCCGAATGCTCTTGTGACGTAATCGAATGTGCCGGCCGGCGGCTGGGGCGATATGAAGCGAATGGGCTTCGAAGGATAGCTCTGAGCGAAAACCGCGCCTGCCGATACAGCCATCGCAGCTGCCGTCAAGGCAATTGCAATGGCATTGCAGCCAATGCGTCGCATGTGCATTTCCCCTACGAAAAAGTGACCCTCATTGTTGCGCTCGATATTATCATTGTTCCTCGTCGCCTGAAAAAAGGGCGACGCAAATCTTTTCGACGTTTGGCTGTTGCGCGACCGAGTTTCAATCGGCAGGGATCCAATCGGGGAAGGAGATTCAAATGAAGTCAATGAGCGTTCGATTTATGCTCGTGCTGCTCGGCGGTTTGTGGGTTTCGTCTGCAACACCGCAGGCCTTTCCGAGCAAACCGATTCGTATCATCATTCCATACGGGCCAGGCGGGACCACCGATGCGATTGCGCGAGCCGTCGGTCCGCTGATCACCGATTCGACCGGCCAGCCCGTCCTCGTCGAATACCGACCGGGTGCAGGCACAGTGGTAGGGATGAGGGCGTGCGCCAAAGCGGCTCCTGACGGGCACACGGTATGCATCACGGTTCCGGACAGCCTCACCTTGAACCCCCACCTTTTCACTGACCTGCTCTACGATCCGGATACCGACTTCACTCCCATAACGAACCTGGCCTTCACCAGCAATCTTCTGGTCGCCAGCGCCAGAGTGCCGTTCAACAACTTCAAGGAGATGGTCGCCCACGCGAAGGCGAAGCCGGGCTCCCTGAACTGGGGAACATGGGGCGCGGCAACGCTTCCGGATATCTACCTCAGGTGGGTGCGGCAAATGGCCGGTGTCGATATAGCCGCCGTTCCGTACAAAGGGCTTGCTCCGGTCGTCGCCGCGCTTTATTCCGGAGAAGTGGATATCACCTACATCGGATTCGGAACCGCATTACCGCAGATCAAGGCGGGAAAACTCAAGCCGCTGGCAACCGTCGGCAACACTCGCTCGACACATATGCCGGAGTTGCCGACATTGGCGGAGGAAGGCGGCGATCCCAACTTGAGAAGTTACTTCGGTGTTTTCGCTCCTGCAAAGTTGGCACCGGCCGTTGTTGAGCGGCTCAACAAGGAGTTTGCGAGTGCGATCCGATCGCCGCGCCTGCAGGACTTTCGCCGTTCCTACACGCTCGAGGCCGTGGGCAACTCGTCCGCTGAATTCACACAGTTCACGAAGGCGGACAGAGCGAATGCGGGAAAGCTCTTAAGGTCGATGGGCATAAAGCCGGCCAGTGTCCCGTTCTGATTGTTCATCATCCTGCGGTATTGACGACGATGAACGGGAAGGCGTCATGACGCCGGCGCTCCAATGGCGGGATCAATCGTGCAAGATCCGATGAGCTGAGATGAACCGATATATCGGTCAACCCGTCAGGCGAGTCGAGGACTTGCGGTTCCTTCAGGGCCAAGGGACGTATACCGACGATATCGTGCTGCCAGGACAGGTCTACTGTGCCTTCCTCCGTTCGCCCCACGCCCATGCAAGAATCATTGCCATCGATGCGGCCCCGGCCTTGCAGGCGCCAGGGGTCATCACTGTCCTGACCGGCGCCGATTACCTGGCCGACGGGCTGGACGGTGTCCGGCACATGCCCAACCCGGCCGATCCCGTCGATATCTCGCTGCGGGCATTTATCGCCCTCCCCGGTCAATCCATCGTCGATCTGCCGCATTGGCCCCTTGCGATAAAGCGGGTGAGGCATGTGGGGGAGCCGGTGGCCGCCGTCATCGCCACAACGGCTGCGGCCGCGCGCGACGCAGCGGAGCTCGTCGAAGTCGAGTACGAGGAGCTGCCGGCCGTAGTGTCCCCCGTCGAAGCCGTGGCGGAGAGAGCCCCGCAGCTTTGGGAAGAGGCGCCGCGAAACCTGTGCTTTTCACTGAGCTACGGCGATGCCGAGGCTGCCTCGCGCGCCATCGAGCACGCTCCGCACGTCATCCGGCACGAGTTCGTCCACAATCGTGTCGCGAGCTGCCATCTGGAGCCGCGGGCAGCGCTCGGCAATTACGATCCGGACAGCGGCCTTCACACGCTCATTTCGGGCAACCAGGGGGTCTTCCAGCAGAAGATGACGCTTGCTGCCGCGCTCAAGGTGCCGCCTGAGCGAGTACGCGTCATGTGCCCGGATGTCGGCGGTGCGTTTGGAACGAGAACGAACGTCTATCCCGAACAGGTAGCCGTCCTGTGGGCTGCGAAGCGTCTCGGCAGGCCGGTGAAGTGGGCGGCCGATCGCAGCGAAGCGTTCCAATCCGACTACCAGGGCCGCGACTGTGTCGTGCGCGCCGCGCTGGCCCTGAACCACGACGGCGTCATCGAGGCCTACGAGCTCGAATGGTTCGGCAACATCGGATCGCGCACCGTCGCCTTTGTCGCGCTGGCCAACGGAAGAAGGATTCCAGCCAGTGTTTATCACGTGCCCGTTGCGCACGTGCGGTCTCATGCGGTGCTTACGAACACCGTTCCCACGGCGCCTTACCGTGGATCCGGTCGGCCGGAGGCGATTCACATGCTCGAGCGTTTGCTGGACATGGCTGCGGGACGAATGGGCATCGAACGCGCGGAAATACGCCGCCGCAATATCGTGCGCCGGGAAATGCTTCCCTATCGCAGCGTCATGGACATCGTTTATGACAGCGGCGACTTCCAGGGCTATATGGACAAGGTGCTTGCCGCCTCCGAATGGCAAGGCTTTCCGGCAAGAAAGGCCGAGGCGCGCGCCCGTGGCAGGCTTGCCGGCATCGGCCTGGCGAACCATATCTCCGGCCCGGTCGGCGCCCCGTTCGAGCGGACCACCGTAAGAGTCCTGGGGACCGGAAAGGTCGAAGTGACGCTCGGAACCCAATCGAGCGGGCAAGGTCACGAAACGAGCTTCGCGCAGATAATGGCGGACTCCCTCGGGGTCCCCTTCGAGTCCATCCACATACGATACGGTGATACCGACTTCGTGACGCTCGGCGGCGGCACCCATTCCGAGCGATCCCTGCGGATCTCGGGCACGTTGATAGTCAGGGCTTCCGCCGAAATCATGGAACGCGGTCGCGCGGCCGCCGCCTCGTTACTTGAAGCAGCCGCCCAGGACCTGGTGTACGAAGCGCCGTTCTATCGCATCAACGGGACCGACCGGATGATCGGTTTGTTCGAGGTCGCAGACGCCATCGAATCGGGAAAGTGCGGCGAGGAATTGAAAAGGTTGGAAGCGACGAGCGATTTCAAGGGCAGGATTCCCGCTTATCCGGCGGGTGCCGCAGTGTGCGAGCTCGAAATCGACCCCGCCACGGGAACGGTCGAGATTACGCGCTATACCACGGTCGACGACGCCGGCCGGCCGATCAACCCCATGCTCATTGCCGGACAGACGCACGGCGGAATCGCCCAGGGCGTGGGGCAGGCCCTGTTCGAGGGTATGGTCTTTGACAGTGATTCAGGGCAGGTGTTGACAGGCTCCTTCGCCGATTATTGTCTTTGCCGCGCGGACAGCCTGCCTTCGTTCTGCGTCGGACACGCCGAGGATCCGACCGACGGAAACCCTTTGCGCATAAAAGGAGGCGCCGAAGCCGGAATAATGCCGGCTACGGCGGCAGTCATAAATGCATTGTGCGACGCTCTGTCCGATGCGGGAGTGGAAGACGTTCCAATGCCTGCCACACCGGCCGTCGTATGGAAGGTGCTTTCGAAGATCAAAACTCCGGATGTTTATTGTCTTGGAGGGTGAGCCAGAAGAGCATCCTCGGACTCACAAGGAGGCGGCATCAGGCTGCAACACGTCGTCGCCGATGACCACTTTCGCTGCAGCCCGTTTGAAAGCTTCTGCAGGCGGCAGCGCCGCGTCCCAGTCTTTAGCCACCACGCGCATTCCGGTCACGCCCCCCGACTCGTCGGACGCAAGCCAGACGGCCGGCGGGACCATCACCGCGGGCCGAAGAAGCTTTGACCGATCGGGCCAGTCCTCGACCGGCATCATGGTCGTATCCGTCGCGCCCCCCGGGCACAGCGAATTCACCGTGATCCCGGCATCGGCCAGCTCCTTTGCCCATACGACGGTCATCGCCTCTGCCGCCGCCTTGCAGGGTCCGTAAGGACAGAAGCCTTCCCTGAGCATCGTGTCGTAGCTGGTCGTGACGTTGATGATGCGACCATGGCGCCGGCTTCGAAACAACGGCAATGCGGCCCGGGTCATCAGGAACATGCCGTTGATGTTCGTATCGACGATGCGACGCCAGGTATCAACGGGAACGTTGTAGAACTGCCGGTTGTTTGCCGTGCGCGGGCCTATCAGCTCCATTCCCACTCCGGCATTGTTGACGAGCGCATCGAGCCTGCCAAAGCGCTCGCGCGTTTCCTGAATCACTTCATCGCAGTCCTCGGGGATCGTGATGTCCCCGAGCAGTTGCAGCACTTCGCCCTTTTGCCCGGCAGCGGCGATCGTCCGTCCGACTTCGGCCAGTCTTTCTCTGGAACCCCGTGTCGCAGTCAGCACCACATGCGCGCGGGCTGCAGCGAATCCCTCGGCCATTGCGCGGCCGATACCGCGCGAGGCGCCCGTGACGAGGATCACCTTGTCCTGCAGGTCGACCATCCGGAGCTCCTATTGCGTGCCCCAGCAGCCCCTAATGGTGCTTCCAGGGTATGAGGATGCGTTCCAGGACGTTGAAAAGGATGGCGGAGGCGAAGCCCAGGAGCGCGCTCACGAGCAGCCCGACGTACATCCTCTCCACCTGGAACGTCTGCCAGGAGTTCCAGATCAGGTAGCCGATACCGCTCTTCGCCCCGACGAATTCCGCGGCCACTATCACGAGCAGGGCGATTCCCATGCCGAGCTTCAGGCCGGTCACGATCATCGGCAAGGCGCCGGGGAGCGCCACGTCGGTGAACATCATGAGATTGCTGGCGCGGTAATTCTTGCAGACGTCCAGGTAGATCTTGTCGATATTGCGCACCCCCGCCACGGTATTGATCAGCACGAGATAGATCACCGCGACCGCGATGATGGCGTACTTCGATTCCTCGCCGATGCCGAAGATCATCATGAACAAGGGCAGTATTGCGATCTTGGGAATCGGAAAGGTGGCGTCGACCAGCGGCTGGATAATGGCCCTGACGGGGCTGAACAGCCCCATTGCCAGACCGATCAGGATGCCCGGCACCGCGCCGACGACAAAACCCACGCCGATCCTCACCAGGCTGATCCATAGATTCGCCCACAGCTCGCCCGTCTGCAGCATGGTCCAGGCCGCGCGGAACACCTCGCTGGGCGCCGGGAAGAAACGGGTATCCATCCAGCCAAACAGGGCTGCGAGCTCCCAGATGGCCAGCAGGACGATCGGCGAGAGCACGGACAACAACCTTTCCACGTTGGCTCGATTCAGCCAACGTGCCCGCTTGACTGCATCCGGCGCGGCCTCGGCGGCGCTATGGGCCGTGCTCACGCAGCCTCCTCGTCCCGGAGCTCCCTGTCGGCCTCCGCGCGTTGCTCGGCTGAAGCGGCAGCCACCTCGTCGCGCAACTGTCCCCAGATACGCCCGAACATTTCACCATACTGTTCGCTGCTCTTCACCGCTTCCACCCGGCGCGGCCGGCCGAACACCGCTCGCACGTCGACGATCTCCTTGATGCGCCCCGGACGGGCGCTCATCACCATGATCCTGTCCGCGAGCACGATCGCCTCGTCGATGATGTGCGTCACGTAGAGCACGGTCTTGCGCGTTTCCTCCCAGATGCGAAGCAATTCCGCCTGCAGCAACAGCTTGTTCTGTTCGTCCAGCGCCGCGAACGGCTCGTCCATCAGGAGCATTTCCGGATCGTTGGCAAAAGCGCGCGCGATCGACACGCGCTGCTTCATGCCGCCGGAAAGCTGATGCGGCAGGGCGTCTTCGAATCCGCTCAGCCCGACCTTGGTTATGTACGGCTCGGCGATCTCGTAGCGCTTCTGTCTCGCGATCCCGCGCGCCTTCAGCCCGAACGCGACATTGTCGCGCACGTTCATCCAGGGAAAAATGCTCTGTTCCTGGAAAACCATGGCGTTCATGGCGCGGTCCGTCGCAGCCTCGCCGGGTTTCTCCTTCGCATCCTGCGCGAGCTCGATTTGCCCGGCGCTGTGTGTCTCCAGTCCGGCCAGGATCCGCAGCAGCGTGGTCTTGCCGCAGCCGCTTGGCCCGACGATGCAGAAGAATTCGCCGGGTTCGATATCGAGGTCGATGCCGCTGAGCGCTTCGAACGACCTGCCCTTCACTTCGAAACGTTTGCGCAGGCCGCGCAGCTGTATCTTGATGGTCATGTGCCGGGCTCCTGGCAGCTCTTTACGCCTGCGCCGGGCTGCAGGGCATGGGCATGGAAGGCGTCACGCGCCCAGAAACGACTCGATCGCGTCGCACACGGCATCGGGCGCGTCGAAGTGCGGCTGGTGACGCGCTCCCTGAACCACCAGGGTCTGCGCCTGCGCCATGTGGGAGGCCAGTTGCTGCTCCCATCCCTGCTCCAGCAACACATCGTCGCCGCCGGCTATCAAGAGCACGGGCACCCTGGTTTTCGCCAGGCTGTCGAAGAACGATTTGTTGTCCGAATCCTCGCGCGCCCTGGGGCCCGGCGCTCGCAGCCTCGGGGCCGACAGGTTCTCCCAGTGGCCGCGGATGAGCGATTTCCGGTAGCGCTCCTCGACCAGTTGCTCCATGACCGCGTCGCGCCGGCTGACCATCAATTCCACGATCCGCCGCATGGCCTGCTTGTCCGGCACGTAGTCCTTCAACGGGCCGTAGCTGTCCGATCGCATGTACGGCCCGCCGGTGCCGCCAATGCTGATCGCCTTGCGTATCGGCCACTCGCCGCGCATCGCGGCGAACAGCACGATGCTTCCACCGGCCGAATTGCCCATGACGTGCGCCTCCCGGATGCCGACGGCTCCCATCCAGTTGGCAATATGCTCTATCTTCTGGCTGCGCGCGCCCTGGCCGAAATCGTAGATCTTCTGCGTGCCTCCAAAGCCCATGAGATCCGGTGCATACACGTGATAACGCGAGGCGAGCCGCGGCAGGATCGAGCTCCACGTGGCCCAGCCGTCGGCGCCGAACCCGCCGTCGTGGATCAGCACGAAATTCTCGGCGGCGGGTGGACCGGCCTCCAGGTAGTGCGTGACCACGCCCTCGACCCGGAGGGTACGAGATTGCATTTCCATGCTTCGATCCGTCGTTTCAGTGACGGGCCACGCCGCTCAGCGCATGCGCGTCACGAACCGGCTGTCTGTCAGGCGCTCCGCCGGAAGCTGCCGGGGAATGCGGCCGCCGTCCGCCAGGAATTTCTGCTGGTCCAGGAGGTTGTCGACATCCAGCGCGAGATCGCGGGCAAAAACATACGGAACCGTTTTTGCCACGGTCTCGGCGGGGAGCATCGTATACTTGGACCAGATCTGCACGTTCTCCCGGGACATGATCGCCTGGGGCGACTGCAGCTCGTTCGCGGCGCGGCGCAGAGCGCGCAGAACAGCCTTCGCAACAGCCTCTTCCGCACCGGCCAGCAGGTTCTTGCCGAACATCACCGTGGTCACCACGATCCCGGGCGCCGGGTTGGGATCGAGGACCACACCGATGTTGCGCGCGCGCACCGCGGTAGCGATCGGCTCCGGCATGATCGCTCCGTCGACAGCGCCTTTCGCCAGCGCGATCGGCATGTCGGGAAAGGGTATCGTCACGATTTCCACGTCCTTGATGGAGAGGCCGTAGCGGCGCAGGCTTTGCGAAACCTGGTACTCGACGATCCCCCCCCGCGCATTCAGGGCTATCTTCCTTCCCTTCAGGTCGGCCATGGTCTTCACCGCACCGGAATCCGCCAGCGCCTTTCGGGCGAAGATCGGCGTCGGCGACAGGATGCCCCGCTCTTTCGGGGTATAGGACAGGCCTCCTACGATCCTGACATCGACGCCGCGATTTATGGCGTTGAAAAACGTGTCGCTGATGTTGCCGAAAGCGATGTCCATCTGACCGATGCCGAGAAACGCGACCACATCCGCCGCACTCTGCACGACCTGTATTTCCATGTCGATGTTTTCGGCCTGGAAGTAGCCCTTGTCGATCGCGAGAAACAGCGGGCTGAAGCTCAAGCTCACGACGTACGCGCCCCGCAACTTCCTCGCCTTGTCGGGGGGTGAGGCGGCTGCGGCGTGGGCGGAGAATGCCGCAATGAACAGGAAAGACAGCGCAGCTGCAAAGGAACGCAACATTGAGAGACTCCTCCCTTGAAAAGGACCCAGCACGGAATTCCTGCCTCGATTACGCAAACCGGCGCCGTTCACTCCACAAGATGCCGCAGAACGCCGCTGGTGTCTATTTCCTCCCGGATGATGCGCAGCTCTTGTTCGGTAGGTTCGGTCGTCGTTGGAACGCGCCCCTCGATCGCAAGCTCGAATCCGGTCTGCGCCTGAACCGCTTCCGCGGTCTGTCCGGGATGCACCGAGCGCAGCCGCATGCGCCGGTCCGGCGTCTGGAAATCCATCACCGCCAGCGGCGTCACTACGACCACCGGCCCCTCCGACCAGCGCGGCCGGTAGCGATCGATCGCGGCGTTTCGTGCGACGCCCGGGCCGCTGACGAAATCGACTTTCGGAACGAACAGTCTCGGGTTGTGGTGCTGCACGTACAGGATGACTCTGCGAAAGGAGCTCGTGAAAATGCTGCCCACCGTCCCCGGCCCGCGAACCACGGGTTTGGCATAGTCGCCGATGCAGACCATGTTGACGTTGCCGTACTGGTCGATCTGCATGCCGCCGAGAAAGCCCACCGTGAACTCGCCGCTGTATTCGAAGTCGATGATGTCCTGAAGGGGTGCACGATATTCCGCGCCGATGAGATTGCGGTAATCCGCGGTGGACTCCACTATCGATTTGGCCTTGGAATTCACGGCACCGCTCCCGCCGTAGAGGTACCACAGGTTGGGCGCGTGAGTTCTCTGTGCCAGCCGCATGGCGCACACCGGTATCTGCGATGCCGCCCCCACGGCACCGAAGTCGTCGTCGCGCAGCTCGTGCGACATCACGACAGCCATCAGTTCAGCAGGAGTGAAATTCACCGTACCCTCCGTGTTCTCGTTTCTCAGCCGAGTCGCAGGCCGGCCAGATGTTCCTGCGAGACCGCGCTGATGAGGGCCGCATCGCCCTCGGAGCCGAACACATACCGCTCGAGGTACGCCTGCGTCTGGCCCTTTCTCGCGTATTCATAGTATTGCTCCAGGTGCGCGCGGTCGTACCCGTACACGCCCGGGCAGGTGCCCGGATAGGAGCCCCAGGGCGCGTGAACGACGGCATCCACCAGCACGCCGGGAAGCGTCGTGTGCGTGGGCGCTGCCGTGATCTGCTCCGTCGGCACGATTTCCTCGGCGCTGACGATCACCCGCTTGGACGCCTTGGCGATGATGTCCTCCATGTGCCTGCCACCAATGCTTACGCCGTTGCCGTACTGGTCGCACTTGGCAAAGTGGATGAGTGCAACGTCCGGCGCGAGCGGCGGGATGGCGATCGCGACCTCGCCCGTGAACGGATTCCGGATTTCCTTGTACGTCGCGGGATTCACCTTGGGCAGGTCGGTCATCAACTGCAGCGGCGGCAGAGCGACGAAGGGCAGGCCGCTCCCCGCGGCCCGCAACCCGTGGAATAGGGTGGGCTCGTCCTTCTCTTCCACGGCGATGGCCTTGGACTCTGCGGCACGGCGGAAATTGGGCGCGAGGCCGAGGAATTCCATGCCGATGTACGACACGTGCACCTTCGCAACGGCACCCGCCGCGATCAGCATGTCCACCCAGAGACCGGCGCTCGGCGTGGGAATGATCTCCAGGTTTTTCACCCTGCGGCGTATGAGCTCGCGCACCAGCGCCATGGGTATGTTGTTGTAATGCGCCCCGGCGGCTATGACCTTGGCGCCGTCGCCGACGCCCGCCAGTGCCTGCGCCAGGGTACACACCTTGCTCTTGCGATTCGTCATCTCTTGGTCCCGTTTCCGCTAAGACGAAGCCGCAGCTTCGTGCCGCTGCGCGTATGGAAATTCGATTGACGCTGAGTATCTGGCTCGTGATCGAGTCTGTCAATGGCAAAGCCCTGTTCGAGCATGGGAATACCGAGAGTCATTCGGCCATTGGAATCGGCCCACACCTCGGTGGCCTTCAAGTACTCGCGCAACATCGCTTCGTTCTCCAGGCCCCAATCCTCAATATCGTCCCACCCCTCGGCCCCGGCCATCACCGCACACAACGCCAGCACCA